>Ga0066870_100031_pt1 | contig 102512 bp, 89 predicted proteins | sample CeladaPassage60A_FD_62237 | JGI IMG/M metagenome (GOLD analysis project Ga0066870, IMG submission 62237) | Cellulose-adapted microbial communities from the Joint BioEnergy Institute, USA - Passage3 60A | ecosystem: Engineered > Bioreactor > Continuous culture > Unclassified | place: USA... | reverse complement strand
CCGATCCCGGCGTCCGGGGCGCGCACATCCTCTCTTGAATCTTACCAGATCCGTCCAGTCCGGGCGAACTCCCTGAACCGGGATAATCACCCCAGACCGTACCGATCCAGTAGATCTCGCCCTGCTGCGAGGGCTCCCCTACGTTACCCCCACCGCCGGGCTTTGGCGAATCGGGCCGTTCCGATCCAGAATCCTGCGCTGGGATCACGAGGAGACGGTGATGGGCCGACGGTCTCCGTGGAAGTCAGGAGGCCCGCAAACCCTTGCGACACCGGCGTTCCCGCCGAGCCGCGAGCATCTACTTTAGCAGTACCAGAGCGGGACCATGCACGGTTCCGGCAACCTGGAGTTCATTCCCTCCTCCGGAAACCTTCAAACATCACGGCGGGGCCGGTTTCACCGGCCCCGCCGGACGACGATCAGAAAGTCTTCGCCGGTTCCGTGACCCGCGCCCGCGTCAGCCGGCCGGGAGCGCGGCCAGCTGGGCCTCGAGGCGGGCGATGTCCGCCTCGGCCTGGGCGGCCCGGGCGCGGACCTTGGCGATCACGTGTTCCGGAGCCTTCGCCAGGAACTGCTCGTTGCTGAGCTTCGCGGCGGCCTGCTGCGCCTCCTTGCGCGCGGCGGCGAGGTCCTTCTCCAGCCGCCGGCGCTCCGCGGCGACGTCGATCGCACCAGCGGTGTCGATCTCGACCGTGGCCCCGCCGACCACCAGGCGGGCCGTGGCGGAGAACGACTCGGTCGGCTCGTCGAGCCGCAGCAGGGCGCGGATCGCCTTCTCGTGCACGGCGAGCCGCGTGCCCGACAGGTCGAGCCGCGACGCCACCCGCTGGCCCGGCTTGAGTCCCTGGTCGGAGCGGAACCGCCGCACCTCCGTCACCAGGTGGCGGAACTCGGCGAGCTCTGCGTCCGCCTCCGGGTCCTCCTGCAGCCCCTTGGTCGTCGGCCACGGGGCGACCACGATCGACGGCTTGCCGGTGAGCGCCCGCCACAGCTCCTCGGTCACGAACGGCACGAGCGGGTGCAGCAGCCGCAGCAGGTTGTCGAACACGTAGCCCAGCACGAGCCGCGTGCGCTCGGCGCGCTCCCCGCCCTCCGCGAGCTGGATCTTGGCGATCTCGACGTACCAGTCGCAGACCTCGTCCCACGCGAAGTGGTAGAGCGCGTCGCAGATCTTGGCGAACTCGTAGTCCTCGTACGCCTCGTCGACCGCGGTGATGACCGAGCGGAGCCGGCCGAGGATCCACCGGTCGGCCGCGGTGAGCTCGGCGAACGCGGGCGGCTCCTCGGGAACCGTGGCGCCGTTGATCAGCGCGAAGCGCGTCGCGTTCCAGATCTTGTTGCAGAAGTTGCGCGAGCCGGCGGCCCACTCCTCGCTGATCGCGACGTCGGCGCCCGGGTTCGCGCCGCGCAGCAGCGTGAACCGGGTGGCGTCCGCGCCGTAGCGCTCGATCCAGTCCAGCGGGTCCACGACGTTGCCGAACGACTTGGACATCTTCTTGCCGAACTGGTCGCGCACCATGCCGTGCAGCGCCACCTCGCGGAACGGCGGCTTGCCGTTCATCGCGTACAGGCCGAACATCATCATCCGGGCGACCCAGAAGAACAGGATGTCGTACCCGGTGACGAGCACGGTCGTCGGGTAGAAGCGCTCCAGGTCCGGCGTGGTGTCCGGCCAGCCGAGCGTGGAGAACGGCCACAGGCCCGAGGAGAACCAGGTGTCGAGGACGTCCGGGTCCTGCTCGTAACCGGGCGGCGGCTCCTCGTCCGGGCCGACGCAGACCACCTCGCCGTTCGGGCCGTACCAGACCGGGATGCGGTGACCCCACCACAGCTGGCGCGAGATGCACCAGTCGTGCATGTTGTCCACCCAGTCGAAGTAGCGCTTCGCCATCTCCGGCGGGTGGATGCGGGTACGGCCGTCGCGGACCGCGTCACCGGCGGCCCTGGCCAGCGGCTCGACCTTGACGAACCACTGCAGGGACAGCCGAGGCTCCACAACGGTCTTGCACCGCGAGCAGTGGCCGACCGCGTGCACGTACGGCCGCTTCTCGGCGACGACACGGCCCTGCTCGCGCAGCGCGGCGACGACCGCGGCCCGGGCCGCGAAGCGGTCGAGGCCCTCGAACGGGCCGGGCACGGTGACCACGCCGCGCTCGTCCATCATCGTGATGGACGGCAGCGAGTGGCGGCGGCCGATCTCGAAGTCGTTCGGGTCGTGGGCCGGGGTGACCTTCACCGCGCCGGTGCCGAACTCGGGGTCGACGTGCTCGTCGGCGACGATCGGGATCCGCCGGCCGGTGAGCGGCAGCTCCACCTCGGTGCCGACCAGGTGGCGGTACCGCTCGTCCTCCGGGTGCACCGCGACCGCGGTGTCGCCGAGCATCGTCTCGGCACGGGTGGTGGCGACCACGATGGAGTTGTCGCCGTCGCCGTACCGGATCGAGACGAGCTCGCCCTCGTCGTCGCTGTGCTCCACCTCGATGTCGGAGAGCGCGGTGAGGCAGCGCGGGCACCAGTTGATGATGCGCTCGGCCCGGTAGATCAGCCCGTCGTCGAAGAGCCGCTTGAAGATCGTCTGGACCGCCCGGGAGAGGCCGGGGTCCATGGTGAACCGCTCGCGGCTCCAGTCGACGGAGTCACCGAGCTTGCGCATCTGGCTGAGGATGCGCCCGCCGGACTCCTCCTTCCACTGCCACACCCGCCGTACGAACTCCTCGCGCCCCAAGTCGTGGCGGGTCAGACCCTCCTTGGCGAGCTCGCGCTCGACGACGTTCTGGGTGGCGATGCCGGCATGGTCGGTGCCCGGAAGCCAGAGCGTCTCGAAGCCGCGCATGCGCGCACGCCTGATCAACGCGTCCTGGATCGAGTGATCGAGGGCGTGCCCGACATGCAGCGAGCCCGTGACGTTGGGCGGCGGCAGGACGATGCAGTACGGCTCCCGCCCGCTCGCCGGGTCGGCGCGGAAGTAGCCCTCGGCTACCCAGCGCTCGTAGCTCCGGGTCTCCACTTCAGCGGGCGCGTACTGGGTGGGCAGGTCAGGCTTGGTCACGGTCCTCAATTCTAGGGATGTCGGGGTCGGCTCCTGTACACGATGAGAAATCGGGACGCAACACCACGGGCATCGGCAACCGCGCCGGTCCCTCGCCGTATTCCTCCGCGATTCCTCTCGCAAAGCACGATCCCCTCCCGGTACCGCAGGCGCGGCCGTCCAGGGAGGGGACCGTGAATGCGTCGATGGAGTACCGCGGGAGCGAGCGCTCAGGCGCTCTTCTCCCGTGGGGTGCGTGACTGCTTGACGTTGATCTGATCACGAGGCACCAGGGTCGGGTTGACGTGTTCCAGCACGGCCTCCCGGGTGATGACGACGCGCGCGACGTCATCACGGCTGGGTACCTCGTACATCACCGAGAGCAGGACCTCCTCCATGATCGCCCGGAGCCCTCGGGCGCCCGTGCCGCGCAGGATCGCCTGGTCGGCGATGGCCTCCAGCGCGTCCGGGGTGAACTCCAGCTCCACGTTGTCGAGCTCGAACAGCCGCTTGTACTGCTTGACCAGCGCGTTCTTCGGCTCGGTGAGGATCGCGATCAGCGCGTCGCGATCGAGGTTGTGGACGCTGGTGATCACCGGCAGGCGGCCGATGAACTCGGGGATCATGCCGTACTTGAGCAGGTCCTCCGGCATGACCTCGGCGAAGATGTCGGAGTTGTCCAGCTCCTTCTTCGACGGGATGACCGCGTTGAAGCCGATGCCCTTCTTGCCGATCCGGGCCTCGATGATCTTCTCCAGGCCGGCGAAGGCGCCACCGCAGATGAACAACACGTTGGTCGTATCGATCTGGATGAACTCCTGATGGGGATGCTTGCGGCCGCCCTGCGGCGGGACGGACGCGGTCGTCCCCTCGAGGATCTTCAGCAGCGCCTGCTGAACGCCTTCGCCCGACACGTCGCGAGTGATCGACGGGTTCTCGCTCTTGCGAGCGATCTTGTCGACCTCGTCGATGTAGATGATGCCGGTCTCGGCCTTCTTCACGTCGTAGTCGGCGGCCTGGATCAGCTTGAGCAGGATGTTCTCGACGTCCTCGCCGACGTACCCCGCCTCGGTGAGCGCCGTCGCGTCCGCGATCGCGAACGGCACGTTGAGCATCTTGGCCAGAGTCTGGGCGAGCAGGGTCTTGCCCGAGCCGGTGGGTCCCAGGAGCAGGATGTTGGACTTGGCCAGTTCCACGCCGTCGTCCCTGGCGCGGTCACCCGACTGCACCCGCTTGTAGTGGTTGTAGACCGCCACCGACAGGGCCTTCTTGGCCTTCTCCTGTCCGATGACGTAGGAGTCGAGGAACTCGTAGATCTCCCGGGGCTTCGGCAGGTTGTCCAGCTTCAGCTCGGAGGACTCGGAGAGCTCCTCCTCGATGATCTCGTTGCAGAGATCGATGCACTCATCGCAGATGTAGACGCCGGGTCCGGCGATGAGCTTCTTGACCTGCTTCTGGCTCTTGCCGCAGAACGAGCATTTCAGCAGGTCTCCGCCGTCGCCGATGCGTGCCACCCCAGATACTCCTTTGCGTGGAACCGCGTCGCGTCCGCGATCCGTACTCTGCGGACCCGGTCCGGAAGGTCATCCCGCTCAAGTCTCGACGTTACCGTCTCCGGGGCCCTGAGTGAGCCCTCTATCGGCGAGTCGCACCAGAACGTGCCGTTTTGGGCATCGTTCCGGTGCTCTCGACCATCTTAGGAAGCGATCGCGGCCGGACGCTTCTTCCTGCTCGGAATGATGTCGTCGATCAGGCCGTATTCCTTGGCCTCTTCGGCGGTGAGGATCTTGTCACGCTCGACGTCCTTGCGCACCTGGGCGACCGGGCGCCCGGTGTGCTTGGCGATGATCTCCTCCATCAGGGTCCGCATGCGGAGGATCTCGCGCGCCTGGATCTCGATGTCACTACCCTGACCACCACCCTCGGTCGACGGCTGGTGGATGAGCATCCGGGCGTTCGGCAGCGCGAAGCGCTTGCCGGGGGTGCCGCCGGCGAGAAGGATCGCAGCCGCCGACGCCGCCTGCCCCAGACAGATCGTCTGGATGTCGGGCCGGACGTACTGCATCGTGTCGTAGATCGCCGTCATCGCGGTGAACGAGCCGCCCGGCGAGTTGATGTACATGCTGATGTCGCGGTCGGGATCGAGCGACTCCAGCGTGAGCAACTGCGCCATGACGTCGTTCGCCGAGGCGTCGTCGATCTGAACCCCTAGGAAGATGATGCGGTCTTCGAACAGCTTGTTGTAGGGGTTCATCTCCTTCACGCCGTACGTCGTGCGTTCGACGAACGAAGGGATGATGTAGCGGCCGCTGATGTCCCCAGGCCTGTACAGGTAACTCACCTCTTACCCCCTCAGGAGACGGCGCCCTGCGAGGGCACCTGCCGAGCACTCCGCACGACGTGGTCGATGAAGCCGTAGGCCTTGGCCTCCTCGGCCGTGAACCAGCGGTCGCGGTCCGAGTCCCGCTCGATCTGCTCGACCGACTGGCCCGTGTGGTAGGCGATGCGCTCCGCCAGAGTCTTCTTCACGTACAGCATCTGCTCGGCCTGAATCGCGACGTCGGCCGCGGTACCGCCGATGCCACCGGAGGGCTGGTGCATCATGATCCGGGCGTGCGGCAGCGCGTAGCGCTTGCCCTTGGCGCCCGCGCACAACAGGAACTGGCCCATCGAGGCGGCCAACCCCATGGCGACCGTGCACACGTCGTTCGGCACGTATTCCATCATGTCGTAGATGGCCATGCCGGCCGTGACCGAACCACCCGGTGAGTTGATGTAGAGGTAGATGTCCCGCTCCGGGTCGTCGGCGGCGAGGAGCAGCAGCTCGGCGCAGATGCGGTTCGCCGTCGCGTCGTCGACCTGGCTGCCCAGGACGATGATGCGCTCCTCGAGCAGGCGCCGGTAGAGCTGGTCTTCCAGCCGGAATACGCCGTTCTCACGGAATCGTGACTCCGGCCCCGTTCCGAAGGGCGAGTAGAAGGTCGGCGGGCTGGTCACAGCGTCACCTTCCGATGCGTCGTAATCGATTGGCTTTCCTTGGACCTTAACGCGCCCGGCCGACCGGTCAGGCCCTCATCACGCGCTGTTCGCTGAAGGCGCAGGTGCCCTGCTGCGGCGAAACCCCGCCGCGCCAGAGCACGGCGGGGTTTCCGACGTTTCGCGGCGGTGGCGGGGGTTCCGCGCCGGTCGGCCGGCCCGCACCGGCCCACCGGCGGCGTCGCCCGGCCGGTCGGCTCGCACTCGCGGGCCGTGCGGCGCCGTACCCGGTTCGCCGTCCGGCGGCCGCTCCCGCGGGCCCGGGCGTGCCGGGCCCGGAGGCGTCCGTGCCGGCGCGGGCGCGCATCCCGAGCCGGTACGGCACCGCGGCGGCGGGAGCGTTACTCGCCGGAGCCCTCCGGCCGCTCGCCGCCCTCGGCCTCGGCCTCGGCCTGCGCGGCCTCGGGGTTGAGCTCGGCGTAGATCGCCTTCAGGTCGACCTCGTTGCCGTTCTCGTCGACGACCTTCGCGGCGTCGCCCAGGATCGTCTTGGCCTTGTCCCGGACGATCTCCACCATCGCCATGTTGATCTGGTCGTTCTCGGCGAGGTGCTTGGCGAGCGTGTTCGGCGCGACCCCGAGCTCCATCGCGCGGCGCACCACGAAGCTGGTGAGCTCCTCCTCCGCGACGCCGAGCTCCTCCTTCTTCACGATCTTGTCGAGCACGAAGCTGGCCTTGATCGCCTTCTTCGCGCTCTCCTCGATCTCCTTGAGGCGCTCCTCCTCGGTGGTCTGGTAGAGGCGGAAGAACGCGTCACGGCTGAGGCCGCTCTGCGCGATCTGGTGGTCGAGGTTGTGCTTGCGCGCCTCGATCTCGGCCTTGACGGCGCTCTCCGGCAGCGGGATGTCGATCTTGTCCATCACCGCCTCGAGCGCCTTCTCCCGGGCCTGGTTGACCTGGTCGATGAGCTTGTTGCGCCGCACCTGGGCCCGGATGCTCTCGCGGAGCTCCTCGAGCGTGTCGAACTCGCTGGTGAGCTGGGCGAACTCGTCGTTCAGCTCGGGGAGGACCTTCTCCTTGACGCTCTTGACCTTGATCTTCACCTGGGCCTCCTGGTCGGCGTGCTCGCCGCCGACCAGCCGGGTGGTGAAGACCTTCTCGTCCCCCGCGGCCATGCCGACCAGGTTCTCGTCGAGCCCCTGGAGGATCGAGCCGGCGCCGACCTCGTAGGAGACGTCGTTCGCCGCCTGCTCCTCGAGCTCCACGCCGTCGATCGACGCCGACAGGTCCATGACCACGAAGTCGCGGTTCTGCGCCGGCCGGTCCACGCCGGTGAGGGTGGCGAAGCGCTCGCGCAGCGCGTTGAGCTGCGCGTCGATGTCCTCGTCGGTGACCTCCGCGGACGGCACGGTCACCTCGATGCCCTCGTAGTCGGGCAGGTCGAAGGCCGGGCGGACGTCCACCTCGGCGGTGAACTCCACGTGCTTGCCGTCCTCGAGCTTGGTGACCTCGATCTCCGGCCGGCTCACCGGGAAGACGTCGGTCTCGTCGACGGCCTTGCCGTACAACTTGGGAAGAGCGTCGTTGAGGGTCTCCTCAAGCACCACCGCGCGGCCGAACCGCTGCTCGATGATTCGAGCGGGAACCTTGCCCGGCCGGAAGCCGGGCACGCGCACCTGCTGCGCGACCTTCTTATACGCCGCCTTCAGGCTCGGCTCGAGCTCCTCGAACGGCACCTCGACGGTGAGCTTCACCCGAGTCGGGCTGAGCTCCTCGACAGCGGTCTTCACGGATGTCTCCTAGATCAAGCCTTGAATGATCGTGGGCGCGTCGGTGCCGTGCATCTCGATCGAATCCGCCATCCCGGGCATGATCGACTGTGGCGGGTGTCCAGCGCCGTTGGCAAGTCTAGGGCAGACGGGCACCGTCGGCGTCATCGGCCACGTCATCGGTCCCATTGTCGCCCGTTCCGGCGCCGGACCGGGCGGCGCGGGCGACGCGCCCGTTCCGCGTCGCGACGTTACCGTCGCACACGCCGCCCCGTTCGCCAAACCGTTCTTTCCCGGAAGCGGCGGCGGCCGCACGGCCTCCTGCGGGAGTCAGATCTCCCGCATGATTTTCTCGAGCAGTTTGACCGTTTCGTCCGGCGTGGTGCTCACGGCGCAGAGCCGCTCCATCACCTCGCTGTAGCGGTCCACGTCTTCCCGTTTGTCCAGATAAAGGGCGCTGGCCAACTGCTCGACGTACACGATGTCGGGCAGGTCCGGATCGGCGAAGCGCAGGATGCTGAAGGCACCGCCCTCGGCGCTGTGCCCGCCGAAGCTGAACGGCATCACCTGGATGGTGATGTTCGGCTGCCGCATGAGATCGATCAGGTGCCCGAGCTGGGCGCGCATCACGTCGGTGCCACCGATGGGACGCCGTAACGCCGCCTCGTCGATCACGGCCCAGAAGAACGGGCCGTTCGGGCGGTCGAGCACCTGCTGCCGCTGGAGCCGCAGTTCGACCCGGCGCTCGATCTCCTCCGGGGTGATGCCGGCCGCCCCCGCCGTGATCACGGCGCGGGCGTACTCCTTCGTCTGGAGCAGACCGGGAATGAACTGGACCTCGTAGGTGCGGATCCGGGAGGCCGCCTCCTCGAGCCCGACGTAGGCCTGGAACCAGGAGGGCAGCAGGTCGTTGAACCGGTGCCACCACCCCGGCTCGTTGGCCTTCTCCGCGAGCTCCAGCACCGCCGACCGCTGCGCCTCGTCCTCGACGCCGTAGAGGGTGAGCAGGTCGGCGACGTCGCGCGGCTTGAAGCTGACCCGGCCGAGCTCCATGCGGCTGATCTTGGACTCGGAGCCGCGGATCCGGCGACCGGCCTCCTCCCGCGTGAGGCCCTTCTCCTCACGGAGCCGACGCAACTGGGAACCCAGCAGGATGCGAAGCGCCGTGGGGCCGGATCCCGGCTGGATCTGTGTCACGGTGCCTCCCTCTCCGCTCGGTCCAGCCAACCACTACTCGGTCCAGCCAACACAGTCTCACCACTCTTCGCGCGGCTGACAAGGTCTCAGGTCGATGTGGGTTTTCCCACCTTTCCCGGCACATGTGGCCGGCGCCCCGGCGGGGGCGGTAACGGAGGGCGGAACGCCGGACGAGAATAGCTTGTTGTCTGATTCGTGCATATATGTCGTATCTCGCTCTGCCGTTCTGTCACGACTTAACCGTTCTTGTTCGCCGTTCCTGTTCGCCGTTCTTGCACCTGCACGTTTCAGGCGCCGCCCGCGCAGGTCCGCGGCACCGGCCGATCGGCGTGACCGATACCGGCGATAGGGGCGACCGTAACGTCGGCGAGCGCGGCGGGGCCATCCAGCTTTCCCGTGCAAACTGCAGTTGCACGTGCATTTGGGTCTTGCAGGCGCAAGGATCGTGACCGATGATGGGCTAGCGCGCAATTTGGGCCACTGGCGTACGGCCGCGGCGAGGGGACCTCGGTCCACGAGAACAGCGGGAGGTATCGGCAGGATGGCGGAAGATCCGGGGTCCACCGCGCAATGCCTTGACGTGACCCTCGAGATCGGGTTCGACCGCCTGCTCGCCGAGCCACACCCCGACGCCGTGACCCGCGCGCTGCGCCCGCGCGCGGAGTCGGTCACGATCGCACGGGACGTCACCCGCACCACCCTCGGCCGATGGGGGCTCGGCGCGCTCTGCGCCGACGTGGCGCTGGTCGTCTCCGAGCTCGTCACCAACGCGGTGCGCCACCTGCCCCATCCCCGGGCGTACGGCGAGCGGCCGATCACGCTGCTGCTCGTCCGCCGATGGCCACACCTGCTCGTCGCGGTGGCCGACCCGGGCGAGGGCGTGCCCGCGCCGAAGGAGCCCGACCTCGTCTCGGAGCACGGCCGGGGCCTGTACATCGTGGAGGCCTACAGCGACCGCTGGGGTTGGAGCCCGCTCGCCCGGGGCGGCAAGGCCGTATGGGCCCTGTTCCACTGCACCGGGTAGGCGGCGGATCAGGACGATTGGTCGGGGCGGCGGGATTTGAACCCACGACCCCCTGCTCCCAAAGCAGGTGCGCTACCAAACTGCGCCACGCCCCGCCGTTCAGGACGTATACAATCTAGGTGTCGGGTACGCTAACGCCCTGACGACCGGAAGAAGTCTAGACCAGACGACGACCGGTTCGTGCGGACGTAGCTCAATGGTAGAGCCCCAGTCTTCCAAACTGGCAGCGCGGGTTCGATTCCCGTCGTCCGCTCAAGAGAAGTGAAGGGCCAGGTCAGCCCGCCCGGGCGGCCTGGCCCTTCCGCATGTCCGGGGTCGTTCGCGCGACCGCGCGCCGGGCGTCCGGCCCGCCGTACTCACCCCTGCCCGTCCCACCCCGGCCCACCGGCGGAACGATCTAGCGATCTTTGGAAAGAACCCAGCGTAAGCACTCAATCACGAAGGGTAGGTTCACCGGCGGCATTTCGGCCTAACTACCAAGAAAGGACGCCCAAGTGGAGCAGCAGCAGGCGCAGCAACTCGAGCAGCAGCTGCGGCAGAACTGGCAGCAGATCCGCTACCGGATCCTCGACCAGTTCGCCGAGGTCAGCTCCGCCGACCTCGACTTCGCCCGCAACGTCAACGACCTGGTGGAGCGGATCGCCGACAAGTCCCGGCACAGCGAGCGGTACGTCGAGACCCGGCTGATGGAGCTGGTCGGCGTCGGCGGGATGCAGGCCGGGCAGCAGCAGGGCACGCCGTTCGGCAGCCAGCAGGGCCGCACCTTCGCCGCCGGCCACTGAGCCGCCGGACGCCGGCCCCGGACCGGCCGCGCGGGCCGTACGGGGTCAGCGGGACAGCATCGACCGGTAGTCGAGCAGGTCGTCGATGAGACTGCTGACCGACGCGTCGCGCGGCAGCCTACGGAGTTCGGCGAGTATCGCGTCGACCTCTTCGAGGGTCGGCCGGCCGTCGACCGACTCGACGAGAGTCAGTAGGGTACTCATCTCTCCTCCTGCGTATTTCGTCCTAAAAACATACTCTCTGGGCGCTTCGTCCGTATTTTCGACCGGTTACGGCGCTGTAACCGGCGGCGGAGCGGCCGTCCCGGTCGGGCCGGCCCGGCCTGCGAAGGCCGGACCTCCACCTACCGCGGGGCCGGGGACCTCCGAGCGGGGTCCCCGGCCCGTCCGCCGTCGGCTCCGCCCCGGGCGCGTCCGCCGCGAGCCCGGGCCCCACGGCGGCGGGCACCTCCTCTTCTCTCCGCAATGCCCCTATATCGGCACACATGCCGCTTCAGGCGCGTCGAGCATCCGTTCGGGACACACTCCCCCAGACCAGCCCGGCCCACCACCCGCGATCGCAAACCTCTCGTCACGCTGGGCGAACGCTCAGGCTAAGTTGGTCTGCGTCGACAGCGGGGCCGGGCCGTACGCCCGGCCCGGGAAGCAAGCCCGGAGAACGCCTGTGAGCAAGCCCACCAAGATCGTGCTCGACGAGTCGCGCATCCCGCGCAACTGGTACAACGTGCTCGCCGACCTGCCGAGCCCGCCCCCGCCGCCGCTGCACCCCGGCACCCTGCAGCCGGTGGGCCCGGACGACCTTGCGCCGCTGTTCCCGATGCCGCTGATCGAGCAGGAGGTCAGCACCGAGCGGTTCATCCCCATCCCCGAGGAGGTCCTCGACGTCTACCGCCTGTGGCGGCCGACCCCGCTGATCCGCGCCCGCAGGCTGGAGCGCGCGCTCGGCACGCCCGCGCGCATCTACTACAAGTACGAGGGCACCTCGCCCGCGGGATCGCACAAGCCGAACACCGCGGTACCGCAGGCCTTCTACAACGCCCAGCAGGGCATCCGCCGGCTCACCACCGAGACCGGCGCGGGCCAGTGGGGCTCGGCGCTGTCGTTCGCCTGCGCCCAGTACGGCCTCGAGTGCGAGGTGTGGATGGTGCGCGCCTCCTACGACCAGAAGCCGTACCGCAAGCGGCTCATGGAGGTGTGGGGCGCGACCGTGCACGCCAGCCCGTCCCCGGTCACCGAGGCGGGCCGCAAGGTGCTCGCCGACGACCCCGACTCCCCCGGCTCGCTCGGCATCGCGATCAGCGAGGCCGTGGAGGTAGCCGCGCAGCACGAGGACACCCGGTACGCGCTCGGCTCGGTGCTCAACCACGTGCTGCTCCACCAGACCGTGATCGGCGAGGAGGCGCTGGAGCAGCTCGCCGCGGCCGGCGAGACCCCGGACCTGATCGTGGGCTGCACCGGCGGCGGGTCGAACTTCGGCGGCCTCGCCTTCCCGTTCCTGCGCGAGAAGCTCGCCGGCCGGATGAACCCCGAGATCCGGGCGGTGGAGCCGGCCGCGTGCCCGTCGTTCACCAAGGGCGTCTACGCCTACGACTACGGGGACACCGCCGGGCTCACCCCGCTGATGAAGATGCACACGCTCGGCCACGACTTCGTGCCGGACCCGATCCACGCCGGCGGCCTGCGCTACCACGGCATGTCTCCGCTGCTGTCGCACATGTACGAGCTCGGCCTGTTCACCGCGGTGGCCCGGACGCAGACCGAGTGCTTCGAGGCCGGCGTGCGGTTCGCCCGCGCCGAGGGCATCGTGCCCGCGCCGGAGCCCACGCACGCCCTCGCCGAGACCATCGCCGAGGCGCTGCGGTGCAAGGAGACCGGCGAGGAGAAGGTGATCGTGACCGCGCTGTGCGGGCACGGGCACTTCGACCTCGCCGCCTACGAGCGGTACCTGTCCGGCGAGATGGAGGACTTCGAGCTGCCGCAGGAGCGCATCGAGGCCTCCCTCGCCACGCTGCCCAAGGTCTGACCGGCGCGGCTCCCGGGAGCCGCCCGGGGCTCGTCGTCACCGCCGGCGCCTCCGGATCCGCGCATCCGGGGGCGCCGGCCCGTCTCGCCCGGGGATGGCGGCCGCGCGGGGGCGGTTCCTGGGCCTCCCATTCGGAGATCTTGAACTTTTATAGTGGTTGGCGAACCGCGGGAAGAGAGAAGAGCACCGTGCCCAGCAGCCAGCCGAGCGGGACGGCGTCGGTCACGTCCTCACCGGACCGGCGGTACGTCGTCAAGAAGGCCGACCCGGGCTGCTCGCGGCTGAGCAGTCCGGTCCCGGTGCACGAGCAGCTCGCCTTCCTCAACGAGGCGAGCCGCCGGATCGGCACGACCCTCGACATCGCCGAGACCGCCCGCGAGCTCGTCGACCTCGCCGTGCCCCGGTTCGCCGACTGGGCGGCGGTCACCGTGCGGGACCGGGTGCTGCTCGACGGCGAGCTGCCCTACCAGCCGCCCGACGGCTCGGCCGTGGTGCGGCGGCTGGCGGGGGCGGTCGCGGGGCCCCGCGCCGACGACTACGTGGTGGCCTGGCCGCTCGACGAGGTGACGGCCTACCCGCCGTGGTCGCCGTTCGCCCGGTGCATGGCGAGCGGCAAGCCGATCATGTTCACCGAGGTCGACCCGGACCTCGCGGCCGAGCTGTCCCGGGCGCGCGGGCGCGACGACGTGCGCCGGCTGCTCGAGGGCGTCTCGCTGCTCATGGTGCCGCTCCAGGCGCGCGGCCGGGTGCTCGGCATCGTGTCGTTCCACCGCTTCCCCGGCAGCACGCCGTTCGACGAGGAGGACGTCACCCTCGGCGAGGAGCTCGCCGCGCGCGCCGCGCTGTGCATCGACAACGCGCGGCTGTACAGCCGGGAGCGCGGCACCGCGCTCGCGCTGCAGAGCAGCCTGCTCCCGGCCGACCTGCACGATCCGCTCGGCCTGCAGATCGCCTCCCGCTACCTGCCGGCGAGCGACCTGACCGGGGTGGGCGGCGACTGGTACGACGTGATTCCGCTGCCGGGTCACCGCGTCGCGCTCGTGGTCGGGGACGTGATGGGTCACGGCATCCGCGCCGCCGCCACGATGGGCCAGCTCCGCACCGCCGTACGCACCCTGGCCTCGCTCGACCTCACCCCGGCGGAGGTGCTGTTCCGGCTCAGCCGGATGAGCCAGGACCTCGACGCGACCCAGATCGCCACCTGCATCTACGCCACCTACGATCCGGTGACCCGGACCTGCACGCTCGCCCGCGCCGGGCACGTGCCGCCGATCCTGCTGCTGCCGGACGGCACCACCGAGGTGATCGACCTGCCGCCGGGCCTGCCGCTCGGCATCGGCGGCGAGCCGTTCGAGATGCGGGAGATCACGCTGCCGCACGACAGCGTGCTCGCGCTCTACACCGACGGCCTGGTGGAGAGCCGGGACCGCGACATCGACTCCGGCATCGAGAAGCTGCGCCGCCTGCTGTCGGTACGGCTGCGCGACCTGGAGGACATCTGCGACGCGACGATCGGCGCGCAGCGGCCCGGCGACGAGCGCGACGACATCGCGCTCATGCTCGCCCGGGTGCGTGAGCTCACCCCCGACGAGATGGCCGCCTGGACGCTCCCGGCCGAGCCGTCCGCGGTGCGCGAGGTGCGGCACGGGGTGCGCGCCACCCTGGAGCGGTGGGGGCTGGCCGCGCTCGCCGACACCAGCGAGCTGATCGTGAGCGAGCTCGTGACGAACGCGGTGAACCACGCCCGCGGGCCGATCGAGGTGCGGCTGCTGCGCGGGCGTTCGCTCGTGTGCGAGGTGGGCGACTCGTCCTTCGCCATGCCCACCCTGCGCGACCCGGACACCGGCGCCGACACCGGGCGCGGGCTGCGCCTGGTGGACCGGCTCGCCTACCGGTGGGGCTCGCGGCCCACGCCCTGCGGCAAGGTCGTCTGGGCCGAACAGCGCATCCTCTGACGACGGGTTACCGTCGAAATAGGAGGTGACTCACGGCCGTCGCTCGGCGGGGACGGCCGCGCACGGAGCACGGTGAACGCCAAGCGCGAAACGGTGAGCCGCGAAACGGTGAGCACTGAGATGAACCTCGACGTCCGCGACGCGTATCGGCGAGCTCTCGATGACTTCGGGCAGAAGGTCCATCTCGTCCGTCCCGACCAGTGGAACCTGCCCACCCCCTGCGCGGACTGGGACGTCCACACCCTCGTCAACCACCTGGTGCGCGAGTGCCTCTACGCGCCCCACCTGCTGGCCGGCCGTACCGTGGCCGAGATGGGGGACGAGCTCGAGGGTGACCTGCTCGGTGACGACCCGGTGAAGGCGTTCGACCGCGCGGCCGCGGCGGCGGTGCTGGCGGCCTACGACGAGGGCGCGCTCGGCCGCGTGGTGCACCTCGCGTTCGGCGACGTCGCCGGCGAGGAGTACCTGTGCGAGCTGTTCGCGGACGCGCTCATCCACACCTGGGACATGGCGCGGGCGATCGGCCTCCCCGACCGCCTCGACCCGGAGCTGGTGGACGCGTGCGCGGCCTGGTTCGAGGCGGTGGAGGACTCCTACCGGGAGACCGGGGTGATCGGAGAGCGGCGCGAGCTGCCGCCGGACGCCGATCCGCAGAGCCGCCTGCTCGCCGCCTGGGGCCGCGGTCGTTAGCGGGCGTTCGGCCGCTTGCCGTGGTTCGCCCGGTGCTTCTTCCGGGCCCGCCGCTTGCGCGCTCGCTTCGCCATCCATCCTCCCTGTCGTCGTCGGTACCGTTCCGCCGGCGCTGAGGCCGGATGACCGGACCGCACCCCGGCGCCGGCACGGCGGTCCCCCGCGGCGCGGCGGTGCGCGACGTCGCGGTGGTACCCCGGTACGGCGGCGCCGAAGCGGCCCTGTCCGTTAGTTAACCACGATCACACGTGGGCGACGTTCTCTTGTGTACTATTTTGTTGGAATCTGTTGGAGTCTGATGCCCAGGGCCGGCTCGCGGCGGGCGTCGTCAGGAGGGGTGATGCTGGCGCAGCAACGGCAGGAGGCGATCCTGGACCGGATACGCCGGGACGGCGGGGTCCGCGTCGCCGACCTCGTCCGCGAGCTCGGCGTCTCGGACATGACGATCCGGCGCGACCTGGAGGTGCTCGCCGAGCGGGGGCTCGTGGAGAAGGTGCACGGCGGCGCCACGATCGCCGGATCGGCCGCCACCCGGGAGCCGGGGTTCGCGGCCAAGTCGGTGCGCCAGCGGGCGGAGAAGGAGGCGATCGCCCGGCGGGCCGCCGAGATGGTACGGCCCGGCACCGCGATCGCGCTCTCCGCGGGGACCACCACCTGGGCGCTCGCCCACCACCTGCTCGACGTGCCGGACCTCACCGTGATCACCAACTCGCTGCGGGTGGCCGACGTCTTCCACCGCGCCGACCGGCCGGACCGCACCGTGGTGCTCACCGGCGGGGTGCGCACGCCGTCGGACGCGCTCGTCGGCCCGGTCGCGGTCGCCGCGATCCGGCGGCTCAGCGTGCACACGCTCTTCCTCGGCGTGCACGGGATGAGCGTGCGCGCGGGCTTCACCACGCCGAACCTGCTCGAGGCCGAGACCAACCGCGAGCTGGTCGCCTCGGCCCAGCAGCTGGTCGTGCTCGCCGACCACACCAAGTGGGGCACGATCGGCATCAGCTCGATCGCCGATCTGGAGCAGGCGAACGCGGTGGTGTGCGACACCGGCCTCGCCGAGGAGGCGCGGGCCGAGCTGGAGGCCCGGGTGGGCGAGCTGATCCTCGTCGCCCCGGTGCCGCGGCGCGAGGCGGTGAGGCGGTGAGCGCACCGATGGAAACCCCGCGGCCCGCCCGGGCGGACGCGCAGGTGGCCGTACGGCCGGGCGCGCCGGTGCGCACGGCCCGCCGTACCTCGACCCGGCTCGCCGACGGGCGCGAGCTGATCTACTTCGACGCCACGCCGGACGCGGTGCGCGACGTGCCGGACACCCGCACGCTGCCGCCCCGGCCGCCCGCGTCCGAGCTGCGCTACGACCCGCTCACCGAGGAGTGGGTGGCGATCGCCGGGCACCGGCAGAACCGCACCTTCCTGCCGCCCGCGGACGAGTGCCCGCTGTGCCCGTCCCGGCCGGGCCGGCCCACCGAGATCCCGGCGAGCGACTACGACGTGGTCGTGTTCGAGAACCGCTTCCCCTCCTTCAGCTACACGCCGGTCGCCTGCGAGCAGGTCGGCGGGCTGAGCCTGGTACGGCCCGGCGTGGGGCGGTGCGAGGTGGTGTGCTTCACCTCCGACCACGACGCGTCGTTCTCCTCGCTCTCCCCCGAACGGGTGGAGCTCGTGATGGAGGCGTGGGCCGACCGCACCGCGGAGCTCGGCGCGCTGCCGGGCGTGGAGCAGGTGTTCTGCTTCGAGAACCGGGGCGCGGAGATCGGGATCACGCTCACCCACCCACACGGGCAGATCTACGCCTACCCGTTCGTCACCCCGCGCACCGAGCGCATGCTCGCCGCGGCCGAGCGGCACCGGGAGCGCACCGGTGGCAACCTCTTCGCCGACGTGCTCGCCGCCGAGCGGGACGCCGGGATCCGGGTGGTGGCGGAGAACCGGCACTGGACCGCGTTCGTGCCGGCGGCGGCCCGCTGGCCGTTCGAGGTGCACCTCTACCCGCACCGGCGGGTGGCGGACCTCACCGAGCTGGAGCCCGCGGAGCGGGCCGCGTTCGGGCCGCTCTACACCGACGTGCTGCGCCGGTTCGACGCGCTGTTCGGGGTGCGCATGCCGTACGTGGCGGCCTGGCACCAGGCGCCGGTGCACACCGGGCGGGACCTCGCCTACCTGCACCTGCAGCTGTTCAGCATCCGGCGGGCACCGGAGAAGCTGAAGTACCTCGCCGGGTCCGAGTCGGCGATGGGTGCGTTCGTCAACGACATCGCGCCCGAGTGGGCGGCGCGCATGCTCCGGGAGGCGCGGCCGGGCGGGTGACCCGGGGGCCGGGAACGGCCCGGTTCCCGCCCCGGGCGCGACGGGACGGGACGATGATCATAACGGAGTGATATCCACAGGATTTCGACTTCGCCACACAAGCAAACTCCTTTACCAGTACCATCCATCGGCGTTGACCTGGATCGACCGTCCGATGGAAGGAGAAGCGTCCTGCGCGCCGTGTCCCGCCGTCCCGTCCCCTCCTGGTGCGCGGCGGCGCTCGCCATCGCCGCGATCGTCCTCGGCCCCGCGGCCGCGGCCGCCGAGCCCAAGCCCACCGCCGCCGAGCTGCGGCGGGAGCTCGCCGAGCTGGAGAAGCGGGCCGACCGGCTGATCCGCACCTACAACGGGAAACGGGTGGCGCTGCAGCGGGCGCAGGACGAGGAGCGCGCGGCGCGGGAGCGGCTGCGCGCCGCCGAGGAGGCCTACCGCACCGCGGCGCGGCAGGTCGGCGACCTGGCGAACCTGCGCTACCAGTCCGGCGGGCTCGAGCTGCCGAACGGGATGTTCGGCCAGGACCTGGGGCAGGCCGCGGTGCTCGAGTACCTCGCCGCGCAGCGGGCCGCCGAGCTCGGCCGGTACGCGCGGACGCGGGACGAGCGGCGCGCGGCCGCCGAGCAGGCCGCCCGGCTCACCGAGCGGATCCGCCGCCAGGCGGCGGAGGTGAACGCCGAGCGGCGGCGGGCGGAGCGGCTCATCGCGCAGATCAAGCAGCGGCTCGACCGGCTCGTCCCGCTCGCGCCGGGGCGGCTGCCCGGCGGCGGGTTCGCCCCCGAGCTGCCCGGCGGGCCGGACAACATCACGCCGCGCACCCGGCTCATGCGTGACCTGGTCAACGAGCGGTTCCCCACCGGGTTCCCGACCGGCTGCTTCCGCGCGGGGAACGACGGCGGCGAGCATCCCCTCGGCCGGGCCTGCGACTTCATGCTCAGCTCCGGCGGCGCCATGCCCTCCCCGGACAAGGTCGCGCTCGGCCACCGGATCGCCGAGTTCGTGATCGAGAACGGCCGCAAGCTCGGAGTGAAGTATGTGATCTATCGTCAGCGTATCTACCACATGTCCAATCCGGGCTGGCGACCGATGGCGGACCGCGGAAGCGTCACCGCCAACCACTTCGACCACGTGCACGTGTCGATGCTGTGAGCCGCCCGAGGACCGAGGGAGTGCATGATGCTGTTCGATCTGCCGCTTGAGAAGCTGCGCGAGTACCGGCCCGAGCGGGACGAGCCCGCCGACTTCGACGAGTTCTGGGCCCGCACCCTCGAGGAGGCCCGCGCACTGCGGAAGCCGCCCTCCTTCGAGCCGTACGACGCCGGGCTCGCCACGGTGGAGGTCTTCGACGTGACCTTCTCCGGCTTCGGCGGCCATCCGATCAAGGCGTGGCTGCTGCTGCCCCGGCACATCGAGGGGCGGCTGCCGTGCGTGGTGGAGTACATCGGGTACGGCGGGGGCCGCGGGCTGGCGCACGAGCGGCTCACCTGGAGCGCCGCCGGATACGCGCACCTGGTGATGGACACCCGCGGCCAGGGCAGCAACGGCTGGATCAGCGGCGACACACCCGACCCGGACGCGGACGGCGCGCCGCAGAGCCCGGGGTTCATGACCCGCGGCATCCTCGACCCGAAGCGCTACTACTACCGCAGGGTGTTCACCGACGCGGTGCGCGCGGTGGAGACCGCCCGCGAGCACCCGCGGATCGACCCCGACCGCATCGTGGTCGCGGGCGTGAGCCAGGGCGGCGGCATCACGCTCGCCGCGGCCGCGCTCGCCGACGGGGTCGCGGCCGCGCTCTGCGACGTGCCGTTCCTCTGTCACTACCGGCGGGCCACCGAGATCACCGACGAGATGCCCTACGGCGAGATCTCCCAGTACTGCAAGACCCACCGCGACCACATCGACCAGGTCTTCGCCACGTTGCGGTACTTCGACGGGGTGAACTTCGCCGCCCGGGCGACCGCCCCCGCGCTGTTCTCGGTGGCGCTGATGGACATGATCTGCCCGCCGTCCACGGTGTTCGCCGCCTACAACCACTACGCCGGGGAGAAGAGCATCGAGGTGTGGCGGTACAACGGCCACGAGGGCGGCGCGGGCTTCCAGCAGGCCGCCCAGATCCGCTTCCTCGCCACGCTGTTCGGCCGCGAGGTCAGCGCCGGATGATCTCGTCGACGATCGGGTCGAGGCCCGACAGGTCGATCGGGTGCCGCGCGGCCGCCTCGGCGAGCCGGGTGAGCAGCCGGCTCAGCGCGGCGCGGTCCTGCTCGCTCCAGTCCGCGATCAGCCCCTCGAGGTAGTCGCGCCGGTAGCGGGTGACCGCCTCGAGCACGCGGCGCCCTTTGTCGGTGAGCATGAGCCGGGCCCGCCTCGCGTCCACCTCGGATGGGAGGCGGGCCACCAGGCCCGCGCCGATCGCGTCGTTGACGAAGCGGCTCGCGGTCGACGGGTCGATGTCCATGTGCTCGGCGACCGCGCCCACGGTCACCTCGGCCTCGGTCCGGCTGAGCTTGGCGAGCGCGTGCACCACCATCACGTTGGAGACCTGGATCGGGCGGTCGCCGGTACGGCGGGTGCGGAACGGGCGCGCCCAGATGCGGCGCAGCCGGAACAGCGCGACGTCGATGGCGGCGCCGTGCGTCTCCATGAGGCTCGACCTCACATCGGGGGGTGACTCCACGGCCGTGTCCCCGCCCGTCCGCTCTCCGGGCGCGCGCATCGGTCAGCCGGAGAGCCGGATCGGGTTGACGATGTCGGCGAAGATGAGCAGGCCGCCGACCACGAGGAGCACCATCGCCATCGCGTAGGTGAGCGGCAGCGCCTTGGCGATGTCCACGTAGCCGGGGGCCGGTCGGCGCAGCAGGCGGGCCCAGCCGCGCTTGAGGCCCTCCCACAGCGCGCCCGCGATGTGCCCGCCGTCGAGCGGCAGCAGCGGGATCAGGTTGAACATGCCGATCGCCAGGTTGAACCCGCCGAGCAGCATGATGAACATGGTGACCTTGTCGTCCACCGGCGCCTCGGAGGCGGCGATCTCCCCGCCGATGCGCCCGGCGCCGACGATGCTCACCGGGCTGTCGATGTCGCGCTCGGCGCCGGTGAACGCGGCCTGCCACACGCCGACCAGCTTCTCCGGGAAGTTGACGAGCGCCACCGCGGTGCGCGTGGTCATCTCCCACATCTGGGCGACCACGTAGCCGGGGCCCTGCTGCTCGCGCACGATGAGCGGGGCCACACCGAGGAAGCCCACGTTCCGCTCGATCTTCTCCGGGTCGTCGAGGGACGGCCGGTCCTGGGCGATGAGGTTCGCGGTCAGCGTCATCGGGCGGCCGTCGCGCACGATGCCGATGGCGACCGGGCCGGGGCCGTGGGCCCGGATCGTCCGGGTCGCCTCCTCCCAGGTGGTGACCTGCCTCCCACCGATCGAGGTGATCCGGTCACCGGGCCGCAGCCCGGCGAGCGCGGCCGGGCTCTTGGGGTCGGACGGCCCGCACTCGGCGTTCTGCGCGGCCGCCTGCTGGGTCTTGACGCACTCGGACACCGTGCTCACGGTGAGCGTCTGGACCGGGACGCCGATGCCCATCATGACGATCGCGAACAGGCCGAACGCGAGCACGAAGTTCATCGCCGGCCCGCCGAGCATCACGATGACCTTCTGCCACCAGGGCTTGCGGTAGAAGACGCGGTTCTCGTCGCCGGGCCGGATCTCCTCCAGCGCCGCCTGCCGGGCGCTGTCGATCAGGCCCTGGAACATCCCGGTGTTCGTGGCGCGCAGCCGGTTCGGGGCGTCGCTCGGCCGCGGCGGCAGCATGCCGATCATCCGGATGTAGCCGCCGAGCGGGATCCACTTGATGCCGTACTCGGTCTCACCGCGGCGCTTCGACCACAGCGTCGGGCCGAAACCCACCATGTACTGGGTCACGCGCACGCCGAAGAGCTTCGCGGGGACGAGATGCCCGATCTCGTGCAGCGCCACCGAGATCAGCAGACCGAGGATGAAGAGGGCGAAACCCACCACGACCCACGTCGTCGTCATCTCTGCCCACCCCTGCCCTGGGCGTGCCCGCCGCTGTCGAGTCGCACCTGACGAGCGTACCGAATCCCGGTATGTGGAATACGTAAGAAGTCAGGGCCGCCAGATCAGCACGAGCGCGCAGTCGTCGTTGTGCCCCGCGGACAGCGCGTTGACGAGCCGCTTGGCGCCCTCGCGCCAGGCCCCGGAGTGGAACACCCGCTCGGCCTCGCCGAGCAGCCGGTCGAGCCCGGCGTCGATGTCCCGGCCGGGCTGCTCGATCAGCCCGTCGGTGAACAGCATGAGCGCGTCGCCCTTGCGCAGCACGCCGCTGTCCGGTTCGCAGTGCAGGTCCGGCACGACGCCGAGCACGACGCCCTTCGCCGTGGAGATGCGCCAGGTGCCGGTACCCGAGTCGAACTTCACCACCGGTGGGTGCCCGGCCGAGGTGATGACGTACTCCCCGGTGGCGAGGTCGAGGCTGAGGTGCACGGCGGTGACGAAGCCCTCGCCCTGCCGCTGCCGGTGCAGGAACGAGTTGCACGCGGGCAGGAAGTCCTTGACCAGGCCGAGCAGCCCGCCGAAGGTGCCGGACAGCAGCAGCGCCCTGGTCCCGGCGTCCACCCCCTTGCCGGAGACGTCGACCACGGCGAGCTCGAGCCGGTCGCCGTCCCGCATCGACACCACGAAGTCGCCACCGAACGAGGACCCGCCGGCCTGCTTGAGCACCACGCGCCCGTCCCAGTCCTTGGGCAGCGGCGGCAGGTCGCTCTGCGCCCGCAGCCGGTCGCGCAGCTCGAGCAGCATGGCGTCGCCGCGCAGCCCCTGCACGCCGATCTTGCCGCGGATGCGGGCCATGAGCGCGGCGAGCGTGCCGGTGACCGCGACCGTGGCGAGCAGCCCGGGCCCGACGTGCCCGTCCTGCGTCGCGGCGAGGTAGATGAGCGCGACCGCGACCGCGCCGAGCAGCACGGCGAGGCTGCGCAGCCGGAGCTGCAGGCCGCCGGTGAGGGTGACGAGGATGAGCAGGGAGGGCGAGAACCACTCGGCCGACACCTGCGCCGCCGCGGCGCCGATCCCGAGGGTTGCGATGATCAGCGCGATCATCAGGTTGCGCTCGTGCGAGAGCACCCGGCGCACCAGACGGACGGCGGGCACGAGCAGCGGGACGCGCACCAGGATCGCGCGGAGCCGTGGAGGGATCAGCGGCGCCGGACGGGAACTCATGATGGACCGACTGTATTCGCTCCGCCACCGCCGCGACACCCCACTTGACCAACACCTTGATCACGTCGCCACCGATATTGAGTGGCCCGGACCCTTTGCCGCTTTTAGCGTTGACCGGGAGTCAGCACACGAAGAAGGACGTGACCATACGATGAGCGAGGAACGTCATCGCCCGGCCCCGCCGTACCCGATCCGCCCGCTCACCGAGGACGACTGGCCGCGGCTCGTCGCCCTCGACCAGGAGGCGTTCAACATGACGTATTCGCCGGAGGCGGTCGAGGTCTTCCGGCGGATCCACGAGTTCGACCGCGGGCTGGCTGCGTTCGACGGCGACCTGCTCGTGGGGTCGGTCTCCGCCTACAGCCTCACCATGACCGTGCCGGGCGGGCCGATCCCGGTCGCCGGGGTCACCTGGGTGTCCGTACTCGGCTCCCACCGGCGCCGCGGCGTGCTGCGTTCCCTCATGCTGCGCCAGCTCGACGACCTGCACGAGCGCGGCGACGCGGTGGCCGCGCTGTACGCCTCGGAGGCCGCGATCTACGGCCGGTTCGGGTACGGCAGGGCGGCCGACGCGCTGTCCTTCCGCATCCCCACGCACCGGTCGGCGTTCCGGCCCGACGCCCCGGCCGACCCGCGGCTGCGGCTGCGGATCGCCCGGCCGGCCGAGGTGCAGCCGGAGCTGGAGAAGGTGTACAACGAGATCGTCACCACGCGGCCCGGCCTGTACGCCCGGTCGGCGGGCCTGTGGGGCAAGGTGCTGCGCGACGGCGAGGAGGCCCGCGGCGGCATGGGGCCGCTACGGTGTGTGCTCGTCGAGGACGACGGCGGCCCGCGGGGGTACGCGCTGTTCCGGGTGAAGCCGGGGTTCACCGAGTGGGACGTGCCCGACGGCGAGGTACACCTGAGGGAGCTGTTCGCGGTGGACCCGGCCGCCTACGCCGCGGTCTGGCGCGCGGTGCTCGACCGCGACCTGTGCGCCCGGGTGGTGGCGGCGTCCCGCCCGGTGGACGATCCGATCGCCCACCTGCTCGTCGAGCCGCGCGTGCTGACCTCGGGGGTGCATGACGACCTGTGGGTCCGTCTCGTCGACGTCGGCAAGGCGCTCACCGCCCGCCGCTACGCGGCGCCGGTCGACGTGGTGATCGAGGTGCGCGACCCGGTCTGCCCGTGGAACGAGGGCCGGTGGCGCCTCGCCGCCGACGCCTCGGGCGCCACCTGCGAGCGGACCACGGCCCCGGCGGACGTGGAGCTGCCGGTGGACGCGCTCGGCGCCGGGTACCTCGGCGGGCGGCCGCTCACCGGGTACGGCGCGGCCGGGTGGGCCCGGGAGCACCGGCCGGGCGCGCTCGCGGCGCTCTCGGTGGCGATGTCCTGGGAGCCCCGCCCGTGGGGCGGCTTCATCTTCTGAAGCCTTCTGAAGCCTCACCTTTTAATACGTGCGGCCAGGTGCGCGCGGCGGCGCCGGCCTCGGCCGATGGCCCGGCGCCGGAGGCGGGACCGGCACCGGCGGGCCGTTGACGCCGGGCCGGGCCCCGCCGGCCGCGCCCCGATCCGCGACGGGCGTCCCCGCACCCCGTGCCGGGCGGCGGGCGCCGGGTTAGGCTGCGGACATGGCGCTGCAGAGCTTGCAGATCGACGCGGTGATCGCGATGCGGGCCCGGGACGTGTCCCGGCCCACCAAGGAGCACCTGGAGGCGGCCGACCGGAAGCCGCTGCGGGACGAGATGCCGCGCCGGCCGCCCGCCCACGCCAGGCGCAGGAACGACTCCTGACCCGGCCGCCGGGTGGGCGTCGCCTTCCCCGGCGACAGCAAAGCGCCCCGGCCGGGGTGGCCGGGGCCGCCGTGGCGCCCCGGCCCCCGGCCGGGGCGTGGGCCGGTCAGGGCAGCGGCGGCAGCCCTTCGCCGTTCTCGTAGGCGGCGAGCTGGCCGATGCGGCGGCTGTGCCGTTCCGCCCCGGAGTACGGCGTGGCGAGGAAGATCTCCACCAGGCGCGTGGCCTCCTCGACCGAGTGCATGCGTGCCCCGATCGCCACGACGTTGGCGTCGTTGTGCTCGCGCGCCAGGCGGGCGGTGTCCTCGCTCCAGGCGAGCGCGGCCCGGATGCCCCGCACCTTGTTGGCCGCGATCTGCTCGCCGTTGCCGGACCCGCCGATCACCACGCCGAGGCTGCCCGGCTCGGCGGCGACCGCCTCGGCGGCGCGCAGCACGAACACCGGGTAGTCGTCCTCGGCGTCGTAGACGGCCGGCCCGTGGTCCACGGGCTCGTGCCCGTGGTCCTTGAGCCAGGACACCAGGTGGTTCTTCAGTTCGTAGCCGGCATGGTCGGCAGCAATATGGACGCGCACCCGTCAATTCTGACAGCCCGCCCGTCTCGGACGTCGCCGGGCTCCACTACAGTGGTTGCCGGGTAAGCGGCGCGGCCGTCCGCCGCCTCTTACCCGGCAAGCCCTACCCGGCACCACCACCGAGGGATGAACCGCCCGGGGTGACGTCCCCCGCGTCCTGGAGGCCGCATGCGAGAGATCCGCCGTATCGGCGACCCGGTCCTGCGCTCCCCCGCCGAGCCGGTCACCGAGTTCGACCGCGAGCTGCGCCGGCTCGTCGACGAGATGATGCGGGTGATGTACGCGGCGGACGGCGTCGGCCTCGCCGGCCCGCAGATCGGGGTGTCGCTGCGGCTGTTCGTCTACGACATCAACGGCCGCAGGGGGCACGTGATCAACCCCGAGCTCACCGTGGACGACCCCACCGAGATCACCGAGGACGAGGGCTGCCTGTCGGTGCCGTCGAAGGAGACCGGCACCCCGCTGTACGCCCCGACCCCGCGCGCCGCCGGGGTGACCGTGACCGGCGTCGACCGGCTCGGCCGCCCGCTGCGCATCAAGGCGCGCGGCTACCTGGCGCGCTGCTTCCAGCACGAGACCGACCACCTCGACGGCGTGCTCTACGTCGACCGCCTCCCCAAGCAGGAGCGCCGCCGCATCCTGCTGCAGACCCCCGGCCCGGAGGAGCGGGCGCCCGGCCTGCTCGGCTGAGCCCGCGCGGCGCGGCCGCCGCCGTCACAGGTGGAGCGCCTTAAGCTCCAGGTACTCCTCCAGCCCGGCCACGCCGAGCTCGCGCCCCAGGCCCGACCACCGGTAGCCGCCGAACGGGGCGAGGTGGCCGAACGCGCCGCCGTTGACGTGCACCTGCCCGGCGCGCAGCCGCCGCGCCACCGCGACCGCGCGTTCCCGGTCGGCCGCCCACACCGCACCGGACAGGCCGTACGGCGTGCCGTTGGCGATCTCGACCGCCTCGTCCACGGTGGTGTACGGGATCAGCGTGAGCACGGGCCCGAGGATCTCCTCCCGCTCGATCGTCATGCCGCGCTCGACCCCCGCGAACACGGTGGGCGCCACGTGGTAGCCGGGCCCCGGCGGCGGCTCGGCGCCGCCGCACACCAGCCGGGCGCCCTCCTCCTCACCGCGGATGATCGCGCGCAGCACGCGTTCCCGGTGCTCCGCCGACACCAGCGGCCCGAGCCGGGTGTCCGCGGCGAACGGGTCGCCGACACGGTACTCGCGGGCCGCCGCCACGGCGAGCCGTACCGCGTCGTCGTAGTGGTCGCGGTGCACGAGCATGCGGCTCAGGGCCGCGCAGGTCTGGCCGGAGTTGAGGAACGCCGACTCCACGGTGGCCCGCACCGCGGCGGCCAGGTCGGCGTCGGGGAGGATGAGGCTCGCCGACTTGCCGCCGAGCTCGAGCACGAGCCGCTTCACCGAGTCCGCGGCGATCGCGCCGACCCGGCGCCCGACGGCGGTCGTGCCGGTGAACGAGAGCACGTCCACGTCCGGGTGCCCGGCGAGCGCCTCGCCCACCACCGGGCCGGACCCGCTCACCAGGTTGAACACGCCCGGCGGCAGCCCGGCCTCGTGCAGCACCTCGGCGAACTCGTAGGCGGCGAGCGGGGCGACCTCGCTCGGCTTGAGCACCACCGTGCAGCCCGCGGCGAGCGCGGCGGCGACCTTGCACACCGGCAGGTGCAGCGGCAGCGTCCACGAGGTGATCGCGGCGGCCACCCCCGCGGGCTCCCGCACCACCACCGCGTCGCCCGCCCGGCCGCCATCGAACGGGTACTCGGCGGCGAGCTTGGCGTAGGAGCGCAGCACCCGCAGCGGCAGCCCCACGTGCAGCCGCAGCGCCAGCTCGTACGGCGCGCCCAGGTCGGCGGCGATCACCCGGGCGATGCGCTCGGCCCGGGCGGCGAGCAGCTCGCCCGCGGCGGTGAGGAACTTGGCGCGCGTGGCCGGGGCGGTGGCCGCCCAGCGGGGAAAGGTATCGCGGGCCGCGGCGACGGCCGCGACGGCGTCGGCCCTGGTGCCCACCGGCACCCGGTCGATCACCTGCTCGGTGGCGGGGTTCACCACATCGATGCCGTCTCCGCTGCTCGACGGAATCCAGGATCCGTTGATGTAGAGCCGACGCATCCCCTCACCCTCCGCACGGACGGCCCGCGCCCGCCCGGCGAACCGACGGTACCCCGGCCGCGGCGTCGCCGTCCGTGCGCGCACCGTCACACCAAATTTACGGTGCGCGCCGTGCGGCGGCGTCGTGCATGCGCGCCGCGTTCCGCCGCGACCCGGCCCGGCTCCTCCGCGGGGGGAGATTCCTCCACCCCGCGGGGAAATTTCGCCCACGGGCGGGCGAACCGCCACGGCCGGGCGGGCCGCGCGGGCGGTCCCGGGCCCGCGCGCGCCGGCCCGGCCGGCGCGCTCATGCGCGGCGCTCCGGCCGGGTGCCGCGGATCAGCGCGGCCGTGACGATCAGCGCGAGCGCCGCGCAGCAGGCGAGCGCGACGAAACCGGCGCTCGTGGCGGCCACGGCGGCCCGCGCGGCGGTGGCGCCGCCCCGCAGCGCCGAGGCCGCCGCCGCGGCGGCCACGGTGCCCGCGACCGCCACGCCGAGCCCGGCGCCGGTCTGGTTGAAGGTGTTGAGCAGGCCGGACCCGACGCCGGAGTCGGCCGGGCCGACGTGGGATGAGCCGATGGTGTAGAGCGGGACGAAGCAGCTCGGCAGCCCCGCCCCGACGATCACCAACGCGGCACCGGCGACGAGCGGGTGACCCGCGCCGGCGATCAGGACCACGGCGCCGGCGAGCTGCACGGCCCCGGCGCCGAGGTAGAGCCGGGCCGGCCCCAGGCGGCCGGCCAGCCCGGGCACGGCGACGGCGGCCAGCAGCGCCGACAGCCCCATCGGCACCAGGGCGAGACCGGCGGCGAACGCCGACATGGCGTGGGCGCGCTGGAAGTACCCGGCGGCCAGGTAGGTGCCGCCGACCATCACCGCGGCGGCGAGCGCCAGCCCGGCGCAGCTCAGCGCGTACCCCGGCGACCGCAGCAGGTGCAGGGGCAGCAGCGGATCCGCGGCGCCGAGCTCGCGGACCGCGACCAGGGCGAGCAGCAGCGCCGCGACGGCGAGGCCCGCCCACGCGGCCGGCGTGCCGAGGCCGTCCTGCAGCCGGATCAGCCCGTACGACAGCGCGGCGAGCCCGGCGGTGGTGAGCAGCGCGATCGGCAGCCGCAGCGGACGGCGCCGTACCGCCGCGAGCGGCGGCACCGCGCGCAGCGCGGCGACACCGGTCACGGCCACGGCCGGGACGTTGATCAGGAACGCCCACCGCCAGCCGAACGCGGTGGTGACGAGGCCGCCGAGGATGACGCCGACGGTCGCGCCGACCACGCCGAGGCCGCTCCATGCGGTCAGCGCCAGCCTGCGCTGGGCGGGCGCCCGGTAGACGGCGAGCACCGCGGACAGCACCGCGGCGCCGGCGCCCTGCGCGAACCGCCCGGCGAACAGCGCGGGCGTGCCGGGGGCGAGCCCGCACAGCGCGGACGCCGCGCCGAAGATCGCCAGGCCGGCGAGGAACGCGCGGCGGCGCCCGGCCACGTCGGCGATGCGGCCGCCGAGCAGCAGCAGGCTGCCGTAGGTGAGCACGTACGAGCCGACGGTCCACTGCTGGGCCGCCGGACCGGCCGACAGCGACCGGCCGATGGCGGGCAGCGCCACGTTGACCACGGTCGAGTCGAGCATGACCAGGAGCTGGGCGGCGCCGAGCACCGCCATGGCGCCCCAGGGCGCGGGAGCGTCCGGCGGGGACGACGGCGGCGTCGGGGCCGCGGAGCGGGCCGGTGTGATGTCCTCCATGGCGCAAGTTTTATGCATGCGCATGAAACTTGCCGCGCGGTAAGGTGTGAAGCGTGAGCGACGATCTGGTGACCGGCTGGCTCGCCATGCTGCGCCTGTGCAACCGGCTGACCCAGGCCATCGAGCGCGAGCTCGCCCGCGAGCACCGGCTCTGCGTCAGCGCCTACGAGCTGATGTCGGCCCTGGCCCCGGCGGCGGACTGGACCCGCCTGGGCGACCTCACCGAGCGGGTCTCCCGCAGCCAGCCTCAAGTGTCCCGGCTCGTGGCGCAGATGGAGGCGGCGGGCGTCGTGCAGCGCACGGCCACTCCGGACGACGGGCGGGGATCACAGGTGCGCCTCACCGAGGCGGGACGGGAGCTGTACGCCGCGGCCACCGCGACGATCGGCCGGATCCTCCGCGACAGCGCCGTCCCGGCCGTCCACTTCCCGCCGCGGGCGGCCACGGGGCGCGACGACGCCGAGGCCGCGCCCGCCATCGGGTGACCCCGCAGCGGCCCGCGGGCGGACGGTACGGCACGGCGGACCGCGTCTGAGCGCGGCGCAGGGCCGCAGCCGCGGTCGTGCACCGGGCGGCCCGCCGGCCTCCCCGCGGGGCGGCCCGCGCCACCCCGCGGAGGAACGTCCCCGGCGCGGGCGGCGTCAGTCGAAGATCGGCCCGCGGGTCCGCGAGCGCTTGAGCTCGTAGAAGCCGTCGGTGCCGGCGACGAGGAGCACGCCGTCCCACAGCTTGGCGGCCGCCTCGCCCTTCGGGGTGGGGGTCACCACCGGACCGAAGAACGCGGTCTCCCCCACCTTGATCACCGGGGTGCCGACCTCCTCGCCCACCAGCTCGATCCCCGTCCGGTGCGACTCGCGGATCTCGTCGTCGTACTCGGTCGAGTCCATCGCGTCGACCAGCTGCGGGTCGTACCCGGCGGCCTCCAGCGCGCGGCGGAGCACCTCGGCGAACCGCTCCTTGCTGCGGTCCTCGCCCAGCTCGCCCCGGTTGTGGAAGCGCACGCCGATCTCGGTGTAGAGGCGGCCGAGCACGGCGCTCTCCCCGCCCTCGGTCTCCCCGGCGTACTTGTGCGCGGCGGCGGCGAGCACCCGTACCGGACCCATCGCGTTCGCGAGCAGCTCACGGTACTCCTGGGGGATGTCCTTGCCCTCGTTGAGGACGTAGAGGCTCATGATGTGCCACCGCGGCTCGATCGGACGGACGCGTTCGACCTCGAGGACCCACCGGGAGGTCAGCCAGGCCCAGGGGCACAGCGGGTCGAACCAGAAGTCCACCGGCATCCGATCGGTCATCGTCAGCTCCCTGCTCGCGATCACATGCTTACACTGAGGCGCAACCCACGGTTGGAACGAGGGTATTCCCGAAGGGAACGTCCCTCCCGGGCATGGCAGGATTCGAAAGACCCCCTGCGAGGCGGCAGCGGGGCACAGCGATGAGGAGCCGAGTGTGGCAGGCAATCTGACCCGTGACGAGGCCCGGGAACGAGCCCGGCTGCTGACGGTCCGGTCCTACACGGTGGAGCTCGACCTCACCGAGGGCGAGGACCGTTTTGAGAGCGTCACCACGGTCCGGTTCGACTGTGCCGAGCCCGGGGCCGCGACCTTCATCGACCTCGCCGGCGCCCGCGTCCGCAGCATCGTGTTGAACGGGCGCGAGCTCGACCCGGCCACCTACGACCCGGTCGCCGGGCGCATTCCCCTGCCGGACCTCGCCGCGACGAACGAGTTGCGCGTCGACGCCGACTGCAGCTACATGCGCACCGGGGAAGGGCTGCACCGCTTCGTGGACCCCGTGGACGGACGGGTCTACCTGCACAGCCAGTTCGAGACGGCGGACGCGCACCGCATGTACGCCTGTTTCGACCAGCCCGACCTGAAGTCGACGTTCGAGTTCATCGTGATCGCCCCCGCCGACTGGGAGGTGGTGTCGAACACCGTGCCCGAGTCGGTGGAGGAGCTGCCGGAGGAGCGCCACCGGCACGGCGTGCTGCAGCGGGCCAAGCGGTGGAAGTTCGCGCCCACCCCCGTGATGTCCACCTACATCACGGCGCTGATCGCCGGGCCGTACCACGTGGTGCGCTCCGAGCACGACGGCATCCCGCTCGGCATCTACTGCCGGGCCTCGCTCGCCGAGTACCTCGACGCCGAGAACATCTTCGAGGTGACCCGGCAGGGCTTCGACTTCTTCCACCGGGTCTTCGGGCTGCGGTACCCGTTCGGCAAGTACGACCAGCTGTTCGTGCCCGAGTTCAAGTCGGGCGCAATGGAGAACGCCGGGGCGGTCACCTTCCTGGAGGACTACATCTTCCGCTCCCGCGTCACCGACGCGATGGTGGAGCGCCGGGCCGAGACCATCCTCCACGAGATGGCGCACATGTGGTTCGGCAACCTCGTCACCATGCGGTGGTGGGACGATTTGTGGCTGAACGAGTCGTTCGCCACCTACATGTCGGTGCTCTGCCAGGCCGAGGCGACCCGGTGGGGCAAGGGCGTCTGGACCACGTTCGCCAATGTGGAGAAGGCGTGGGCGTACCGGCAGGACCAGCTGCCGTCCACCCACCCGATCGCCGCGGACATCCCGGACATCCAGGCGGTCGAGGTCAACTTCGACGGCATCACGTACGCCAAGGGCGCCTCGGTGCTCAAGCAGCTCGTCGCCTACGTCGGCCTCGACAACTTCCTCGCCGGCGTGCGCGACTACTTCACCCAGCACGCCTGGGGCAACACCGAGCTGAAGGACCTGCTGTCGGCGCTGGAGCGCACCTCCGGGCGCGACCTGTCGTCCTGGTCGAAGGAGTGGCTGGAGACCGCCTGGGTGAACACGCTGCGGCCGTCGTTCACCCTCGACGAGTCCGGCCGCTTCGCGAGCTTCGAGGTGCTGCAGGAGGCCCCGGCCGACTACCCGACGCTGCGCACCCACCGGATCGCGATCGGCCTGTACAACCTGGTCGACGGGGCGCTCACCCGGACCAAGCGGGTGGAGCTCGACATCTCCGGCTCCCGCACCGCCGTCCCCGAGCTCGTCGGCGAGGCCCAGCCGGACCTGGTGCTGATCAACGACGACGACCTCACCTACGCCAAGATCCGGCTCGACGAGCGCTCGCTGCGCACGATCGTCGACGGTGGCATCGCGAGGTTCGACGAGTCGCTGCCGCGCGCGCTGTGCTGGTCGGCCGCCTGGGACATGACCCGGGACGCCGAGATGGCCACCCGGGACTACGTGCGGCTCGTGGTCCGCGGCATCCACTCGGTGACCGACCTCACCGTGCTGCAGACCGTGCTGCGCCAGGCGCGGCAGGCGGTGCAGCAGTACGCCGACCCGGCGTGGCGCGCCGAGGGGCTGGCGATCCTCGCCGACCGGCTGCGCGAGCTCATCGCCGAGGCCGAGCCGGGCTCGGACTTCCAGCTCGCCTACGTGAACGCGTTCGCCGGGGTCGCGGTGCGCGAGCAGGACCTGGCGTTCCTGCGCGGCATCCTCGACGGCACCGACGTGCCCGAGGGGCTCGTGGTCGACGCCGACCTGCGGTGGACGCTCACCCACGCGCTGGTGAGCGGCGGGGTGCTCGGCGAGGCCGACATCGCCGCCGAGCTGGAGCGGGACCGGACCGCGACCGGCGAGCGGTCGGCCGCGATGTGCCGGGCGGCGATCCCCACCCCGGAGGCGAAGGAGGCGGCCTGGGCGACGATCGTCGGCGGCGGGCTGAGCGGCGCGGTGCTGCGGTCGACGATCCTCGGCTTCAACGACCCGCACCACCCCGAGCTGCTCGCGCCGTACGGCGAGCGGTTCTTCGCCGAGGTCGGCCGGGTCTGGAAGGAGTGGACCACCGACATGGCGCAGAACTTCGCGGTGGGCTGCTACCCGACGTTCCAGATCCGGGCGGAGACGATCGAGGAGACCGAGCGGTACCTCGCCGAGGCCGAGCCGCCGCACGCGCTGCGCCGGCTGCTGCTGGAGGGCGCCGACGGCATCCGCCGCGCCCTGCGCGCCCGGGCGAAGGACGCGGCCGCGGCCTGAGGCCCGGGGCCCGACGACCCGGAATCGGGGCGGCGGCCCGGTCCTCGCCCGGCCGCGGCGGGGAGAAGGGACCCGCCGCCCCGCCGTCCGCCCCGTCCCCGCCCGGTACCCCGCCGGAGCCCGCCCGGGTGATCCACGACGGCACCGGCACGGCACCCGACGACTGGAGAGCCTCGTGCGATCTCCCCTCGACCTGCTCATCGAACTCGCCCGGCGGTACGCGTTCGGCGACCTGGGCGCGCTCGCGCCCCGGGCGCTGCCGGACGCGCGGCGGGTGGTCGCGGTGTGCGAGTTCGGCCAGCGGCTGCTCACCCTCGACGCCGAGGACTTCGCCCACCGCGACGACGCCCGGTACGTGCCCGCGGAGCTGCGCCGCCGGGCCCACGCCTGTCACATGCCGCAGACCCCGCGCGAGCGGCCCCGCGGCGCGCTCGACTCGCTGCGCCCGGCGTTCGGGCTGCTGCTCGAGGTGATCCGGGTGCGCTGGGACCGGCACGAGCTGAGCCCGGTCACCGCCGCGCTGCACATCGCCGCCGAGTACCTGCCGCTGCTCGCGTTCGAGACCGTGCTCGGCCACGCGGGCGACCCGGTGCGCTGGCCGGCCGGGCTGCGCGCGCCGGGCAGCCGGTTCGGGGCGCTCGAGGACCGGGAGTGCCCGCACACCAAGTCCGCGAAGGCGGCGGCCGAGCGCACTCTCCGGGTCGCGGTGGAGCCGCCCTCCGGCTGGCAGGCCTACCTCGACCGGCAGCACAGCCAGGTGGCCGGGGCGCTCGCGGTGTGCGCCTCCCGGTGCCGCACCCCGTGCACCGCGCTCGACTGGGTGGATCCGAAGGACCGGGAGGACCTCGCCGCCCGCTGCCGGGTCGCCCGCGGGTTCGCGGAGAGCCCGGTGGTACGGCTGCGCCACGCCGCGCCGGTCGGGCACGGCTTCGGGGTGCCGTCCCGGGCCGAGGTGCTCGAGGCGTGGGAGCGCAGCCGGGCCCGGCTCGCCCGGCACGAGGTGGCGCGCGGCGCGCTGACCGACGACGGCTTCCCGCTGCCCGGGCTGCCGAGCCTGTTCTCCGCGGTGGCCGGGGCGCCGATCGCGCCGTCGACGCTGCTCGCCGACACCGCGGCCCACCTGGTCGAGCTGCTCGCCGCCGAGCGGAACGGCGAGCGCGCCACGCCGGTCCGGGACACCGCGTGACGCCCGCGCGGCCGGGCCGTCACCAGACCGCGGGCCGCCGCGCTCCCCAGAAGCCGCCGACCGCCCGCTCCAGCTGCGCGGAGAGCGAGATCAGCAGCCCCTCCTCGCCGTACCGGCCGGCGAGCATGACGCCGATCGGCAGCCCGTCGGTCGTCCAGTGCAGCGGCAGGCTCACCGCAGGCTGTCCGGTGACGTTGGCGAGCGCGGCGAACGGGGTGAACCGCTCCATGCGCCGGAAGGTCTCGGCCGGGTCGTCGCCCTCCTCGAACCAGCCCACCGGCACCGGCGGCGCGGTGACCGTCGGCATCAGCACCGCGTCGTACTCCGCGGTGGCGGCGAGCCCGGCGCGGGCCGCGTACTGCAGCGACGACATCGCGCGCAGCAGGTCGGGGGCGGCCACGGCGCGGCCGCGCTCGCGCAGCCACGCGGTGAGCGGCCGCAGCTTGCCCTCCATCGACGGGTCGACCGGCTGCACGGTCGCGTACGCGTAGTAGAGGGTCTCGAAATCGGCGACGATCGCGGGGTCGTACACCCGGGGCAGGTCGACCACCTCGTGGCCGAGCGACTCCAGCAGCCGCGAGGCCGCCTCGTAGGCCGCCAGCACCTCGGGGTGGACCTCGGTGCCGGGCACCACCGGGTCGGCGGTGCGGCCGATCCGCAGCCGGCCCGGGTCCCGCCGGGCGTACTCGGCGAACGGCAGCTCGGGCGGCGGCGCGTAGGAGAGGTCGCCGGGCATGCTGTGCGCCATCGCGTCGAGCAGGGCCGCGGCGTCCGCCACGTCGCGGGCGATCGGCCCGCTGGTGGCGAGGCCGGCGAGGTCGGGGGCGATCGGGCCGCCGCTGACCCGGCCGCGGGACGGCTTGATGCCGACCAGGCCGCAGACCGAGGCGGGGATGCGGATCGAGCCCGCGCCGTCGCTGCCGTGCGCGGCCGGGGCGAGCCCGGCGGCGACCGCGGCCGCGGCCCCGCCGCTCGAACCGCCGGCCGAGCGGGACGGGTCCCATGGGGTGCGCGCGGGCGGGGCGACGTCGGTCTCGGTGTAGCACGGCAGACCGAACTCCGGGGCGTTCGTCTTGCCGATCATGATCGTGCCGGCCGCGCGCAGCCGCTCCACCACGCTGTCGTCGAGCGGGGCGATGAAGCCCTCGTAGACGGCCGAGCCGAACAGCGTGGGCACGCCCTTGACGAGGTTGAGGTCCTTGATCGGGACGGGCACGCCGTACAGCGGGGGAAGCTCACCGGACGGCCCCGCCGCCGCGCCGGATGTGATCGCCTGCTCGGCCCGCCGCGCCTGCTCGCGGGCGAGGTCGGCGGTAACCGTGGCGTAGGCGCCGACCCGCGCGTCGAGCCGGTCGATGCGCGCGACGTAGTGGTCGACGATCTCGACCGGGGACAGCTCCCTGCTGCGAACCGCCGCCGCCAGCTGCAGGGCGGTAAGATCATGAATCTCCGTCACGCCTCCGCACGCTAGGCGCATAACGGGCTTTTGCCCAGTGCGGCGCTCGCACTGGGGAGGACCGTGGATCGGGCCAGGGGAAATGTGTACGTACCCTGCACGGGCGCGGGGCACGCGGCGGCACGCGGCAACAAAAGTATGAACTAGGTAACACTATCCATGACCTGGAGTCTCGGCTACCGTGAGTGACGTGGATTCCGGGCTCGAACCAGACAACGGTAACACTGCGTCACCGATTTGGGTGAGTGACCGCCCTTCCGGGGAGCGTGTCCGGGAACATCCCCGGCCGAGCGAATCGACGTATGCGCCGGTCACGCGGGTTCCCCTGCGGGACCTCATCCACGACCCGCGTTACCGGCACCTGCGACGGCGCGTGATCATCTCCGTGCTCGTCGGCGTGGGTGTGGGCGTGCTGCTCGCCGACTGGAGGCTTGGGGTCACCGCCGCGATCGTCGCCGCGATCGCCGACACCGTGTACCAGGCCCAGCTCGTCTCCTCGGTGCCCGCCTGGCGCCGCCCCTCCGTCGCCGAGCGCCAGACCGAGGCGCAGCTGCGCAAGCTCGAGCGCAGCGGCTACCGCAGCCTGCACGCCCGCGCGATCCCCGGCACCGACGCCCAGATCGACCATCTCGTGATCGGGCCGACCGGGGTCTACGCGGTGGACTCGGAGAAGTGGGACAAGCGGCTGCCGGTCCGCGTGCAGTCGCATCGCAAGCTCTTCCACGGGCCGTTCAACATGAAGGAGCGTCTCGACGAGGCCCGGATGGAGGCGAGCGAGGCGAGCAGGCTGATCAGCGAGGCGCTGGGCCGCGAGATCCCCGTGGTGCCGTCGCTCGCGATCTACGGCCCGCGGATCCCGTGGAAGATCCTCAACGTGCGCGGCGTGGACGTGTTCGACGGCAGCCGCGTGCGCAAATGGATCACCCGGCGGGAGCGGGCGCTGACCGACGCCGAGATCGAGGAGATCTACGAGGTCGGCGCGAGCGTGCTGCCGCCGCGCTACCCGGAGGACTGAGCCGCCGCCACCGCGCCGCCGTACGGCCGCGGCACGCCGGAGCGCGCCGCGCAGGGGAGGTACGGCCCGGCGCGGCCTTCGCCGTGCCCGGCGGTGCGTGCCGCGCCGGCTCCGGGATGGCCCTACCATTTGAAGACCCGCACGTCTTCGGATGGGAGAACCGCCATGCCCGCCCTCAGGTCCCGTACGGTCACCCACGGCAGGAACATGGCCGGCGCCCGGGCCCTCCTCAGGGCGACCGGTGTGGCCGCCAGTGACTTCGGCAAGCCGATCGTCGCGGTGGCCAACAGCTTCACCGAGTTCGTACCCGGCCACGTGCACCTGCGCGAGGTCGCGGCGGTGGTGGCCGAGTCGGTGCGTGAGGCGGGCGGCGTGCCCCGGGAGTTCAACACGATCGCGGTCGACGACGGCATCGCGATGGGCCACGGCGGCATGCTCTACTCCCTGCCCAGCCGCGAGCTCATCGCGGACGCGGTGGAGTACATGGTGAACGCCCACCGCGCCGACGCCCTCGTCTGCATCTCGAACTGCGACAAGATCACCCCGGGCATGCTGCTCGCCGCCCTGCGGCTCAACATCCCGACCGTGTTCGTCTCCGGCGGCCCGATGGAGGCCGGCAAGATGCCCGGCCGCAAGCTCGACCTCATCGACTCGATGATCGCCTCGGCGGACGACAAGGTCTCCGACGACGAGCTCGCCCGGATCGAGGAGAGCGCCTGCCCCACGTGCGGCTCGTGCTCGGGTATGTTCACCGCCAACTCGATGAACTGCCTCACCGAGGCGATCGGCCTCGCGCTCCCCGGCAACGGCACCACGCTCGCCACGCACACCGCGCGCAAGGAGCTGTACCGGAAGGCCGGCCGGCTGGTGATGGACCTCGCCCGGCGCTACTACGAGCAGGACGACGAGTCCGTGCTGCCGCTCTCCATCGCCACCCGCGACGCGTTCGAGAACGCGATGGCGCTCGACGTGGCGATGGGCGGCTCGACCAACACGATCCTCCACCTGCTCGCCGCCGCGCGTGAGGCCGGCGTCGACTTCGGGCTCAAGGAGATCAACGAGCTGTCGCTGCGCGTGCCGTGCCTGTGCAAGGTCGCGCCCGCCACGACGAAGTACCACGTGGAGGACGTGCACCGCGCCGGCGGCATCCCGGCGATTCTCGGCGAGCTCGACCGCGCCGGCCTGATCCACCGGCACACCCGCACGGTCCACTCGCCCACGCTCGGCGACTTCATCGACGAGTGGGACCCGCGATCGCCGAAGGTGCGCCCCGAGGCGATCGAGCTGTGGCACGCCGCGCCCGGCGGGGCCCGCACCACGCAGGCGTACTCGCAGAGCAACCGGTGGGAGAGCCTCGACCTCGACCGGGAGAACGGCTGCATCCGCGACATCGAGCACGCCTACACCCGGGACGGCGGCCTCGCCGTGCTGTGGGGCAACCTCGCCCGCGACGGCGCGGTGGTGAAGACCGCTGGCGTCGACGAGTCGATCTGGCGCTTCTCCGGCCCGGCCGTGGTGTTCGAGTCCCAGGAGGAGGCCGTCGAGGGCATCCTCGGCGACAAGGTGAAGCCCGGCGACGTCGTGGTGGTCCGGTACGAGGGGCCCAAGGGCGGCCCGGGCATGCAGGAGATGCTGTACCCGACGAGCTTCCTCAAGGGAAAGGGCCTCGGCAAGGTCTGCGCGCTCATCACCGACGGCCGCTTCTCCGGCGGCACGAGCGGGCTGTCGATCGGCCACATCTCCCCCGAGGCGGCCGAGGGAGGGATCATCGCGCTCGTCCGCGACGGGGACATCATCGACATCGACATCCCGAACCGCTCGATCGAGCTGCGGGTGTCCGAGGAGGAGCTCGCCCGGCGGCGCAAGGAGCTGCTCGACACGCTGCACGGGTACCGGCCGCGCGACCGCAAGCGCCCGGTGAGCGCCGCGCTCCAGGCCTACGCCGCGCTCACCACCTCGGCGTCCACCGGCGCCTCGCGCGACCTGTCCCAGCTCGGCCGTGCCCACGAGAGCTGACGGCCGGCCACGGTCTTCCCGGGCCCGGGCGCGGCGGCGCGTCCGGGCCCGCCTCGTTCGGCGGGCCGCCCCGCCCGCGCCTCCGGCGCTCGGCCGCGCCCGTCCGGGGCGGCCGGCCGCTCCCGCCGTGGGCCGGGGTCGCATCCCTCGGTGAGGACACGAGGTTCGAACACACTGTCGAAAAAGGGAGGGAAAATGTCGGTGGCCGGAGGTAACGTCGGATCATGGCAACCGTCGCGAACCAGGCCGCCGCGCCGCTGACGGCGGCCGAGATCGCCGCCCTCGCCCTCTCCCTCGCCCACCTGGGCGCCGGCCCGCAGTCCGCCACCGCCCGCCGCGGGCTGCGACACGTGTTCCAGCACCTCGACGTCGACGACGAGGTCGTCGCCACCACGCTCGCCACGCTCACCACCCCGCTCGCCCCCGACGTGGCCCGCCGCGCCCGCGTGATCGCGAACGCGATCACCACCCGGCGGGTGGTCCGCATCGGCTACGTCGACGCGGCCGGGCAGTGGACCGTGCGCGACGTGGAGCCGGTGACCTGCCTCGTGCACCGCGAGCACTGGTACCTGGTGGGGTGGTGCCGGCTGCGCCGCGCCATCCGCGCCTTCCGGTTCGACCGCATCCTCACCGCCGAGCCCACCGACCTCCCGGCCCGGCCGCATCTCGCCCGTCACTTCCTGCCGTTCCAGCGCCGCAAAGCAGCCTGACACGCCGCGACCCCTCGGATACCGGGGAAACCGGCCATGACCAGGCAGAATCCGGTCATGAGGATTTCGGGGGGAGTACTCGCGCTGATCGTGGCGGTCGCCGGGTCGGCCTGCGCGCCGGGCCGCCCGGCCCCGTCGCAGCAGGGTGACGCCCGGAACGCCGTCATGCCGCCGGGCGCCACGGCACCGGCGCCGTCCGCGCCGGGCGGCGCCTCCCAGGACGCGGGCCCGGCCGCCGCGGACAACCCGGCCGCCGCGAGCGGCGCGGACGGCCGGGCGGCGGTCGCGGCCACCCCCGCCGCGGCCGAGCAGGCGCGCCGCCTCACCGCGCGGCTCGACCGGTACCTGCGCAGGCGCCCGGGCCGCATCTCGGTCGCGGTGTACGACCGGGTCACCGGCCTGCGCTACCAGTACCGGGAGCGCACGCCGTACCGGCTCGCCGACGTGGCCGGGCTCGACATCCTGCTCGTGCTGTTGCTGCGCGCCCAGCAGCGGCCGCGCGGCCTGACGCACACCGAGCGCGCGCTCGCCACCAAGATGATCAGGCTTGGCGACGATCGGGCGGCCGAGCGGCTCTACACCGCCCTCGGCGGTCACCGCGGCATCGCCCGCGCGCTCCGCCGGCTCGGCCTCGACCGCACCCGGCCCGGACCGGGCCTGCGCTGGAAGGAGACGCGCAGCGTCGCCGCCGACCAGCTGCGGGTGCTCGACCTGCTCACCGCGCCGCGCGGTCCGCTCAACGACCGCAACCGCGCGTTCGCCGCCGCGCTGCTCGCCGTCGACTCCCCCGCGCGGCACGGCGGCATCGCCGCGGCGAGCACGGCCCGGGACCGCGTGGCGCTCCGCAACGGCCGGCTGCGGGACCGCGGCCACTGGACCGTCACGAGTGCCGGTAGGATCGTCTCGCCCAGCCGGGACACGCTCATCGCCGTGCTGAGCGACCGTCACCCGCGGCACAGGACGGGCCGGGCCACGGTCGAACGCGTCGCCACACTGGTGATGGACGAGGTACGCCGGGACTGACCCGCGCACGGACGCGGCGGCCGCGCGCCCGCGCGCACCGGTCGGGCCCGGTCACCGGTTCACGCCCTGATCAACAGGGGTCCCGCTCCGCCGGGCTCCGACGTCGAGCGAAGGGCGGTGCGGCTCGACGCGGGGCCGGTCGGTGTCGGGCGTGCCGGGCCGTCCCGGGGCCGGGCGCGGGCGGGAGGCCGGCCGTACCTCGGGCGGACGGCCGCACGCCTCAGGCGCAGCAGCCTCCGCCGCAGCACCCCCCACTGGGGCGGGGGGCGGCCGCCGTTCCGGTCACGGCGACGGTGGGCAGCAGCTTCACCGTGTCGTCGTGACCCTCCGGGCAGACCGCCGGGTCGCCGGACTCGGCCATGGGACGGGACAGCTCGAACGTCACGCCGCAGGCGCGGCAGCGGTAGTCGTAACGCGGCATGGCACCAGAGTACGACCGACGTCGCCTGCGGTCCGGTCAGGCGGCCGATTCCAGGTAGGGCGCCCACTGCGGGTCTCCGTCGTACTGCGCGCCGATGAGCCGCCAGTGAGCGCCGCGTGGCACCACCGGGGAGACGCGGAGCGTCCACCCCAGCTCCTCCACGAGCTTGTCGGCCTTACGGTGGTTGCACGACGTGCACGAGGCGACGCAGTTCTCCCAGGTGTGGGTGCCGCCACGGGATCGGGGGATGACGTGGTCGATGGTCTCGGCCCGCTGGCCGCAGTAGGCGCAGCGGAAGTCGTCCCGGCGCATCAGGGCCGCCCGGGTGAGCGGGATGCGGGACCGGTACGGGATGCGGACGTACCGCCGCAACCGGATCACCGAGGGAACCTCCAGCGTACGGCTCGCCGACCGCAGGACGGCGCCCCGGCGGTCCCGGTGGACGACCTCCGCCTTCTCCCGCAGCACCAGGACGACCGCCCGGTGCAGCGAGAGGGTGGTTAACGGTTCGTACGTAGCGTTCAGCAGCAGTACCTGGCGCATCACTGGGCCTTTCCAGTTAAGCGCGTCACCTCGGAGGTCGTGCCCCGGCACGACCCCTGTAGCGGCCCGACATCGGGCACTGACGCTTCCGTCACACGGACCTCCGCCGGACGGTCCAGCGGATGATCACCACGGCACCGCCCTCAACCAGTGTGGCCTTTTCCGGTCTCCTCTCGCCACCCCATATCTCGTGGCCGCGGATGGCGGAGAGACGTCTGATACGTCTAATCCCCTTCCTGAGGATTCTTTACGCCTGCGCCGCGCGTCGGGGCGAACACGTTCGGTGAACCACGGCCCGCTCGACCCGCGCGCCCCAGGACGGCGCCGCAGCGGCGGGGTGCGCTTAGGGTTACGGGCATGACGCGACCGCAGTATCCGACCGCCCACCGCGACGACGTGGTGGACGTCCTGCACGGTGTCCCCGTGCCCGACCCCTACCGCTGGCTGGAGGACCGCGAATCCCCCGCCACCAAGGAGTGGCTCAAGGCTCAGGAGGAGCTCTTCGCCGCCGCCGTGCCCGGCCTGCCGATCCGCCGGCGCTTCCGGGAGCGCGTCGCCGAGCTCATGCGGTCGGGGACGGTCGGCCCGCCGGTGTGGCGCGGCGACCGGTACTTCTTCACCCGCCGCACGCCCGACCAGGAGCACGCCGTGCTGTACGTGGTCGACGGCGGCGCCGAGCGGCCGCTGATCGACCCCATGGCGATCGACCCGAGCGGCCGCACCACGCTCGACGCCTGGCAGCCGGACAAGGAGGGACGCCTGCTTGCCTACCAGCTCTCGGTCGGCGGCGACGAGGAGTCCCGGCTGTACGTCCTGGACGTGGCGACCGGCGAGCGGGTGGACGGCCCGATCGACCGGTGCCGGTACTCCCCCGTCGCCTGGCTGCCTGGCGGGGAGGCGTTCTACTACGTGCGGCGGCTGCCGCCGGAGCGCGTGCCCGAGGACGAGCGGCAGTACCACCGCCGCGTCTACCTGCACCGCGTCGGCACCCCGGCCGACGAGGACGTGCTGATCTTCGGCGAGGGCCGGGACAAGACCGAGTACTACGGCGTGACGGTCTCCCGGGACGGCCGCTGGCTCACGCTCTCCGCGTCGAAGGGCACCGCGCCGCGCAACGACCTGTGGATCGCCGACCTCACCGCGTCGCAGCCGGAGGCCCCCGGGCTCGTCACCGTGCAGGAGGGGGTCGACGCGCAGACCGGCCTGCACTTCGGCCGGGACGGCCGGCTGTACGTGTTCACCGACCGCGACGCCCCACGCGGCCGCATCTGCGTGACCGACCCGGCCACCCCCACCTACGAGCACTGGCGGGACCTGGTGCCCGAGGACCCGGAGGCGGTGCTCGCCTCGTACGCGATCCTCGACGAGGCCGATACCCTGCTCGTCGGCTGGACCCGGCACGCGATCGGCGAGATCACCGTGCACGACCTGGCGACCGGCGCCCGCACCGGCGAGGTGCCCGTCCCGGGCCTCGGCACGATCGGCCGCCTGGTGGAACGGCCCGAGGGCGGCCACGAGGCGTGGTTCGTCTACACCGACAACACCACGCCGCCCGCGGTGCACCGGTACGACGCCCGCACCGGCGAGACCACGCTGTGGGCCGCCGCCCCCGGCACGGTCGAGGTGCCGGACGTGCGCACCGAGCAGGTCGTCTACCGGTCGAAGGACGGCACGCCGGTACGCATGCTGGTGATCTCCCGGCCCGGGGAGGGCCCGCGGCCGACGATCCTCTACGGGTACGGCGGCTTCGGCATCTCCATGGCCCCCGGCTACTCGGCCTCGATCCTCGCCTGGGCCGAGGCGGGCGGCGTCTACGCGATCGCCCAGCTGCGCGGCGGCGGCGAGGAGGGCGAGGAGTGGCACCGGGCGGGCATGCTCGGCAACAAGCAGAACGTCTTCGACGACCTGCACGCCGCCGCCGAGCATCTGATCGCCACCGGGGTGACCACGCCCGACCGGCTCGGCATCTCCGGCGGCTCGAACGGCGGGCTGCTCGTCGGCGCCGCGCTCACCCAGCGCCCGGAGCTGTACGCGGCGGTGGTCTGCTCGGCCCCGCTGCTCGACATGATCCGCTACGAGCGGTTCGGGCTCGGCGCGACCTGGAACGTGGAGTACGGCTCGGCCGACGATCCCGAGCAGTTCCGCTGGCTGCTCGCCTACTCGCCCTACCACAACGTGCGGGAGGGCGTGCCGTACCCGGCGACGCTGTTCACCGTGTTCGACTCCGACACCCGGGTGGATCCGCTGCACGCGCGCAAGATGTGCGCGGCGCTGCAGCACGCCACCTCGTCCGACCGGCCGATCCTGCTGCGCAACGAGACCGAGGTGGGGCACGGGGCGCGGGCGGTGAGCCGGAGCGTCGAGCTCGCGGCCGACCAGCTCGCCTTCCTCGCCCTGCACACCGGGCTCGCTGGCGGCGAGGCGTCCTGAGCCGGGACGGAACGGTCACGGTCCCGTCGTGGCGGCGTCGCCGCGGCGGGACCGGCGGCCGGGGCGCTAGGCCTTCTCCCGTACCACGGGTAAATCGTGCTCGTCGGCCTCGGGGTGGAGTTCTTTCTCGAAGTAGACGACCGTGAGCGCGCCGATGCGGCGGCGCCCGGTCTCCAGCCAGCCGTGCCGCCGGTAGAGCGCGATCGCGGCGAGCTGGTTGCTCGTGGTGTCGCAGAGCAGGCGGCGGTAGCCGAGCTGGACCGCCCGCTCCTCCAGCCGGAGCAGGATGCGGGTGCCGTACCCGCGCCGCTGGTACTCGGGGTGGACCCGCATGCGGCAGAGCTCGGCCTCCTGCTCCGTCACCCGCCGCAGCCCGCCCATCGCCACGATCCGCCCGTCGACCAGGCCGACGAGGAACTCGCCGTGGCCGTTGAGGTAGATCTCGTGGATGCGGGGGAGGTCGTGGTCGTAGTAGACGCCGTCCCCCGGGGCGAGGCCGACCTGCGCGAGCCCGATCCGGTTGAGCGCGCAGACCGCCTCCAGGTCGGACCAGCGGTAGCGACGGATGCGCAGGCTCATGCCTCCGCCCTCGAACGGCTCATGACCGCCTCCTTGAGCTCCTGCAGCTCGGGGATGCGATCCGTACCCGCCGCCTTCTCCGCCTGCCGGATGAGGTCGTTCGCGCGGCGCACCACGATGTCGGTGCGGTAGGCGTCCTCGAGGCTGTTCCAGGTCTGCAGCGCCATGCGCGCGGCCTCCTCGATCTCACCCTCGAGCAGCTTGCACCGCGCCCGGTCGAACCGGATGAGGGTGGGGTCGAGCCACTCCGACGGGCCGTACTTGGCCAGCGCCTGCTGCAGCACGGCGTCGGCCTGGATCGTCTCGCCCAGCCGCACCAGGGCGTCGCCCTCGTGGAAGTAGAGCTGGCGCTCGGTGTAGCCGAACGCGAGGTCGTCCTGCGCATCGCTGCTCATCTGGGTGAACGCGGCGCGGGCCCGCGACAGCGCGCGCTTGGCCTGGTCGACCACGTCCTTGCGGCCCGTGCCGGCGAGCATGGCGAGCGCCCGCGCCTCCACGATCGGCGCCATCGCCTGGGCCGGGCAGGGGGTCTGGCCGGCGAGGGCGCGGCTCTGCTTGGCGAGGTTGAGCGCCTCGCGCGGGTCGCCGTAGTAGAGCGGGACCAGGGACTCGCGGGCGATCACCCAGGCGCGCAGCGCGCGGTCCTCGGTCTCGTCGGCCGCGGTCCGCGCGGTGCGGAAGAACGAGCGCGCGAGCCGGTGGTCGCCGATGTTGAGCATGATCATGCCGCTCAGCCCGGAGAGCTGGGCGGTCATCTGGCACAGCCGCCGCTGCAGATCCACCGGCTGCCGATGCGCCATCGCCCTGCGCACCGAGCTGAGCTCGAGCAGAACGTCGCAGAGCAACTGCAGCGGTGGGGTGTTCATGTACTGGCGGCCGAACCCCTTGGTGGCCTCCTCCCACTGGTCGAGCATGGCCGCCGACACGGTGCCCGACACCAGGGTCTCGTCCAGCCGCCTGCGAATGTTGTCGACGGCGCCGAACACGCGGCTGTGGATGTCCGGTTCGATCACCGCGCCGGCTCCCGTCGCCGCGAGGAGCTGCAACAACGTCCTGCGTAGCACGTTCTCGTCCTCCTCGCCCCCGTCACCGGGGGCATCGCTGCCGGTATGCCACGTCCGCGGCTCACGCTGCCTGGGGATCGGCTCGGGCGCCGGCTCCTGCATCGCGTCGGTCCGGCCCGTGCCGGGCGCTCGGTGGCCATTCCCGCAGATGCACGGCCCCTCGTAGCCGAGCGCGGCGGGCTCGACCCGGTAGACCGTGCACAGGTAGTGGAGGTACTCCGGGCCGGGGCGCTTCAGGCCGCTCTCGTACGCCGACAGCAACGTCTCGCCGATCCCTGGGACGGGCTTGCCGTCGCGCTCGAACAACGCGCGTACCTGCTCGATGACGTCGGCGAGCGCGATGCCGTGTGCCAGGCGGTGGGCCTTGATGCGCGTCGTGCCGAACTGCGGACCGCATAATTCGTAAATCTCGTCCGCAATCTGGGGCAGACTTCGCCCAGCGGCCAGCCCTCGGGCCCGGCTGCGCCGGGCCAGTTCGGTCTCCCTGTGTCTGCCGGTCACGATCCGGTTCTCCGTCGCCCTGCCGTCAGAGGTGCCGCGGTCATCACCGACCTTGTCTGGCACGACCATGACAGCCCCTCTCCTGTGGGCGGTGCGCGTGCCGCCCTGCCGAGTCCCCGCCCGGTCGAACGCCCCCTGACACACTGTTACCGGCGGGTTGCGCTACGCCTACAGAGAATAATGGACCAGACGAGGTCTGCTGGGGAACGACTCTTGAGGAATTCGGCTAAGGATCGTCCTCCTTCGGAGCGCTTCTATAACCCTGATTGGGGTATCCCCCATCCGCGGCCTCCTCAAAGGTCCATTGCGCCATTTGACGATGTCGGCCATGTTGAGCCGACCGGAAAAGGAAGCGCGGGACCGGACGAGGCCCGCCGGAGGAGGAGGACACACGGTGCGCGAGGACGACCTCGGTCACCTGGAGCGCTTGGTGTCGGAACTGGACGCACGCGGCCTGCTCGCCCGCGTGGTGCGCACGCCCTCGGGCCGCGCGTTCGTACGCGTGATCAATCCGAAGGCGACCAGCCTCACCGAGAACGTGACCTGCGCCCCGCAGGCGGCGACCGACTACTACTGGTGGTCCTGGGGCGAGCGCATGCACCGGGCGGACGACCCCGCCGGCGCGGCGACCAAGGTGGCCCGGGTGCTCGCCACGGTGGGCGATTAGGGAAACGCGCCCGCCGTGGCGCCCCGGGGTCGGCGCGGCGGCGGTGCGGAACGCTCCGGTGGGTGGTCCGGGGCGTTGCCTGCCGCGCCGACTCCGGGATCAATTTCGCGGAATTGCGAATCTCGACCCGATTCGCGAATCTCATCGGCCGCAAATTCGAACACGCGTACCGAGACGGATTCGGCTTCTGATCATTTTCGCCACCGCAGCGTAAAGCTCCGCCCGGGTCGCCGGTAGGGCGGCCCGGGCGGCGCCGGGACCCCACCCCGGCGAGGGGACGGCCGGCAGGTGTTCCGGGTGCGCCTGCCGGCCGGGCCGCCGCAAGGGGCGCCGCAGGCGCGATACGGCGGTCGCGGTCCGGCGCCCCCTCTTGACGGCGCGGAGGGGCGGCGGCCGGTTCGGTCGGCGGTTCCACCTCGGCGGTTTCACTATCGTTGACCGAGGTATGACCGACCGCCGACCGAACCAATCCCCGAGGATCCCGTAAGTGTTCCTGCGATCGCTCTCCCCTGCGCCGACGCCGGAGGCGAACGCGTCCGCGGACCCGTCGGACGCCCCGGCCACCCCGGCACCCACGGCAGAGGGCACCCCCGTTGTCACCCCGGAGGCCACCCCGGCGCCCGAGCCGTCGCCGAGCCCGACGAACCCGGAGGAGGCGGTGCTGCCGGACCCCGAGCGGCTCAGCGAGGCGGTGCGCGCCACCTGCTCCGGCTCGAACGACGTGATCTGCCCGCTGGTGGAGGGCATCCTGCCCGAGGGCTGGGCCCCCTTCGCCGCCTGGGTGATCACGATCGTGCTGATCCTGGCGGGCGCGCTGATCCTGCGGAAGGTGGTGCTCCGGCTGATCGACCGGATCACCCGCCGGGCCGCGCAGGGCGTGCTCCCCGAGAAGCTGCGCGCCCGGGCCGGGCGGCAGGCGGACGCCGCGCAGGTGCTGCTCACCGAGCGGCGCCGGCAGCGGGCCGAGACGATCGGTTCGGTGCTCCGGCACGCCGCGACCATCCTCATCATGGGGACCGCGATCCTGATGGTCCTCGGCCGTTTCGGCATGAACCTCGCCCCGCTGCTCACCAGCGTCGGCATCCTCGGCATCGCGATCGGCTTCGGCGCCCAGGAGCTGGTGAAGGACTTCATCTCCGGCATGTTCATGCTGCTGGAGGACCAGTACGGCGTCGGCGACATCATCGACGCCGGCCCGGCCACCGGCACCGTCGAGGCCATCACGCTGCGCATCACCCGGCTGCGGGACGCCGACGGCCGCGTGTGGTACATCCGCAACGGCACGATCACCCGGGTGGGCAACGAGTCGCAGGGCTGGTCGCGGGCGCTGGTCAACGTGCCCGTGCCGTACGACGCGGACATCGACGAGATCCGGGACCTGCTCAAGGGGATCGCCAACGGGCTGTGGGAGGAGCCCGGCATGCGCGACCTGGTGATCGTCGAGGAGCCGCGGGTGTACGCCCTCGAGCAGGTCTCCGACTCGGCGATGATCTTCCAGGTGACGGTCAAGACCATGCCCGGCAAGAACGACGAGGTCGCCCGCGAGCTGCGGGTGCGCATCAAGCAGGCGCTCGACGAGCGCGGCGTCGCCCTCGCCGGGGCGTCCTGATCCGCGGGCCGGGCCGCGTCCCCCGGCCGCGGCGTCCCGGGCGCCGGCCCGGCCGTTCCGCGCGCCGCCGGGCCCCGGTGCCCGCGGGCCGCGTGGGCCGGTGCCCGTTCGCCGGCCCACCGGGGGCGAGGCCGTACCCTGGGAGCGTGCCGTTCCGTGCGCCGAGACGGCGGCGCCGGCGCCCTCGCCGGTCCCGCCGCCGGACACCCCCGGTTCGCGCACAGCGAGTACCACGTCCTCACGGAGATGAGCCGAGGAATGTCCCAACAGCCAGCAACCCCCGACCAGGCGCCGCAGACCTTCTACGAGGCCGTAGGCGGCGAGGAGACCTTCCGCAAGCTCGTGCGCCGCTTCTACGAGGGTGTCGCCAAGGACCCGCTGTTGCGGCCGCTCTATCCGGAGGAGGACCTGTCCGGCGCCGAGGAGCGGCTGCGGCTGTTCCTCATGCAGTACTGGGGCGGGCCGCGGACCTACAGCGAGCGGCGCGGCCACCCGCGGCTGCGCATGCGGCACGCGCCGTTCGCCATCGGCGAGGCCGAGCGCGACGCCTGGCTCAAGCACATGTACGACGCGGTGCAGGAGCTGAAGCTCGCGCCGGAGCTGGAGCAGCAGCTCTGGGACTACCTCGTCTACGCCGCGCACAGCCTCGTCAACACCCCGCGCTAGCCGTACCCGGCCGGCGCCGCGGGCGGCGGAGTCCGCTCCGGGCCGTGGTCCGGCCACGAGGCGTAGCGCCCGGCCATCGCGGGCAGCCCTGTCACCATGGACACACTCCCCTGGTGGCACGACGCCGTCGTCTATCAGATCTACGTGCGCAGCTTCGCCGACGCCGACGGTGACGGGGTGGGCGACCTGGAGGGGGTACGGCGGCGCCTGCCGTACCTGTCCGCGCTCGGTGTGGACGCGCTGTGGCTCACCCCGTTCTACCCGTCCCCCATGGTCGACGGCGGCTACGACGTGGCGGACCACCGCGGCGTGGACCCGCTCTTCGGCGACCTCGCCACGTTCGACCGGCTGGTCGCCGACGCCCACGCCCGGAACCTGAAGGTCATCGTCGACCTGGTGCCGAACCACACCTCGTCGGAGCACCCGTGGTTCCGCGAGGCGCTGGCGGCGCCCAAGGGCTCGCCCGAGCGCGACCGGTACATCTTCCGGGACGGCGTGGCCGGCGGGCCGCCGAACAACTGGCGGTCGGTGTTCGGCGGGCCCGCGTGGACCCAGGTGCCGGACGGGCAGTGGTACCTCCACCTGTTCGCGCCCGAGCAGCCGGACCTCAACTGGCGCAACCCGGAGATCCACGCGGAGTTCCTCGACATCCTGCGGTTCTGGCTCGGCCGCGGGGTGGACGGCTTCCGCATCGACGTCGCGATGGGCCTCTACAAGGACGAGAGGTTGCCGTCGGTGCCGGAGGAGGTGCAGGGGCTGCGCTCCGGTACCCCGATCTGGGGGCGGCCGGAGGTGCACGACGTCTACCGGGAGTGGCGCAAGCTCCTCGACCGGTTCGACGGGGAGCGCATGCTCGTCGGCGAGGTGTGGACCGACTCGCTGGAGGACCTCGCCCGGTACGTGCGGAGCGACGAGCTGCACCAGTGCTTCAACTTCGCCTGGCTCGAGGCGCCCTGGGACGCCGCCGCGTTCCGCACGGTCATCGACGACACCCTCGCCGCCCTCGGCGCGGCGCCCACCTGGGTGCTGTCCAACCACGACGTGGTGCGGCACGTCACCCGGTACGCCGAGGGCGCGCCGGACCCGGGCGCGGGGGTGGCGCGGGCGCGCGCCGCCGTGCTCACCATGCTCGCCCTGCCGGGATCGGCCTACCTCTACCAGGGAGAGGAACTCGGCCTACCCGAGGTTAAGGACCTTCCACCCGAGGTGCGGCGGGATCCCGCCTTCCACCGCACCGGGGGCGAGGTGCCGGGACGCGACGGCTGCCGCGTCCCCCTCCCCTGGTCGGGGTCCCGGCCGCCGTTCGGGTTCTCCCTGTCCGGGTCGGCCCGGCCGTGGCTGCCGCAGCCGGCGGAGTGGGCCGAGCTCACCGTGGAGCGGCAGCTCGCGGACCCGGACTCGATGCTCTCCTTCTACCGCCGGGTGCTCGCCCTCCGGCGCCGCCTCGCCGGGTCGCTGCCGGACCGGGTGAGCTGGTTCGACTCCCCCGACGAGGTACTCGCCTTCGCCCGCGGCGACCTGATCTGCGTGCTCAACTGCGGCCAGGGGCACGTCTCCCTGCCCCCTCATCGCGAGATGCTCGTCGCCAGCGGCCCGCTCACCGCGGACGGGCTGCCACCCGACACCGCCGCCTGGCTCGCCGCCCGCTGAGACAGGGGCGGCGCTCGCCGCGGAGCCGGTGACCGCACGCGTCAGCCGCCGCACGCGACGGCCCGCGTGCCGAGCCGCAGAGTGGACGCGCACGGCCTTTGGCCCGAGGGGTGACCGGTGCGGTACGGCGTGATCCGGCGGAGTGGTCCGGCGCTGCGCATCCGGCGGTGGGAGCGGCGGCGCGATGTCGACACTGCGGCCGCCGCGCCGGTGCGGCGGCCCCGGTGTCGGTCGAGCGTGCCGGTCGAGCGTGCCGGTCGAGCGTGTCGGTCGCGTGCAGTCGGTCGAGTGCCTCAGTCGCGGGTGAGCTTGCGGTAGGTGACGCGGTGCGGGCGCGCCGCCTCCGGGCCGAGACGCTCGATCTTGTTCTTCTCGTAGTCCGCGAAGTTGCCCTCGAACCAGAACCAGTTCGAGCCGCCCTCCCAGGCGAGGATGTGGGTGGCGATCCGGTCGAGGAACCAGCGGTCGTGCGAGGTGACCACGGCGCAGCCGGGGAACTCGAGCAGCGCGTTCTCCAGCGACGAGAGGGTCTCGGTGTCGAGGTCGTTCGTGGGCTCGTCGAGCAGCAGCACGTTGCCGCCCTGCTTGAGGGTGAGCGCGAGGTTGAGCCGGTTGCGCTCGCCACCGGACAGCACGCCCGCGGGCTTCTGCTGGTCCGGCCCCTTGAAGCCAAACGCGGCGACGTAGGCGCGCGACGGCATCTCGACCTGGCCGACCTTGATGTGGTCGAGCCCGTCCGAGACGACCTCCCAGACCGTCTTCTTCGGGTCGATGCCGGCCCGGTTCTGGTCCACGTAAGCGATCTTGACGGTCTCGCCGATGTTGATCGTGCCGCTGTCCGGCTGCTCCTCGCCGGTGATCAGGCGGAACAGCGTGGTCTTGCCGACGCCGTTGGGGCCGATCACGCCGACGATGCCGTTGCGCGGCAGCGAGAAGGACAGGTCCTCGATGAGGATCCGGTCGCCGTAGCCCTTGGTGAGGTTCTTCACCTCGATCACGGTCGTGCCGAGGCGCGGGCCCGGCGGGATCTGGATCTCCTCGAAGTCGAGCTTGCGGTACTTGGCGGCCTCCGCGGCCATCTCCTCGTAGCGCTGGAGCCGGGCCTTGCTCTTGGCCTGCCGTGCCTTGGGGTTGGAGCGTACCCACTCCAGCTCCGCCTCGAGGCGCTTCTTGCGCTTGGCGTCCTTCTGGCCCTCGATCTTGAGCCGGGCGGCCTTGGTCTCCAGGTAGGTGGAGTAGTTGCCCTGGTACGGGTAGCAGCGCCCGCGGTCGAGCTCGAGGATCCACTCGGCGACGTTGTCCAGGAAGTACCGGTCGTGGGTGACGGCGAGGACGGTGCCGGGGTACTTCTCCAGGTGCTGCTCGAGCCACTGCACGCTCTCGGCGTCGAGGTGGTTGGTGGGCTCGTCGAGCAGCAGCAGGTCGGGCTGCTCGAGCAGCAGCTTGCACAGGGCGACACGGCGACGCTCACCGCCGGAGAGCTTCGTCACGTCGGCGTCGGGCGGCGGGCAGCGCAGCGCGTCCATCGCCTGCTCCAGCAGGCTCTCGATCTCCCACCCGTTGCGGGCGTCGAGCTCGTCCTGCAGCTTGCCCATCTCCGCGAGCAGCTCGTCGCTGTAGTCGGTCGCCATCTTCTCGGCGATCTCCTCGTACCGGGCCCGCAGCCGGAGCGTCTCGGCCACGCCCTCCTGGACGTTGCCGAGCACCGTCTTGGACTCGTCGAGCTGCGGCTCCTGCAGGAGGATGCCGACGGTGAAGCCCGGCATGAGCCTCGCCTCGCCGTTCGACGGCTGCTCCAAGCCGGCCATCATCTTCAGCAGCGACGACTTCCCGGTGCCGTTCGGCCCCAGAACGCCGATCTTCGCCCCGGGCAGGAAGTGCAACGTGACGTCGTCGAGGACAACCTTGTCGCCGTACGCCTTGCGCACGCGCTGCATCGTGTAGATGTACTCCGGCATGCCCACCAGCTTAGTGGGCGCATACCACTGCTAACGGGCGCGCCGTCGCCGCCGGGCCGGGCCCGGGCGCCGTCAGGACCGCGGGCGGCGGTGGCCGGGTGGGGTGTGCCCGGGGTCGGGGAGGCAGACGCGGTCCCGGCCGAGCTCCTTGGCCCGGTAGAGGGCGAGGTCGGCCGCGGCGAGCAGGTCGAGCAGGTCCTCGCCGTGCAGGTTCATCACCGCGACCCCGGCCGAGACCGTGACGGTGATGGCGGCCTCGTCGACCGGCACCGCCATATGGGCCACGTGCATGCGCAGCCGCTCGGCGACGTTCCGCGCCTCCACCACCTCGGTGTTCGGCAGCAGCACCACGAACTCCTCGCCGCCGAACCGGCCCACCACGTCGTACTCCCGCACCTGGGAGCGCAGCGTGGCGGCCACGCCGGCGAGCACACGGTCCCCGACGAGGTGGCCGTGCTTGTCGTTGACCTGCTTGAAGTGGTCGATGTCGAGGATGATGAGGGCGAGCGTCTGCCCGGTGCGCCGGGCCCGGACGATCTCGGTCTCCGCCTCGCGCTGCCACGCGGCCGCGTTGAGCAGCCCGGTCTTGCCGTCGGTGCGCGCCGCCGCCTGGAGCTGCGCGTGCAGCAGGCTGCGCTGCAGCAGGACGATCGGCGGCAGCGTCACCAGCAGCAGCCACGGGTTGAGCGCGAACGCGATGGTGACGAGCACGCCGAGGCACAGCTCGACGAGGTCGAGGGTGGCGCTCTCCCGGTCCCACAGCACCTGGCGCCACGGGATCCGCGGCTCGGCCGTGCGCGCGGCGATCGCGATCAGGGCGGTGTTGAGCACGGTGAACACGACGCCGCAGCCGATCGCGAGCGGTACCGTGGCGTTCACCCCGTGCGCGATGCCGTCGCCCTCCGGGGCGATCCGGTGGAAGAGCATCGAGGCCGCCCCCGCCGCGAGCCCGATCGCGGCCGCGCTGAACACCCGGCGGTAGACCACGGTCTCCCGCACCCGCAGGTGGAGCAGGAACTGCAGGGGAAGCGGGAGCAGCAGGGCGTAGGCCGGAGGCAGCAGCAGCGCCGCCGGGAGCCACCAGGCCGACAGCAGGTCGCGGGAGACGCCCGCGGGGACGCCGAGCCGGCGGCGCGCCTCGATGCACACGGCACCGCAGGCGAGCAGGGCGACGAACGTCGCCACGTCCCTCGCCTCCACCCGGGTCGCGAGCAGGGCGCCGGACAGCGTGACGAGATAGAGAGCCACGACGCTGCACACGTAGCCGACGAGGGCGCGCCGCTCGCCCAACAGCGGCCATCGGGCGGCTCGTGCGGCGATGACGCCACGCGGCTTGGCTGAGACCGGATCGGCGGCCACCATCGCATCCCCCAAAACACATCGATCGCTCGTCACGAGCCGCCGCAGGGACGACTCCGATGTGTAACACAATAGTTGCGGACTGTGCGATGTGCGACGGAAACCGCTAGGCTGCCTTGGGTGGATCCGCGTATCCGGCAGCGGATCGAGTGGAAAGGAGCAGGCCATGACGCAAGGCGTCATCTGGACTTGAATCGGCGGTCTCACCCCAAGTTGCGCCATCGGCCGGCTCCGGTAGGCCCCTCGCCCGCCGGTGAGGACCGACCCGGTACCGCCGATGCCCCCTCCCCCCTTCGCCGGGCGCCCCTCACGCATCCCTGGCGGCGAGGCGGCCACGGCCGCGCGACGCCGTTCCGGCCATGACCGCCCCGGACGGGGGCCGCCAGGGTCAGGCCGCCATTCCGGCGGCCGCCCGCCGCTCGTCGTCGCCCCAGGCGACGCCGGCGGCCACGGGGGCGGGTTCCTCGTCGAGGATGTCGGCGGCGAGGCCCACGGCTTCGCCGGAAGTGCCGGCGTGCCCGGAGCCCTCCGGACCACCGGGTTCGCCGCGAGCCCACTCCACGGCACCGTCGCCGGTCCCGGCCTGCGCGGGCCCGTCCTCCTCAGATCCGTCGCCGGGCACTGCCCGCATCGCCCGCGACGGTTTCTCGAAGGTGGCGATGCCCCACTTCAGGTCGTGGCCGACCGAGCTCGCCTCGACCTCGGCGATCACCCGCCGCTCGCCGTCGCGCTCGAACTCCCGGATGCGCAGCCGCCCGTGCACCACGACCGGATGGCCGCGCCTGATCGACTGCGCCACGTTGTCGGCGAGCCCGCGGTAGCAGCGCACCGCGTAGAAGGAGGGCGGGGAGCTCGTCCACTCCTGGGTCCGCCGGTCGAGGTAACGGCGGGACGTCGCCACCCGCAGCGAGGTGACGCGGGTGCCGTCCGCGAGCGGGTACTGCCGGGGGTCGTGGGTGACGTTGCCGGTCAGCGTGATGTAGACGTCGTTCATCGTTGCCTCCTGTCGCTCGAGCCGGTCCGGCGGACCGTGTGCCGGGCCGGAGGGCGGCCCGCGCCCTCCGGCGGAGGCAACGATTCCGGATCCGCGCCCACCGCGCGGCCCTGGAACGCGATTCTGTGGATAACCGCGGGTGACGCCGCGGCGGAGGCGGCCGGCTTCAGCGGCGCACGACGGACAGCGCGCCGAAGAACTCGGTGCAGCGCTGCAGCTCCCGCTCGGCGGGCCGGACCACCGCCTCCTCGGCGATCGCCGCGATCCGCTTGCGCATCTCGTGCTCGAGCCGCTCCCGCTCGGCGGCCGCGCTGCGCCGCACGACGTTCCGGCAGGCCGAGGCGGTGAACCAGCCGAGCCCCAGCAGCGAGGCCACGACCAGCCCGAGCCACGGCAGGACGGCGGGGTCCTCGAGCAGCGAGCTCGGCGCCTCGCCCACGCCGAGCACGCCGTACACCAGGATCGCCACCGCCCACAGGATCCCGGCGACGAGCAGCCCGACCAGCGCGTACTGCGCGAGCTTCGCCGCCTTCCACCAGCCCGGCACCTGGTCCGGGCGCGGCGCCATCCGGGACAGCTCCTCCGACAGCACCTGCGGCAGCGCGGCCGACGCCTGCCGTACCGTGTCCCGCACGCCGCCGGCCCAGGCGTCGGGCAGGCCGGTCGTGATCCCGTCGACGAACGTCTGCACCGCGTTCGCGACCTCGGCGGGCTGCGCGGACACCCCGCTGCGCACCAGCTCGCCGACGTCGCCGCGCAGGTCGCCGAGCCGGAGGTTGCTCAGCGGGTCGGGGCGGAGCCGGGCCGCCCACCGCGCGTACGGCCAGCCGACCCACTCCTCCGAGCGGGCGAGCTGCACGTTCTCCATCGCCTCCCCCACCGCGGTGAGCCCGACCGCGTCGCACAGCGCCCGGGTAAGCGCCTCCCGGCGCGCCGGGTCCACGGTCGTGGGCGGGGACGGGATCTCGGCCGGCAGCGACTCGACGAGCCGGGCGACCACCTGGTCGAGGTCGGCCTCGATGCGCTGTACGGCGGCGCGGCGCTGCGCGACCACCTCGGCGATCACGCCCTTGAGCCCGTCGACGCCCCGCCCGGTCAGCGCCGAGGTGGACACCAGGCGCGGGTGTTCCACGCCCTCGCGCTTGAGCAGCTCGGCGAGGTGGCCCATGCACTCGACGAGCTCCTCGGGCGACAGCCTGTCCACCTGGTTGAGCACGTAGACCGTGGTCGCCTCGTGCCCGACCAGCTGGGACAGGTAGTCCCGGTGGATCGAGGCGTCGGCGTACTTCTGCGGGTCGAGCACCCAGATGACGAGGTCGGCGACCTTGATCAGCCGCTCGGCCTCGCCGTCGTTGAGCGCCCGGATCGAGTCGTGGTCGGGCAGGTCGAGCAGGATGAGCCCGTGCAGCCGGCTCTCCCCGCGGTCGAGCGCGCTCGCCCGGGCGAACCGGTGCCGCCACTGGATCTGCAGCCAGTCGAGCAGCGGCGCGGCGCCCTCCAGCCCCCACACGCAGGCGTGCGTGTGCGCCGTGGTGGGCCGCCGCACGCCGGTGGGCGACAGCTCGAGGCCGGAGATCCGGTTGAACAGCGACGATTTGCCGCTTCCGGTGCCGCCGGCGAGCGCCACCACGGTGTGCTCGCTGGACAGCCGGAGCCGGTCACCGGCCCGCATGAGGAGCCGGCCGGCCTCGTCGAGAATCTCGGGATCGACCCGGCCGGCACCGAGCTCGACGATACGGGCGAGCGCGGCGAGCCGGGCCCCAAGACCGAACTGGGCTGAGGCGGTCGTCGTGCCTGGAGTCATCGGGCGACCTCAAGGTTGTAGGTGGCCTGGTAGAGCCGTGCCGCGGCGGACTCGTCCGGGATGCCCGCGCTGTCGAGCACGTGGACGTGGCGCACCGTCTCCTCGTCGAACAGCATGCTGATCCGGGCGCGCAGGTCGCTGCGCGCCTTGGCGGCGATGTTGCGCAGCGACTCCGCGCCGAGCAGCCCGCGGAGCAGGCGCTCCGGCAGCGAGCTGTTGGCACCGGCGGCGGGGGTGTCGGAGAACTCGTAGCCGAGCAGCCCCACGGTGAAGATGACCGCGAGCGTGTCCACGTCGACCGCGAGCACGCGGGCGATCGACCGCTTGGTCACGCCCTCGGTGCGGACCAGCTCGGCGATGTGGTCCTGCCAGGCGCTCACCGCCTCGCCGGCGCGCCGTACCAGCTCGTCCGACGGCTTGCCGAGGCCGGGGGTGGCGGCGAGCCGCTCGCCGACGGGGGACCGGTTGCGCCAGCGGGTGACCACGTCCTCGGCCGCCCGCTGCGCGGCGGCGACAATGATCGATTCCAGCGCGGCGCCGACCGCCTGCCGGAGCGCGCGGACCCGCGCCGGCACCTCCTGCCGCGCCTTGCCCGCGAACCGGCCGGGGCGGCGCAGCTGCAGCGCGTGCCGGATGTGGCCGGTGCCGACGAGGTCCTGCCAGCGGGCGAGCACCTCGCCGCGCAGCAACGAGCCGTTGCGGGTGGCCTCGTCGATCTCGGCGAGCGCGGCCATGTAGGCGGCGTCCACGTCGGTGCGCAGCTCGGCGCGGAAGGCCACCTGGGCCTCGAGCTGCCGGGCGAGCGCGGGGATGCGGACCCGGAAGCTGTTGAGCGCGCCGTCGAGCGTGGTGCGGATCGCCCGGGCGCGCCGGTCGTCGTCGACCGACAGCCCCGCCAGCCAGGTGCGCAGGTCGGCGACCTCCTCCTCCGGGAGCCGCCCATCGGTCACGGTGGTCTCGTGGATGACGAACCGCTCCACGTCGCCGAGGCCGTAGTCGTCGAGCATGCGGCCGAAGTGCTTGATCACGACGTCCTCGGCCCGGGGCGTCACCCGGGAGAGCACGATGATCAGCCGGGCGCCCCGATCCTTGGCGAGCTTGAGCAGGTGCCAGGAGGGCGCGTCGGCGTACCGGGCCGCCGTGGTGACGAACATCCACAGGTCGGCGACGTCGAGCATGCGGTGGGCGATCTCGTGGTGTTCCTCGACCGCCGAGTCGATGTCGGGCGTGTCGAGCAGCGCGATGTTCTCCGGCAGCCCGGGCGAGGAGGTGAGCACGAAGCTCGACATGCTCGGCCCGAGGCCGGGCCGCGTCACCCTGGTCAGCCCGGACAGCACGTTGCCCCGGGCGTACCAGTCGCGGTCGTTCGGGTGGCAGACGAGCACGGGCGTGCCGGTGGTCGGCCGCCGCACGCCGGTGGCGCTCACCTTCGCCCTGGCGAGCGTGTTGACGATCGTGGACTTGCCCGCGCCGGTCGAGCCCGCCACCACCACGAGCGCCGGGGCGGTGCTCATGTGCACCCGGGGGATCACGTAGTTGCCGAGCTGGGCGAGGATCTCCGCCTGGACCTTGCGGGCCTCCGCCGCGCCCGGCAGGTCGAGCCCGAAGTTGAGCCCGATGATGCTCTCGCGCAGCTCGGCGAGGGCGGCGCTGAAGGCGCGGGACACCGGCTCGGGTACCGGCACCTCGCGGGTGCGCGGCGGCGGGCCGCCGTCGTCCGGCCCGGGCTCCGGTTCGGTGCGCTCGGCTCCGGCCGCGGCACCGCCCTCCCGTTCCGGCTCATCGGTGTCCGGCTTCGGCGCGGCCTGCTCCGCGGCGGCGCCGGACGGGCGCCATTCGAGGTCGCCCGGCTCGGCACGCCCCGCTCCCGCGGCGGGCGCGCGCGGCCCGCCCTGCCGTACGGCGGGCGCGCCGTCCGTGCCGGGTGTGGCCTCGCCCCCGGCGGGGCCGGCGGCCGGCTCGCCGTCCGCGGCCTCGGCGGCGGACGGCGGGGCGCCCGCGGCGGGGGTGCGCCCGCCGCGCGGCACCGTGGGCCGTGTCGGCCGGTCGGCCGCGTCCGCGAGGTCGGTGCCCTCCTCGTCGCGGATGGGCTCGAACGACAGCGTCTGCTCGCCGGGCGACTCGGCGTCGTCGCCCATCGGCGTCCGCCCGGTGGGTTCGTTCGCAGCCGGGTTCACGGAATCCGCTCCGCTCGCACCATCTCGATCTCCTGGCCGACCCTGACCACCTCGCCGACGACCACCGTCGCCGGCGGGCGGATCCCAGCCGCGGCCACGCGTTCCGCCACCGTGCCGAGTGTGGCGGAAACGGCTCGCTGGGTCGGAAGAGTACCGTCCTGCACCACCATCACGGGAGTTTCTGGAGAACGTCCGTTTTCGACGAGTGTGTCGGCGACCGCCGCGATCCGCTCGACGGCCATGAGCAGGACCAGGGTGGCGTTCGATCGGGCGAGCGCCGCCCAGTCCACGGTGGACTGCGGGTGGCCGGGCGGCACGTGCACCGAGATCACGTGGAACTCCTGGGTGACGCCGCGATGGGTGACCGGCACCCCGGCCGCGGCGGGCGCGGCGATGGCGCTGGTGACGCCCGGCACCACGATGACGGGGATGCCGGCCCGGGCGCAGGCGATCATCTCCTCGCCGCCCCGGCCGAACACGAAGGGGTCGCCGCCCTTCAGCCGCACCACGAATCTGCCCTGCCGCGCGTGCTCGATGATCAGCTCGTTGATCTTCTCCTGCGCCAGGTAGCGGCCGTACGGGATCTTCGCCGCGTCGATCAGCTCGACGTCCGGGGGCAGCTCGTCGAGGAGCGCGCGCGGGGCGAGGCGGTCGGCGATCACGACGTCGGCCTGGGCGAGCAGCTGCCGCCCGCGCACCGTGATCAGCCCGGGATCGCCCGGCCCGCCGCCGACGAGCGCGACGCCGACCGGCTTGGTGCGGTTGCGGCGGGCGTCGACGGTGCCGTCGCGCAGCGCGTTGACGATCGCGTCGCGGATGCCGGCGGCCCGGCGGGGGTCGCCGCCCGCGGTCACCGCCACGCCGATCTCGCCCACCTGCCCGCTCGCCGGCGTCCACGCGGCCGAGGCGTCCCGGTCGTCGGCGCGCACGCACCAGATGCGCTTCGCCTCGGCCTCGGCCGCGACCGCGGTGTTCACCGCGCGGTCGTCGGTGCACGCCTGCACGAGCCACGCGCCGTCGCAGTCGCCGACCTGGTAGCGGCGGCGTTCCCAGTGCACCCGGCCGTCCGCGATGAGGTCGTCGAGCGCGGGGGTGACGCTGGGCGAGACGATCGTGACGCGGGCACCGGCGGCGAGTAGCGCCGGTACCCGGCGCTGGGCCACCCGACCGCCCCCGACGACGAGCACGCGCCGCCCTTCCAGACGCAGACCGAGCATGTAGGGCGACATGACGCGATTCCCTCCATGGCGGGCAGATCGGCGGGGCGGGGTACGTGAGCTAACCTACAGCGCCATTGTTTCAGGGAAAGGCAGGTTATCGCCCCGCCCGGCGATCGCCCACATCGTCCGGCCGCCGCCGTCGGGATCCCCCGTCGCCGCGCGCCGGTACGGCACGGCCGGTGCGCCCGTCCGGTACGGCACGGCGGCCCGGGGCCGGCCGAGAGGGAAAAGCGAGAGGGAAGGGCGGCCGGGGCCGCGCCTCACTCCTTCTCGGCGACGCCCGCCGAGTCGAAGGTGGCGACCTCGTGCATGACGCGGGCCGCGGCGCACACGAGCGGGTGGGCGAGCACCGCGCCGGTGCCCTCGCCGAGCCGCAGCTCGAGGTCGACGAGCGGGCGCAGCCCGAGGTGCTCGAGGGTCGCGGCGTGCCCGGGCTCGGCGGAGCGGTGGCCGGCGAGGCAGTAGCCGATCGCGCGCGGCGCAATGCCCGCGGCCACCAGGGCGCCCGCCCCGGCGATCACGCCGTCGAGGATCACCGGAACCCGCGCGGCGGCGGCGCCGAGGATGAACCCGGCGATCGCGGCGTGCTCGAAGCCGCCGACCCGCGCGACCACGTCGATCGCGTCCACCCGCTCGGACGGCAGGCCGTTCACGGCGAGGCCGCGCCGGACCACCTCGATCTTGTGCCGCAGCGTCGCGTCGTCGACGCCTGCGCCGCGGCCGGTGACGAGCTCGGGGTCCCGGCCGGTGAACGCGGCGACGAGGGCGGCGGAGGCGGTGGTGTTGGCGATGCCCATGTCGCCCGCGATCAGGCAGCGGGCGCCGTACCGGACGAGGTCGGCGGCGACCTCCGCGCCGGCCGCGATCGCGCGCTCGGCCTGGTCGCGGGTCATCGCCGGGCCCTGGGACAGGTCGGCGGTGCCGTACGCGATCTTGCGGTCGACCAGCCGCGGGGTGGGCGGCAGGTCGGCGGCGACGCCGACGTCGACCACGGTGACGGTGGCCCCCGCCTGGTTGGCGAACGCGTTCACCACCGCGCCGCCGGCGAGGAAGTTCGCCACCATCTGGGCGGTGACCTCCTGCGGCCAGGGGGTGACGCCCTGGGCGTGCACGCCGTGGTCGGCGGCGAACACGGCGACGGCCGCGGGGTGCGGGACCGGCGCCGGGCAGGTACCGGCGATCCCGGCGAGGCGGACCGCGACGTCCTCGAGCGAGCCGAGCGCGCCGCGCGGCTTGGTGAGCCGGTCCTGGTGCTCGCGGGCGGCCCGCTCGGCGGCCTCGTCGAGCGGCTCGATCGCCGCGACGACCCGGGCGACGGTCTCGGCGGGCGTCATCGCAGCACCTTCCGCCGGTCGGCGAGCTCCACGGTCAGCGCCTCCTCGTAGCGTTCGATCACGGCGTCGGCGAGGCCCTCGCAGTCCCCGATGGCCTCGGCGCAGCGGATGTCGATCCCCTCGTGGCCCGCCGCGTACGCCATCGCCTGGGCCCAGACCCGTTCCAGGTCGGAATCGGCGAACACATGATAGGGCAGCACGATCGCCCGCTTTGCCCCGAGTCGCCGGCACCGCTCCAGCCCACCGGCCACGCCCGGCCGGGTGAGCGGCGACATGTAGGCGGTCTCCACGGTGAGGTAGCCGGAGGCGTAGGTCTCCCACAGCAGGCGGGACACCCGGTGCACGTCCGCGTTCGCGGCCGGGTCGGTGGCCCCGCCGCCGACGAGCACGATCGCGGTCTCCGCCCGGCTCACGCCCGGGGTGGCCGCGGCCGTGGCCGCGGGCGCGACGGCGAGCCGGGGGATCTCCGCCTCGGCGTCGGCGAGCCGCTCGGCGAGCAGGCCGAGCACGTCGAGGTCGGCGCCGAGCGGCCGGGCGATGTCGTACCGCAGCGTCGGGTGGCGCTCCTGCTCCAGGGCGAGGGCCGCGCGCAGCGCGGCGAGCGCCTGGTCGTTCCCGGCGAGCATGAGGGGCTGCACCACGACGCGGTGGTGCCCGCGGGCGACCAGCGAGGCGACCGAGTCGCGCAGGCGCGGTTCGGCCCGGTCGAGGAACCCGCCGCACACGTCGGCCGCGAGATGCTCGAGGCGGCAGCGCAGCCGGTGGACGAACCTGCCGAATTCGGCGGTGCCGCTATTGTCGTCGGTGCCGATCCCGATCAGCAGCAGCGGCGGCTTCATCGCGGTCTCCCATGGTCGGCCTGCAGCGGCAAACCGCGAGGATACTCCAAACCGCACCACTGCGTCCCGAGCTTGGAATTTTCAGTACGGAACCGGTCATTCGCCTCTGAGCAGGCTGAACATGACCCCGTCCACGTATCCCCCGGGCACCGGCACCGCCCGGCGCATCACGCCCTCCCGGGTGAACCCGGCCTTCCTCGCCACCGCCTCGCTCGCGACGTTCCCCTCCGCGACGATCAGGTGGACCCGCTGGAAGCCGCGTTCGAACAGGTACTCGCTGATCCTGCGGGTCGCCTCGGCGGCGTAGCCGCGGCGGCGCGCCCACGGCGCCATCCAGTACCCGACCTCGGCGTAGCCGCGCTCCCAGTCGGCGCGGTGCACCCCGGCGCACCCGGCGAGCCGCCCGCCCTCCTTGGGCTCGAGGGCGAAGTGCACGGCGTTCGCCACGTCGATGTGGGCGAGCCGGGTGCACCACTGGAGCGCGGTCTCCATCGTGTACCCGGCGGCCCACGGCATCCAGCGGCGGATCTCCGGATCGTCGACCGCGGCGAGCACGTCGGGGGCGTCCGCCGCGGTGAACGGGCGCAGCAGCAGCCGCTCGCTCTCCAGCCGCACCCCGGTGTGGAACCCGGTGTACGGCATGGGCGGATCCCCGGCGATCCGGGCGAACACCAGCAGGTCGTGCGGGCCGTCCTCCTCGAAGCCGCCGCCGCGCAGCAGGCCCTCCCGGGTGAACCCGGCCTTCTCCGCCACCCGGATCGACGCGGCGTTGTCGAAGTTGACCCGCAGCTCGACCCGGCGCAGGCCGCCCGGGCCGAGCGCCCACGAGGTGAGCAGGCGCACCGCCTCGGCGGCGTACCCGCGGCCACGGTGGCCGGGGTGCACGCCGTACCCGATCTCGGTGGTGCCCGCGCCCCACTGGGTCTTGAACAGGCTGACGGCGCCCACGAGCTCGCCGGCGGCCTCGATCGCGAGGTGGATGCCGTCGCCCGAGCGGAGCGGCTCGTGCACGCCGTGGTTGAGCCACTGGTCGACGCCGGCGAGGTGGCCGGGCGCGCCGGGCGGCAGGAACGAGGCGGCCCCGGCGGCGACGATCGCGCGCACCTGGGGGGCGTGCCCGGGCCCGAAGGGGCGCAGCACCAGCCGCTCCGACGTGAGCGTGAGATCGGCGTCGAAACCTGGCATGGTCACCCCTCGTCGAAACCGGGCCGTACGGGTCGCATCCCACCACTATCGCAGCCGCGCCCGCCGGGACCGCACCCGGTCCCCGTGCCCGTCACCCGGCGCGCAGCACCTCGGCGATGCGCACCCGGGCTCCGGTGCGCAGCACGGCCCGCTCGTAGACCCGGCCGCCGAGCCAGAGCACGAGCAGTACGGCGAGCAGCATGAGCCCGAACGCCAGGCCGGTCTCCCACATCGGCACCTCGCCCCCGGACGCCCGCACCGGCATGACCATCGCGGAGAACGGGGGCACGATCGACAGCACCCGGGCGACCGTGCCGGCGGGCTCCATCACCGCGTAGATCGCCACGAAGTAGCTCGCCATGAGCAGCAGCGTCGCCGGGGTGAGCACGGACTGCAGCTCCTCCTGGCGGGAGACGAGGGAGGCGATCGCGGCGAACAGCACCGCGTAGAAGGCGTAGCCGAGCAGGAACCACCCGACGCTGAGGGCGAGCACGCCGGGGGTGTCCTCGGGCAGCTCGGGCAGCAGCCCGCCGACCTGGGCGGCGGCGTAGGCGGCGACCGCGATCGCGGCGATCTGGAGCAGGCCGAGCACGCCGAGCCCGATCACCTTCCCGGCGAGCAGCTGGGCCGGGCGGATGGTGGCGAGCAGGATCTCCACGATCCGGCTGCCCTTCTCCTCGACCACGCCCATCGCGACCATGGTGCAGGCCTGGATGATCAGCAGGAACAGCAGGATGACGACGGCCATGGCGAGCATCCGGCGCGTCCCCGCCTCCTCCTCGCTCGTGCCGCTGAGCGAGACCTGGGCGAGCGGCTCGACCTGCATCGCCTGCTGCACCGCGCCCGGGTCGAGGCCGGCCGAGCGCAGCCGCTCCTCGGTCGCCACGATGCGGTGCGCGGTGTCGAGCATGGTCCGCAGGTTGGCGCCCGGGCTCTCCGCGACGATCAGCCTCGCGTTGTCCACCACCGCCGCCTCGACCTCGCCGGACTCGATCCCCGCCCGGGCGGCGGCCTCGTCCGGGTAGCTCACCACGGTCAGCTCGGTGTCCTCGGCCGCCTCGGCCTGCGCGCCCAGCACGGCGGCAAGCCGGTCGCTCTGCGCGCCGGCGAGGCCGACGACGTACCGGTCGCCGCCCCCGCCCATCAGCCGCGGCAGGGCGACGGCCGCGACCACGAGCAGGACGGTGACGGCCAGGCCGATGATGAACGCCCGGCTACGGCCGCGCACGAGGATCTCCCGGCGGGTGGTGAGCCAGACCGGGCCCAGTTCGTTCACGGTGCCCCTCTCTCTGTGCCTCGTCGTGTCGCTCGCTGTGTCCGGTCCGGCCCGCGCCGCTGGGCTCCCCGCCGGGCGCCGGTCGCGCGGCCGGACGGTCCGCCGGCGGCGGTCACGCGACCGCCTCGCGGAAGATCTCGCTCAGCTTCGGCTCGACCCAGCCGAACTGCTCGACCCGCCCGAGCCGCATCGCCTCCAGCAGCACCGCCTGGTCGTCGTCGGGCTCGAGGATGACCTCGTCGCCGTCCTTCGCCACGATCGTGCCGGGCAGCCGGTCGGCCCAGCCCGGCTCGGCCTCGGAGAGCACGACGCGCAGCCGCTTGTGCCGTTCCCGGGCGCGCAGCTCGGCGACGGTGCCGGTGGCGACCATGCGCCCGCCCGCGATGATCCCGACCGAGTCGCACAGCCGCTCGACGAGCTCGAGCTGGTGGCTGGAGAACACCACCGGCACGCCCGCGGCGGTGCGCTCGAGCAGCACCTCGGCGAGCGCGTCGACCGCGATCGGGTCGAGGCCGGAGAACGGCTCGTCGAGGATGAGCATCTCGGGCTCGTGCACGAGGGCGACGGCGAGCTGCACCCGCTGCTGGTTGCCGAGCGAGAGCCGTTCCACCTCGGTGTCCCGGCGCTCGGTGAGGCCGAGCCGTTCGATCAGGTCGTCGGCGGAGCGGCGGGCGCGGTCCGGGGACATGCCGTGCAGCCGGCCGAAGTACTCGAGCTGCTCGCGGACCCGCATCTTGGCGTAGAGGCCGCGTTCCTCCGGCATGTAGCCGAACCGGCGGCGGGTGGCGAAGTCGAGGGGACGGTCCTGCCAGCGCACCTCGCCCCCGTCTGGCTGGAGCACGCCCATGACGATGCGCATGGTCGTGGTCTTGCCGGCCCCGTTCGCGCCGACGAAGCCGAACATCTCGCCGGGCCGCACGGTGAGGGAGACGCCGTCGAGCGCGACCTTCTCCCCGTACCGCTTCCTCAGCTCGTCAATGCGGAGCATCCACCGTACCTTTCGTCGGGTTCTTCACGATCTCCTGCAACACGGACACGTACTCGGCGAACGCCTTGCGCCCGCGGTCGGTGAGCGAGAGCCAGGTACGGGCGCGCTTGCCGACGAATCCCTTCTGCACCCGGACGTAGCCGGCCTCCTCGAGGGTGGCGATGTGCTTCGACAGCAGCGAATCGCTCACCTCGATCGTGTCGCGCAGGAAGCGGAACTCGGCCTTCTCGGCCGCCGCGAGGGCCGCGACGATGGAGAGGCGCACCGGGGCGTGGATGATCTCGTCGAGCTTGTGCCGGGGGTGGTGGCCGTTTCCGGTGGCCGGGGTCACGAGGTCGCGGACTCCTCCCCCTCCGGATCGCGCAGCTCCCGCAGCCCGCGCCAGCCGCCGTACAGCGGCGGGACGGCCGCGAGCAGGATCCCGGCGACGCCCACGACGACCGGCCAGACCCCCTCGCCGTCGTACACGTACCGGTTCACCGCCGCGTTGAGCACGGTCGCCACCAGGAACACCACGGTGAGGGTCCGCATCAGCCGGTGCAGGCTGCGCGCGCACGCGCCCAGCCGGCAGATGTAGTAGGCCGAGACGGCGGTGAACACGAGCCATCCCACGATCGCGAGGGTCTCGAGCGGCTCGACGCCGAAGTGCATGACCGACCAGTAGAGGGCCGTGGCGATCCCGCACGCCAGCCACCAGACCGCGGCGGGCCGCGACGAACGCCGCACCTCCCGGTCGACGCGCTTGATCTCGGCTACGGCCTGTTCCGCACGGAAGTCGCTATCGGACCGCATATGTCCCCCTTCACCGACTTTGATGGTAAGCAAGCACTCAACCGACGTTCAAGTGCTTTCCAAGTGCTCCATCGCGCGCCGGGCCGCCGGGCGGCCGCACGTTTGCCGGACGGGCCAGGGGTACGGGGTGGCAAATGGCCTGATTCGCACCTCGGGTGAACGGGAGGAGAAGGTCATGGAGCGAGGGAGCCCGAAGCGGGGCGAGCGCACGACCCGGCGGCTCGCGGGCGCCGCGGACGCCAAGCAGGACGAGCCGATGCTCGCGCCTCCCGCCGACGCCGTCGACGACGGCACCCTGCCCGGCCGGGACCCCGCCCCGCCGCAGCGGCCCCGGATCACCCCGGCGGACGTGGAACGGCGGGCCAACCTCGCCAAGTGGCTGAGCGACGCCCGGTTCCCCGCCGACCGCCGCGCCCTGCTCACCCATGCCGTCGCCAAGGCCGCGCCGGAGCCGGTGCTGCAGGCGGTGCGCACGCTGCCCGACGAGAGGTTCCACAACGTCGGCGAGGTCGCCACCGCGCTGGCGCTGAGCGCGGCCGAACAGAAGCGCTAGCGTCCACGACGAACTCCGGCCCGGCCGGGGCCTGCGCGCAGCGGCGCACCGACCGCCGTGGTCCGCCGGTCGGCGGCGTGCGGCCGGCGCGTACGGCGGACCGCCCGGTGCGGGGTCGTCGGCCGGGCGCGGTCCCGGGCGTCCGGCCGGATTCCCCGGTCACCGGCCGGGCGAACGGCCCGCAGGAGTACGGCGCGGCGGCCGGCGGGGGGACGGGCGGACGGTGGACGGGATCCCGGGACTGGCGGCCACGCGCGCGTGGACCGCGCGCGGGCGCGGCCGTCCGGCCGGTACGGCCCCGCCCGGCGAAGCCGTTCCGCTCCGGCTCGTGCCGTGCGCGCGGCGTGGCGATCGGCACCGTCACGAGCACGCCCTCGCGTGGCGGCACGGGTGGCCGTCGGCGGGCCCGGCTCCGCGGGACCGGCGCGAGCGGGCCGTGCGCGGACGGCTCGCCGCGGCGGTACCGCCGGGCGCGGGGACGACCCGCCCGGCGGATCAGTCCGTGATGATCACGACTTCGAGCGTGCGCGGCCCGTGCACGCCCTCAATCCGGTTGAGCTCGATGTCGCTCGTCGCCGACGGGCCGCTGATCCAGGTGAGCGGGCGGCGCGGGTCGAGCCGGGCGATCGCCTCCGGCACCCGGGGGACGATCTGCTCGGCGCGGACGAGGCACAGGTGGTAGTCCGGCACGAGGGTGAGCGCCCGGCGCCCCTGGCCGGGCCCGGCGTCGAGCACGATCGTGCCGGTCTCCGCGATCGCCACCGCGCACCCGCTGATCACCCCGTCGGCCCGGTCGAGCTCGGCCGCGGGCAGCGGCGGGTCGTCGGCGAGGCGCTCGACGGAGCCGCCGGTCCGCTCCAGCCAGGCCTCGGGCAGGTGGGCGGGGACGACGAGCCGCCGCACCCCGCGGCGGGCGAGCGCCGCGGCGACCGTGCCGGGCACCTCGGCGCCGGGCACGGTGTGCACGATCGCGCGGTAGTCCCGGACCCGCTCGGCGAACAGCTCGATCAGGGTCTCGCGCGGCATGCGCGCGCCGGTCCGGTAGGCGCGGCGGACGGGCGGCTCGGGCGCGGCCGCCACCGCGGCGCGGATCCGGGCGAGGATGCGCTCCCGCGAGCCGGTGGCGGGGAGCCCGGCGGACGGCCCGGCCGGCGGGGTCACTCGGCACCTCCTTCGGTCCGGTCCCACCAGTCGCGGAACGGCTCCTTCGGCACCGGCGGGACGTCGCGGGTGTCGGTCCAGGCGGCGAGCGGACCGGGGGCGCGCCGCGGGATCAGGCGGCGCAGCCGGGAGGCGAGCCGCTGCACCCCGGCGAGCCGGCTCGCGCGGGCCAGCACCCAGGACGCGGCCCGCAGCAGCGTCCGCTCGGCCGGGGGGTGCGGGGCCCGCGCCCGCAGGTGCACGAGGACCGTGGGGATGTCGATCGCCACCGGGCACACGTCGTAGCAGGCGCCGCAGAGCGAGGAGGCGTACGGCAGCGAGGCGTCGAGCGGCGAGGCCATGCCGCGCAGCTGCGGGGTGAGGATCGCGCCGATCGGGCCCGGGTAGACCGAGCCGTAGGCGTGGCCGCCCGCCCGCTCGTACACCGGGCACACGTTGAGGCAGGCCGAGCACCGGATGCAGCGCAGCGCCTGGCGGCCCACCTCGTCGGCGAGCACGTCGGTGCGGCCGTTGTCGAGCAGCACGAGGTGGAACTCCCGCGGCCCGTCGCCCGGGGTGACCCCGGTCCAGGTGGAGGTGTACGGGTTCATCCGCTCGCCGGTCGAGGAGCGCGGCAGCAGCTGGAGGAACACCTCCAGGTCGCGCCAGGTCGGCACGACCTTCTCGATGCCGACCACGCTGATCAGGGTCTCCGGCAGGGTGAGGCACATGCGCCCGTTGCCCTCGGACTCCAGCACCACCAGCGTGCCGGTCTCGGCGACCATGAAGTTCGCCCCGGAGATCGCCACCTTGGTGCTGAGGAAGCGTTCGCGCAGGTGCAGCCGGGCCGCCTCGGCGAGGGCGCGCGGCTCGTCGGTGAGCCCCTCGGGCGCGGGCCGCCCCCACTCGCCCATGTGGTCGAGGAAGATCTCGCGGATCTCGGCGCGGTTGCGGTGGATCGCCGGGACGAGGATGTGCGACGGCCGGTCGTCGCCGAGCTGGACGATGAGCTCGGCGAGGTCGGTCTCGTACGCGGTGATGCCGGCCTCGGCGAGCGCCTCGTTGAGCCCGATCTCCTGGGTGGCCATCGACTTGACCTTCACCACCGAGGTCTCGCCGGTCGCCTTCACCAGGTCGGTGACGATGCGGTTCGCCTCGGCCGCGTCCGCGGCCCAGTGCACGTGCCCGCCGGCCTCGGTGACCGCCCGCTCCAGCCGGATCAGGTAGCGGTCGAGGTTGCGCAGCGTGTGGTCCTTGATCGCCTTGCCCGCGGCGCGCAGCTCGAGCCAGTCGGGCAGCTCGGCGACCACGTTCGCGCGCTTGCCCCGGATCGTGTGCGTCGCCTTGCGCAGGTTGAAGCGGAGCTGGGAGTCGGCGACCGCCCGGGCCGCGCCGCGCGGGAACTCCGGCATGCCGAGGTCGACGACGCGGCCGCGCGCCGGGCTTGTCCCGGATCCGCCCATCAGGCCCTCCCCTCGGTCTGCGCGAGGATCTCGGCGATGTGCATCACCCGCACGCCGCTGCGCTGCCGCCGGAGCGTGCCGCCGATGTGCATCAGGCAGGAGTTGTCGGCGGCGCACAGCACCTCGGCGCCGGTGTCGAGCACGTTGCGCACCTTGTCGGTGCCCATCGCCGCGGACACCGCCGGGTTCTTCACCGCGAAGGTGCCGCCGAAACCGCAGCACTCCTCCGCGCCGGGCAGCTCGACCAGCTCGAGCCCGCGCACCGCGCGCAGCAGCCGCAGCGGCCGGTCGCCCAGCCGCAGCCCGCGCAGCGAGTGGCAGGTGGGGTGGTAGGTCACCCGGTGCGGGAAGTACGCCCCGACGTCCTCGACCTCGAGCACGTCGATGAGGAACTCGGTGAGGTCGTACACCCGGGACGCCACCTCGTCCACCGCGGCGGCGAACTCCCGGCCCGCCCGGGTGGGCACGAGCCGCCGCGCGCCGCTGCGGGCCGCCGCGAAGTGGGGGTTGTGGGCGAGCCTGGGGTACTGCTCCCGCACCATCGCCGTGCACGAGCCCGACGGCGTCACGACCGCGTCGTACCCGGCGAACACGTCGACGAAGTGCCGCGCCAGCCGCAGGCTCTCCCTGGGGTAGCCGGTGTTGAGGTGCATCTGGCCGCAGCAGGTCTGCGCGCGGGGGAACTCGACCTCGCAGCCGAGCCGGCGCAGCAGGGTGACGACCGCCTTCCCGGTCTGCGGGAAGAGCGTGTCGTTCACGCAGGTGATGAAGAGGGCGACGCGCACGGGTAGCCTTCCTGATTGTGGTCAGACCACAATATGGTCAGACCATACCCCACAGGTCAAGGTGTTCACCGGCAAAGGAGAGTCCACGTGAGCGACGCCGGGTGGCGGCCGGTCCGGCGCACCCGCACCTTCGAAGAGGTGCTCGCCCAGATCGAGGAGCGCATCGAGGCGGACGGGCTCGCGCCCGGCGACCGGCTGCCCGGCGAACGCCGGCTCGCCGAGCAGCTCCAGGTGAGCCGGGCCTCGGTGCGCGAGGCGATGCGCGTGCTGGAGACGCTCGGCGTGGTCTCCTCCACGGTCGGGCGCGGCCCGGACGCGGGCGCGGTGCTCACCGCCCGTCCCGGCAGCGCGCTCACCGACCTGCTCCGCCTCCACCTGCGGCTGTCCAGCCTGAGCATGCGCGACATCATCGACACCCGGCTCATGGTGGAGCGGTGGTCGGCGGAGCACGCGGCCCGGCACCCCGACCGGCACGGCGCCGAGCTGGCGGCGATGGAGCGCGCGCTGGAGCGCATGGAGCGCCCCGGCCTGCCGCCCGAGGAGTTCGTGGAGGACGACACCGCCTTCCACCTGGCGATCGTGCAGGCCTCCGGCAACCGCCTGCTCACCGCGGTGATGCAGGCGCTGCGCGACTCGGTCCGGCGGTACGCGGTCGAGGCGATCGTCCGGCTGGGCGACACCGCGATCCTGCGGCGCGACCATCGCCGGATCTTCGAGGCGATCAAGGCGGGCGACACGGCCGAGGCGGGCCGGGCGGTCGCCGACCACCTCGTGCACGCCTACCCCGAGCTGTTCGGCGGCTCGCCGTCGAGCTCGGCGCCGCACGGGGCCTGCCCGCTCGACGAGGAGCCCGGGCGCTGAGCCCGGCGGGCCGTACCGCGCTCACCGCGCCTTGACCGCTTCGTCGGCCTCGCTTGACGAATGGCAGAATTCCAGGCGTGAGGGTGCTCATCGCGGACGATCAGGAACTCGTCCGGACCGGTTTCCAGATGATCCTGGACGCCCAGCCCGACATCGAGGTCGTCGCCGCCGTCGCCGACGGCGTGGCGGCGGTGGAACAGGCCCGGCGGCTGCGTCCGGACGTGTGCCTGCTCGACATCCGCATGCCCCGGCTCGACGGCCTGGAGGCCACCCGGCTGCTCGCCGGGCCGGGAGTGCCCGACCCGATGCGGGTGGTGATCGTCACCACCTTCGACCTCGACGAGTACGTCTACGGCGCGCTGCGCGCGGGGGCCTGCGGCTTCCTGCTCAAGGACAGCGGGCCGACGCTGCTGATCGAGGCGGTGCGGGCGGCGGCCGTCGGCGACTCGCTCGTCTCCCCCTCGGTGACCGTGCGGCTGCTCAAGCACCTCGCCCGGCCCACGCCGCAGGCGCGGCGGCCGCGCGAGCCGCTCACCGAACGCGAGCTCGACGTGGTACGGCTCGTCGCGCGCGGCCGTACCAACCAGGAGGTGGCGGCCGAGCTGTTCGTGTCGCTCTCCACGGTCAAGACCCACCTCGCCAGCATCCAGGCGAAGCTCGGCGCGCGGAACCGGGTCGAGATCGCCGCCTGGGCGTGGGAGTCCGGTATCGTCTCCTGACCCCGCCGCGAGCGGGCGGTACGGCCCGGCGCGCGCCCGGCGTGTCGGGGGATTAGCGGCGCGGCGGGCGGGATACATGTCTGGCAGCGGCGCACCCGATCGCCGCGCACCGTCCCGTCAGCGCACGCCGGGGGGAGGAGATCCTTGCGCGCCATCGTACCCTCAACTGGGTCCTCCGCCGGGTTCGGCACCGGATCCTCCGCTTTATCCTCCGCGGCATCGCCGGCCGGGTTCGCGGCCCGGCTGGCCACGTGGTTCCCCGGCGGCTTCGCCGGCCGGTCCGTCGCGCACCGGCACGCCCTTCGCGTGTACGCGGCCCTCGCCGCCCCGGTGCTCGCGATGGCCGCGCTCGCGGTCTTCGAGGAGACGCGCGGCGGCGCGCTCGCCGACCGGATCACGGCGATCGGCGGCGACCCGCGGGCGCCCGGCGCCGAGGAGATCGCCGGTGAGGTCACGGTGTTCGCGCTGCTGCTGCTCGCCGTACCGGCCGCCTGGGCGGTCGCGGCGGCGGCCTACCTGCGCTGGCTGGGTGAGGTGCACCGGAGCGCGCTGCGGGCCTGGCTGATCCCGGTCGTCAACCTGGTCGCGCCGCCGTTCGCGCTGCACGCCGCGTGGCTGGAGACCGATCCCCCGGCCGGTCGGCGGCGGCGCTGGCTGGTGCTGCTGGCCGCCTGGTGGCTGAGCTGGCTCGCCGTTCTCGCCACGGTGGCGGCCTCGCTGCTCACCGGCGACGACGGGCTCACCGGCCTCGGCCCGGCCGCGGTCGCGGTGACCGCGCTCGCCGCGGCGCTCTGCGCGGCCACGGTCCGCGAGGTCACCCGCGGCGGAGGCCACCCGCGGCGGAGCGCGTTCACCCGGATCGCCGCGGCGCCGATCGCCGCGCGGACCGCGTCGGGCGCCGTCCCGGGCCGGAGCGGCCCGGTGGCCGGCGGCTGAGGTCCCGCCGGGTCAGTCGCCGCGCATCGTGGTCCAGCCGGGCAGCGCGATGCCGAGCACCTGCGTGCCGCCGTCCGCCGCGGCGTGCGCCACGCTCTGGTAGCGGGCCTCCCAGCCGAACGACCGGCGCACCGTGGCGCGGTTGAGCAGCCCGGCCGCCTCGTCGGCGAGGGTGATCTCGAACCGGGCGGCGCTGTTGGTCGCGGTGAACGAGTAGCCGAGCACGTACCACACCACCGTGCCGCCGTCCGCGGTGCGCAGCGCGTAGGACCGGCCCTGCGGCGCGGCCTGGTGCCGGACCGTCCACGCGTAGCCGGTGAACAGCCGGGCGTTCTGCCGCAGCGCGTCCCGCAGCGCGGTCGCGGGGTCGCGGGGCCGCGGCGCCTCGCCGGCCGCGGCGGCCTCGGCCGCCCCGGGCACCCCGAGGTCGCGGGCGAGGGCCTTCGCCTGGCGTTCGGCCAGGTCGCCGGGCTCGGCCGCGGTGACGTAGCCCTCGGCGTCCCGGGCGAGCTCGGGCATCGGGTGGGTGAGGTAGGCGAGATGGTGGACCCGCCAGGCCGCGCCCTTGCGGCTCTTCACGAACAGCGCCACCTCGCCGGTCATGCCGGGCCGTACCGCCCCGGCCGCGAACCACTTCGGGTAGCCGGTCAGCCGGGGGATGGCGAACTCGGCGGCGAGCCGCGGGGCCGACGCCTGGGTGTAGCGGAGCTGGGCGGCGTGCACCGCGCGGGCGGCGCCGCCCTCGAGCCTGCCGAGGGTCTCGGCCGAGGCGTCGCGCCAGCCCGCCAGGTAGCGGCGCAGCAGCTTGTCCGCGGTCTCCGGGGTGGTGGCCGGCGGGCTCACGCCGGGCGTGGCCGAGGTGCGGTCGCGTTCCGGGACCTCCTCGGATGAACAGGCCGCGAGCAGGGCGGCCAGCGTGACGAGCAGCGTGACGAGCACGGGCGCGGCGCCCCGCCGCGGGGTCCGCCGCCCTCCGGCGCCGGCATGCCCTCGCCTCGACCCGCCGCATGCGCGGCCCGTCGGGTGGCCCGTCACACCGCCCCCATCCCTGTATCGCTCATGTTCACTGCTAGTCGCATTACATCGGATGCATCACCGTCAGGGGTAACGATTCGGAAATCTCCGGAGTGACGATCACCTCACGCGCCGGGCCGGACCGTCGGGCCCGAGCTGCCGCCGCTGGCGTGCCACATCCGGCGCGGCGGCCGGGTCAGGCCGGGCGCGGGGCCGACGTCCGCGTACGGGGAGAGCCGGTAGCCGTTGGGGTACGCGATCGGCCTGCCGCCGACCCCGCCGGAGGCGGCCGGGCGGGGCGCGCGGATCATCGCCCGGGCCGCCTCGATGCCGCCCTCGCGCCGGGCCCGGTCGAGGTCGGCGAGGTTCCAGCAGTCGAGCGCCCGCACCGACACCGCCCGCGCCCCGGTGCGCCGCACCACCCCGCGCGCGGCGAGCAGCCAGGAGCCGAACACGGTGGCCGCGCAGCGGCCCTGCACCGACTCGAAGAACGTCAGGTCGACCGGCCCGGTGGAGTCCTCCAGGGTGGTGAAGATGACCCGCTGCCCGGACCGGACCGCGGGCGTCTGGGTGGCCACCTTCACCCCGGCGACCAGGATCTCGGCGCCGTTGCGGCAGCGCAGCAGGTCGCGGGCCCGGGTCACGCCGAGCTCGTCGAGCAGCTCGTCGTAGAAGGCGATCACGTGGCGGCTCACGTCGAGACCGAGGATCTCCAGCTCGGCCTCGACCGCCTCGGCCTCGGTCATCTCCGGCAGCTCGCCGGGCGGCACCCGCTCGGTGAAGCCCATCGCGAGCTGGGTCTCCGCCACCCCCGACGAGGCCCGCTCCAGCGCCCCCACCTGGGCGATCAGGTCCCGCCGGGTGAGGCGCCCGGGCCGCCAGCGGGGCTCGCCGGGCCGCAGGCCGTGCAGCGCGTCGAACCCGCCCACCTCGACGATGCGCTCGGCGACCGGCCGGGACGGGCGGGCCCGCTCCCAGAAGTCGGCGAGCGAGGTGTACGGCCGGCCGGCGAGGATGCGGTCGATCTCGGCGTCGCTGATCCCCTTCACCGCGGACAGCGGCACCCGCAGGCCGTACCCGGGGCGGGCCAGCGGCGCCCGGCCGCCCGGCGGCGCCGCGCCGTACCCGGCCGCGGGCGGCACCCGCTCCACCCGCCAGGTGCGGTCGGAGCGGTTGACGTCGAGCGGCAGCACCGCCACCCCGCAGCGGCGCGCCTCGTCGACGATCACCCGGGGCGGATACATGCCCGGCTCGTGGGTGAGCACCCCGGCGAGGAACGCCGCGGTGTGGTGCCGCTTCAGCCAGGCGGACTGGTAGGTGGGGAGCGCGAACGCCGCCGCGTGCGCCTTGCAGAACCCGAACGCGCCGAACGCGTCGAGCACCCGCCAGACCTCCTCGGCCTCCTCGCGGGTGTACTCCGGGCGGAGGTTGGCGAAGAACCACTCGCGCATCCGCGCCCGGTTCTCCGGGTCGGACAGGCCGCGCCGCACCCGCTCGGCCTCGGACAGGCCCTTGCCGGTCATGACGTCGATGATCCGCAGCACCTGCTCGTGGAAGACCACCACGCCGCCGGTCTCCTCGAGCACCGGGCGCAGGCTCGGGTGCGGGTAGCGGGGCGGCCGCCAGCCGTGCCGGGTCTCCAGGTACGGCGTGACCATGTCGGAGTTGACCGGGCCGGGGCGGAACAGCGAGATGTCCACGATCAGGTCGTGCAGGGTGCGCGGCTCCAGCTTGGCGACGAGCTCGCGCTGCCCGGGCGACTCGATCTGGAAGCAGCCGATCGTGCGGGCCTCGCGGATCATCTCGTAGGTGGCCGCATCGTCGTGCGGAATCGCGTCGAGGTCGACGCGCTCGCCGTCCACCCGCTCGATCTCGGCCACCGCGTACGCCAGCGCGGACTGCATGCGCACGCCGAGCACGTCGAGCTTGAGCAGCCCGGCCTCCTCCACGTCGTCCTTGTCGAACTGGCTCATCGGGAAGCCGAGCAGGCTGCGCTCGACCGGGGTGCGGTCGCGCAGGCCCGCGTTGCCGACGAGCACGCCGCACGGGTGCAGGGCGATGTGCCGGGGCAGGCCGTCGAGCCGCTCGGCGAGGCGGAACGCGGTCTCCAGCACCCGGTCGCCCAGCCCGCTCTGCCGCAGCTCCGGCAGGTCGGACAGGGCGGCGCGGATCTGCCGGGCGCGGATGTGCGGGAACGCCTTGGCGATCACGTCGACCTCGTGCGGGGGCAGGCCGAGCGCCATGCCCACGTCGCGGATCGCGCTGCGCGCCCGGTAGGTCTCCATCATCGACACGCAGGCCACCTGGGCCTCGCCGTACCGGTCGCGGATCGCCCGGTAGCAGTCGAGGCGGCGGGCCGACTCCACGTCGATGTCGATGTCCGGGAGGCCGACCCGGCTCTCGGCGAGGAAGCGCTCCATGAGCAGGCCGTGCTCGAGCGGGTTCACCTCGCCGATGCGCAGCAGGTAGACGACGAGGCTGCCCGCGCCGGAGCCGCGGATCGCGCAGCGCACGCCCATGCCGCGGATCATGTCGGTGATGCCGGCGACCGCGACGAAGTAGCCGGACAGGCCCTTGCGCTCGATCACGTCAAGCTCCTCGGCGAGCCTGCGCCGCGCCTGTTTGGACCGTTCCAGGCCGCGTTCCCGCAGGCCGTCCGCGCAGCGGCTGCGCAGCAGCGGCACCGGGTCGCAGCCGACCTCGGGCAGGTGCAGCCGGGGCGGGTCGGCGCGCAGCGCGAGCACCTCCAGCGGGTCGAGCACGCAGCGGCGGGCGATGCGCCGGGTGACCGCGAACAGGCGCGCCATGCGCTCGGCGTCGCCGCCGCAGATGCGGCGGGCGACCAGGGCCATCTCGGCGCCGGTCTTCAGGTACGCGTGCGACGTGGATCGTTCGAGGTGCCGCGAGTGCAGCGGGAGCAGGTGGCGGGCCGAGTCGAGCACGTGGCCGATCCGGTGGTCGGCCGGGTCGAGGAAGCGCACCGCGTTGGTGAGCACGGCGGGCACCCCGGCCGCCTCGGCGAGGGCGAGCATGCGGGTGGCGTTGCTCGCCTCGCGCGGGCCGTACCGGTCCACCAGCTCGATCACCACCGCGTCCCCGGCGACGGCGCGCCACCGGTCGAGCAGCGCGCGGGCCTCCTGGTCGCGGCGGAGGGCGACCGCCCGGCCGACGTCGGAACCCGGGCCGAGCAGCACGAACAGGCCGGAGGAGTGCTCGCCGACCAGCTCCGGGGTCACCCGCGGCTCGCCGCGCTCGCCGACGTGGTGGGCGGCCGTGACCAGGCGGCACAGCCGCGGCCAGCCGTCGGAGCGGGCGAGCACGACGACGCGGTCCTCCCGGTCGCCGCCGGCGAGGGCGAGGTCGGCGCCGACGATCGGGCCGATCCCGGCCTCGTGGCAGGCGGCCACGTGCTTGATCGCGCCGTAGAGGCCGTCGCGGTCGGTGAGCGCGAGCATGTCGGCGCCGTGCTCGGCGGCCCGGCGCACCAGGTCGGCCGGGAACGCGGTGCCGTACCGCAGCGAGTAGGCCGAGGCGACGTGCAGGTGCGGGAACGGGCCCGGCAGCGCCCCGGCGAGCGCGGAGAGGTCCGGTGCCGTGCTCATCAGTCCCACGCCCTCAGCAGCAGCCAGCGGTCGGTGGAGGTGTCGTAGCGCAGCTCGTAGGTGCCGGTCTCGCCTCCCGGGCTCGCCACTACCCGCCAGAACCTGCGCTCACCGGGGTCGGCGTCCGAGGTCTTCCACCACTCGCGGGCCACCACCCAGTGCTCGAGCACCTGCCGGACGGTGTAGCGGCGGTCGCGCCAGACGAAGCGGACGGGGCTGCCGTCGCGGGTCCACACCTCGATGGGGTCACCGTAGAGTCTGCTCAAGACGGTTCGTCTCCCTGTGGCCGTCGGATACGAGAGCCACCCGGGGGAAGACGGGCGTCGGCGGATAGTTCGAACATATGTTCCAAGCAGCATGAACGCAAGTCGCGCCACGCCGCGACACGGAGCGATCACCCCACCTCAGAGGCCCTTGACCGACGCGCGCTAAGCTGGATATGAGGCTCCGGCGACGCGGGCCGTGCCCCTCACGACGGCCCTCCCCGGCGCGCGCACCGGTCGTCCCGCTTCCGGCCGCAGGTCGACAACGCCCGGCATACCCCCATCGCGGGACGTTTCCCCCGGACGCCCCGAGGTGATCGTCGGCCGTTCACAGAACCGCAACCGTTGTGCGACGTACTTGAACTGGCATGGCTTCGCGCATTTGCTTACGTTCAGCGCACCGGTGCCTCTTCTGCGTAAATTGAGGGTTTGGAGTTCTGCGTGCTTTCGTCCCGTTTCTCCACCAGAACCCGATTTGCTGGGCTGGCGGCTGCCCTGACCGTGGCCGTCTCGTTCACGGCGGCCTGTGGCTCCGCCCCCACCGAGCAGGCGGGGGGCGCCAGTGCGTCCAAGGCCGCCACCGCCACCTCCGCCGCCGACCTCGGCGGCATGGACGCCCTCATCGCCGAGGCGAAGAAGGAGGGCGAGCTCAACGTCATCGCGCTGCCCCACGACTGGGCCAACTACGGCGAGATCATCAGCACCTTCAAGGCCAAGTACGGCATCAAGATCAACGAAGAGAACCCCGACGGGTCGAGCTCCGACGAGATCGCGGCGGTGAAGTCGCGCAAGGGCCAGGACCGGGCGCCCGACGTGCTCGACCTCGGCCAGACCTTCGCGCTCAGCGGCGCGGCCGAGGGCCTGTTCGCGCCCTACAAGGTGGCCACCTGGGACAAGCTCCCCGACACCATGAAGGACCCGAACGGCCTCTGGTACAACGACTACGGCGGCTACATCTCGATCGGATGTGACGCCAAGGCCGTCGGCACCTGCCCGAAGACCTTCGCCGACCTGCTCAAGCCCGAGTACAAGGGCAAGGTCGCGCTCAACGGCAACCCGACCAAGGCCGGCTCGGCGTTCGCCGGCGTGTTCGCCGCCGCGCTCGCCAACGGCGGCTCGTTCGACGACATCCAGCCCGGCCTCGACTTCTTCAAGAAGCTGAAGGAGGTCGGCAACTTCAACCCGGTCGAGACCACCACGGCGACCGTGGAGAAGGGCGAGACCCCGATCAGCATCGACTGGGACTACGTCAACGCCCAGTACACCGAGGACTTCAAGGACAAGGGCCTCGACTGGCAGGTCGTGATCCCGGAGGACGGCAAGTACGCCTCCTACTACGCGCAGGCGATCAACAAGGACGCCCCGCACCCGGCCGCGGCCCGGCTGTGGATGGAGTTCCTCTTCAGCCCGGAGGGCCAGAACCTCTACCTGAAGGGGTTCGCCCGACCGGCGCTGCTGCAGGCGATGGAGGCCGACAAGACCGTGGACCCGGAGCTGCTTGATCGGCTGCCGAAGGTCGAGGGGACCCCGACGTTCCCGACCGAGGAGCAGATCAAGAAGGCGCAGGAGGTCGTCGCCTCCGGCTGGTCCGCGGCCGTCAGCGGATGACGGGCCCGACGACCGGCGGCCACCCCACCGGGCGTGGGCTGCTCGCCCGCGCCCGGTCGGGGGGCTGGCTCGCCGCGCTTCCGCTGCTGGTCTTCTACGCCGTCGTGTTCGGCGGCCCCGCGGTCATGATCGTCATCGGCGCGTTCACCGTCGACGGCAGGCCGAGCCTGGACAACATGGAGCGGTCGCTGCAAGGCGGCTACCTGACCGCGCTGCTCGGCAGCGTCCGCCTGTCGGCGGTGGTCGCGATCGCGGGCGCCGTGCTGGGGACGTTCCTCGCGCAGGCGGTGGTCACCTCCCGCTCCCGGTGGCTGCGGGAGAGCGTGCTCACCGCCTCCGGCGTGCTCGCCAACTTCGGCGGGGTGCCGCTCGCGTTCCTGTGGATCGCCACGCTCGGCAACGCCGGCGTCGTCACCACCACCTTCGGGCTCGACCGGTTCGGCTGGAGCCTGTACAACTTCTGGGGCCTCGCCCTGGTCTACCTGTACTTCTCCGTGCCGCTCATGGTGCTGGTGATGACGCCCGCGCTCGACGGGCTGCGGCCGCAGTGGCGCGAGGCGGCGCTCAACTGCGGCGCCACCCCGTGGCAGTTCTGGCGGCACGTCGGCATCCCGGTGCTCGCGCCGTCGCTGCTCGGCGGCGTGGTGCTGCTGTTCGGCGGGGCGTTCGCGGCCTACGCCACCGCGGCGGCGATGGTGGGCGCCACGGTGCCGCTGGTGACCCTGATGATCGGGGACGCGCTCTCCGGCCAGGTGCTCGTCGGGCACCAGAACGTGGCGCTCGCGCTCAGCCTCGACATGATCCTGGTGGCCGGTCTGGTCATGGCCGTCTACCTCCCGCTGCAACGGAGGAGTGCCCGATGGCTACGTTGACCCCGGCCCCGGCCGTCCTCCCCGACACCGCGCCCGGCCACGGACCGGGCGGCCGGGGACGCCCCCGCACCGTGCGGGTCTGGCGCGGCGTCGTGCTGGTGATCGCCGCGCTGTACTTCCTCGTGCCGATGGTCACGGCGTTCGTCTTCACGGTGAACGTCCCGAACGTCGGGTTCACCCTCGACGCCTACACCCAGATCTTCACCGTGGAGGGGTTCGTCGGCAGCCTGTCGCTCTCGCTCGGGCTCGCGGCCGCCACGATCGTGCTCGTGCTGCTCCTCCTGCTGCCCGCGATGCTCGCGGTACGGCTCGCCGCGCCGCGGCTCAAGCCGGTGCTCGAGGTGCTGTGCACGCTGCCGATGGTGGTGCCGCCGATCTCGTTCACCGCGGGGATCTCCGCGCTGCTGCCGTGGGCGCAGGACGTGCTCGCGCCCACGCCGTTCTACCAGACGATCATCACCATCCAGGACCAGCGGTTCCCGCTGATCCTCGTGCTCGCCTACGTGGTGCTCGCGCTGCCGTTCGCCTACCGGTCGCTCGACTCCGCGCTCACCGCGATCGACGTGCGCACGCTGGTGGAGGCGGCGCGCAACTGCGGCGCGTCCTGGCCGCGGGTGATGCTGTCGGTGATCGTGCCGAACATCCGGACCGGGATCGCGGGGGCGGCGTTCCTCACCCTCGCGCTGGTGCTCGGCGAGTACACGGTGGCGCGGCTGCTGGGCTACGTGCCGTTCCCGGTGTGGATCGTGATGATCTCCGGGTCGCAGGCCCAGGTGTCGGTCGCGGTGTCGGTGTTCAGCCTGCTGCTCACGTGGGCCCTGCTGCTCGCGGTGTCGAGCGCGGGTGTCAGGAAGGGGAGTGAGTCATGACGACCGGGGCCCGTGTCGAGTTCAAAGGGCTGCGCCGGGTCTTTGGCGACACCGTCGCCCTCGACGGTCTCGACCTCGTGATCGAGCCGGGTGAGCTCGTCGCGCTGCTCGGCCCGTCCGGCTGCGGCAAGACGACGGCGCTGCGCGTCGTCGCCGGATTCGAGCAGCCGGACGCCGGGGCGGTGCTGATCGACGGCAAGGACGTCACCCGGGTGCCCGCGAACCGGCGCGACGCGGGCATGGTGTTCCAGTCCTACAGCCTGTTCCCCAACCTCAACGCGCGCGACAACGTCGCGTTCGGGCTGCGGGTGCGCAAGGTGCCCGCGCCCGAGCGCCGGGCCCGCGCCGAGGAGCTGCTCGCGCTCGTCGGGCTGCCCGACCATGGCGACCGCTACCCGCACCAGCTCTCCGGCGGCCAGCAGCAGCGGGTCGCGCTCGCCCGCGCGCTCGCGCTCGAGCCCCGGGTGCTGCTGCTCGACGAGCCGCTGTCGGCGCTCGACGCCAAGGTGCGCGTGCAGCTCCGCGAGGAGATCCGCAGGCTGCAGCTCTCCCTCAACATCACGACGATCTTCGTCACCCACGACCAGGAGGAGGCGCTGTCGATCGCCGACCGGGTCGCGGTGATGCGGGCCGGGCGGATCGAGCAGTGCGCCGCCCCGGCCGAGCTGTACGCGCGGCCCGCGACCGCGTTCGTCGCCGAGTTCGTCGGCACGATGAACCGGCTGCCCGGCGTGGTCGTCTCGGCGGGCGCGGGCGAGGGCACGCCGCCGACGGTCACGGTGATCGGCCAGACCCTCCCGGTCGACGGGCCGATCCCGGAGTCGGCCGAGGTGGACGTGCTGGTCCGGCCCGAGGCGGTGCTCGTCACCCCGGAGAAGGACGGCCCGGCGCTCATCCTCGACTCGTCGTTCCGGGGCGCGTCGGCCCGGCTGCGGCTGCGGCTCGACGACGAGGTGGAGGTGCTCGCCGACGTGCCCGGCCACGAGGTGACCCGGTTCGTGCCCGGCACCCGGGCGTCGGTGCGGCTCGTCGAGCGTCCGGTGCTGGTCGCGCCGCGCTCGACGCGCGCCGGCACGGCGACCGCGGCGACCGCGGCCGCGACCGCCGGCCGTACCGGCACCGGCTGACCGGCGAACGACGCACGCCGGATCGAGGCCGCCCCGCCGCGGGCGGCCTCACCCGCGCCGTGTCCCGGGGCCGGGCGCGCGGGACCCGGAGGGTGGCTGCGGCCGCGGGCGGGGCACCATGTTCGCGTTGAGGTTTGTGCAGTCTCACGTGAAGGAGCGGCATCACCATGCGCGCCATCGTCGTGTCCACTCCCGGTGACTCCTCGGCGCTGGAGTACACCGAGGTCCCCGACCCGGTGCCGGGCCCGGGCGAGGTCCTCATCGACGTCGCGGCGAGCGGCGTCAACTTCATCGACGTCTACCACCGCATGGGCCGCTACCAGCTCCCCCTGCCGTTCACGCCCGGCTCGGAGGGGGCGGGCACCGTGGCCGCGGTCGGCCCGGACGTCACCGGGGTGTCGGTCGGCGACAAGGTGGGCTGGGTGAACGTGCCGGGCAGCTACGCCGAGCGCGCCGTGATCCGGGCCGACCGGCTGATCCCGCTCCCCGACGGCATCACCCCACAGACCGCGGCCGGCGTCCTGCTGCAGGGCCTGACCGCGCAGTACCTCACCCACTCCACCTACGAGATCAAGCCGGGCGACGACGTGCTCGTGCACGCGGGCGCGGGCGGCATGGGCCAGCTGCTCATCCAGGTGGCGAAGCTGCGCGGGGCGCGCGTGATCACCACGGTGTCCACCGCGGAGAAGGAGAAGATCGCCCGCGAGGCCGGCGCCGACCACGTGCTGCGCTACGACGGCTTCGCCGAGGCGGTGAAGGAGATCACCGGAGGCGCCGGGGTGCACGTGGTGTACGACGGGGTGGGCGCCGCCACCTTCGAGGGCAGCCTCGCCTCGCTGCGGCCGCGCGGCCTGCTCGCCCTGTACGGCGCGGCGAGCGGCCCGGTGCCGCCGTTCGACCCGCAGCGGCTCAACCCGCTCGGCTCGCTCTTCCTCACCCGGCCGAGCCTGCACCACTACATCCTCACCCGCGAGGAGCTGCTCTCCCGGGCCGAGACCGTGTTCGGCTGGCTCACCGAGGGCCGGGTGCGGGTGAACGTGTTCCGCCGCTACCCGCTCGCCGAGGCCCGGCAGGCGCACGACGACCTGGAGGGGCGGCGCACCACCGGCAAGCTGCTGCTCATCCCCTGACCCGGCGGCCGGTCACGCCGCCGCGCACCGGTCACGCCGCCGCGCACCGGCCGCGCCGCCGCCCGGCCGGGCGGCCGGACCGGCGGCGGATTCCGGCCGTCCGGAACAGCACATTCGGCCGAACGATAACCCCGGTGGCGGGTGTCCGGAACCGGCCGGGTACCCTCGAACTTCCCGTTTCGTCCGCACGTAGCCGTGAGTGGGACACATCACACCGAGGGAATCGAGGGCGCCCGTGCCATGTCCTGCCACGAGATCCCCCGCCGCGCGACGCCCCGGCGGCCGCGCACCGTACCCGGAGCGTCCGGGCGGAAGGCGTGATGCCTGATGGGCCCCGGCGATCTGCTCGGCAGGCTCGAGCTGCCGGCCATCGAGGCCTCGGTGCCCCGCGCCCGGGCCTGGCTGCGCGACCGGCTCGGCGAGGACCATCCGGCCCTCGACGACGTGCTGCTGCTCGCCTCCGAGCTGGTCACGAACGCGGTACGGCACTCCGACTCCCGCCACACGGGCACGGTGACCGTGGTCGCCACGGCGCTGCGCGGCATCGTCCACGTCACCGTGATCGACGCCGGGGCCGAGGGCATGCCGCACATCGAGGGCGGCGCGGGGGACGAGGAGGGCGAGGGCGGGCGCGGCCTGTTCCTCGTCGACGTGCTCGCCCGCGCGTGGGGCGTGCAGGAGCGCCCCGAGGGGCGGGCCGTCTGGTTCGAGGTGAAGTACTGACGGGCCTCACCAGTCCTGCGACAGGCCGGACATCCGCCGCAGGTACTCGTCCTCGTCGATCTCGCCCGCGGCGTACCGCCGCTTGAGGATCTCCTTCGGGTCCTCCTCGCGCGCCCGGCGCCGCTCGTGCATCGCGGTGGTGAACCAGGCCACCCCGAAGCCGACCACGGCGATCACAGCGATCACGAACGCGACCGTCAGCAGCATCCGCATGTTCGTCACACCCCTCCGGGCGGCAGGACCGGGAGCCCTTCGTCCACCCCATTCTCCAGCAGCCGCAGCAGCGCCGCGGTGTCCAGGTGCCGCTCGACGAGGTCGCCGAGCACGTCGAGCCGGGCCTCGCGCAGCGCCGCGAACGAGGTGTCCGGCGCGGGCGTGAAGTCCCGCCCGGCCGCGGCGGCCACCTCGGCGAGGAAGGCGCGGCGGAAGCCGTCGTTCTCCAGCAGGCCGTGCCACGAGGTGCCCCACACCGCGCCGGACCGGCAGCCGCCGGGGAACGGCTCGCCGCCGGTGGCCGTGACCACGCCGTGGTGGATCGCGTACCCGGTCACCGGGTGGCCGTACCCCTCGCCGCTGGGGCGGCCGAGCGTCTTGGCCGGGCGGAACTCCACGGTGGCGGGGAGCAGCCCGAGCCCGTCGACCTCCCCGGCCCCGGACTCCACCTCGTCGCGGATGGCGCGGGCGAGCATCTGGTAGCCGCCACAGATGCCGAGCACCGGCCGCCCCGCCCGCGCCCGGGCCGCGACGACCTCGGCGAGGCCGGTACGGCGCAGCCACGCCAGGTCGGCCACGGTGGCCCGGGTGCCCGGCAGCACGAGCAGGTCGGCGTCCGCGGCCTCCCACGGCGAGGTGACGAACCGGACGAGCACCCCGGGCTCGGCGGCGAGCGCGTCGGCGTCGGTGAAGTTGGAGATCCGGGGCAGCCGCACCACGGCGACCCGCAGCGTGCCCCGGTTGCCGCCGCCGCCCGCGGCGGGCGGGTCGGCGGCGAGCGCGAGGGAGTCCTCGGCGTCGAGCCACAGGCCGTCGCGCCAGGGCAGCACGCCGTACACCGGGCGGCCGGTGAGGCCGCGCAGCATGGCGAGGCCGGGGGCGAGCAGCTCGGGCGCGCCGCGGAACTTGTTGATCACGAATCCGGCGACGAGCGCCTGGTCGGCGGGCTCCAGCAGGGCGAGCGTGCCGTACAGGGAGGCGAAGACCCCGCCCCGGTCGATGTCGCCGACCACGATCACCGGCAGCCCGGCGGCGCGGGCGAGCCCCATGTTCGCGATGTCGCCCGCGCGCAGGTTGATCTCTGCCGGGCTGCCCGCGCCCTCGCAGATCACCACGTCGTAGGCGGCGCGCAGCCGCTCCAGCGCGGCGAGCGCGATCTCGCGCAGCCGGTCCCGGTGCGCGCCGTACTCCAGGGCGTCCACGTCGGCGATCGGCTCGCCGAGCACGACCACCTGGCTGCGCCGGTCGCCGCCCGGCTTGAGCAGGATCGGGTTCATGTCGGCGGTGGGTTCCAGGCCGCACGCCGCCGCCTGCATCGCCTGGGCCCGGCCGATCTCCGCGCCGTCCGGGGTCACGTACGAGTTGAGCGACATGTTCTGCGCCTTGAACGGCGCGACCTTCACGCCCCGGCGGGCCAGCCAGCGGCAGATCCCGGCGGTGACCACGCTCTTGCCCGCGTCCGACGTGGTCCCGGCGACCAGCAGTGCCCCTCGCGTCATGCGACAACCATGACACATCCCCGCGAACCGGCCACGGCGCGGTCAGGCGGGCCTCGTTGCGCGGGCGAGCCGGGGCCGCGCCGCGGCGAGCGCGGCGAGGGCGGTCGCGGCGAGGCCGACGACGCGGGCGAGCCGTACCGCGCGGCGGATGTCGGCGGCGCCCGGGCGCTCGCCGTCGCCGAGGTGGGGGCGGTGCTCGATCCGGCCGCCGTAGTCGTTGGCGCCGCCGAGCCGGACACCGAGCGCGCCGGCGAACGCGGCCTCGCACCGGCCCGCGTTCGGGCTCGGGTGCCGGTGCCCGTCCCGGCGCAGTACGGCGAGCGCCCGCCGCGGCGAGCCCCCGGCCACGGGCGCGGCGAGCACGGCGAGCGCGGCGGTGAGCCGGGCCGGGAGCAGGTTCGCCGCGTCGTCGAGCCGGGCCGCCGCCCAGCCGAAGTTCGCGTACCGGGGCGAGCGGTGGCCGACCATGGCGTCGAGCGTGTTGATCGCCCGGTAGCCGAGCAGGCCGGGCACCCCGGCGATCGCGCCCCACACCAGCGGGGCGACCACCGCGTCGGAGGTGTTCTCCGCGACCGACTCGACCGTGGCGCGGGCGAGCTCGGGCTCGTCGAGGCGACCGGGGTCGCGCCCGCACAGGTGGGGCAGGCGGGCCCGGGCCGCGGCGATGTCCTTGCGCTCCAGGGCGGCGGCGAGGTAGGCGCCCTCCCGGCCGAGGCTGGTGCCGCCGAGCACCGCCCAGGTGGCGGCGGCGGTCACCGCGGCCCGGGCCCACGGCCGGTCCCGGGTGAGCGCCTGCGCGGCCGCGCCGAGCAGGGCCGCGCCGCCGGCGCACAGCGCGGCGTGGGCCGCGCCGCGGGCCTTCGAGTCCGCGTACAGGCGGCGCTCGAGCGCGGCCGCGGCCCGGCCGAACAGGGCGACCGGGTGGCCGCGGCGCGGGTCGGCGAAGACCGCGTCCGCGGCGGCCCCGGCGAGCAGGCCGAGGGCGGCGGCCGCGCGCATGCGGCCGCCGTGCCGTACCGGTGTGCCGGGTGCGGCGGCGCGCGCCGATCGGCGGAAGGCAAACGCCATGGTCGTCGCACGGCGGCCGGGCACGCCGTGCCGCCTCCTTTCCCGCGGGGTCCGGGCCCGGCCGTCCCACCATGCCAGGCGTGCCCGCGAGCGGTCAGAACAGGTGCCGCTCCAGCTCCTCCTGGTGGGCGTCGAGCCAGGCGGCGGCGCGGCGGATGCGGTCGCCCGCGCCGGAGGCCCACATGCGGGCCCAGCCGCCGCCCTCGCGGAGCGCCCGGGCGCGCATCGCCGCGTACGAGCGGCCGAACCGCAGCCGGGCCACCTCGACGACGCGGCGGCGGTCGCGCGGCGGCAGGCCGTACGCGTCGCAGAACAGCCGCAGCCGCCGGCCCACGTCGAGGTTGCGCTGGCGCGGGTCGGCGTCGACGGGGTCGGCGAGCGGGGCCCAGTGCCGCAGCGTGGTGACCACGTCGAACAGCCGGGTGGCGGGCCGGGCCAGGTCGAAGTCGATGAGGGCGACGGGGCGGCCGTCACGGAACACCACGTTCTCCGGGGTGACGTCGCAGTGCCCGATGATCTCGGGTTCGCCGTCGTCGCCGGAGCCCTCCTCCCAGACCGCCCCCGGCGGCGGGACGAAGCCCGCGACCGCGTCGTGGTAGGCGCGCAGCAGCCGGGCGAGCGCGACCAGGGTCTCCTCGCTCACCGCGTACGGCGGGAGCGGGCGCGCGGCGGTCTCGCCGGGGATGTAGGTGAGCACCTGGCGGCCCAGCTCGTCGACGCCGAGCACGCGCGGGGCGCCGGTGAACCCCACCGCCTCGAGGTGCGCGAGCAGGGCGTTGACCGCGGGCGTCGAGGCCCGCGCCGGCCGCCGCACGGTGTCGCCCACCCGCACGACACCCTCGGTGGTCTCTCCCCCGCCCAGCCTGACCTCGGTCAGGGTCATGCTCAGCGACATGGCCCACAAGGGTAACGTTCCGGACGCCCGCGCCGGGGCGGTTTCGCCACCCGAATTCGATCAACGCCGGCCGATCGTGCCGTACCGGGTCCGTGGGAGCACGCCGCGCACCGGCTCGCGGTCACCACGGCGGGCGGCGCCCGGCGAGGGCCGTGTCCGGTACGGCCGCGGCCCGGCCCCGGCGGCCGTGCCGTACGTGTGCGGGGGCGCGTTTTCGGGCCGAGGTCATCGCGATATTACTCGTTTACCCTACCGATGCAATAACCGTTGCACAGCGGTTCCCGGGATCCTGCACAATTGAGCGGGAGCGCCCTTAGCTCAGCTGGATAGAGCACCGGACTTCTAATCCGATGGTCGGGGGTTCGAATCCCTCAGGGCGCGCTTGTCGCCGCCGACCCGCGCGGACCGCCGATCAGTTCCGCCGGGTCTCCAGTCGTCACCTTCTCCCGGCCAGGTCCCGGGCGACGTCGGGATCGATCGCGCCTGACCGGCCCAGACGCCCTTGTCCCCTGCCACGGCCTGCCCGCACCCGGCGATACCCGGAGCGGCCGGGACGGCCCGGCCGCATTCCCGGAACCGGACCGGCGGGCGTTTCCGCACCGCACCCGATGACCGGAGCCGCACCGGGGGCTTTGTGCGGCCATCCCGGTTAGCCCGCCGTCCCGGGCCGCCCGCACACCGGGGCCTGCCGCGCACGGCGCTCCGTACGCCCTCCCGGCAGGACGGCCGGGGCATAGCGGCACGCCGCCGCCCGGCCCGGGCACGCCTTTACCGCGGGCCATTCGGCCGGTTTCCGCTCCCACCCAGGCGCGCCTGCAAGGTGCGAATCAGCGGAAAACCCGGCAACACGTTTCCCAATGATTAACCTTGAGCGCGCCGCTATTCATGGCCTAAGATCACGCAAATCTGCATGAGCCAATGCCCGGCCGCGATCGGGAACCGGCCTCACCCGGCGCGGTGTGTCAATTCCGCGCCGGCGGTCGCGACCCGGGGTGCAGCCGTGCGCAGGGCATCGGCGCCGCATCTCCCCGGCCCTCGCCTCCGGCCCCCGCGCGACCGGTGAGCGGCTCCTACGGTCCGCACGACCCGGAACGGGCACGACCCCCTTGCCTCAGGCGTAACAGTCATGAAATAAAACTATCGGTCAATCCTGGAGTGAAGTGCTCCCGGATCGACGCGAGCGTGCCGGAAAACGGCCGGGTATGACATGACCGCACCTGGGGAATCAGCCTCGCTCCCAAATGCGCGGTATCCGGCCCGACCGCGCTCGGGCGCGTGGATCAGAGGTACCGAAATTGAGAGGCCGGGGTGGGAAACCTACGCGTGCTGGTCGTCGAGGACGACATCCGGCTGGGCAACGCGCTCAGCAAGGCGCTCCAGCGGCAGGGGTACGAGGTGCTGCGCGCGGTGACCGCGGCCGAGGCGCTCGAGGCTCCGCCGGTCGATCTGATCCTGCTCGACATGGGGCTGCCCGACGGGGACGGCCTGGACATCTGCCGGCGGCTCCGCCGGGAGGGATCGGACGTGCCCATCATCGCCGTCACCGCTCGCGGGGAGGAACGCGACCGGGTGATGGGCCTGCGCTGCGGCGCCGACGACTACCTCGTCAAGCCGTACTCCCTCGCCGAGCTCGGGGCGCGCATCGAGGCCGTGTTCCGCCGGGTCCGGCCGCGCCCCCGGCCGGTGCTCGAGATCGAGGACCTGCACCTCGATCTCGGCGCACACGAGGTCACCCGGGGCGGGCGGCCGATCGCCCTCACCCGCAAGGAGTTCGCCCTGCTCGCCTGCCTCGCCCAGGCCCCCGGAACCGTCGTGCCGCGGGAACGCCTGATCACCGAGGTCTGGGGAACGGCCTGGCAGGGCGTGGACCGGACCCTGGACGTGCACATGGCGACCCTGCGCAAGAAGCTCGGCGAGCCGGTGCTGATCCAGACCGTGCGCGGGGTCGGGTACCGGCTGGGCCGGAGCGTGGCCGGCTGACCGCGCGTGCCCGGGATCCGGTGCGTGCGTTCCACGGGATCGGGAGGCCCAACCCATGCGCAGGCTGGTGTGGATGGCGCTGGTCGTCCTCGTCGTGGCCGGCTGCCACAACCTGGGGGAGGTGCCTGCCCCGACGGGCGTGATCAGGATCGGCACCGGTAACGCCGGCGGCGTCTACGCCGCGTATGGGGCAGGGCTCGCCGAGGCGATCCGCGCGGCCTTGCCCGGCGTGCAGGCCGAGGCCGTGCTCACCGATGGCTCGGTGGAGAACATCGAGCTCGTCGCCGACGGGAAGGCCGACGTCGGGTTCACCCTCGCGGACGTCGCCGCCGACGCGGTCGCGGGCCACCCGCCGTTCACCGCGGAGCGGCCGATCGTCGCGCTCGCCAACCTTTACGAGAACTACGTGCAGCTCGTGGTGCGCGACGACGGCCCGGTGCGGACGGTGCGGGACCTCGCCGGCCGGCGGGTGTCGATCGGCTCCCGGGCGTCCGGCACCGCGGTGGTGGCCGAGCGGATCCTCGCGCTGTCCGGGGTCGGCGACGAGGTGACCCGCCGCCACATGGACATCAGGGAATCCGCGCGCGCCCTCGCGGCGGGCGAGATCGACGCCTTCTTCTGGAGCGGCGGCCTGCCCAGCGCGGCCGTCGCCGAACTGAGCCGCCGGGTGAACGTGCGGCTCATCGACCTGCAGGAGGTGGCCCGGCCGCTCGTGCGGACCTACGGGGATCTCTACCGCGAGACCACCGTGCCCGCGTCGGTGTACGGTTTGGCGAGCGCGGTGACCACGGTGAGCGTGCCGAACTACCTCGTCGTCTCCAAGACGATGCCGCCGGACACCGCCTACTGGCTCACCAAGGTGCTCTTCGAGCGGCAGCCGGACCTGGCGCGGGCCCATCCGGAGGGCCACCGCCTGGGCCAGTGGGCGGCGATCCGCACCTACCCGCTCGACCTGCACCCCGGGGCGGTGCGCTGGTACCGGGAGAACCACTACTGACGCTCCGCCGCGCCGGCCGCCCGCGCGCCGTCGTGCTCGAGCGCCTCGCGCGGCCCCGGCACGGCCACCTTCTCGTCCGCGGGGCGGAGGCGGATGAGGATCTGCAGGCCGGTTGGGTCCGCGGCGGACAGCTCCACGGTTCCGCCGCTCTCCTCGATCAGGGTACGCGCGGTCGCCAGGCCGAGGCCGGTGCCGGGCACCTCCCGGTGGCGCCCGCTGCGCCAGAACCGTTCGCCCGCGTGGGCCAGCTCGTCCGGGGGCAGCCCGGGCCCGGTGTCCCGCACCCGGATGTGCACGAAGCCGTCGTCGCCGCGCCGTACCGTGACCGTGACCGAGCAGCCGCGGGCGTACTTGAGCGCGTTGTCGAACGGCACGTCGAGGGCGTGCCCCAGCAGGCTGGGGAGGCAGAGCGCGGTGACGCCGTCGGGCACGTCCACGGTGAGCCGGGTACCGGTGCGGGTGTAGGCGGCCCGCCAGGCCCGGGCGCGGGAGCGCACCACCGCCGAGACGTCCACCGGCACCGGCACCGCCTCCACGGCCTCGGCCCGGGCGAGCTGGAGCAACGAGTCGATCACCTCGCCGAGCCGGTCCACCTCGCCGAGCGCCATGCGCAGCTCCTCCCGGCCCTCGGCGTCGTCGCCGGGCAGGTGCCACTCGACGTTCTCCAGCCGGATGCGCAGCGCCGTGAGCGGGTTGCGGAGCTGGTGCGTGGCCTGGGCGACGAAGGCGCGCTGGTTGCGCGCTGCGGCGGCGATGTTCTCCGCCATCGCGTTGAAGCTCGCCGCGAGCCGGCGCAGCTCCGGCGGGCCGGAGCAGTCGGCGACCCGCACGGCCCGGGTGGGGAGCGTGCCGCTCCCCACGGCGTGCGCGGCCCGGTCGAGGGTGTGCACCGGCCGGAGCACCCAGCGCACGATCAGCGCCGCCGCGACCAGGGCCACGACGGTGAGCGCGGCCACCCCGAGCCCCAGCACGAGGAGGCGGTCGCGGATGATCGCCCGGGGCAGCGCGGTCTCGGACACCGTCACCACGGCGCCGAGTACCCTGCTGTCCCGCACGATCGGCTCGGCGATGACGTACGGCCGGTCATCCCACGGCCAGAGGGTGTGCAGCTGCCGGGTCGGCTGACCGGCGAGCGCGCGGCGGAGGGGGCCCGCCACGCCGGAGAGCTCCGGGGTGAGCCCTTCCCGGGACGACGAGATGACGAGGCCGTCCTCGCCGGTGACCAGCACCGGCGTGTCGTACAGCTCGTCGTAGCGGGTCAGGCTGGCGGTGAGGTACCGGGTGCGGCCGGTGGAGAGCGCCCACTCCGCCTGGTCGGCGAACCGCGCGGTGTCGTCGGCGCGGCTGAGGAAGAACTTCCGGGACTCCTCCTCGGCCGCGGCCTGGACCAGCGGGAGCCCCAGCGCCGCCACCAGCCCGGCGGTGAGGCCCAGGACGATGATGAGCAAACGCCTCCGCATGCCGCCTCCCGGTTCACTCCCTATCCTTGACCGCCGTTAGGACGACGTCGAGAGACCGCGGTTCATTCGTCGCCGGGGGCGTCCGGCAGGTGCCAGCAGGCGACGAGGTGCGGGATGATCTTGTGACTCGCCCAGGCCGCGACGAGGAACGTGAAGGCCGCCGCGGACGGGCCCGCCAGGATCTCGTCGGTCGCCGCGAGCAGGCCGACGAACAGGGCGGCGCCGCCGAGCACGTACCCGCTCACCCGGTGGGCGAGGGCGTCGATGCGCCGCCGTTCGGCGAGCTGGCGCTCGTCGAGGCGCCGCTCGTCCCGGGTGACCGCGCCGTCGGTGGCCGCGACGAGCACGGCGAACACGATCGCGTAGATCACCAGGGCGACGGCGGTGAGGCCGAGCGTCACCCAGCGCGCCGCGTCGCCCGGCACCACCGTCCAGCACACGATCGGGCTTGTCCACAGCAGCGCGAGCGCGGCCACGCCCATCCCGGCCGCTGTGCGGCGGCCGCGGCGGGTGGCGTACCAGGTGGGCCGCAGCCCGCGCTTGACCTCCTCGACCTGCCGTTCGCTCAGTTCCTTCATCGCTTCATCCCCTCGCTTCCGAGCAGCGGGAACGGCCTGAGAGAGAACACGACCTCCATCGGGACCTGGAAGTAGTCGGCGATCCTGAGGGCGAGGTGGAGGCTGGGGTTGTACTCGCCGCGTTCGAGGTAGCCGACCGTCTGGTAGTGGATGCCGAGCGCGTCGGCGAGCTGTCGCCGGGAGACGCCCCGCTCGGCCCGCAGCACCGCGATGCGGTTGTGCACGGCTTCCGCGGTCATCGCGCCCCGGCCTCAGCGCTGCGCCGCGGCGAGCCGCCGTTCGACGAGCCGGGAGCCGGACTCCCGCCGCGTGACCCGGCGGATCAGCGAGGGCGCGATCAGCATTCCGGCGAGGCCCCAGGCGGCGAGCACGGCCGCGACCTGGGGAAGCCGCCAGCTGCCCGCGACCTCGGCCGCGGCAGCGGCCTCGGGCAGGATGGCCGCGCGCAGGCCCAGCCCTTGCCAGTAGAGCGGGAACGCCTGGGAGATCGTCTGGACGATCTCGGGCAGGAAGGCCATCGGCACGAGCACCCCCGAGGTGGCCATCAGCGCCATGGTCGGGAAGACGAGGATGCCGGCGGCGGCCTTGGGGCCGGGCATCAGGCATCCGATCGCCGCCCCCAGCGGAACGACCGCGACCGTGCCGAGCACCAGCACCCAGGTGAGCGTGAGCCAGTCGCGCGGCGCCCCGGCCCCGCCCACGATCAGGGCGGTGGCCATGATGAGCACGCTCTGCACTGCGATCTGGCACAGCAGCGTGGTCGCCCGGCCCACGAGGTAGGCGGGGATCCCGCCGGGGATGCCGCGCAGCCGCAGCAGCGTCCCGTCCTCCCGGTCGGTGGCGAGGGCCGTCGGCAGCGTGATCAGGCCCGCGCCGAAGACGACGAAGGCGAGCAGGCCCGCGGTCAGGTAGGCGGTGGCGGTGACGCCGGTGCCCTCGATCTCCGTGTCGCCGACCCACACGATCAGCGCGGCGAAGATCACGACCGTGCCGAACAGCGTGCCGATGACCTCCTTGGGGTCCTTGAGCAGGTGCGCGTGCTCGATCCAGCCGCGCCGGATCCCGATGCGGACGGCTTTGAGATTCACGATTCCCTCCCGACCAGGTTGAGGTAGCTCTCCTCGAGCGTCGGGCGGCGGATGGTGAGCCCGGGCACCGGGCCGCCGAACCGCTGGTGCAGCTCCCACGCCACCTGCGACGGATCGGATGTGGTCACGCTCTGCGGGCGGCCGTCCTCCAGCCACTCCACTCGCGAGGGCGCCTGTACGGCGGCGGCGAGCTCGCCCGGTGTGCCGCAGACGGCCACCCTGCCGCGCACGAGGATCGCCGTGCGGTGCGCCAGCTTCTCGGCCTCGGCGAGGTCGTGGGTGGTGAGCAGCACGGTCATGCCGTCCCGCGCGGCGAGCTTGGCGATGAGCTCGTGGAACTCGCTGCGCGCCTCCGGGTCGAACCCGGCCGTCGGCTCGTCGAGGAAGAGCAGCTCGGGCCGGCCGACGATGCCGAGCGCGACGTCGAGCCGCCGCCGCTGCCCGCCTGACAGGCGGCTCACCCGCCGGTCTGCCTGTGCGGTGAGGCCGACCGCCTCGAGCAGCTCGTCGGGGTCGTACGGGTCGTCGTAGAACTCCGCCACGTGCGCGAGCAGCCGGCGGGTCTCCCACCTGCCGTGGTCACGCCAGGACTGGAGCACGATGCCGAGCTTCGCCCGCCAGGCGTCACCGCCGCGCTCGGGATCGACGCCGAGCACCCGCACCTCGCCGCCGGACCGCTTCCGGAAGCCCTCGAGGATCTCGATCGTCGTGGTCTTCCCCGCCCCGTTGGGGCCGAGCAGCGTGAAGATCTCACCTCGGTCGATGTCGAGGTCGACCCCCTGTAACACCTCGGTGGAGCCGTACCTCATCCGCAGCCCGCGAACGGTGATTGCCGAAGTCATACTCGTGAATGTAGCACTTCTACTACATCCCATCAATGAAGTACTAACAACAGCCGTAGGTACATGACGACGGTTTCCGGCACAATCCACGGACGGGGCGACCGGCGAGGCCGGCCCGTGCGCGGACGGCCCGTGAATCCGGCGTCGCCCCGCCGTCACTACCGCGTCGCGGCGTCCGGCCCACCAGGGGCCACGGTGACGATCCGCATGTCATCCGCGGCGGAGGAGAGCAGGTCCGCGTCGACGTCGCCTACGATCACGCCGCCCGGAGGGCGGGTGCCGTACAGCTCCACCACGGCCTGCGCCGCCGCTGCGGGCGGCACCTCGCGCAGCAGGCCGGGCAGCCGTTCCAGCCAGTCGGCCCCCTGGCCGAAGGAGACCGTCTGGCGGATCAGGTCGGCGAGCAGGCAGGGCGAGTCGAACGCCGACAGCAGCTGCGCGGCGCAGTGGTCGCGGGCTGCGGCCGTCTCGGCGGGGCCGGGCGGATCAGTGGCGAGCCTGCTCATCTCCGCGCGGATGTCGCCGAGCGCGACCGGGACGAGCCCGCTCGGCACACGCGCCCGCACGTAAGCCCGGTGGGTGTCGAGGATGAGGTCCCGCCCGGCGTAGGCGTCGTACTCCACCCGCCCGTGCCGGAGCATGCGCGTCGCGAGCCGGGACCGCGCGAAGCCGCCGAAGATCGTGACGGCGAGGTAGCGGGCGGCCTCGCCGGCACCGGGCGGGGACACCGCGCAGAGGGTGAGGCGGGCCTCGGCGAGCCCGGGCCGGGGCAGCACGAGGAGGTCGGCGGTGCCGTGCAGGGTGAGCGGGGCACGCTCGCCGTCGTCCGGGGCCCGCCAGGCGGCGAGCGCCTTCTCCGCGCGCGCCGCGAACTCCTCCGGGTCGAGGTCGCCGACGGCGACGAGGCATCCGCCGGCCGGGTTCAGCACGGCCCGGCGCAGCTCGGCGAGGCCGGGCTCCTCCGCGGCCGCCCCGCCGAGCCAGTGGCGGCGCAGCGCGGCGTCCCCGAGCCGGTCGGGGTCGTGCCAGGCCGGCGGCGGCACCGGCCCGGCGGGGTCCGGGGCGAGCAGCACCCCGGCGAGCAGGTCGAGCCAGTCGCCGGCCGCCTCGGCGGGGGCGTAGCCGGACACGTCGAGCCACTGCCCGTCGACGGACAGGCCGAGCTCGCCGCCGAACGCGCGGGCCGCCTGGGCCGCCCGCGCCCGGTCGGGCGCGAACAGCGCGTCCACCCGCTCGGGGCGGGCCCAGCCGGGCGTGCCGAGCGGCAGGCGCAGCCGCAGCTCGATCAGGGGCACCCGCGGATCCCGGACGGCGACCACCCGCAGGCCGCCGGCGAGCACGGCCTCGCACCGCTCCGGCAGCCGGGGCTCGCGCTGCGGCCCAAGCGGAGGCACCGGCCGTGCGGCGGCGCGCCCGAGCCGGTCGGCGGCGCCGCGGCGCACCGCCAACGGGTCCGCCACCGGCGAGGCGGGGCGGGGCCGGGTCCGGCGCGCGGCCGGTTCGAGGACGAGCACCGCCTTGTGCGCGGCCCGCAGCGCCCGGGCCGCCCGCGCGACCCGCTCCGGCGACACCCGGGCGAGCAGCCCGGACAGCTCGTCGAGGAGCCCGGCCCGGCCGAACAGCGCCTCCATCCGGCCGAGGGCGCGGCAGCGGGCCTCCAGGTCGCCGTACCGCCGGTGGTGCTCGGCGCGCAGGGCGCGCACCACCTCGGCCACCGGGCCGGCGATGCGCTCGGGGTCGGCCCACTCGGCCCACCGCTCGTCCACCGCGGCCACCAGCCGCTCCGGCGGCGTGCCGGGCGACAGCAGTGCCGCGACGACGAGCGTGTCCGGGTCCTTCGCGGCGAGCATGCCGAAGAAGCCGCAGCTCGCGTCGAGGCGCGGCCCGCACGGCCGGGCCGGCCCGTTCCGGGTCAGCAGCCGGGCGAGCACCACGTGGGCGAGATAGCCGGGCAGGTCCGCCTCCGGGTCCGGCAGCCGGTAGCCGAGCGCGACCGCGGTGGCGGGCACGCCGGGCTCGCCGAAGGCGGCCCACCGGTCGGTCCGGGGCGCGGGCTCCCGGAGGTCCGGCGCCGGCCGTACCGGGCGTGCCGGGATGTCCCCGAAATGCCGCTCGGCGAGCCGGACGGCGGCGTCCGGGTCGACGTCACCGGCGATCGTGAGCACCGCGTTGCCCGGCGCGTAGTGGGCCTCGAAGAACTCGGCGCAGTCGTCCGGCGTGGTGCGGCGCAGCAGGGCCACGTCCCCGTAGCCGTCGTGCGCGTTGGCGAAGGTGTCGTAGAGCACGCCGGGCAGCAGCGGCCAGGGGAACCCGCCGTACGGCCGCTCGACCGTGGCCTGGCGGATCTCCTCCTCGATCCCGGCGAGCTGCTCGGCGAGGTTCCTCGGGGTGAACCGCGGCGCCCGCATGCGGTCGGCCTCGGCGAACAGCGCCTGCTCCAGGCCGGCCGACGGGAGCACCTGGTAGTAGTCGGTGAAGTCCTGGTGGGTGGTGCCGTTGGCGGTGCCGGCGAGCCGGTAGACGTGGTCGAAGAACCGGCCGTCGGGCAGGCTCGCGCTGCCTCGGAACATCAGGTGTTCGAACAGGTGGGCGAACCCCTGCCGGCCGGGTGGCTCGGCGCGGAACCCGACCCGGTAGTGCACGGCCACCGCGACCCGCGGCGTGCCCGGCCACGGCGCCACGAGCACCCGCAGGCCGTTGGACAGGGTGGTCCCGAGCGGTTCCCGGCCGCCGGTCATCGGCGCGGCACCTCCAATGTCACAGGTCGATGAGATAACCGAGAAAGTGCGCGTACCGCTCGCACTCGGCGGGGTCCCAGGCGACGTAGGCGGTGTAGTCGTGCAGGTGCAGCGCGATGCGCACGGCCGCCAGGTGGTTCCACGGCAGCTCCGTACCGTGCCCGTACCCTTCGAGCAGCGCGTCGGTGAGGCCCTGCCAGGCCCGCACGTCCCCGCCGAGCCGCCAGGACAGCTCCACCAGCTCGCCGATCACCCAGCCGAGGTCGGCGTGCCGCGGCGCGACGCACAGGTCCTCGCCGACGAGGATCTCCGCGACCCCGGTGTGCGGGTCGAACACCACCGAGCCCAGGCCGGGGGCGCCGTGGCAGAGCACGGGCCCGGCCGCGGGTTCCCCGGCGGTCCGCGCCGCCCAGGCGCACAGCCTCGCCCAGCGGTCCGGGCCGATCCGGTCCCGCAGCACCGCGGCCGCCTGGGCGGCCCAGGCCTGGAGCGGGCGGCCCCGCAGCCAGGCCTCCAGCCGGGCCAGCCCTCGGGACGGCGCGGCGGGCCGGTGGGCGGGCGGCGGGAGCGCGTGCAGCGCGGCGAGCGCGGCCCCAAGGCCGCGGAGCGCGGGCTCCAGGCACGGATGCACGCCGTCGCGGATCAGGTGGTCGGCCACCGACCGCGCGCCCGCGACGCGGTACTCGCGCGCCTCGCCCCGGGCCGCGCCGGGGACGAGCCGTACCCCGGCCGGAAGCTCGACAGCCGCGATCCGGCCGGCGAGCTCCGGGTCCGCGGGGGCGAACGGCGCGGGGGCGAGCGGTCCGGGGCGCCGGCTCCAGACGAACCCGCCCTCGCCGTCCGCCGTGATCGTGGTGTGCAGCAGCCCGGTGCCGAACTCCGCCACCGGGGCCACCGCGGGGGCCGTCACGGCCGCCTCCCGTCCGCCAGGTCGACCACCGGCGGCGGCGGCGCGTCCGGCTCGGCCGCGAGCTCCGCGCGGCGCTGCTCGAGGAGCTTGAGCACGTCGGGCAGGAGCGCGGGGGCCCAGGCGTCGTGGCGGCGGGTGGTCGCGCTCAGCCCGGGCTGGGGCGGGGCCACGGCGACGTTGCGGCGGCGCTGCAGGGCCGTCCAGTGCGCCTGGTACGCGGCGCTGTCGAGGCCGTTCGGCGGCAGCGCGGGCGCGAGGACCACGGGCACGGTCGCGCACTGCGCGGCGAGCAGCGCGGGCGTGTCGGCGAGCCCGAGCGCGAACCGGGCGACGAAGTTCAGCGTGGCCGGGTAGACCACGATGGCGTCCGCCCACTGCTGCCACTCGACGTGCCGGGCGGCGGTCTCGTCCTCCGGCCACTCGTCGAGGAACACCTCGCCGCCGGAGCACGCGGTGAGCGCGGCGGGAGTGACGAAGCGGCGGGCGCTGCGGGTGAGCACCGTCCGGATCTCCAGCTCCGGATGGGCGCCGCGCAGCCATTCGAGCCAGAACGGCGTATGCGCCGCGGCGACCGCTCCGGTGACCACGAACAGGAGGCGGGAGATCCCGAGCTCGGGCGCGGCGTCGTGCGGGCCCGGCGGCGCGGTCACTCGGCCACCTCCTTGAGGATCGTCTCCAGCTCGGTGAGCGCGGTGGGCAGGCCGAGCCGGAGGCAGACGCCGGTGACGTTGAGCACGATCTCGTCCACCCCGGCCTCCCGGTACTCGGCCATCGCGGCGCGCACCCCGTCGAGGTCGCCGAAGACGAAGGCCCGGCTCGCCAGCACGCCCTTCGCCGTCACCGCCGGCTCGTCCGGGTCGACCTCGATCCCCGAGCGGCGGAGCATGTCCTGGTAGTGCGGCAGCGACAGGTGGCCGGAATTCCCGGTGAGCACGAGCTCGACCGGGTCGCGGCCGGAGGCGTCGAGCGCCACCGGCACCATCGCGACGACGCGGGGCACCGTCCGCCCGGCCCGCTCCGCACCCTCCCGCAGCGCGGGCGCGAGCACGTCGCGCACGTACCCGGGCGGGGTGAGCCAGGTGATGGCGACGTCGGCGATCTCCCCGGCGAGCCGCGCCATGCCCGGGCGCAGCACCCCGAGCCCGAGCTCGATCTGCGGAACCTGCGGCCAGTTCATGTTGAGGCGGGCCGGATAGTATTCGCCGTCGAGCTCCACCGGCCGGCCCTCGAGCAGCGCGCGCACGATCGTGACGTACTCGCGCACCGCGGTGAGCGGGCTGGCGTACGGCGCGCCGAGCATGCTCCCCTGCAGCACGGTCCCGCCCGGCCCGAAGCCCGCCACCATCGGCTGCCCGGTGGCGAGCGCGACCGACCGCGCCTGCATCGCGGCCTCGAGCGGATGCCGGAACGGCATGAGTGTCACGCCAGTGCCGCACGGCACCCGGAAGCCGGAGGCCGCGGCATAGGTGAACGCCTGGTGCGGTTCGACGATCAGCGACTGTCCCTGCCAGAGCCGGTACGCGGCGCTGTGCCGGACCAGGGCGGCGAGCGGCAGCACCTGCTCGGGTCGCTGCGGCATGAACGGCACCAGCACGGAGAAGGTCGTCATCCGGATCACACCCCCTGCCGCACGGACGCCCGCGCGGCGTCGGGGCCCGCGGTGGCGCCGTTCAGCTCGGGGAGCGCGCCCGCCGTGGCCCCCAGCAGCTGCCCGCTCACCAGCTCCGCGTACGCGTCGCAGCCGGCCAGCAGCTCCTCGTGGGTGCCGACGGCGAGGACCCGGCCCCGGTCGAGCACGATCACCCGGTCGGCGTGCTGCACCGTGGACAGCCGGTGCGCGACCACGAGCACCGCCCGGTCCCGCGCGAGGTCGTCGACGATCTCGCGGAGCTTTACCTCGTTGACCGTGTCGAGCTGGGAGGTGGGCTCGTCGAGCAGGACGAGCGGGGCGTCGGCGAGGATCGCCCGGGCCAGTGCCAGGCGCTGGCGCTGGCCGCCGGACAGGTCGTTCGCGCCGCCGATCACCGTGTCGAGGCCGTCCGGCAGCCGCAGCACCTGCTCGTCCAGCCCCACCTTCGCCAGTGCGTGCAGCAGCACCTCGTCGGGCACGGGCCGGTCCTGCCCGAGGGTGAGGTTGGCGCGCACGGTGTCGCGCAGCAGGGTGAAGGACTGGTCGACGTAGGCGATGCGGGCGCGCAGCTCGGCCGGGGTCAGCTCGGTGGTGTCCCGGCCGAAGACCAGCACCCGGCCGGAGTCGGGGGTCATGAAGCGCTCGATGAGCCCGAGCACCGTGGTCTTGCCCGCGCCGGACGGCCCGACGAGCGCGGTGAGGCCCCTGGCGGGCACGGTGAGGTCGACCTCGCGCAGCGCGGGCTCGTCGCCGGGGATGTAGGAGTAGCCGACCCGCTCGAACCGCACGGCCGGGACCGCGGGGCCGCCCGGCCACCCGTCCGGGGCCGCGCCGGGGGCCGGGTTCGCCGGCGCGGCGGCGCCGTACCCCGCCCCGTGGCCGTCCGCGGTGCGGGCGGGCGCGTCGGCGTCGGTGGGGAGCGCGAAGAGCCGGTTGAACCGCTCGCGGGCGGTGACGCCGGCCTGGATGTCGGCGACGCCCGAGGCGAGCATGAGCAGCGGCGCGGTGAGCTGGAGCAGGTAGAGGAGGAACGCGACGAAGTCGGCGAGGGCGAGCTCCCCGGCGAGCAGCCGGGTGCCGCCGCCGACGAGTACGGCGAGCAGGGCGATCTGCTGCCCGAGGGTGACCGCCGGGGCCATGAGCGACTCCAGCCGGGCGGTCTGCAGGCCGAGCCGCGCCAGGTTCCGGGCCCGGCCGGTCAGCTCGCGGGCCACCTGCTCCTCGGCCCGGTACGCCTTGATGATCAGCAGGGCGTCGACGGCGAAGACGAAGCGCGTGGCCAGCTCGCCGAGGCCCTCCTGCACCGCCTGGTACCGGCGCCGCAGGCCGAGGATCACGAGGGCGACGATCCACAGCGCGGCGAGGAATCCGCCCAGCGTGATGAGCAGGAGCACCCAGTCGATCAGCCCCATGATCACCAAGGTGCCGGCGAGGGTGACGAGCGCCGTCGGGATCTGGATCGGCCCGATGTCGATCGCGTTCTTCAGCCGGACGACGTCGCCGGAGAGCCGGGTGGCCAGGTTCCCGCCGCCCTCGCGCCGGGCCTCGGCGAGCCGCAGCGCGAGCGAGGTGCGGATGGTCGCGACGCGCAGCCGGTAGACGAGCCGCTCGGTCAGCCGGGCCAGCAGGTAGGCCGCGAGCGTCCCGGCGACGGCCGCGCCGAGGCCGACGAGCACCATGAGCAGCGCGGCGCCGGTGACGTCGTGGCGGTGCTGCACCGCCTCGAGCAGCCGCGCCACCACCAGGGGAAGCGCGAGGGTGCCCGCCGTGGAGAGGGCCGCGAGCGCGCCGATCGCCACCACGTGGCCGGCCTTGCCGCCGAACAGCGCCCGCAGGATCCTCAGCTCTCCGCCGGAGAGCAGCGCGCCGCGATCCGCGTCGTCCTCGACTCGCACCAGATGCCGCCTTTCCGGGAAGCCGCGCCGGGCCCGGCGATCCCGGCGTCGTCGCTGGGGCCTCAGACGCGGATCCTGCCCCCGCCCGCGCCGGCCCGGCGATCGCCGGGAACGAACGCCGCCGCGCGGGAGCCGCCCGCCGCGGCGCCGCCCCGGCCGGAGCGCACCCCGGCACGGCCCCGGACAGGGTGCGAAAGCGCTGGTCAGCGGCGTCACGCGGCGCGTCGGGGCCATCCTGCGGGCCGGGCGGCCGCTGTAGGGTTCGCCGAGCGCGTACGGCACCTTTGGCCCGAACGTTTCGCCGCCGCCGGGCCCGGCCCGGCCTGCTCGCCGCCGGTGGGCGAGTCGCGCCCGTTCGCCGGCGGGCGACGGCGAGTCCTGATCCTCCCGCCCCCTCACCGGGAGGATCAGGACTCGGGACG
>Ga0066870_100026_pt1 | contig 106418 bp, 85 predicted proteins | sample CeladaPassage60A_FD_62237 | JGI IMG/M metagenome (GOLD analysis project Ga0066870, IMG submission 62237) | Cellulose-adapted microbial communities from the Joint BioEnergy Institute, USA - Passage3 60A | ecosystem: Engineered > Bioreactor > Continuous culture > Unclassified | place: USA... | reverse complement strand
CGACGACGTCGGCGTCACCGGCTACGACGTCTACCGCGACGGCGACCGCATCACCACCGTCACCGAGACCGGCTACACCGACACCGGCCTCAGCCCGTCGACCACCTACACCTACACCGTGCGGGCCAGGGACGCCGCGGGCAACGTCTCCGAGCCGAGCAACCAGGTGAGCGCCACCACCCAATCCGGCGGCGGCAACGGCGGCGGCAAGAAGGTGCTCGGCTACTTCGTCGACTGGGGCGTCTACCAGCGCAACTACCACGTCAAGAACATCGACACCAGCGGCTCGGCCGCCAAGCTCGGCTACATCAACTACGCCTTCGGCAACGTGGTCGACGGCAAGTGCGTGATCGCCGACACGTACGCGGCGTACGACCGGTTCTACAGCGCGGACGAGAGCGTCGACGGCGTGGCCGACACCTGGGACCAGGGGGCGCTGCGCGGCAGCTTCAACCAGCTCCGCAAGCTGAAGCAGAAGTACCCGCACATCAAGGTGCTGTTCTCGTTCGGCGGCTGGACCTACTCCGGCGGGTTCACCCAGGCCGCGCAGAACCCGCAGGCGTTCGCCGACTCCTGCCACCGGCTGCTGACGGACCCGCGGTGGGCGGACGTGTTCGACGGCATCGACATCGACTGGGAGTACCCGAACGCCTGCGGCCTGTCCTGTGACTCCAGCGGCCCGGAGGCGTTCCGGAACCTCATGGCCGCGCTGCGCGCCCGGTTCGGCGACGACTACCTGATCACCGCCGCGATCACCGCCGACGGCACCCCGGGCGGCAAGATCGACGCGGCCGACTACGCCGGCGCCGCCCAGTACGTCGACTGGTACAACGTGATGACCTACGACTACTTCGGCGCCTGGGCGCGGACCGGCCCCACCGCCCCGCACTCGCCGCTCACCTCCTACGAGGGCATCCCGACGCCGGGCTTCTACGCCGACGCGGCGATCCAGAAGCTGAAGAGCAAGGGCGTCCCGGCGAGCAAGCTGCTGCTCGGCATCGGCTTCTACGGCCGCGGCTGGACCGGCGTGACCCAGAGCGCCCCGGGCGGCTCGGCCACCGGCCCCGCGCCCGGCACGTACGAGGCGGGCGTCGAGGACTACAAGGTGCTCAAGACCAAGTGCCCGGCCACCGGCACGATCGCCGGCACCGCGTACGCCCACTGCGGCGACGAGTGGTGGAGCTACGACACCCCCGCCACGATCCGCGGCAAGATGGCCTACGCCAAGGAGCAGGGCCTGGGCGGCGCGTTCTTCTGGGAGCTCACCGGCGACACCGCGGACGGTGAGCTGATCACCGCGATCGACGACGGCCTGAAGTAGGCCGGCCGCGCCGGCGCACCGGCCGCCGGGGAGGCCCCGCCCGGCATCCCCGCCTCCCCGGCCGGCCCCGCCGAAACCCCCGTGCACCCCGCGGCGAAACCCCGGGAAAATCCGCCGCCGGGCTGAACCGCTGTGCCGCGCCCCGCGTACCTTCTGGCGACATGCGCCGGAGAAAGGAGTGGCAGTGCACCGAGCCCACCGGAACGCACCGTCCGCTCCCGCTCGCGGCGCCCGGAAACGCCCGTCGGATTGGAGGTTGCGCACCCTCCCTGCACGCCTGGTCAACGCATCCGATCACGCCGTGACACGCACGACACCCGGATGGGCCTGCATCCTCGAGAAAGGAGGCCGGAGAGGCTGACTCCCGAAACGAGGCGCTGATTCTGGTAGAGACATCCCGGCGCCGCCGCGGGGTTTCCTGGGTCACCTCGCGGCGGCGCCGCCTTTCGTCTGCCCCATGAATCCGATCCCTGTGTGCACAGGTTTCTCGGAAGCACTAAAAATACCGGAATTCTCCGGCGACGGGCGGGTCACGACGCGTCGGGCAGGCTGTCGGCGAGCACCTCGGCGTACCGCGGGCTGAGCGCCCCCTCGCGCAGCCGCGTGTGGATCTTGGCGCGGAGCGCCGCCACCCGCGCCCCGACCTCGCGCTCGGCGCCCGACATGATGTCATTGCGCAGGTTGGTGACGAGGTTGGTGAAGTCGAGGGCCACGTCGGAGCGGATCTCCCCCGCGGCGAGCCCCTGCTGGACCACCGACGCCATCTGGGCGAGCGCCAGCATCGTCTCACTCGCGGTGTCCCGGCCCGCCGTACCCTCCGCGCCGTCCTTGCCGTCCTTCCCGCGGGTCCCGGCGTCCCGGTCCGGCGCGGCGCGCGATCCGGAGCCCGCGCCGGTGCCCGGTTCGTCACCCGATGGGGTCTCCGGCCCGGTGTCCGACCGGGTTTCCCGCCGGATGGCGGCCGTGCCGCCGCTCCCGGCCGCCTCCCCGGCGGCGGCCGGCGAATCCCCCGCCGCGCCCGCGGCGGAGCCGGACGGCCGCACCGCGGTCGGCGCCGGGCGGGCCGCCGCGTCCTCCGGGCCCGCCCCGCCGCCCGGCACGAGGATCCCGATCAGCAGCGTGCCCACCACGAGCGCCAGGCCGGTGGTCGCGACCGCACCGGCCGCCGGGTTCGCGGGACGGCGGGCCTTCGCCGGCGCCGCGGGCACGCCGGACGCGGGCGTGGGGTCGTCGAGCGACGCGGGCAGGCTCGCCGCGAGCTCGGCGGCGACCTCCGCGGCCGACGGCCGGTCCGCCGGGTCCGCCGCGCGGCACCGCCGCCACAGCTCGACCACCCGCGGCGGCGTCTCGGCGGGCGGCTCGGCGGCGTCGTCCCGGCGGCCGGTGAGGCACTCGCCGAGCAGCACGCCGAGCGCGTAGACGTCCGCCGCCGGCGTCACCTCCTGCCCGTTGAGCTGCTCGGGGGCGAGGTACGGCGCGGGCCCCGACGGCTCCTCCGGATCCACCGGCGCGGTCCACACGAACGGGTCGGCGCGCACCGGGTCGCCGCGCAGCGCCCAGGCGATGCCGAAGTCGAGCACCTTCACCCCGTCCGGGGTGAGGAACACGTTCGCGGGCTTGACGTCCCGGTGCACCAGCCCGGCCCGGTGGGCGGCGGCGAGCGCCTCCGCGGTCTGCCCGCACACCCGCACCGCCTCGGCGACCGGCAGCGGTCCGCGGGCGAGCCGCTCGGCGAGGGTCTCCCCGTGGAGGAACTCCATCACCAGGTACGGCGTGCGCGCGCCGAACCCGTCCTCGGTCTCGCCGTAGTCGTAGATCGCCACCACCCGCGGGTGGGTGAGCCCGGCCGCCGACCGCGCCTCGTCCCGGAAGCGCCGCCGGAACGCCGCGCCCCGGCGCCCGCCCGCGCTCACCAGCTTCACCGCGACGGACCGGGCGAGCACTTCGTCCCACGCGCGCCACACCTCGGCCGTGCCGCCGCTCGCCACGCGCTTCTCGAGCGTGTACCTGTCGGCGAGCCGTACCCCCAGATCCACCCCAATCAACCTTTCGCAGGCCGAAGATCCCCACTTCCCTCTGTGATACGCGGGATCCGCGGCGTCGGATCGGACCGGCCGGGAAATCGTCCGGCCGGCCCGCCCCGATACCCGGCCGGGCCACCCCGGACACCGGCTCCGGTACGTCCCTGACCCGTCCCTGAGATCCCGCGTTCCCCCTCACAGCACGGCCCGCCGCCGCCGTAGCGTGAGGGTCATGGCACGCATTCTTCTCATCGCAGCGGCGCTTGTGGTCGGTTTCTTCGTGTTGGGCGCCGTTCTCGGCTTTCTGTTCAACGTGCTCAAGGTCGCGGTCATCATCGGGATCGTCATCCTCGCCGTCGCCGCGGCCTGCCGCCTCTTCGCCGGGGCGGAGCGCTGCCGCCGCTGATCGGGCCGCTTCCCCCGGTTCGGCATGAGGCCGTATCCCACGGGTACGGCTAGTGCATGGTTGAGGTCATCGACCGCTGGGCCGTACAGGGCCTGCTGGACAGTCAGGAGGCCCAGCTCGTGGATGTTTCGCCACGGGCGGCCTACGAGTGGGCCCACCTGCCGCAGGCGGCCTGCATCCCGCTGGAGGAGCTCTGCGACACCGCGGCCGAGCGGCTGAACCAGTCGCGGCCGGTGATCGTGTACGGCCACGACTGGCTGTGCGACCGCAGCGCCCGGGCCGCCCGGCTGCTGGAGCGGCTCGGCTTCCACGACGTATTCGACTATGCCGCGGGCCGGATGGACTGGCTGTCGGCGGACCTCCCCTACGCCGGCGCCGCGGTGCTCGTGTCGCGGATCGTCCGGCACGACCCGGTGATCACCTCGGCCGGGGACGCGGTCTCCGGCGTCGAGCCGCGCGTCGCCGCGGACCCGGCGAAGGTGGCGGTGGTCGTCGGCGGGCAGGACGTGGTGGTCGGCCTCATCGGCGAGCGGGAGCTCAAGGGCGCCTCCCCCGACGCCCGCGCCGAGGAGGTCATGCGGATCGACATCCCCACGGTACGGCCCAGCGAGGAGGTGGCCGCGCTGAGCGAGCGCATGGACCGCGAGGGCCTCGACGAGGTCGTGGTGACGATGACCGACGGCCGCCTCGTCGGCATCGTGCCCGCCGTCGCGGTGCGCGTCCCCGGCGACGCGCCCGGCGGGGAGCCCGGCAGGTGACGGCCCCGGCGACCGGATCGGCGTGACGGGTTTTCCCTGATCGGTTCCGGGCAGGGTAACGGGTCCACGCGGGCTCGGGAATGTTCCGGTCACGGCCTGCCGGACGCGTCCGGCTCGCCGCGTCCCGGCTCGCCCGCCCTCCCCGGGCCGGACGGGGAGCGTCACGCCGGGAGATGAGTTCCGATGCATGCGGCCACCCCACTCGGGCCCGACACCGGCGCGCCGGGCCGCGGGGAGACCGCCGAACAGCGCGCCGACCGCAACTTCGTGGAGCTGCTCCAGGGCTTCCGCGTGGCGGTCACCGGCGTACAGGTGCTGTTCGCGTTCCTGCTCACCGTGCCGTTCTCGGAGGCGTTCGCCACGCTGAGCCACACCGACCGGCTGCTCTACATGATCGCGCTGGGCGCCGCGGCGGTCGCCTCGATCTGCTACATCGCCCCGGCCGCCCAGCACCGCATCCTGTTCCGCCGCGGGGTGAAGGAGCCGCTCGTCCACCGCTCGAACGTCTACGGCATCCTCGGCGGCATCGCCCTGGTGATCTCGATGACCGCGGCCACGGTCATGGTCGTCGACTACCTGTACGGCGGCGCCGTACCGCTGCTGGTGGGCGCGGCGCTCGCCCTGCTCGGCGGCTGGGCGTGGTTCCTGCAGCCGCTGCTCAGCCGCCACCGGGCGCGCGACGTGACCTGCCCCACCCCGCCGGCGACCGGGCCGCCGCCCGGCGACGACGGGAACTGACCCCGGTGCGCGGTCACCCGACCGCGAGGGCGCGCCGCACGTCCTCATCGTCGGGGGCGAGCTCGAGCGCGCGGGTGAGGTCGGCGATCGCCTCCTCCTCGCGCCCGGCCGCGCGCAGCGCCACGGCCCGGTTGAACAGCAGCGGGGCCTCCTCGCCGGGGTTCGCGTTCGCCCGGGTCAGCTCGACGGCGCGGCTCAGGTCGCGCACCGCCCCGTCCAGGTCCCCGGTCTCGAACGCGAGCATGCCGCGGTTCGCCCACGCGGCCGCGAGCGACGGGTCGTGGCGCAGCGCGCCGTCGAACGCCCGCCGCGCCGCCTCGGCCCGGTCCTCGGCCATCTCGATCTGGCCGAGCACGCACAGCAGGTAGGGGTTGGCCGGGGCGAGGGCGAGCCCGCGCTCGGCGTCGGCCCGGGCCCGCCCGTACTCGCCGCGCGCGGCGAGCAGCCCGGCCCGGTTGACGTAGGCGTCGACGAAGCCGGGATCGAGCTCGAGCGCGTAGTCGAGGTCGGCGAGGGCGCCGTCGTGGTCGCCGAGCGCGAACAGGATCTCCGCGCGGTTGTAGTACGCCTCGGGGAACGGCGGTCCCACCCGCATCGCGGTCTCGTAGTCGGCCCGCGCCTCCTCGAGCCGCCCCAGCCGGTGCAGCAGGTTGCCCCGGTCGATGTAGTAGTCGGGGTAGCCGGGGTCGGCGGCGATCGCGGCGTCGAGGTCGGCGAGCGCCTCCTCCGGCCGGCCGAGGGCGATCTTGAGCTGGGCGCGGTTGGCGCGCAGCACGAGCCGGTGGATCGGGTGCCGACCGGGCGGCAGCCCCTCGTCGGCGAGCGCGATCGCCCGTTCGACCAGCTCGAGCGCCTGCTCGGTGCGGCCCAGGCGCATCTCGATCAGCGCCCGGCCGTTGAGGTCGAAGCCGAGCTTGAACGCCCGCAGCTCCGGGTCGGGCAGCAGCGTGGAGATGGCGATCGCCTGGTTGATCCACGGCAGCGCCGCCTCGGGGTCGCGGCGGGCGTGGTCGTGGTGGCGCACGAGCAGCATCGCGGTGGAGTAGGCGGCCGCGGCGTGCTCGGCCGGGTCGGTGCTCACCCGGCGCACCTCGTCGAACAGCGCCCACGCCTCGTCCTCGCGCTCGATCGCGGCGAGCGCGGTGGCGGTGCGGTGCATGAGCCGCCACCAGCCCTCGGCGCCGGGCTCGGTCGCCGCCAGCGCGCGCCGACCGAGCTCGGCGACGGCGTGGTGGCAGCCGGCCTCGAAGCACCGCTCGATCGCGTCGCGCAGCTCGGCCCCGGTCAGCTCGTCGAGGCGGCGCTCGCTCGGGTACGGCAGCGCCGGACCGCCCCGCCAGGTGCGCGGGCCCGCCTCGGGCTCCGTCTCCCCGCCGGACGCCGGCGGCACGTCCGGCAGGCGCCGGGCCCGGGCGGCGAGCGCCGAGGCGAGCGGCTCGGCCGGGGCGGGCGCGCACACCACGAGGGTGAGCAGCGCCGGGTCGACGCGGGTGAGCAGGATCTCCAGCAGCTCCCGGTCGGTGAAGTCGGCGAGGTGCGCGTTGTGCACGACGACCGTGCGCGGGCCGGGCGCGGCGTCCCGGTCGCGCAGCACCGCGGCGACATCGCGGACGAACTCGGCGAGGCCGTTCGCGATGCGCCGGGTGCGCTTGGCGGCGTGCACGAGGATGCGCTCCGCGGGCGGCAGGTCCTCGGCGATCGAGCCGCGCCGTACCGGGACGGTGCCCCGCAGGTCGGGCGCGACCGTGCGCAGCTCGATGTCGTGCGCCTCGACCAGCCCGGGCCGGTGCCGCAGCGCGAGCGGCACCAGGGCCCGGGCGATCGCGGCGCCGAACGTGTAGGGACCGCCCGCCCAGCGGTCGGCGTCGACGGGCGGGAGGAGAGGCGGAGGAAGGTCGATTCCAGACGGCGTTCGGTCGGCTTCAATCCAGATATGGGCCATTTCCTCCCCCTCTCGGTCACCCCCTTCGGCGCGTTATCGGATCAGCCCTCGTGCTTGGCGCTCGCCGCGCCGCTGAGCCGCACGGTGCCTGGCTTGTGCACGATGACCTTCTTCATGCCCTCACCTTTCATCGCTTTCCGCATAGATCATCACTACTATCACAGTTTGTCCGAGAACGAGAGCCGGAAAGCGAACTTTCCTGAAGGGCGCGACGTTTCATTACAGATGGGGCAGCTGCCGCACCGCAAATTCTCCCATTCGGAAGCATCCATTATTTACTTTTTATGCTGACCGTAACCTGGATTTCGGCCACTTTCGCAGCTCCGCACCCCGATGACCCGGACACCGGTACCCGTTCCCGGCGCCAGGCGAACCGGGTGCGTGCATAAATTTCCGGCATGCCGCATTGCCGCATGCCGGTTTCGTCAGGTTGACCGGACAAATCAAATCGGCAGCGTCCCCGGACGGTGACGTACGTCACCGCGGCCGGCCGTCTCCCGCGCGCCGGCCGCGCGGCGCGCTCACCCGTTCCCGGAATCGGCGGCGAGCAGCCGGTCGATGCGCCGCGCCGCCTCCAGGTCGAACTCGGTGACGCCGCCCCGGTCGTGGGTCCACAGCGTCAGGTGCACCGTGCGGTAGCGGATGTCGATGTCCGGATGGTGGTCGAGCTCCTCGGCGACGTCGGCGACGCGCCGGACCAGCTCGATCGCGTCGCGGAACGACGGGCACACGACGGTACGGCGCAGCCGCCCGTCGGCCGGCCGCCACTCCGGAATGCCGGGCAGCGCGGCCTCGAGCTCCTCGGCGGACAGCAGGTCACGTCTCATCCCCTCATGGTGGCACGCCCGTCCCGCGCCGCCCCGCGCTCCGCTTATGATCATCCGCGTGTCCCGGCCAGGTGTTCGCGAGGGCGCCCGCACGGGCGCACGCGCCTCATCGACGCGCCGCGCCGCCCGCGCCGCCCTCGGCGCGCTGCTCGCCCTGACGTTCCTTGCGCCCGCGCCCGCCGCGGCGGCCGCCCCCGAGGCCACCGCGGCGGGCGCCCCCGGCGACCCGGTCCGCTACGCGTTCGTCCGGCGCTGCACCGAGGACGGCACGCCCACCCCCTGCGGCCCGTGGCGGCTACGCATGCGCAGCGGCCGCACGGTGCGGCTCCCCGACGCCCGGGTCCACCCGCGCACCGCGCGCGGCGCGAAGGTCGCGAACCGCACCGCCCCGTTCGCGATCAGCGGCGACGGCGGCACCGTGGCCTACTTCCGCGGCGACGACCGCCTCGTGGTGCGCCGGATCGGCGGCCCGGTCCGCGCCCTGCCGTACCGGCCGGACGGCACCGACCTGGTCACGCTCTACCTGTCGGGGGACGGCGGCCGGCTCGCGGCCGAGACCGGCGGCGACCCGGAGCGGCGGCCCGCCGTCGTCTACGACACGGCCACCGGCGCCGTCGCGCTGCGGCTGCCCGGCTCGCTCGTCTTCCAGGGCTTCGGCGGCGAGAACGGCACGGCGGTGCTCACCGCCGCGCCGCGCGGCGACACGGTCACCCGGCTCGCCGCGTTCGGCCCCGACGGGGTGCCGCTGTTCGACGTGGCGCCGCCCCGGGCGGTCGCCGACAACGGCCCCTACGCCCTCGCCCCCGACGGCAGGACGGTCGCGTTCGTCGACGACGGCGAGCGCGCCGCGCTCGGGCTGTACGACGCGCGGGCCGGGACGCTGCGCCGCATCCCGCTGCGGCTCGCCGCCGACGACATCGTCGACGGGCTCGGGTGGAGCGGCGAGACCCTGGTCACGGTGCGGCTGTCCCGGCTCGGCGGGCGGCAGGACACGATCCGCGTCCTGCAGGTCGACACCGCCACCGGGGCCGCCCGCGTGCGCGAGAGCTACACGATCGGCGGCGACGTGTACGGCGCGACCCCCGACGCCTAGCGCCGCGCGCGCGTACCGGCACAGCAGCGCGATCAGGACGAGCTCGCACCCCACCACCGCGCGCTGGACCAGCCCTTGCGGCAGCGGCGTCATCCGCTCGCCGAGGAACTCGGTCACGTACGGCACGGTCACCAGCCCGAGCGCGGCGTAGGCGGCCAGGCTCAGCCCGCGCACCAGGTTCGGCCACGGGGTACGGCGGGCGACGAGCAGCCCGGCCGCGGGCAGCGCCACGAACGCGAGGAACGCGGCGTACCGGTGGATGGAGCCGGACAGCGACAGCGGCTCACCGGGCGGGTCGGTCGGGAACGCGCCGATGAGCACGACGCACCCGGCCCACACCGCCACGAGCAGCGCGGCCCGCGGGTCGGCCCCGGCCCGGGCGAGCACGAGCGCGAGCACGCCGGCGCCGAGGGCGATCACGGCGAGCGAGGCCGGGAGCAGCCAGCCGAGCGGCAGGAAGTAGTAGTCGCTGATCAGATCGCGCACCGGGCTCAGCTGGGGGGTGACGTGCAGTCCGACCAGCCCGGCCGTGCCCGCGACGATCGCGGCCGGCGCCATCGGCACGAGCGCCCGCACCTCCGGGGCCGGGTGAGTCCCGCTTGACCATTCCATGACCCCCAACTGTCCGGGCACGGGGGTCGCGGGGGTATCGGAGATCGGCCGGAATCCGCCCTGATCCTGCCCTTACCGGCGCCCCGGTGCGGCCGGGCGCGGATCAAGGGGCGGCCCTCAGGGATCGGCGGCCGCCGCCCCGCCCTCACCTGCGCATTCGCGCGCCCGGGCCGGTCCGGGCCGGGACCCCGAAGCGCTCGGGGTCGGTGTCCGGGAGACCCCGGACCCGCCGCGCGGGCGCCCGCGGGCGCCCTGCGCCCAGGCCCGCCACGGCGCCTCCGGCCAGGTGCACCACGAGGGCTGCGGCCGGGCACACCGCCGCCGGCCGATCACGGATCCGGTCGTGATCGGCCGGCGGCGTCGGGCCACGGCAACGGGCGGGACGGCCACGGCCGCGCCGGAGGGGACCGGCGGGCCGTGCGGCGGCCCGCGCCGGCGGACTCGGGGATCGCCGGCGCTCAGCCGCCGAAGGTGCCGAACCGCTCGAACGGCACGCCCACGTAGTTCTCGGCGAGCGTGGTCGCGGCCGCCTCCGAGGAGGTGACGTAGTCGAGGTAGGAGCGCTGCAGGCGGCGCCCGTAGGCGTCGTCGGAGTCGAAGGTGTGCAGCAGGGTGGTCATCCACCAGGAGAAGTGCTGGGCCCGCCAGATCCGCTTGAGGCAGGCGTCCGAGTACCGGTCGAGCAGCTCGTCCGACCCGGTCGCGTACCAGTGGGAGATCGCCTCGGCGAGCATGCGCACGTCGGCGGCGGCGAGGTTGAGGCCCTTCGCCCCAGTGGGCGGCACGATGTGCGCGGCGTCCCCGGCGAGGAAGAGCCGGCCGTACCGCATCGGCTCGGCGACGAAGCTGCGCATCGGCGTGATACCCCGCTCGATGATCGGGCCGGTGGCGAGCTCCCAGTCCGGGATCGTCTCCAGCCGCCGCTTCAGCTCGGCCCAGATGCGGTCGTCCGGCCAGTCGTCGAGCGACGCGTCCGGGGGCACCTGCAGGTAGAGGCGGCTGATCTCGGGGCCGCGCATGCTGTGCAGGGCGAACCCGCGCTCGGTGTAGGCGTAGATGAGTTCCTCGGTGGACGGCTTCACCTTCGCCAGGATGCCGAGCCAGGCGAAGGGGTAGGTCCGCTCGTAGATCGTGAGGGCACCCTCGGGGATGGAGCGCCGCGACACGCCGTGGAAGCCGTCGCACCCGGCGATGAAGTCGCACTCCAGCCGCTGCCCCTGGAAGGTGATCGACGGATGGTCGGTGTCGATGTCGTGCAGCTCGACGTCCGGGACCTCGAAGTGGATCTGGCCGCCGGCCGCGAACCGCGCGGCGAAGAGGTCCTTGACCACCTCCTGCTGGCCGTACACGGTGATGGCCCGGCCGGGTACCAGCCGCTCGAACGCGATGCGGTGGCCCTTGCCGCCGTAGCGCAGCTCGATGCCGTGGTGCACCAGGCCCTCCCGGTGCAGCCGATCGGCGACCCCGGCCTCGGTGAGGATGTCCACCGTGCCCTGTTCGAGTACGCCGGCGCGCACCCGGCCCTCACAGTACTCCCGGCTCCTGATCTCCAGGACGACCGAGTCGATTCCCCGCAGATGAAGCAGATGGGACAGCAGCAGGCCTGCAGGCCCGGCCCCGATGATGCCGACCTGAGTTCGCATGCTTCGATCCTGGGGCAACCGGCCGGTCCGTCCCGGTTTTACTTCCGCTGACCGGAAATACCCCGCTGGTCAGCGTCCGTCCGTCTCCTTGGCCGCGAGGTCCTTGGAGAGCGCGCGGGCCGCCGAGCGCACCGCGGGCCCGAAGCGTTTGACGTCCGCGCTGTGCCGCCAGGCCACCACCGAGAGCGCGGCGACCAGCTCCTCCCCCGGCCCGTACACCGGCGCGGCCACCGAGCAGGTGCCGATCGACATCTCCTCGACGGTGTAGGCGAGCCCGGTGCGGCGCACCTCCGCCAGGTCGGCGCGCAGCCGCTCGGGGTCGGTGATCGTGTTGGGCGCGTGCTTGGTGAGCCCCTGGGCGATCACCCGCTCGGTGAGCTCGGGCGGGGAGAACGCGAGCAGCACCTTGCCCACCGCGGTGGCGTGCAGCGGCAGCTCGGCCGCGACCCGGGTGAGCACCGGCACCGACTTCGGGCCGCGCAGCCGCTCGAGGTACATCGCCCGGTCCCCGTGCAGCACCGCGAGCTGGATGTTCTCCCGGGTCTCGGCGTACAGGTCGAGCATGTACGGCAGGGCGAGCTCGCGCAGCTCGCGCGGCCGGGCCGCCTGGATGCCGATCTGCCACAGCCGGGTCCCCACCCGGTACGACGCGTCCGGCAACCGTTCCAGGAAGCCGCCCGCGACCAGCTCGGCGATGAGCCGGTGGCCGGTCGCCAGCGGCAGGTCCGCGCGGCGGCAGATCTCGGTGAGCGTCAGCCGCACGTCCCCTGGGGCGAACGCCTCCAGGATGCGCATGACCTTGCCCGTGACCGTCGGCGGCGTCTGCCCGGGCGTCGTCATGACCGCAGCGTACGACGAGCGCTCAGGTCACCCCTACGGCGGGCTCCGCCATGTACCACCGGGCGTGCCCGTCGCCCCGGGTGAGCGAGTCGAGGCGGCGCGGCAGCTCCCGCCGGGAGAACGGGTCGCCCGCGGCGTTGCGGATGTGGATGCCGATCGCGTACATGTCCCTGATCTCCATCAGGGTGCCGAACCCCGGCCACTGCCGCAGGTCGCAGCCGTAGGCGCGGGCGAACTCGTCCACGTCCGCGGCGGACAGCCCGAACCGGCGCTGGCCGTGGTAGGTGTGCACCAGGTCCCACTCGCGCGGCCCCACCGCGACCCCGTCCCAGTCGCACAGCACGGCGCGGCCGTCGCGGCGGCGCAGCAGGTTGTCGATCCACGCGTCGCCGTGCAGCAGCACCGGCGGGCCGCTGCTCTCCAGCGTCTGCCACGCCTCGGTGAGCTCGGCGATGCGGTCGCGCAGCCAGGCCCGCTGGTCCGGGGTGAGCACCTCGGAACACGACTCCACCGCGCCGCGCACCTCGGCGAGCGGGTCGGCGAGCCGCTTGATCGGGAACGGCGGCACCGGCTGGTCGTGCAGGTGGCGCAGGATCCGGCCGAGCTCGCGGGTGGTGGGCCGGCCGCTCACCGGCACGTACTGCCAGAAGGTGACCAGGCGGCCGCCGTACTCGATCGGCTCGTCGGTGATGTCGTCGGCGGGCCGTACCGAGGGGAAGCCGCGGCGGACCAGCCAGCGGGCCACCGCGAGGCCGGTGTGCGTCTGCGGGGCGCCGTCGGGGGTGGCGGTGATCCGCACGATCAGGCCGTTGCGCAGCTTGAACACCGCGTTGCTGCGCAGCCGCAGCAGCTTGGCGCCCTCGGTGTCCACGCCGAGCCGGCCGCCGACCGTGTGCAGCACGCCGAAGGCCTCTTCGGCGAGGGCCCCGGCGATCACGTCAGGCCCATCGCCGACCGGCCGGGCCGCGGCCCCTTGGCGGGGTCACGGCGTGGATCGGGGCAGGATCCGAGGCGTTGCTCGCAGCGGGGGTCGGGCCGTTGGTCGGCCCGCGGGCCGCGGTGCGGGGCCGGGTGCGGGCCGCGCCGATCGGCGAGCGAGGTGCGGGCCTGGCCCGCCTGGCCGCCCGGGTAGGCGCCGGCAAGGCTCCGGGCGATCGCGTGGCCCAGCGGCGTCTGCGGCAGGGTGTCCATGAGCAGCTCGTGCAGCCGCTGCACGTTCGGCCGGTCGCGCAGCTCGGGCGGCACCGAGGTGAGCAGCCGGTGCGCCCGGTTCACCACGATCGAGGTGCGCTGCTCGATCGGCACCTGCAGCAGCGCCTCGGCCGCGCGCCCGCAGGCGCCCTCCAGGTCGCCGACGCGGGCCAGCTGCTCGGCCTGCTCGAGCAGCACCAGGCCGAGGTCGAGGCTGTGGAACGCCTGCTCGGGGTCGCGCGGCAGCGCCTCGTCGGCGGAGACCGCGCCCAGCTCGATCAGCGTGCCCGCGCGGTAGAAGTGCATGCGCCGCTCGGAGAACGCGAACGCCAGGTCGTCCTGGGTGCTGCCGCGCATCCGGACGAAGATCTGCTCGGCCTCGGCGAGCGCGGCCTTCGCCGCCTTGCGGTCGCCGAGCCGGGCGAGCGCCCGCGCCTCGGCCGCCGCGGCGAGCGCGGCCGGGGAGCTCGGCGCGTTCCCGGCGAGCCGGCGGGCCTCGCGGGCGAGCCGTACCGTCTCCATCGGGTCGCCGTAGTGGTAGGAGAGCATCGTCTCCTGGGCGCGGACGAGGGCGCGCAGCCGCGAGTCACCGATGTCGTCGGAGGCGGTGCGGGCGGTGCCGTACCAGGCGGCGGCCTGCCGGGTGTCGCCGAGCCGCATGAGCGCGTCGGCGGCGAGCAGCGCGAGCATCGTGGTGGCGTGCAGCAGGCGGCGCTGCACCGCGGCGGGCTGGCGCACCGCGAGCAGGCGGCGCAGCCCGGACAGCTCGAGCATGAGCCGGCAGAGCATGGTCACCGACGAGGTGTCCATGTATTCGCGGCGGAACCGCAGCACCTGCTCGTCGATGCGGTCGAGCTGGTCCTCGGTGGCGTTGCCCGCGGCGAGGGCGAGGTCGATGTCCTGGCGGACCCGCTCCACCTCGGCGAAGAACCGGCCGTCGGGCAGCGCCGAGCTGAGCAGCATGTCGTGGAAGAGCGCGCGGCGCTCGGCGTCGTCGTCGGCGTCCTCGAGGTACGCGTGCCCGCCGGGGCCGTCGTGCCCGCCCGCGTGGACCACCACGACCCGGGGGGCGTTCTCCCCGTCCTCGCAGTAGTCGGCGGCGAGGCCGAGCCGTACCGCGTTCGCCTTGTACAGCCGGGCGAGCAGGTCGATGGTCTGCGGGCGCGGCCGGGCGCGGCCGTTCTCCCAGGCGTTGAGCAGGTCGATGCTCGCCCGCGGGGAGCCGAGCCCCTCCTCGTCGCAGAGCCGCTCCAGCTCCTGGATCGCCTGGCGGGCCGACCAGCCACGGGCGAGCCGGTGCGCCTTGAGCAGGCTCACCCCGCAGCAGCCGTGGATCGCCTGCACGGTCTGCCACATGGTCCAGCCCCGGGATTCCGCCTGCTGCCGCCAGCCACGGGCGCACGACGGGGCATGCTCTCCACGGGCCATCCGCACCCTCCGCGTCGGAGTCTTCAGGTCATGAATGTTTCCCCGAAGTTAACCGGCACCCACCATAACTCGCGGGCCGCGGCACAAACGAGCCCACAAGTTCGTGCCATATCCACGCAATGCTCGCGGATTCCGCGGGTATTCCACTGATCACGAAATCCCGGCGATTGCTGGAAGAGGACGGCGCGCGCCAATCTGACACATGACGTTCGTCCCGTGACGTCGTCCCACCTTCTCGACCGGGAGAGCAACAATGGCCACAACAGATCTCAAGGGCACCGCGAGCGAGGCCCGCGAACATCTGGAGCGGCTCGCCGCTCAACTGGAGGCCCACGCCTTCCAGGTGCGACTGTGCGCGCCCTCCGGTCTGTATCCCCGGTTGCGCGTGATCAATCCCCTCGCGCCCTCGGTCACCGAGGACGTGCTGGCCGCCGACTCCTCCGACGGCGAGTGGTATTTCTGGCTCTCCTGGGCGGGTCGTATCGGTCACGCGTCCGACGTGGTGACGGCGGCCGAGCGCATCGCGAGCGTGCTGCACGTCATGCGGCGGTGAGCCGGGACGGCGACATCACCCACCCCTTGACCCACCCCATAACCCACCAGGACCACCGGCCACACCACCGCACCGGTACCCACCACCCGGTGATCACCCGATACCCGCCACGGAACCGCGGCACCGGTTCCGTGGCGGGGTTCATCCGGCGACGAGCGAGCAGGGGCGTTCGGCCTCGGCGCGGGCCGGGCGCACCCCGTCCATCGCCTCCCGGACCCGGGCGAGCAGCCGGTCGGCGAGCGCGTCGTCGCCGCGGGCGCGCGCCGACTCGGCGAGCCTGGTGACGAGGTCGGCGAGGGCGTGGGCGGTCTGCTCCAGCCGCGAGTCGCGGGCGCGGCGCGCGGCCCACGGCTCGCCGAGCGGGTCGAGCCCGAGCACGCCGAGCATGGCGCGCAGCCGGACGTAGGCGTCCTCGAGGGCCGCCTCGTCGCCCGCGGCGAGCGCCCGGTTGCCCTCGCTCACCGCCGCCCAGACGACCGCCAGCGCGCGGGGCACGTTGAGGTCGTTGTCCATCGCCGCCGCGAACGCCTCGGGCACCGCGGCGGCCGGGGCCGCGTGCGGCAGGCGCCGGGAGGCGCGCAGCACGAACCCCTCGATGCGCCGGAACGCCGCGGCCGCGTCGCGCAGCGCCGTCCAGGAGAACTCCAGGTCCGACCGGTAGTGCGACATGGCGAGGTAGTAGCGCAGCTCGATCGGCCGGACCTCGGTGAGGATGCGCGACAGCGAGAACGGGCTGTCGACGGACTTGTGGATCTTCTCCCCGCCCCGGGTCACCGTGCCGCCGTGCAGCCAGTAGCGGGCGAACCGGTCGCCCGCCGCCCGGGACTGGGCGATCTCGTTCTCGTGGTGCGGGAAGATCAGCGGCGCCCCGCCCGCGTGGATGTCGAACTCCCGGCCCAGGTACTTGCGCGCCATCACCGAGCACTGCACGTGCCAGCCCGGCCGCCCGTCGCCCCACGGGGTCCGCCAGTACGGCTCGCCGGGCTTGGCCCGCTTCCACAGCGCGAAGTCGCAGGGGTGGCGCTTGCCCCGGCCCGGCTCGGCGGCGGCCCGCATGTGCTCCGCGCGCCGCCGGGAGAGCCGGCCGTACTCCGGGAACGAGGCGACCGAGAAATACACGTCACCGTCGACCACGTAGGCGTGCCGCCGCCGCAACAGCTCCTCGATCAGCTCGATCATTTCCGTGATATGACCGGTGGCCCGGGGCTCCACGGTGGGCGGCAGGCAACCGAGCAGTTCGTAGGCCGCGAAAAATGAACGATAATTCGTTTCCGCGATGAGCCACCACGGCACCTTTTCCACCAGCGCCCGCCGGAGTATCATGTCCTCCATGTCCGTGACATTCCGGCACAAAGTAACCGTGCAGCCGTGGTATTTCAGCCACCGGGCGAGCACGTCGAAACTCACCTGGCAGCGCAGCTGACCGACGTGCGGGGGTGCCACGACGGTCGGGCCGCAGATATAAATGGAAACGTCCCGGCCACGACGCGGCGTGAAATTCCGAACGGCACGGCTGTACGTGTCGTAGAGTCGCAGTGGCATGATTTCGAGCGTAGGGTGCCGCGCGCTCGTCTGTCGATACGGCCGCGTGTTAAATCTAACGCAGAATCAGACATTCGTTCGCACGTCGCCATAACGGCGACAAATCAGACCGGTTACCTGCGGGCACGCCGAAATGGGGGCGCGGGAAATCGCCCCCGAAACACACCGGGAGGTATCCGGAATTTCCAGAATGGGGCCTTCGGGCACCGCCGACGCACCCCGCCGGGGCGGACGTCAGCCCGCCCGCCGGGCACCGCGGCCGGACCGGCGATCTCCCGGCCGACCGGCGGCGGCGTCCGGTGCGACCCCGTTGTCGTTAGTCGTTATACGTCCTCGCCTCCGCCGCGCCGCGGCCACCCCCCGGCTTCACCGCCCGCCCCGCACCGCCGGCCGGTGGTCGGCGCAGCCCGGCTCCGGGCAGCGTCCGCGCCGGCGCGAGCGCGGCCCCTCGGCGGGCCGGTCCCGGAGGCGCGGCCGGGCGTCCCGTCGTTCCCGGCCCGGATGCCGGACGCGTGCGGGGGCACGGATCGCGGGGGTGCGCGACGGCTCGCCCCGCCCTCCTCGCCCCGCCCTCCTCGTGCCGGGCGCACCGCGTCCCGGGCCGCACGCGCCCGCCGGGCCGGTGAAGGCGGACCGCCGCGCCCGGCCGCTCGGCCGCCGCGTGCACCGGCTCCCCGGCCGGGCCGGCGCGGGTCCCGGCGGCCGCGGCGCGCGTGCCGCGGGCCACGCCTTGCCGTACGGCGGACACACGTCGGCCCGCGGGATCCGGCCGCGCTCGTCCGGGGCGGTCCGGCCCACGGCCGCCGTCTCCTGCCGCGGGGATCCGGATAAGCCGCAGGCCCTATTCCGGACACGCCTCCGTATGACGCATAACGGAAACCTTTGAGGTTTTTGTCCGAAACATGGGTATCTTACGCTGCGAAGGACGACCGGCGATTTCGCCGGCCGGAGCCGTTTCGGCCACGGGAGGTGATGGAAGGCTTCCTCGGCCGCCGCGAGCGGTCCTTTCCAGGTGCGCGACGGAGCGTGTGCGCCGACCGCCGACATGGGAAGTCTGAGATCGACGAGAGGAGATCGCGATGAAACGGATCCGGATCGTGCAACGGCCCCGGCCGCCGAAGCGCCCGGCGCCTCTCGACCTGCGTACCCCTTCCGGTCGCCGACTCCCCTTCTAGGTCCCGCCACAGGCGTTGCCCCCTGATCTCGATCCGCTCCCCCGCGCCCCTCGCGGTCGCGCGGCGCCCACCGGCCTCCCCGCGCCGTGGGCACCCCGCGATCCGCCCGGTCGTCCCCCGGCCGCGCGACCCGGCATAGCGATCGGCGCCGCCCGGCCCTGCCCGCGCACGGTGGCCGCGCCCCATGCGGGGGCCTCCCCGCCGCTCCGCCGTACCCGGCGGGCCGCCGTCAGGCGCGCCGCGCGCGGGTGCGCTCCACCGCCAGCGCGTAGCAGCGGTCGAACCCCGCGAGCACGGCCGGCCAGGAGCACTGCACCGGCTCGGTCGCCCGGTTGTGCTCGGCGATCGACTCGCGCAGCTCCGCGTCCCCGGCGAGCCGGGCCAGCGAGGCGGCGAGCTCGGTGAAGTCCCGGCCGAGCAGGCCCTCCTTGCCGGGCCGTACGAAGTCGGCGACGCCGCTCTGCGCGCGCGCCACCACCGGCACCCCGGCGGTGCGCGCCTCCAGCGCGGCGAGCCCGAACGACTCCCGGGGCGCGGGCGCCACGAACACGTCGGCCGACTCGAGCAGCTCCCGGATGCGCTCCCGCGGGTAGCGGCCGGGCATCGACACCCAGCCCATGCCCCGGGTCCGCAGGTAGCGCTCCATCGAGGCGCGCGCCGGGCCGTCGCCCACGATCGTCGCCCGCAGCGGCACCGACGCGGGCACCCGCCGCCGCGTCTCCTCCAGCAGCTTCAGCAGCCGCAGCGGCTGCTTCCGCGGGGCGAGCCGGCCCACCGCCACCACGTGCACCGGCGTGCCCGGGTCCCGGCGGCTCCGCGGCCCGGCCGGCCGCCAGGCGGCCACGTCGAGGCCGTTCGACACCACCCGCACCGGCACCCGGGGCCCGGCGACCCGCCGGATCGGCCGTGCCGCGGCCTCGCTCACCGCGGTGCCCACCAGCCCCCACCGGTTCCACCGGTAGACCGCGTTGAGCGCGCGGTACACGGTCCGGGTGACCACGTCCCACATGCTGTGCACGGTGACCACGACCGGCAGCCCGGCCCGCACCGCGGCCCGCACCCCCTGCCACGCGAACGGCGACACCGCCCCGGCGTGCACGTGCACCACGTCCGGCGCGTACCGGGTCATGAGCGCGAGCAGCCGCCCGGTGCCCCGGGGGTGCACCGGCAGCTCGTACGGCAGCGGGGCGACGATGCGGTCCACCCCGTCCATGGGCGCGCCCGCGGTGGCGGTCGCGACCCGCACCTCGTGCCCCGCCTCCCGCTGCGCCCGCACCAGGTCGGCCACCTGGACCTCGATGCCGCCGAGGCGCGGCAGATAGCAGTCACTGACGTGAAGGATCCTCACCGGGCACACCCTATTGCGGCGGCCCGTGGAATGATTGCCAAGGTGTCACGCACCGCGGTCTTCTTCCACGCTCATCCCGACGACGAAGCACTGCTGACGGCCGGGACCATGGCGATGCTCGCGGCCGAGGGTCACCGGGTGGTGCTCGTGGTGGCCACGGCCGGGGAGCGCGGCCTCGCCGACCTGCCGCACGGCGACCGGCTCGGCGAGACCCGGATGAACGAGCTGTACAAGTCCGCGGCCGGGCTCGGCGTGGCCCGCGTGGTCCACCTCGGGTACGCCGACTCGGGCCTCGCCACGGGCGGCGCCGCCCCCGAGGACCGGCCGCCGAACGCGTTCATCGACGCCGACGTCGAGCAGGCGGCGCGGCGGCTCGCGGACGTCCTCGACGAGGAGCGGGCCGACCTGGTGACGATCTACGACCCGGCGGGCGGCTACGGGCACCCCGACCACGTGCAGGTGCACCGGGTGGGCAGCCGCGCCGCCGAGCTCGCGGGCACCCCGATCGTGCTCGAGGCCACGGTGAACCGCGACCCGCTGCTGCGCGCGCTGCGGCTCGCGAGCCGGTTCTACCGCTTCCCCGACGACTTCGACCTGCGCGCCTACGAGAAGGCGTACTCGCCGGGCAGCGCGATCACCCACCGGGTGAACGTGCGCCGGTACGCCGACGCGAAGCGGGCGAGCATGGCCGCGCACGTCTCGCAGACCACCGGCGGCGACGGCGACCGCACCCTGGCGCTCCTGCTCCGCATCCCCCGGCCGCTCTACCGGCTGGTCTTCGGCACCGAGTGGTACGTCCGCCGCGACCTGCCCCCGGGCACCCGGCTGCGCCACCCGTTCGACGCCTTCCCGGGTGACCCTCCGGGACGTCCCCGACCCGGGACCGGGGGGCCTCCTCCGCGCGGAGGACGGCCCGGGCCTCCGGAAGGGTGAGCCGCGCGGCCCGCGGACCCGGCAGACTGGACGGTGGCCGGGCCGCCGGCCCGCCGCGCGGGCGCGCCCCGGCCCCGCGCGGTGACGGCGACGCGAGGGGAGCGGCGATGGACGGGCGGCGATGAGGAACACCTGGCTGCAGATCCTGCTCTCGGCGGCCTCGCTCGCGCTCGCCGTGCTCCTCGTCGTGCTGCTGCCGCAGATCATGCGGCTGCTCACCGGCGCCGAGGTGAGCTGGGCGCAGATCGGCGCCGAGTTCACCCGGCTCAGCCCGCCGATGATCGGGCTCATGACGGTGCTGTGGCTGGCGAGCCTGTGGGCGTACACGTTCGTGCTCACCAACTCGCTGCCCGGCCTGTCCCACCTGCAGGCGCTCACCCTCAACGCCGCGGGCAGCGCGGTGAGCAACCTGCTGCCGTTCGGCGGCGCGGCCGGGGTCGCGCTCACCTTCGCGATGACCAAGGGCTGGGGGTTCGCCACCCGGGCCGTGGTGGTCTCCACCCTCGTGTCGGGCATCTGGAACACGCTGTTCCGGTTCATCCTCCCCGCCGTCGGCATCGTCGCCCTGCTGGTGGCGGGCAAGGTGCCGGACCCGACCGTGGCGAAGGCCGCCTGGGCGGGCGCGGTGTCGATCCTCGTCCTCGTCGCCGTGGTCGCCGCCGCGCTCTACTGGGAGCGGGCCGCCCGCCTGCTCGGCCGGGCGCTCGACGCGGTGTTACGGCTCGCGCCGCGCCGGATCCGCCCCGCCGAGGGCCGCGTCTCCGCGGCGATCGAGCGGCTGCGCGCCGACACCGCGGAGATCGTGCACCGCCGCTGGGCCGGGCTGTCCGGCGGCATGACCGCGTTCCTCGCGCTGCAGTGCCTGATCATGGCCGCCTGCCTCGCCGCGACCGGCGCCTACCCCGGCCCGGCGGAGACCGTGGCGGTGTTCGCGCTCAGCCGGGTGCTCACCACCGCCCTTGTCACCCCGAGCGGCGCGGGCATCATGGAGGGCGGGGTCGCCGCCCTGCTCGTCGCGTTCGGCGAGCCCGCGGCCGAGGCCGCCGCGGCGGCGCTGCTGTTCGGGTTCTGGACCTACACGATCGAGATCCCGGCGGGCGGCCTCGCGCTCGGCGCGTGGTCGCTGCTGCGCCGCCGGCCCGCACATCAACAGGCTGTTGATCCGACGCCAAGCGGGCGGAGATCCCGCTCTTGATAGCCTGAGATCATCGCCGCCGGACGGCGGCGGATGCGGGCAGACGAGCGACGATGGGCAGGTCGGCCTTGGCAGACACCTTGTGCACGCGTTCCGGCCGCGCATAGCGGGGCGGTCGACATGGTGGCGTTCCGGGTCCTGGGGCCGGTGGAGGCCTACGAAGGAGACACACAGCTCGACCTCGGCGGGCTACGGCAACGCTCCGTGCTCGCCCGCCTGCTCGTCGCCCGCGGGCAGGTGGTGCCCGTCGACACCCTGATCCACGACCTGTGGGCGCCGGACGCGGCCAAGGACGCGGTGAGGGGCGCGCAGTCCGGCCTGCAGGTGTACATCTCGCGGCTGCGCCGGGTGCTCGAGCCCGGCCGCCCGCGCGGAGGCCCCAACCGCCTGCTCGTCACCGTCGCCTCGGGGTACGCGCTGCGCATCGCCCCCGAGCAGGTGGACGCGCTGCGCTTCGAGTCGCTGATCCGCGCCGCCGGGGAACGGCTCGACGGCGGCGACCCGCAGGCCGCCCGGGCCGGGCTGGAGACCGCCCTCGGCCTGTGGCGCGGCACGCCGTACGCGGACTTCGCCGACCAGCCGTGGGCGGAGGCCGAGGTCACCCGGCTGTCGGAGCTGCAGCTGGTCGCCCGGGAGCGGCACGCCGACGCCGGGCTGCGGCTCGGCCTGCACGCCGAGACCGTGCCCGACCTGGAGGCGCTCACCAACGAGCACCCGCTGCGCGAGGAGGGCTGGCGGCTGCTGGCGCTCGCCCTCTACCGGTGCGGGCGGCAGGGCGACGCGCTCGCCGCGCTACGCCGGGCCCGCGCCATCCTCGCCGAGGAGCTCGGCATCGACCCGGGTCCGGCGCTGCGCAAGATGGAGTCCGACATCCTCAACCAGGATCCCGGCCTCGACCTGGTGCCGCCGCCCCGCCGCGCCCCGGAGTCCGCCGCGACCCTGCCGCCGCGGCCGAGCGCGCCCGGCCCCGCCGCGGTGCCGCCGCTCGAGCCCGAGCCGTTCGTCGGCCGCGACGCCGAGCTCAACGCCCTGCTGGGCGCCGCGCCGAGGGCGCTCAACGGGCGGTTCAGCCTCGCCGTGGTCACCGGCGACGCGGGCGCGGGCAAGAGCACGCTCGTGCGCCAGCTCGGGGTACGGCTCGGCGCGGAGGGCTGGCTCACCGCCTCCGGCGGCTGCCCGGACAGCACCGCCACCCCGCCCGGCTGGGCCTGGGTGGAGGTGCTGCGCTCGATCGCCGGCCGGATCGGCACCGGCGAGTACGGCCCGCTGCTCGCGCCGCTGCTCGACGACACCGCGCCCCCGCCCGACCCGGACGAGGTCGGCGGCGGCTTCCGGCTGCACCGCGCGGTCGGCGGCTACCTGTCCGCCGCGGCCCGCGAGGCCCCGCTGCTGCTCGTGCTCGAGGACCTGCACTGGGCCGACGACCAGACGCTCGCGCTGCTGCGGGCGCTGCCCAGCCTCGTCGCCGCGAGCCGGGTGCTGCTCGTCGTCACCTACCGGGACAACGAGATCGACGACGACCAGGCCGAGGTGCTCGCCGCGCTCGCCCGGCTCGACCCGGTGCGGGTGAAGCTCGGCGGCCTCGACCGGGAGGCCGTGGCCGAGCTGGTCCGCGCCACCTGCGTGCGCGAGGTGGACGAGGAGGCGGTGCACACGATCGTCGAGCGCACCGGCGGCAACCCGTTCTTCGTCCGGGAGACCGCCCGGCTGCTCGACGCCGAGTCCGCGGGCGGGCAGGCGAGCGTCGCCGACCTGATGTCGGTGGTGCCGAGCGGGGTGCGCGACGTGCTGCGCCGCCGCATCACCCGGCTGCCGGCCACCGCGCAGCAGATCCTGCTCATGGCCGCGGTGATCGGCCGCGAGGTCGACGTGGACGTGCTCATCGACGTGTGCGGCGACGAGGACGCGGTGGTCGAGGCGGTGGAGGCCGGGCTGCTCGCCGGGCTGATCACCGAGCCGGGGCCGGGCATCGTGCGGTTCGACCACGACCTGGTGCGGGACACGATCTACTCGGACGCCTCGCGGCTGCGCCGTTCCCGGCTGCACGCCGCGGTCGCCTCGGTGATCGAGCAGCGCAACCCGTCCGACGTGGCCGCGCTCGCCCACCACTACCACGCGGCGGGCACCGCGGAGACCGCGGCGAAGGCGGTGAACTACGCCGGGCTCGCCGCCGAGCAGGCCGAGCGGCGGTTCGCCCACCGGGAGGCGGCCCGGCTGTGGCAGCAGGCGATCGACGCGTTCGACCGCGCCCACCCGGACGGCTCGGATCCGAAGCGGCGGCTGCTGCTCCAGCTCCGGCAGATCAAGGCGCTCGCGCTCAGCGGCGACATGGCCGCGGCCCGGGCGCTGCGCCGCAAGGCGATGGAGGCCGCGCTGCCGCTGCAGGACCTGGAGCTCACCGCGCGGATCGCGGCCTCGCTCGCCGTGCCGTACAAGGGGATGGCGCGCGACTTCACCCGCACCGCCTGGGAGATCGTCGACGTCACCGAGAAGGCCCTGGTCGAGCTGCCGCCGAGCGAGCGGTCGCTGCGGGCGAGCCTGCTCGCCACGCTCGCGCTCGAGCTGGAGGGCTCCGACACCGGCCGCGGCCAGCAGGCCTCGCTCGAGGCCGAGGAGCTCGCCCGGCAGAGCGGCGACCCGGCGCTGCTCGCGGTCGCGCTGAGCGGGCGGCTGCGCCAGTCGTACAGCATCCCCGCGGTGGGCGAGCGGGAGGCGATCGGCCGCGAGCTCGTCGAGGTCGGCGAGGCGAGCGGCCAGCCCGCGGTGCAGGCCCTGGCGCACCTGGTGCTGATGGAGTGTGCGGCGGCGCGCGGCGACTTCGCCGAGGCGGACCGGCGCATCGAGGCCGCCGAGCGGCTCGCCAAGCAGTACGACCTGCCCGCCCCGGCCGCGGTCGCCGCCTGGTACGCCGGGCAGCGGCTGATGATCGCGGGCGACTACCGGGGCGCGGAGGCGGCCTACCGGAACGCGGCCCGGCTCACCGCGCGGGCCGGCATGCTCGAGGGCCGCCAGGACCTGCCGCTGATCACCTCGTTCTGCCTGGCGCTGGTGGAGGGCCGGGCGGCCGAGATGGTGGAGCCGCTCGCCGAGGCGCACCAGCGCCGGGCCAAGTGGACGCTCGACGCGTACGCGCTCGCGCTCGCCGCGGCCGGGCACGAGCGGGACGCCCGGGCGATCGCCGCGGTGCGGCCGCCGGTGCGGCCGGACTTCCTCTACGAGCTGGCGATGACCTGGCGGGCGCACGCCGGCATGCTGCTCGGCGACACCGGGCGCATGGAGGAGGCCTACGACACGCTCGGCCCGTTCTCCGACCGCATCGCGGGCGCGGGCACCGGCGTGGTGGCGCTGTGGCCGGTCGCGCAGACCCTCGGCGACCTCGCCCGGCACCTGGGGCGGCCGGATGCGGCCCGGGCCCACTACGAGAAGGCGCTCGCGGTCGCCGAGCGGGTGGGGGTCTCCCGCTGGGTCACCGCGGCGCGGCAGGCGCTCGACGCGCTGTGACCGGCGTCAGCAGGTCACCCGGAAGCCCTTGCTGAGCGCGGTGCCGCCGGGCCGTACCCGCAGCTCGACGCGGTACCAGCCGGGGTTGGCGACGATCTGCGGGCGCCAGTGCACGGTCCGGGTGTCGCCGGTGAACGCGGGCCGGGCGGCGAGGTACGGCCGCCAGCGCTTGACGGCCGGGCTCCAGCGCAGCAGCCGCCAGTGGTAGACGGCGAAGCCGCCGGTGGCGACGACGAGGCCGCGCGCGTGGTAGGTGCGGCGGCAGACCGAGCCGGGGGCGCGGGCCCCGGGGGCGGCGGTGACCGCGACCGTGCCCGGCTTCGGCCGCACCGGGCCGCCCGCGGCGGCCGGTGGGCGGGCGTGCGCGGCGGCCCGCCCGGATGCGCCGGGCGCGCCCTCCGCGGGGTGCGCGACGCCCGCGGCGATGTACGCGGCGGCGAGGGCGAGGATCGCGGCGAGCGGCCGGAACGCGGCCCGGCCGAGCGTTCGGCGGGACGGACCGGCGGCTCCGGTCGCCGCCGCGGGGACCAGGCGTTCGTGCTTGCCCATGGCCCGCACCCCTTCCGTGCACCGGGTCCGTGCAGGGACGGGGGGTTGCTCGGCCCGACCTGCCGGCGGCTCCGGTGCCGGCGGGCCGGGCGGGCCACCCCAGGGCGGTCCGCCCGGCCCTCAGCCCCGTCGGGGACGGTGAGCCTCAGGGGCGCTCACCGCCGCGGGCGCCGTCTCCCGAAAGCCGCTCACGTGATGAGATACCCGAGATATGACTGATTAGTACGTCTTATTCCTAATGTCCGAGTCGCGGCTTTGCGCGGCCGGTCCGCCCGGCGGCCCGCCGCCCCGGCGCGCCGCGCAGTGACCTTGACCACAACCCGGTCCACCAGCGGCGGAGGCTGGGGCACCATTGGATAGGTAAGGCTGACCTAAGTGGTAAGACCGGTCCGGCTCGGCCCGGTACGGCGCGACGCGAGGCGGTGAGGCGAGGTGAACGCGATCCCCGACCCCACGGCCTCCTCGGTGCTCGGCATGCCGCTGTGGCTGTGGGCGCTGGTCTGCGTCCTGATCATGTTCGCGCTGTTCCAGTTCTACTACTGGGTCGGACGCAGGCTCGGCGAGCGGCTGTACGAGTCCGCCCTGGGCCGCCGGATCGGCCGGCACCGCATCGACCGGGTGGAGGCCCTGGTCCGGCGGCGGGGCGCGGTCGCCGTGTTCGGCTGCTTCTGGGTGCCGGTGCTGCGGCACGTGCTGCCGCCGTGCGCCGGGGTGATCCGCGTCTCCTATCCCTGGTTCGTCGTGGCGAGCGCGCTCGGCGCGCTGCTGTGGACACCGCCGTGGGTGGTCGGCGGCTACGCCGTCATCTGGGCCTGGCTGCGGCTCGCCGCGCGGTCGCCGGTGCTCGCCGTACTCGTGCTCATCGTGGCCGTGCCCGCGGTGGCGGCGCTGATCGTCGTGCGGCGGCGGCGCCGCCGGCGGCGGGAGGCCGAGGTGCCCGTCGCATCCTGACCTGGACCGATCTCGGCGGGTCGCCCGGACCGCGGCGATCTGCGATGTCATCATGGCCGAGTGCGCATCAGGCCATCCGTGATCGCGACACCGTTCGCCCGTCCGCCCGCCGCGCTCCGCGCGCTTTTCGCGGGTGTGCTGCTCGCGGCGTTCGTCCTGACGCCGGTACGGCCCGCGGCCGCGAACCCGGCGCCGGGCCGCGCCGAGGCAGCTGCGGCGAGCCCCGCACCGCACGCCTGGCCGGGGTCGGAGTCCGGCGCCACGGCGGAACCGGACTCCGCGCTCGACATCGAGCTGGACATATCCGCCGGGACCGCGCCCGAAGCAGCGCCGGAAGCCGAGTCCGAAGCCGAATCCGAGGCGGCGTCCGAAGCCGCGACCGGCACCGCGTCCGGCACCGCGCCGGAGGCCGGGGAGGAGGCCGCGCCCGCGGCCGCCCCGAAGATCACGGCGAAGGCGGCGTACCTGGTGGACGCCTCGGCCGGCACCGAGCTGTACGCCAAGAATCCCGACCGCCGGCTGCCGGTGGCGAGCCTGACGAAGGTGATGACGGCCCTGGTGGTGCTCGAGGAGGGCTCGCCCGACGACATGATCAAGATCACCAAGGGGGACGTCCGGCACGCGGTGCGGAACGGCGCGAGCCGGGCCGGTCTGCGCGCGGGCGAGCGGTTCACCGCCAAGGAGCTGCTGTACGCGCTGATGCTCCCCTCGGGCGCCGACGCCGCCCGCGCCCTCGCCCGGCGGTACGGCCCGGGCGTGCCGAACTTCGTGGCGAAGATGAACCGGCTGGCCGAGGACCTCGGCCTGGAGCGGACCCACTACACCAACCCGGACGGGCTGCCCAGCCCGGACCTCGGCGGCCGCTCCACGGCCCGCGAGCAGACCCGGCTCGCCATGATCGCGCTCTCCGACCCGGTGCTCTACGAGATCGCGTCGACCGCCCGGCACTCGCTGCCGAAGACCACCACCCACCGCGCGTACACCTGGCACAACTCCAATCCGCTGCTCACCCGCGTGCCGGGGGCCTTCGGGCTGAAGACCGGCTTCACCCGCTCGGCCGGGTACTGCCTGTCGTTCGCCGCGGAGCAGGACGGCCGGTTCCTCTTCGGCACGGTCCTCGGCGAGGCCACCGCGGCGAACCGCCTCCGCTCGGTCACCCGGCTGCTCGACCTCGCCCGCACCTGACCGCGGCCGCCCGGGCACCGCCGTACCGGCTGACGTCAGGCGTCGCGCACCAGGCCGTGGCAGGCGATCGCGGCGGCGGCCACCACGTTGAGGGAGTCGACGCCCATCCGCATCGCCTGGGCGCTCATCGGGATGCACACCCGCTCGTCGGCCTCACTCAGCCAGCGCGAGGACAGGCCGTCGCCCTCCGAGCCGAGCAGCAGGGCGACCCGGTCGCCGAGGGCGACCTTGTCGATCGGGGTGACGGACTGGTCCGGGGTGAGGGCGAGGGTGCGGAACCCGGCCTCGCGCAGCAGGGCGAGGCCGTGGTACCAGTCGGTCATCCGCGCGTACGGGATGGCGAAGACCGCACCCATGGAGACCTTGATCGAGCGCCGGTAGAGGGGGTCGGCGCAGCGCGGCGACAGCACGACCGCGTCCACGCCGAGCGCCGCCGCGCACCGGAAGATCGCCCCGACGTTGCCGTGGTCGACGAGGTCCTCGAGCACCACGACGCGGCGGGGCGGCGGCCCGGGCCGGAAGGCGGCGGGCACCCCGGGCGGCGGCGCCGGGTCGCCGGGTACGGCGGGCCGCAGCCCGGCGAGCAGCTCCGGCACGCTCGGCAGCGGCTTGCGCGCCATCGAGGCGAGCGCCCCGCGGTGGACGGCGAACCCGGTGATCCCCTCCATCACCTCGTCGGCGACGACGTAGGCCGGGGCGGTCACCGCGTCGAGCAGGTCGCCGATCGGCCCGAGCCACCGCTCGGTGAGCAGCAGGGAGCGCACGGGGTACCCGGTGGCCACCGCGCGGCGGATCACCTTCTCCCCCTCGGCGATGAACAGGCCGTGCTCGGCCTCGAGGCTCTTGCGCAGCTCCACGTCGCGCAGCCGGACGAAGTCGGCGATGCGGGGGTCGGCGGGGTCGTGCACCGGGACGATGTCGGCCACCCGCCAAAGCCTACGGCACCGCCGGACACGGCACCGGCGGCCCGGGCCGCAAGGTGACGGGCACCGGGGCGGCGGCGCGCCGGGGACCGATTCCGCGGAACCCGCGCCCGCCCGCGCCGGCATGTGCGAGACTCTGCGTATCCGGCTCGTGACTCTGCGCACCGAAGGCGACGATCGGGGGGCACGGTGCCTGACCAGCGCACGGCGACGCGCCCGGCCGCGACGGCCGAGGCGTGGCTGCGGGACGCCCGCCGGGCCCGCACGCTGTCGCTGGTGACGCTCGGCTGGCTCGCCGCGGAGAGCGGCCTCGGCCTCGCCGCGGGGTTCGACGCGCACTCGGTGGCGCTGATCGGGTGGGGCGCCACCGCCCTGGTGGAGGGCATGGCGGGCCTCATCGTGGTGTGGCGGTTCACCGGGGCGCGGCTGCGGTCACCGTCCGCCGAGCGGGTGGCGCGCCGCCTGGTGGCGGTCAGCTTCTGGATGCTCGCGCCGTACCTCGTCGCCCACGTCGCCTACGACCTGCACCTGGGCTACCGGCCCGAGCCGACCGCGCTCGGCATCGCGGTCACTACGATCAGCCTGGTGGGCATGCCCCTGCTCGGCCGCGCCAAGCGCCGCCTCGGCGCCCGGCTCGGCTCGCCCGCGACGGTGGGCGAGGGCACCCAGAACCTGCTCTGCGCGGCGATGTCCGGGGCCGTGCTGCTCGGGCTCGCGCTCAACGCGCTCGGCTGGTGGTGGCCGGACGCGGCCGCCGCGCTCCTCCTCGCCGGTACGGCGGTGCACGAGGGGCGCAGGGCCTGGCGCGGCGGGTCCTGCCACCACTGAACCCGCACCACGGCGGGGGCGATGCCCGCGCCGCGCAGCGCCTCGACGACCAGGTGCGCGGTCCCGGGCTCGGCCCACACCCGGCACCCGCCGTCCCGCAGCACGACCGCCCGCACGCAGTCGAGGTCGCGCCACGCCCGCCGCGCCGCCGCGGGCGCGATCGCGTCCACGACCACCAGGTCGGCCGGGGCGGCGGCACCGGCGGCACGCCGCGGGGCCGGGGCCGCCACAGGGCGTTCATCGATGAGGGACATGAGCGGACACCTTCCGCCGGCATGCGTCGGAGCGGCGCGCCGACCGTGCGCGCAACTCACGATACATCGCATCTTATATGCGATGTATCGCGTTCCCGATTGATTACTTTTCGCGGTCAGGTGAGCGCCATTCGTGTTACATGCCGGAAAACTGCCCTTTCGCCGCGTAAAGCCGCCCAGTATGGTTCCCTAGGCACTGACAACGTTTCCCCATGCCGGGGAACAACGGCGCGTACCGTCTGGGGGAACGGCAGAGAACATCACGAGAGGTCAGCGTGGGCGGACGCCACCGTTGGGACGAACAGGATGGCGGCTACACCCCCTACACCGCGCCGCCGCAGCCACGCCGGAGGACGAGCACCGGACGCATCCTCGCGCCCCTCGCCGGGGCGGTGGCGCTCATCGTGCTCGCCGCCGTCGGCGCCTATGTGATCGTCAACAGGGGTGAGGAGTGCGGTGACCAGCGCATCGCGCTGCAGGTCATCGCCTCGCCCGACATCCGGCCGGTCGTCTCGGCGGCGGCCGAGCGGTTCGGCCGGTCCCAGGCGAAGGTCGGCGACCGGTGCGTGACGGTGAACGTCAAGGACGCCGACGCGGCGAGCGTGGCGAACGCCCTCGCCGGCTCCGGCCCCACCGACATCGAGAACGTGGACGCCGACATCTGGATCCCGGACTCGAGCGTGTGGGTGACCAAGCTCAAGGCGAGCGCCACGGCGCGGGTGCCGGGCTCGATCGCGGGCACGATCGCGCGCTCCCCCGTGGTCCTCGCCGCCCCGAAGTCGGCGGTGGCGGACCTGGAGAAGGTGCTCGGCGAGGCGAGCTGGGACGCGATCATGTCCGCGACCAACGCCGCCAACCTGGAGGGCAGAGCGGCCAAGGTACGGGTGCTCACGCTCGACCCGACGCGCAACGCCGCCGGGCTCACCGCCCTGCTCGCGGGCGCGGACGTGCTGCGCCGCGGCGGCGGCACGAACGCGCAGCTCGCGGGCGTGCTGCGGCGCCTGTCGGAGTCCACGGTGAGCACCCCGGCGGGCCTGTTCGCGAGCATGGCGAAGCGGTCCTCCCGGGTCCCGGTCGGCATCGCCACCGAGCAGGCGGTCTGGTCCTACAACCGGCAGCGGCGGCCGGAGGACCCGATCGTCGCCCTCTACCCCAAGGAGGGCACGCTCGCGCTCGACTACCCGATCGTGATCTCCACCAAGGACGTCGACCTCCGCCGGGCCGCCGAGCTGTTCAAGCAGGAGCTCACCTCGGCCCGGACCGGCCAGGACGCCCAGCGGCACGGCTTCCGCACCACCTCGGGCCAAGCCGACCCCCGCACGCTCACCGCGACCCACGGCGTCTCCGCCGGCGCGGTGCGCACGCTCGCCGAGCCGGACGCCGGGAACATCACCCAGGTCTCGCAGGCCTGGTCGCGGCTGAAGCTCGGCTTCCGCCTGCTGTCGCTGATCGACGTCTCCGGCACGATGGCCCTCACCCCGCCGGGCACGAACCTCACCCGGATGCAGCTGATCGCCCAGGCCTCGATCGAGGGCCTCAAGCTCTTCCCGGACAAGGCGGAGATCGGCACCTGGATCTTCTCCACCCACATCGACGGCCAGGGCGTCGACTACAAGGAGGTCATCCCCATCGGCCCGCTCGACGAGAAGCTCGGCGACGTCACCCGCCGGGAGGCGATCGTCCGGCAGATGAGCACGATCAAGGCGTGGCCGAACGGGGACACCGGGCTCAACGACACCCTCGCCAAGGCCTACGCCAAGATGAAGGCGGAGTACGAGCCCGACAAGGTCAACACGATCCTCGTCTTCACCGACGGCATCGGCAACGACGACCCCGACGGCGGCATCTCCAACGAGGAGATCCTCCGCCTGCTGCGGCGCGAGTTCGACCCGGCGCAGCCGGTGAGCATCCTCATCGTCGCGCTGGGCGCCGACGACCCGGCCGGCCGGAAGCAGATGCGGGCGATCGCGGCGGCCACCGGCGGCGCGGCGTACTTCCCGCGCACGCCGCTGGAGATCCGCAAGGTGTTCCTCGACGGCATCTCCCGCCGGCTCTGCGCGCCGGACTGCGAGTCGCGGGCGGGCACCAGCACCACCCGGTGACGGGCGGGCGGTCACCCCGGTCACATCGGTCCCGACAGCCTCAAAGGGCCACTGTTTTCGCAGGTCAGAAGCATCCTCTTAGGTGCCGGAATGTGAACCGGCGACCGCCGGGCGGCGTCCTTACTCGCGTGAGGGGCGGGCTCCGCGACCGGGCGGAGCCCCCACGCCCTTCGCGACGGGGGGGAGGATCGGTTTGCCCGCATGGCCCGACACCGGCCGCGCCGACCGGATCCGGCCGGCCGACTCGTCACGGCATGGCGACGCCTTGGGGGCGGCGTCGCACCTCTACGACGCCTACGCCGACCGGCTGCACGACTACGCCGTGTCGCTGCTGGACGACCGGGACGCCACGGCCGCGGTCGTGCACGACGCGATCGTCACCGCGGTCGCCCGCACCGACCGGCCGGCCGAGCCCGGCCGGCTGCGCACCTGGCTCTACGCCGTCACCCGCCACCTGTGCCGGACGCGGGCCCGCGCGGCCGCACGCGCCGACGCGCCGACCGCGCCGCTGCCCGTCGGCGCCGCCACGGCCGCGTACCCGGCCGCCGGGCTCGCGCCGCCCGGCCCGGTGACCGCGGCCGACGCCGACCCCGAGCTGGCCGCGCTGGTGCACCGGGCGCTCGGCGAGCTCGACCCCGCCGGCCGCGAGGTGCTCGACCTCGCGGTCCGCCACGGGCTGGGCACGGCCGAGACCGCGGTCGTGACCGGCGCCCCGCCCCGGCGGGTGGCGACCCGCCTCACCCAGGCCCGCGAGCACCTGGAGAACGCGGCCGCCGCGCTCGTGCTCGCCCGCACCGGGCGCACCCACTGCCCCGGCCTGTCGGCGATGCTCGACAGCTGGACCGGCCCGCTCACCGAGCCGCTGCGCCGCCGGGTGGCCCGGCACGTGTCCGCCTGCGCCGAGTGCGCCGAGGCCCGCCGCGCGCGGGTCTCCGCGGTCCGGCTGCTCGACCTGGTCCCGATCACGTACGCGCCGCTGTCGCTGCGCCGCCGGGTGCTCGACACCTGCGCCGACCCGGCGCGCCTGGCCGCGGCCGCGCTCGGCGACGAGCACTTCGGCCGCGACGGCTTCCCGGCCCCGCCGGGGCGGCGGCCCGGCCTGCACGCCGCCCGGGGCGGCCGCCGGGCGCGGCGCGCGGCCCGGGCGCGGCGGCCGCGCCGTACGTTCACCGTGGTCAGCGTGCTCACCTGCCTCGGCCTCGTCATCGGCGCGCTGCTCGCCACGACCTACCTCGACGTCTCCCGCACCGGCCGGGGCACGCAGCCGCTGGTGCTGCCCACCCCCGGCCCGGTCCCCGGCGGCACCGGCCCGTACGGCACGGACCCCGGCGGCCTCGCCCCGGACGACGGCGGCGACGCGCCCCCCGGCGACCCGAGCCCCGCCGAGCCCGGCGCCGGGACCGGGGAGGAGCCCGAGGACTCGTCCACGTATCGCGAGCCGGAGGAACCGCTCATCCACGACGCCCCGGCGCACACCCCGCGGGCCCGCGCCTCGGCGATCCCCCGGTCCGGCCCGGCCACGCCCCCGGCGCACCGCCCCGCGGCCCGGACCCCCTCCCGGCCGGCGCCGCCGCGCCCGGTCACGCCCGCGCTCCGCGTGAGCTGCCCGGCGACGCTCGGCCGCGACCGCACCGGGGTGATCCGCATCGCGGCGCACGGCGCCCCGCTCAGCTGGCGGGCCACCGTCTCCGGCGACCTCGTGCTCAGCCCGGCGCGCGGGCGGCTCAAGGCGGGGGCGAGCGCCGTCCTCGCCGTGGGCGCCGCCGGGACCGGCCCCGGCCGCGGCGTGATCCGGTTCGAGTCGGCCGCCGGGACGCGCACCTGCGCGATCGCGTGGCCCGGGGAACCGTCCCCGCCGGCGGAGTCCCCCGCACCGTCCGCCGGACCGGACGGGAGCCCTTCCCCGGATGACCCACCGTCGCCGGATCCGTCGTCCGGCGACGCGCCGGCGAACACCCCGGACGCCGCGGACGCGAACGACGCCGATTGAGCCCCCGACAATTGAGAACTAGTAACAACAAATAAGAACTAGTACGAAATAATCACTCAACAATGGGGCGATCTCACTAGTACCCAGCAATTTGGACAATCGCTGTAAATCACGTTGAATCAGCGGCGTACGACCGCGACACGCGCAGAACGCATCACCCCGCCGCCACCGCCCGGCATCCCCCGGCCCCGCACCGCCAATGCGCGCGGCCGCCCGGAGGCCCTCCCGCACCGGCGTTCCGGCCCGCGCGGGCGCCCCGCCCCGACGCGTCGTCCGGCCGCGGCACTCCCCCGCCGTGGCTCCCGAGAAACGCCCAGACGACCCCAGATCAGTTCGAATCTCACAAGATCACGAGTCGGTATGCAATACCTGATAGCGCCTGAGTCAACACAGTAACACGCTCCGTGACAAGGCACGTCCTGAGCCGTAGTCTCTTGCCCGGAGACGCGGCACTTGCGGTTACATCTCCGAGTGGTTCGACCGGACCGTTTCGAGAGATGTGCACGGGGCGCACCGGCGGAAGTGGGCTACACCACACTCATGTTCTCTCGGCGCTCCGGTAAACCGACGAGCGGCGCAAAGCGTCGCCATTGACGCGCAGTTGAGGGGGTTGGTGCTATGAATGAAGCGATCAACCCCGCCTAAAGTGGGCTTTGTCGGCCGGAGCCAGGAGAGATGATCAAGTACCGTAACGTGATCAAGTGGACGCTCGCCGCGGCGTGCGTCTCGGGGGCCGTGATCGCGCTGGCGGATATCGACACGCCCCTGCGCCCGGTTTTGACGACCGTGTACCTCTTGGTGGTTCCGGCCGCCGCAGTCGTCGGACTGTTGCGTGATCGTGACCCGCTCGCCGTGCTAACCGTGGGCGTTGCGGCAAGTCTGGGGGTGAACGTCCTACTTGCTCAAGCGATGCTCGCCTTCGGCGCATGGTCACCCCGAGCCGGGGTCGCGACCGTGGCGGTGTTGGCAGGATTCATGTACGTGCTTCGCTCGCTTTACCGAGGCAACGGCGACAGCGTGCATACCGAACAGGGGGCCGGGTCGAGGTGAAGATCACGATCACACGACCGGGCGAGCTCGGGGAGTCCGAGCTCGCACGATGGCGCGAGCTACAGAAGGCGTCGCCGGCACTGGACAACCCGTTCCTGTCCGTGGAGTTCGCGCTCGCCATGGACCGGCTGCGGGACTACGTACGGCTCGCCGTCATCGAGGACGCCAACCGGATCGTGGGCTTCCTCCCCTTCGAGCGGCACGCCTTCGGCATCGGCAAGCCGCTGGGCACCTGGCTGACCACCTGCCACGGCCTGATCTCCGAGCCTGACCTGCGGCTGGACGCGCGGGCCCTGCTGCGCTCCTGCGGGCTGACCGTGTTCGACTTCGACCACATGGTCGCCGGCCAGCCGACGTGGAAGGCGTACGAGTCGGCCATCCGCGAAGCGCCGATCATGGACTTCACGGCGGGGTTCCAGGCCTACCTCGACCAGGTGAAGGCCAACTCGCCGAAGAACTACAAGACCATCCGCTACAAGGAGCGGAAGCTCGGCCGGGAACAGGGCGAGATCCGCTTCGAGTGGGCGAGCCGCGACACCAGGACGATGCGGATCCTGATGGGCTGGAAGTCGGACCAGTACCGCCGCACCGGGCGGGTGGACCGGTTCGCCCAGCCGTGGATCGTCCGGCTCATCGACGAGCTGCACGCCATCGACACCCCCGACTTCGGCGGCGTGCTCACGATGTTCTACGCCGGTGACAAGCCCGTGGCGGGCCACTTCGGGCTGCGGACCGCGACCACCATGGTCGGCTGGTTCCCCGCCTACGACGTCGAGTACGCCCGCTACTCGCCCGGCATCACCCACCACCTGCACATGGCCGAGCACGCGGCCGCGAACGGCCTGCTGTACGTGGACATGGGCAAGGGTGGCCGGGAGTACAAGAGCTGGCTCAAGAACGGCGCCGTGCTCGTCTCCGAGGGCCGGGTGTCCCGGCCGTCGGCGGCGGCCGCGGTGCATTGGATGGGGCGGGCCCCGGTGAACAAGGCCCGCAACATCGTGGTGGAGCGACCATCGCTCTACCGCCTGGCCGACCGACTACTCAAGCGGTTCGGCCGGGTTCGTACCTCGTTGCTCCATTCGGAGTCACCCTACGAGGAACCCTCGGGGGCGCGATAGGCTTCGGCCCTCACGCTCCCGTCGCCATAACCGCAAAGCACCCTTGCTGTCTCTGACCGGGATGGAGCCTCTCCGTCCAGTCGCGCCGGTCCGTTGGCAGTCTCCCGCTGATGACGACCGCCCGGAAGGACCCACCTACATGAGTCCCGAGATCACGAAAGCCACCACCAAGCCTCAGGTCACCAACTTGAGGCAGATGCCGAGCCTTGACCGGTACACGCCTCTTACCCCGGAATTGGCGATTACACCCACTGTCAGCGTCGTCATTCCGGCGATGAACGAGGCGGAGAACCTGCCGCACGTCTTCGCGACGATCCCGCACTGGGTCCACGAGGTCATCCTGGTCGACGGCCACTCGACCGACGATACCGTCGCCGTGGCCCGCCGCCTGCGCCCGGGCATCCGGATCGTGCAGCAACCCGGCAAGGGGAAGGGGAACGCCCTCGCCGCCGGCTTCGCGGCGTGCACCGGCGACATCATCGTGATGATCGACGCGGACGGCTCCACCGACGGCCGCGAGATCATCCAGTTCGTCGGCGCCCTCGTCAGCGGCGCCGACTTCGTCAAGGGTTCGCGGTACGCCGCGGGCGGTGGCAGCGAGGACCTCACCTTCACCCGCCGCCTCGGCAACACGATCCTGCGCGGCCTGGTGAACCGGCTGTACGGCACGCAGTACACCGACCTGTGCTACGGCTACAACGCCTTCTGGGCCCGCCACCTCGACGTGCTCAACATCGACTGCGACGGGTTCGAGGTGGAGACCGTGATGAACATCCGGGCCGCGAAGGCCGGGCTCAAGGTGCAGGAGGTTCCGAGCCGGGAGCGGTCCCGAATCCACGGGGAGAGCAACCTGCGGGCGATCCGGGACGGCTGGCGCGTGCTCAAGACCATCCTGCGGGAGTACCGGCGTCCGGTGCCGACGCCACGGCCGAAGCCGGCCACGGCGACGCCGACCGCCGACCAAGGCGCGGCATGAGCATTTCGGTCGTCATCTGCGTCTACACCGAGGAGCGATGGGAGGACATCCGGGCGGCCGTCGAATCCGTGCGTAACCAGCGGCGCCGGCCGGACGAGCTGATCCTCGTGGTGGATCACAACCCGGATCTCCACCTGAGGCTCAAGCGGGAGTATCCGGACGCGCTCGTGGTGGAGAACCGCCACGAGCGCGGCCTGTCCGGTGGCAAGAACACCGGGGCCGAGGTCGCCACCGGCGACATCGTCGCCTACCTGGACGACGACGCGGTCGCCGACCCCGGCTGGCTCGAGGCCCTCGAGGACGCGATGAACGACACCACCGCCGGTGGCACGGTGGTCGGGGTCGGCGGGCGGACCGATCCGCTGTGGGCGACCGGGCGGCGCCCCCGCTGGTTTCCGGAGGAGTTCGACTGGACGGTGGGCTGCAGCTACCGCGGCATGCCCACCACCCGGGCGCGCATCCGCAACGTCATGGGCGGGAACGCGGCCTTCCGGCGGCACCTCATCATGGAGGTCGGCGGCTTCCACACCGGCATCGGGCGCAGCGTCCAGGGCCGCAAGAGCCGCCCGCTCGGCTGCGAGGAGACCGAGTTCTGCATCCGCCTCACCCAGCGGCGGCCGGGCTCGGTGATGCTGTTCGAGCCGCGCGCCCGGATCGGCCACCGGGTGCCGGCGCCGCGCATGCGGTTCGGGTACTTCCGCTCCCGCTGCTACGCCGAAGGCCTGTCCAAGGCGCTCGTCACCAGCAGCGTCGGGGCCGGCGACGGCCTGTCGAGCGAGCGCGCCCACGCGTTCAAGACACTGCCGCTCGGGGTGCTCCGCAACCTCGGCCAGGCGCTGCGGGGCGATCTCGCCGGCCTGGCGCGGGCGGCCGCGATCGTGATCGGGCTGGCCTGGACCGCCTGGGGCTACGCCGTGGGCACCGCGCGGCTCCGCCTGCGCTCCGCCAAGAGGTGATCTTCAGATGCGCGTCCCCATCCTCATGTACCACTCGATCACCGACCGGCCGAACGCCGACACCCGGCCGCACGCGGTACGGCCCGGCGACTTCGAGGAGCAGCTCGCCTACCTCACCGAGCGGCGGTTCCGGCCGATCACCTTCGCCGACCTCGCCGCGGCGCTGAGCGGCACCGGCCCCGCCCTGCCGGAGCGGCCGATCGTGCTCACCTTCGACGACGGGTACGCCGACTTCCACAGCACCGCGCTCCCGCTGCTGGAGCGGTACGGCGTGCCCGCCACGGTATTCGTCACGAGCGGCTGGCTCCGCGACGCCGGGCCGGACGCGGCCGGCCGCCCGCTCGACACCATGCTCTCCTGGTCGCAGGTGCGCGAGATCGCCGCGACCGGGGTGGAGATCGGCGGGCACAGCCACAGCCACCCGCAGCTCGACCAGCTCCGCGACGACGAGCTCCGCGAGGAGCTGCGGCGCAACAAGGAGCTGCTGGAGGACAAGGTGGGCCGCCCGGTCACCACGATGGCCTACCCGTACGGCTACTCCAGCGCCCGGGTGCGCCGGGAGGTGGCGCGGGCCGGCTACCGGGCCGCGTGCGCGGTGAACAACGCCCTCACCACCGGCCGCCACGACATGCTCGCGCTGCCGCGGCTGACGGTGGGGCGTACCACGACCATGAGCAAGTTCCGCCGGGCGGTCGAGGGCCGGGGCGTGCCCCTGATCTATCTGAAGGAGCGCGCGCTCACCAAGGGCTACGCGGTCGTGCGCCGGACCAGGTATGCCGTGCGGCAAGTGACCGGCAAGTGACGGGCGGGAACATGGGCCCGGAGCAGGAGCCACACGACCGGGGGCCGCACGGGGAGCCCGGGAACGGCCGGATAGGGTACGGCGCGGCCACGCGTGCCGTGCCCGGGTTGCGGCGCCGCTGCCGGCGGGGCGCCGGGCGGGCCGGGGACAGGGGCGGCGCGGGGCACACGCCCGCGCCGCCGTACGACGAATCGGGGGGTGAACGCGGCATGACGACGCTGGCGGGCGGGGGACGGCCGCCGGACGGCGCATACCCGGATGGTGCCCACCCGGATCGTGCCCACCCGGACGGCCACGCCGCGGCCGCACCGGACGGGACGGCCCCGCCGCGGCGGCGCGGCCGGTTCGCCGCCCTGCTCGACCGGCTGCCGGGCGACCTGCGCGACCCGCTGTTCCTCAACGGCTACGCGCTCATGGCGAACACCGGGATCACCGCGGTGCTCGGCATGGGCTACTGGCTGCTCGCCACGCAGTACTACTCGCCTGCCGACTTCGGCCGGAACCAGGCGATGATCACGGCGATGCGGCTGTTCGCCTCGCTCACCGCGCTCGGGCTCACCGGGGCGCTCGCCCGCTACATCCCGCAGGCGGGGCGGCGCACCGGCGGGCTGATCGCCCGCAGCTACCTGATCGCGAGCCTCACCGCGGTCACCGCGGCGTTCTGCTTCCTGCTCACGCTGCCGATGTGGGGGCCGAACTTCTCCTCGCTCGCCGGGTTCGGGCCGGGGCTGTTCTTCCTCGCTTCGGTGGCGGTCTGGGCGGTGTTCACGCTGCAGGACGTGGCGCTGGCCGGGCTGCGCAAGGCCACCTGGGTGCCGATCAACAGCCTGTGCTTCGGGCTGGTCAAGATGGTCCTGCTCGTGGCGCTGGCGTCGAGCCTGCCGCGCACCGGCATCTTCGTGTCCTGGATCCTGCCGACCGCGATCGCGCTGATCCCGATCAACTGGCTGATCTTCGGGGTGCTCGTCCCGCGGCACGTGAAACGCACCCAGGACGTGACGCGGCCGCCCCGGCTGCGGGAGATCGGGCGCTTCCTCGCCGGTGACTACCCCGGGTCGTTCTCCATCCTGGCGATCGTCTACTTCGTCCCGGTGTACGTCGCGTCGCAGGTCGACGACGTGACGATGGGGTACTTCGCGATGGCGCACACGCTGGGGTGCATGATCGAGACCCTGGCGATGAACATGGCCGTCTCGCTCACCGTGGAGGGCTCGTTCGACCGGTCCCAGCTCGCCGCGAACTGCCGGCGGGCGCTGCGGCGGCTGTTCCTCATCATCGGGCCGATCGCGCTCGTCACCTTCGTGGGGGCGCCGCTGATCCTGGCGGTGTTCGGCGCCGGGTACGGCGAGCACGGCGCGCCGCTGCTCCGGCTGATGGCGCTCGCGGTACTCCCCCGGGTGCTGATCGAGATCTACCTGAGCGCGCTGCGGGCGCTGGGCGAGGCCCGCCGGCTCGCGGTGATCCAGGTGGGGCTCGCGGTCCTGGTGCTGTCCGGCTCGGCCGCGCTGCTGCCGGTGACCGGCATCACCGCGGTCGGCTACGCCCTGCTGTTCAGCGAGCTGCTCGTCGCGGCGTTGATCTTCAAGCGGCTCCGTGCCATCCTCAGCGGCGCGCCGGACGCGGCGATTTCGCGTCGCGTGGCGGAGACCGCATGATGGTTCATGTGAGTCGACGGGCGGACGAGGGCGTGGCTGCTGAGAGGAGTGTGCCGGACGGCGACAGCGGCGAGGCGACCGAGACGCGGCGGTCGTCCACCACCGCCCCCGCCGGGGACGCGTCCGCGGAGACGGGTGCCGCGGACACGGCGAAGCGGGTGGGGACGGTGCGGGCGGGCGACGAACCCGGCACCGATTCCGGCTCCGACCGGCGGCCCGACCCCGAGTCCGACGGCGTCACGACCACGCTCACGATCGACCTCGACGCCGTGCTCGCCTACGGCCGCGAGCGCGCCGGCTCCGGCTCCGGCGACGGCGAGGACGCGGCCGACGCCGCCGAGGACGCCGCCGAGCGCACGGCCACGATCTCGCGCGACGCGATCAAGGCCGCCCTCGCGGCCGCCGACCTGGCCGCGAAGACCGGGGAGCAGGCCAAGGAGCAGGCGAAGGAGAAGGCAAAGGAGCGGGCCAAGGCGGACACGCCGGAAGGGGACGCCGAGCCGCAGGGCGCGGCGGCCGCCCAGGGCACGCGCGGCGCGGCGAGCGACACGGCCGGCCTGACGGCCACCGCCGACGACGAGGCGGACGACGACAGCACGTCCGTCATCTCCGCCGACGCGATCAAGGCCGCCCTCGCGGCCGCCGACCTGGCCGCGAAGACCGGGGAGCAGGCCAAGGAGCAGGCGAAGAAGCAGGCGAAGGAGAAGGCAACGGAGCGGGCCAAGGCGGACACGCCGAAGGCGGACGCGGCCTCCTCCGGCACGCGCGCCCCGGCCGACGACGCCGCCTCGGCTGACGACACCGCCGAGCTGAAGGCCCCCGTCACCACCGGCGACGCGGAAGACGCCGACAGCACGTCCGTCATCTCCGCCGAGGCCGTCAAGGCGGCCGTCGAGGCCGCCGACCGGGCCGGGAAGGCCGGGAAACCGGGCGGCGAGGAGGCCGAGACCTCGCGCGGCCCGGCCGGGGACGCCGCTCCGGCGGACGACGCGGCCGACCGCACGGCCGCCGCCTCCGACACCGCCGAGGAGGACGCCGAGGACGACACCGAGGACGACGCCGACAGCACCGCCGTCATCTCCGCCGACGCGATCAAGGCCGCCCTCGCGGCCGCCGACCGAGCGGCGAAGACCGGGGAGCAGGCCAAGGAGCAGGCGAAGAAGCAGGCGAAGGAGAAGGCAAAGGAGCGGGCCAAGGCGGCCGCCGCCTCCGGCACCCGCGCCACCGCGGCGGGCGGCACGCCCGGCGAGCAGAAGCCCGACGCGGCCACCGGCGGCGATGACGACACCGCCGCCTTCTCCACCCGCGCCATCAAGGCCGCCCTCGCGGCCGCCGACCGAGCGGCGAAGACCGAGAAGCAGGCCAAGGAACAGGCGAAGGGGACGGCAAAGGCAAAGGGGCGGGCCAAGGCGGACGCGGCCTCCTCCGGCACGCCCGACCCGGCCGGCGACGCCGCCGCGCCGGACGAGGGCACCGCCGGCCCGAAGGCCGACGCCGCGACCGGCGGCGATGACGACACCGCCGCCATCTCCACCCGCGCCATCAAGGCCGCCCTCGCGGCCGCCGACCGCGCGAAGAAGGACGCCGACGCGCGGCCGGGCGCCGGGGCGGGAACGGACGGCGACGAAGACGATCAGACGGACGAAGAGCAGGACACCGGCACGGACAGCACATCGGTCGCACCGAGCGAAATGCTGCCCGAACGGGACAGACAACAGAGAAAGGGGAAGAACAGGAGCGCGACGCCCCGGGGCACGGCGTCGCGCGTGGAGAGCTTTCCGGTACAGCAGGCGTCCGGCGGGAAGGGTCGCGGGCCGGCCACCCGGACGCGTCCGCCCCGCGGGCCGGGGGCGGGCACGGCGCCGCGCCCGGCGCAGGGCGCGGCAGCGGCGGGCACCCGGCCGTCCGCGAAGCCGGCCCGGCCCGCCGAGGAGCGCCCCGCCGACCCCGAGCCCGCGGCGCAGTCCCAGGCCGCCGCCCCGGCGGCGAGCCCGGCCCGGCCCGCCGAGGCTCCGGAGCAGGCCGCCCCGGCAGAGCCGTCCGCACCGCGGCCCTCCGGGACGTCCTGGTGGCGCCGGATCACCGGCGAGATGCGGCCGGTGTCCGCGGGCGCCCCGGCCGGCGCGCAGGAGGTGCACCTGGGGCGGCTGGCGCGGTGGCTGCCGCCGCTGCTGACCCTCGAGGCCCTGATCATCTACGTGCTGGCGCTGAAGGTGCCCCCGGGGCTCCTCCGCGGCGTGGACCTCGACAAGATCAACGGCCTCGGGCTGATCTCGGTGCTGCCCGGCGCGGCGCTGGCGTCGATCGTGCTGATGCTGGCGGCGTTCTTCATCACGCTCATGCAGAACCTCGACCGCAAGGGCGTGCTGCTGTTCCAGCTGGCCGCGATCACCTTCGCGCTGCACGGCGCCGCCGCGCTCGTCGAGGACGAGCCCCGCTTCCACACCGCGTGGGTGCACGCCGGATTCGTCGAGCACATCGGGCGGTACGGCGAGGCGCTACCCGGCCTCGACGCCCGGTTCAGCTGGCCGGGCTTCTTCTCCGTGGCCGGGTTCGTGACCCGGGCGGCGGGCATCGACGATCTCGCGCCGATCCTCCAATGGACACCGCTCGTGTCCAACCTGCTGTACCTGGTGCCGTTCGTCCTGATCCTGCGCCAGATCGTGGCGACGACCCGGGCGCGCTGGTTCGCGGCGCTGCTGTTCGTGCTGGTGCAGTGGATCGGCCAGGACTACTTCTCCCCGCAGGGCTTCACCTACCTGCTCTACCTGAGCTTCGTCGCGGTGGTGCTGCGCTGGTTCGGCCGGGTGGAGCGGCGGACCGCGCCGATCCCGGAGAAGGGCTTCATCCGCCGCACGCTCGCCCGGCTCGACGCGCTCACCCCGGGCGAGCTGCCGCCGCAGGGCGAGCCACGGGACCGGCTGCTCGCGCTGCTGCTGCTCATCGGCCTGTTCACGGCGACCACCGCCACCCACCAGGTGACGCCGTTCATGATGCTGGGGGCGCTGACCGGGTTCATCCTGCTGCGCCGCACCACGCTCACGCTCGCGCTGCCGGTGCTCCTCGGGACGATCGTGGTCGCCTGGATCAGCTACCAGGCCACGCCGTACTGGAGCGGGCACTTCGACCAGCTCTTCGGCGGCATCGGGCGGATCTTCGAGAACCTGCAGCAGAACACCGGGGACCGGCTCGAGGGCACCGACCCGGAGCACGCGATCGTGCTGCAGACCCGGCTCGGCATCCTCGCCGTGATCCTGCTGCTCGCCGGGATCGGGCTGCTGCGGCGGCTGCGCCGCGGCGTGCTCGACCGGGTCGCGGTGGTGCTGCTGTGCATCCCGGTGCTCGCCCTCGCCATGCAGAGCTACGGCGGTGAGATCGGCCTGCGGGTCTACCTGTTCGCCCTGCCGGGGTCGTGCATCCTCGCCGCGTACGCGTTCTTCCCCAACCCGCAGCTCACCGTGGATGCGCCGGAGGTCTGGCCGCAGCGCGGGCCCCGGTTCGACTTCCTGCCGCGGCTCGATCCCGTGGTGGTCCGGCGGATCTGCACCGTCGCCGCGGCGGTGACCTCGGTGGTGCTCGCGATGGCGTTCCTCGTCGCGCGGTACGGCAACGAGAAGTTCGAGCGCGTCACCGCCGACGAGGTGGCGGCGATGCACTACATATACGAGAACGACAGGCCGAGCGCCCGCGTGCTCTACCTGGTGCCGGAGCTCAACCGGGAGGTCACGCCGACGATCCCGTGGCGGGAGCGGGACATCGACGTGGTCGAGTACCGCGAGGCGCTCGCGCCCCGCGACCCCACCGACATCAACCACCTGATCGCGCAGCTGCGCGCGATGGGGCCGCAGACGTACCTGATCGCGAGCCGGGGCCAGGCCAGCTACCTGGAGCTCGCCCACGGGTACCCGTCGGACTGGGGTAAGCGCTTCCGCGCGGCGCTCGACGACTCCCGGCAGCTCAAGCGCGTCTTCGACCGCCCGGACGCCGCGGTCTACGTGCTCCGCTCGTACCCGCGGGGCACCGAGGTGCCCCCGCCACCCGCGCTCGATTTGGTGGGCGACCGGGGCACCCCGCTCACCCCGTACGGCATCGCGGCGCTGGTGGTGGCGTGGGTCGCGTTCTTCGGCTACGAGGTGCTGCGCCTCGGCGACCTGGAGCGGACGCGGCGGCTCCGCCGCCGGTTCCTCACTGTGGCGATACCCGCCGCGGTCGTCGCCGTCGCGGTGGTGGTCGAGCGGTTCATCGTGCTCGGCTTCGCCCAGTGACCGCGGGCCCGCCGGCTTCGGCCTGCCCGCCGCCCTCGCCGTCCTCCGGCTCGCCGCCTCGGTCGCTCCACCGCACCTCGTAGGGCTCGAGGTCGAACCGGCGGCCGTCCACGTCGACGGCGAGCGGCGCGTCGGTGGTGTTCACCATCACCATCTGGTCGTCGGTGGCGAGCACGCGGATCCGGTCGTCGCTCACCGGGACGGTGTGCAGCGGGGCCCCGGCGTGGAACCAGCGCACGAAGCCGCTGAGCAGCCCCGCCATCGGCATCTCCTCGCCGGTGCCGGGCCGCCACAGGCAGCCGGCGCAGTCGTCGCCGGGCCGGCGCTGCGGGTTCCAGTACAGGAGGGTCTGGGCGCCGCTCGCGGCGAACTCCATCATCGCGGCGGCCTGGACGGCGGTGCGGCGCCGCTCGTCCCAGTCGGCGTTGTCCGGCGCGACGTACCACTCGGCCCACCACACCGGCAGGTCGCCGGCGCGCTGCCGCAGCCACTCGGTGACCGCGCGGAACTTGCCGAGCGCGGTGAACTCGTCGGGCACGATGCCGCGGTCGCTCGTCACCGAGGAGCCGTCCACGACGATGAAGTCCGCGCCCTTCTTGTGCCGGAGCCAGTACGTGATCGCATCCAGGGAGCGCTGGTCCACCACGCCCCACGGCCCCCTCAGCTCGGAGGGGTGGCGCGGGTCGGCGTGGCTGTCGATCGGCACGTACGGCCCGCCGACCTGGATCTCGGGGTTCACCTTCTTCAGCGCGTCATAGACGCGGTTGTACAGGTCGGTGTACGCCTCGGCGTCCCACTCGTTGCGGCTGTTGTTCCAGAACCCCTTGAACTCGTTCCAGACGAGGAAGTGCTTGACGTGGGGGTAGCGCCGCGCGATCGTCGCGGCGAGGTCCGCGAAGTCGTCGAAGTGCTCCCGGAGCGGGGCGGTCTCGATCCGGTCCCAGTTGGTGCGGCCCTCGGCTCCGCCCTTCATCCAGTCGGGCGCGCAGCACAGCGTGAGCACGGGTAACGCGCGGGTGTCCGCCATCAGCTTGACGCGCCGGTCGAGATCGCGGAAGTCGTACCTGCCCGGCGCCGGCTCGGGGTTGCCCACGCCCCAGCCCATGATGTGCTGGTTCTGGATCATGGGCTCCCGGGAGAGCAGGTGGCCGCCTCCCGCGGCGGCGGAGCCGTTCTCGTTGTCCACGCTGAACTGGGTGTGGGTGACGCCCCAGCGTGGCCAGTTGGGCAGGGCGGGCGGCGCGGCGAGCGTGGGCGGGGGCTGCGGCGTGGGCGGGATGGTCGCCACGACTCCGTCCTGCCTGCCGCGCTTCGCGGCGAGCGTCAGGATCACGGCCACCAGCGCGAAGGCGATGATTCCGGCCACCACGGCCAGCGGGCCGCGGCTCACGATGCCACGTCGTGCGTGCCGGCCTTCGTTGTCTAACACTCCGTCACCGTATCCACGAGAACTTACAAGGCACTAGAGCCCGCGTATGCTGCGGTAACGGAAGTTAGGACGCTTGACGCAGCATACGGGTGCACAAGGATCCAAGCCCCACCGAAGCTTGACGGGTGAGGTCAGCCATGAATGGGTAAAAACCTGCCCAGTCGAGGATTTTAGGGGGCACAGTGGCCCGAGCATGGCTGCAATCCGCCGGAGTCGTTCCCGCTACCGTCGACGGTGGGTCCATGAACGGAGGGGCCCCGCGAGCCGTCTGGCTTCTCTGGCCGGCCGATCCCCAGGGGATCAGCGCGAAGTCCGTGGCACAGCGCCTGGTCCAGCTGGGCCGTCCCTCCCACCTGGTGTGGAACCCGGTGACCGGGGAGATCATCCAGTCGCTTCCGGCGACCCGGGCGGCGTGCGGCCTGCCCGGTGACGTGAACCGCCACGGCCGGGTGTGCGTCCAGATCACAGTGCTGGGTTCGGTGCACGAGCCGTTCACCGACACGAAGATGGACGGACTGAATGAGATCCTCGCCTGGCTCGACTCCTGGAAGATCCCCCGGACATGGCCGGCCGGGCCACCCCTGCCGTACCCCCATTCGGTCGCCGCGCCGCGCAGCAAGCGCGCCTGGGCCTCGGGCGGTCACTTCGGTCTCTCCCAGGTGCCCGGAACGACCGAGGGCGACCCTGGCGCGATCGACATCACGCGACTCACCGGTGACGGCCGGTCACCCGTGCAGGTACCCCGGCCCCGCGCGGAACTCAACGGCGGAGCAGAGGTACCGAACGGGCAAAATCCCAGCACACATGCCGATGACACCTCAAACCAGGCGATACAATCCGGCCTAGGCTTCCTGGCCGGGCGGGAGGTGAGCCTGGGATCTCGTCTCTCTTCCGAGTGAATCGGTATGTGGCGGGCTATCTCCCAGGATCTCTTCGAGCTACGGTGAGCTTTTACTCGTCGCTTACGCGACGCCCAGCATGCTGGGGATGTAGCGTGCACCGGCCCGCTGAGCCGCACCATCCACCCCTGATTGGGAGCTCATGCGTATCTCAGTCGTACATCCGCGCGAACTGGGAGACACCGAGATAACCGCGTGGCGGGAACTGCAGACCGCGCACCCCGCCCTCGATAATCCGTTCCTGTCTCCGGAGTTCACCATCGAGGTCGGGCGTCTGCGGGAACAGGCGCGCGTGGCGGTGCTCAGCGAGGGCTCGTCGATCGTTGGATTCTTTCCCTTCGAAAAGCATCCGTTCGGGATCGGAATGCCCATCGCCGCCGGCCTGACCGACGCGCAGGGGCTGGTCCACGCCAAGGACATCGAGCTCGACCCACGGCAGCTCATCAAGGCCTGTGGCCTGTCCGTGTACGAGTTCGACCACATGGTCGCGGGCCAGCCGCTGCTGCCGGAGCGCTACGAGCGGTACCCCTCCCCCATCATGGACATGAGCGAGGGGTTCGACGCGTACATCGAAACGGTCAAGAAGAATTCCGGTAAGACCTACCGCTCCACGGCCTACAAGAGCCGCAAGCTGCAGCGGGATTTCGGCACGCTCCGCCATGAGTTCGGGCTGCGTGACGAGGCGTCGCTGCGGACGTTACTCCGCTGGAAGACCGACCAGTATCGGAGGACCGGACGGAGTGACCGGTTCGCGAGGCCGTGGATCGTTCAACTGGTCCGAAATCTTTCCCAGCTCGACACCGAGCACTTCGGCGGCGTGCTGGATATGATCTACGTCGACGACCGGCCGGTCGCCGGGCACTTCGGAATTCGCACGAAGACGACCCTCGCCGGGTGGTTCCCCGCATATGACCCGGCGTTCTCCAAATATTCACCCGGCCTTATTCACCACCTCGCCATGGCGGAAAAGGCGGCCCAGGCGGGGATCCGGGTGATCGACCTCGGCCGCGGCCACAAGGAATACAAGGAAAAGCTCAAGAACGGCGAGTACCTCGTCTGCGAGGGCCGGATCGCCCGGCCGTCGCTCGGGGCGGGCCTGCACTGGCTGTCCCGGGTGCCGGTGCGCAAGGCGCGCAACACCGTGCTCGCCAACCCGCGTCTCGCGCGCACCGCCGACCGCGCGCTCAAGACGTACGGCAAACTGCGTACCTCTCTCGCCTCCTAGAGACCACGTCAGAGCCGGGGCCGGGCGGCGTTCCGACGAGCGCCGCCCGGCCCCGCGCCGTGTCCGCCTCCGGTGTCCGGCTCCGGGTCCGGCTCCCGGCCCCGTACCGCGGCCGTCACACCCATGACGCGGCGAATGCCCACTTCCAGGAAATATTCCGGAAATACCGGAATTCGCCGCCAACGAATGCGATGCGGGGTATCGGACGCCGTGCGGCCGATGCATCACGCCCGGCATGCGCCCATGGACGGCGCCATTCCCGGCCGGTCGGAGCGCCGGACCCGCCGCGCACCACCGCGGAGCAAGGCAATCGTCACCTGCCGCCGCTTGAGGCTGCCTGGGATCGGTAAGTTCATTAGTCTGGCAAACATGACGCAATCCCCTGCAGGCTGGTATCCCGATCCCTACGGAAAGCCTCTGCTCCGCTGGTGGGACGGCACCCAGTGGACGGACGCCACCCATCGCCTGGAGGACGTGGCGGCGGCGCAGGGCTCGCGGACCACGGCCGAGGGGGGATCCGAGACCGGCGCACAGGCGCCCACGGCGGTGGTGAGCCCGTCCGGCGGCCCGGACGGCTCCGGCCAGGCGGCCCGGCCGGACGGCGACACCCGCGTGCTCCCCGCGCCCGACCTCCCGCCGCCGCAGGGGCCGGAGCGGCCGCAGCGCCCGGGCTCCGGGATGATGCCGTGGGTCCTCGGCGGCGCCGCGGTGGCGGTGGTCGTGGTCCTCGCGATCATCGGGACGATCGTCCTGGCCGGGCGCGGCGACGGCGGCGACGGCGGGCCGGTGGCGGCCTCGCCGTCCGCGAGCACCGAGGCGCCCAGCCGGGAGCCGCCGCCCAGCGTCGAGCCGGTGCCGGTGCCGAGCGCCGAGCCCTCGTCCCCGTCGTCCCCGGGCGGGGGCGTGTTCCCGCAGCCGGAGGACGGGCGGATCAACGACCCGATCAGCGGCCTCTCCTACCACTTCCCCGGCGATCCGTGGCAGATCGCCTCCCCCGGGGAGGTGAACGGCACCGCCCCCTTCGGCCAGCAGTGGACCAGCGGCTACCAGGCCATCTCCCAGCGGGACTACGAGCCGGGCAAGACCTGGGTCGGCACGGTGCTCGCCGGGCCGCTCGCCCCGTCCGCGCCGTACGGCGGGCCGGACAGCCTGCGGGAGGTCCTCGGCACGTTCCTCATCGCCGCCGAGACCGTGTTGTACGAGCCGCCGCACGACCGCCGCATCCTCGAGGACAAGGCGCTCACGGTGAGCGGCCGCCCGGCCTGGCTGCTCAAGTTCGAGATGGACTTCACCGAGCAGTCCGAGATCAACGGGTGGCAGTGGCGCAAGGAGATCGGCGCGCTCGTGCTCGTGGACCGGGGCGAGGAGAACCCGCCGGCGCTGCTGTTCGCCACCGTGCCCGACAACCTCGACCCGCGCGTGGTCGACGAGGTCGTCGGCTCCCTGCGGCTGTCCTAGACGGGCCGCGCGCCGCGCCGTCCCGGACGTACCGGCACATGCCGACACACCACGGTGCCCGCCGTGCTCTACCCTGTTCCTATGAACGACCTGCTGGTTTGGATCGACTGTGAGATGACCGGCCTCGACCTCGGCCGTGACGCGTTGGTCGAGGTGGCGTGCGTGGTCACCGACAGCGAACTGAACCAGCTGGACGAAGGCGTCGACCTCGTCATCAAACCCCCGCAAGAGGCGCTGGAGCAGATGTCGGACGTGGTGCGCCAGATGCACACCACCTCCGGGCTGCTCGACGCGCTGCCCGGCGGCGTCACCCTCGCCGAGGCCGAGGCGCGGGTGCTCGAGTACATCCGCGGGCACATCCCCGAGCCCAAGCGGGCCCCGCTGTGCGGGAACTCGATCGCCACCGACCGGTCGTTCCTCGCCCGGGACATGCCGCTCGTCGACGCGTACCTCCACTACCGGATGATCGACGTCTCGTCGATCAAGGAGCTGGTGCGCCGCTGGTACCCCCGGGTGTACTTCGCCGCGCCGGAGAAGCAGGGCGGCCACCGCGCCCTCGCCGACATCGTGGAAAGCATCCGGGAGCTGCGCTACTACCGCGCCGCGGTGTTCGTGCCCCAGCCGGGCCCGGACTCCGCTACCGCCCGCGACGTCGCCGAGAGCGTGATGGCCTCCTCGCCCTCCCCCTCCTAGTCCCTCCCGGCCCCTCCTGGTCCGGACCGGACCGGTCTTTCTCCGGGCGTTTTCGCGGGGCGGCCCTTCCGATGACGCAAACACTCCGAAAGACCTGTACACTTTCCTATGGCCGCTGCGGCGGACGTGGTGGGTGTAGCTCAGTTGGCAGAGCACCAGGTTGTGGTCCTGGGAGTCGTGGGTTCGAGTCCCATCATCCACCCGAAGGGAAAGGGCCCGGTCAGAACTTCTGACCGGGCCCTTTCGGATGTTTCGGCGAGGTCGTTCCGTGAATCGTCCGGCGAAGGGTCCCTAAAGACCGGCCTCGCGGGTTATGCTCGCTGTCAACCGCAACGCCGCCAAGCAGCGGGGGGCTCGGCGATCTCTGTTTGCGTTCCTGCCACGGAGGCCGGATGAGCGTCGACGACCACGCCGCATTGGGCCTGAGCAAGCGCGAAGCCGAGGTGATGGAGCTGATCGCCACCGGCTGTTCCAACGGTGAGATCGCGCAACGGCTCTTCCTCAGCGAGAAGACCGTGAAGAACCACGTGAACCGGATCTACGCCAAGCTCGGCGCCGACTCCCGCAGGGCCGCGATCGGGCTCTGGCGGCGGTCGTCGTCGTCCAGCGGCTGATCCGCGAGCAGCACGCGGCGCAGCGCGGCGAGGCCGTACTCGAGCTCCTGCTCGGTGACCGAGAGCGCCGGGCGCAGCCGGATCGAGGTCTCGCCGCAGGGCAGCATGAGCACGCCCTCCTCGTCGCGCAGCCGGGCGAGCAGCCGGTCCCGGTCCTCGCGGCGGCCGGTGGCGACGTCGAAGGCGCACATCAGGCCGCGGCCGCGCACCGCGCTGATCTTGCCGGGGAACTCGGCCTGCAGCGCGCGCAGGCCGGCGAGCAGCCGCTCACCGAGCACGCCGGCGCGCGGGATCAGGCCGTCCCGCTCGATGATCTCGAGCATCCGCCGCGACCGCACCATGTCGACGAGCCCGCCGCCCCAGGTGGAGTTGATGCGCCCGCTCACCCGGAACACGTTGTCCGGGACGAGGTCCACCCGGCGGCCCGCCATGATGCCGCCGACCTGCACCTTCTTGGCGAACGCCACGATGTCGGGCTGCAGGCCGAGCTGCTGGTAGGCCCACGGGGTGCCGGTGAGGCCCACGCCGGTCTGCACCTCGTCGACGATGAACAGCGCGTCGTACTCGTGGCACAGCCGCTGCATCGCCTGGAGGAACTCCGGCCGCATGTGGTTGTCGCCGCCCTCGCCCTGGATCGGCTCGGCGATGAAGCACGCGATGTCGTGCGGGTACCGCTCGAACGCCTCGCGGGCCTGGGCGAGCGCGCGGGCCTCGGCGGCCTCGAGCTCGGCGAGGCTCCCGTAGAAGTGGGTGGCGGGCACCTCGATGCGCGGCCAGTCGAACTTGGGAAAGCGCTCGATCTTCACCGGGTCGGTGTTGGTGAGCGAGAGCGTGTAGCCGCTGCGGCCGTGGAAGGCGCGGGTCAGGTGGAGCACCTTGGTGCCGAGCTCCGGTGACCGGCCCGCCGCCTCGTTGCGCCGGCTCTTCCAGTCGAACGCGCACTTCAGCGCGTTCTCCACGGCGAGCGCGCCGCCCTCGACGAAGAACAGGTGCGGCAGCTCGGGGTCGCCGAGCACCCGGCTGAAGGTCGCCACGAACTCGGCGAAGTGGGTGGTGTAGACGTCGGAGTTCGCCGGCTTGTTCGCGGCGACGCGGCCCAGCTCGGCGAGGAACTCCGGGTCGTCCCGGAACGGGTTGATCCCCAGCGGGGCGGACGCGAAGAACGTGTAGAAGTCCAGGTACCGGCGGCCGGTCCGGGCGTCGACGATCCAGGACCCCGCGCTGCGCTCCAGGTCGAGCACGAAGTCGAAACCGTCGACGAGCAGATGCCGGTCGAGCACCTTGTGCACCTCGCCGGGAGCGATCCGTTCCATTCCCCCTCCTCCTCCGACGCCAGCATTTTCTCTTTGATTCCATGCTATCCACAAGAAGTCCTTTCGCTCAAAGTTCGCTATCGAAGAAGATCTTTTGCCTTCGTCACATTCGCGAAGCCCGGCGGGCGGGCCGTGGGTGCGGCGTGCGCCACCGCGTGGGACGGCGCCGCCGCGCGGGCGCGTACTTTGGTGTCGGAGACGTCGGACGCGAGCGGGAGGGCACCGTGGGGCGCAGGCGCAGGACGGAGCTACCACCCGAGCCGGGGCGCTATCCGGTGTCCTTCGGCGAGGTGGAGCTACTGCGGGACGCCGACCGGCCGGGTGGCTGGCTGCTGATGATGAGCGGGGTGCCGCAGTCGTACGTCGACCTCGACGACCCCACCTACCTCGACTTCGAGTACGTCCGGCTCATGGCCGCGGTGATCGACACGCTCGCCGCGGGGCCGCTCGACGCGGTGCACGTCGGCGGGGGCGCGTGCACGCTCCCCCGGTACGTCGCCGCCACCCGGCCGGGCTCCCGGCAGATCGTGATCGAGCCGGACGGCGCCCTGGTGGAGCTGGTGCGGGAACGGCTCGGCCTGCGCTCGGTGCCCGGGCTGAAGGTGCGGGTCACCGACGGGCGCACCGGCGCGGCGAACCTGCGCGACGCCTCGGCCGACCTGATCGTGCTCGACGCGTTCAGCGGGGCGACGATGCCGCTCGACCTCGCCACCGCCGAGTACATGGCCGAGCTCGCCCGGGTGCTGCGGCCGTCCGGCACGCTGCTCGTCAACACCGCCGACGGCAAAGGGCTGGCGTTCGCCCGCCGCGTCGCGGCCACCGTGCACGGCCCGTTCCGGCACGCGGTGCTGCTCGCCGACCCGGGGGTGATGCGCGGCCGCCGGTTCGGCAACCTGATCCTCGCCGCCTCCGACGCGGCGTTCGACACCGACCGCCTGGTGCGGACGGCCGCCTCGGGCATGCCCCGGGCGCGGTGCCTGCACGGCCGGGCGTTCACCGACTTCGTCGCGGGGGCCGCGCCGCTGCGCGACGGCGAACCGGTCGCGGTCCCGGTGCCGCCGTCGTCGATCTTCGCCTAGCGCCCGGCGGCGCCCTGCGTCAGCGGGCGAGGGCGGCGAGCTCGGCGAGCACCAGGCGCTCGGCGTCGTCCCGGCTCAGCCGGTCCGGGTAGAGCAGCAGGTGCACGCTGAGGCCGTCGACGAGGGCGAGCAGCCGCTGGGCGACGGCGTCGAGATCCTCCGGGCGCGGCGAGACGTGCCTCCCCGCACGCCCGCCGGCCGCGTCGCCCGTTTCGTCGTCGGCCGGCTCCCGCTCCGGTACGGCCTGCCGGTTCGCGGCCCGCGGCCTGCCCTTCGCGGCGATCTCCTCGAGCACCTCGGACGGCGGGGTGCGGGGCAGGGTGATCTCCCCGGCCTCGTGGGCCTCGGCGAGGTGGCGCCGGATCGCCGCGCGGAGCTTGGCGTGCTCCCGCCGCTGCACGTCGGCGAGATGCTCGGCGGTGAGGCCCCGGCTCCAGAAGTCGATCTCCAGGCGGGTCTCGCGGGTACGCTCGGCGTCGAGCGGGAGGCTGTCGAGCAGCAGCTCGCGCAGCGCGGCGAGGCCGCGCACGCCCGCGGTCCGCTCCCGGCGGCGCCGCCGTACCCGCTCGTGGGAGTGGCGCAGCAGCGAGGAGAGGATGTCGTCCTTGTCGGCGAAGTAGTGGGTGAGCGCGCCGCTGGAGCAGCCCGCCTCCCGCGCGATGTTCCGGGTGGTCGCCGCCTCGATGCCGTCGCGCACGATCACTCTTCGGGCGGCCGCGAGGACCTCCAGCCGCCGTTGCTGATGGTCGACGCTTCTGGCCATCGGAACCCCCAGGCCGCCAGTCTATTGACTCTCCCTTTACTTTCGCTGTCTACTACGGAGCACTGGTTATGAGCCCTGCTCACATTTGATCGGTCGCGGAGGCCCTTATGCCGCAGACGCGCGTAGGCCCGGTCGCGGCCGTCGGCGTGCACATCGTCGACGTGCTGGCGCGGCCGGTGGAGTACATCCCCGAGGGCCAGGACACGGTGCTGGTCGAGCAGATCCGCCTCACCGCGGCCGGGTCCGCCGCCGGGACCGCCGTCGACCTCGTCCGGCTCGGCGCCGAGGTGAGCTGCCACGGCGCGATCGGCGACGACGAGCTGGGCGACTTCCTGCTCGCCGTGCTCGGCCGGCACGGCGTCGACACCTCCGGGCTGGCCCGCCGCGCCGGGGAGCAGACCGCGGCGTCGATCCTGCCGATCCGGCCGGACGGCGGGCGGCCGAGCTTCCACGTGCCGGGCGCGAACCTCACCGTCACCCCCGCCGACGTCGCGCCCGAGGCGGTGCTGCGGGCCAAGGCGGTGCACCTGGGCGGCGTGGACGTGACGTTCGGCCTCAACGACCCCGGCTTCCTCGCGCTGCTCGACCGGGCGCGGGCCGGCGGCGCCGTGGTCACGATGGACCCGCTGTCGAACCTGCCCGACCTGCTCACCGCGGCGAAGGCGTTCTTGCCGCACGTCGACTACGTGCTGCCGAACCTGGAGCAGGCGCTCGCGATGACCGGCGCCGCCGACGCCGAGGGCGCGGCCGAGGCGCTGCTCGCCGCGGGGGCGCGCGGCGCGCTGATCACGCTCGGCGGCGACGGCAGCCTCATCGCCACCGCCGACGGCGTGCGGGAGCGGATCCCGGCGCTGCAGGTGCCGGTCCGCGACACCACCGGCTGCGGCGACGCGTACTGCGCCGGATTCATCGTCGGCCTGCTGCACGGGCGCGACGTGGTCACCGCCGCCGCCTGGGGCACCGCCGCCGCGGCGAAGACCGCGACCGGCCTCGGCTCCGACGCCGGGATCGTCGACCTCGACGACACCCTCGCGCTGCTCGGCGGGCCCGCGGCGTCCTGAGGCGGGCCGGACGGGCGAGGACCGCAGACCAAGGACCGCACACGGAAGGAGCGGCAGGCATGACGGCATCCGACGCCGAGCTGCGCGAGCGCGCGGCCCGGGTCATCCCCGGCGGCATGTACGGCCACCTCAACGCGGCGCTGCACGGGCCGGCGTACCCCCAGTTCTTCGTGCGCGGCGAGGGCTGCCGGCAGTGGGACGCCGACGGGCGCGAGTACATCGACCTCATGTGCAGCTGGGGGCCGATCGTGCTCGGCCACCGCCACCCGAAGGTGGAGCAGGCCGCGGCCCGCCAGCTCGCCCAGGGCGACTGCCTCAACGGGCCGGGCCCGATCATGGTGGAGCTCGCCGAGCTGCTCGTCGGCCTCGTGCCGAGCGCGGACTGGGCGATGTTCTCCAAGAACGGCACCGACGCCACCACCCAGGCGCTCATGGTGGCCCGCGCCGCCACCGGGCGGACCAAGGTGCTCAAGGCGCACGGCGCGTACCACGGCGCCGACCCCTGGTGCACGCCGAGCCCGGCCGGGACCACCCCGAACGAGCGGGCCGACCTGATCGAGTTCACCTACAACGACCTGGCGAGCGCCGAGGAGGCCGCGGCGCGGGCCGGCGGCGACGTGGCCGCGATCATCGTCACCCCGTTCAAGCACGACGCGTTCGAGGACCAGGAGCCCGCCGATCCGGAGTTCGCACGGGGCATCCGGGCGCTCGCCGACCGGATCGGCGCCGCGCTCGTCATCGACGACGTGCGCGCCGGCTTCCGGCTCGACCTGCGCGGCTCCTGGGAGCGGTACGGCGTGCGGCCGGATCTGACCGCGTGGAGCAAGGCGATGGGCAACGGCTATGCGATCGCGGCGGTGACCGGCACCGACGCGCTGCGCGACGCGGCCACCACGCTGTACTCGACCGGCTCGTTCTGGTTCTCCGCGGTGGCCATGGCCGCGGCGAAGGCGACGATCGAGACGCTGCGCGACGAGGACGGCATCGCGGCGATGGAGCACGCCGGGCGGCTGCTCCGCGAGGGCCTGGCGGAGCAGGCGCGGGCGCACGGCTTCACGGTCCGCCAGACCGGGCCGGTGCAGATCCCCTGGCTGAGCTTCGCGGGGGACACCACCCTGGAGAAGGGCATGTACTTCGCGGCCGCGTGCCTGCGCCACGGGGTGTACCTGCACCCGTGGCACAACTGGTTCCTGTCCGCGGCGCACACCGACAAGGACATCGAGCGGGCGCTGGAGGGCACCGACCGGGCCTTCGCCGAGACCCGCGCGCACTTCGGCGACGGCTGACGCGGCGCCCGGCCGGGGAGCGGCGGGACACCGCGGCGACACCGCGCTCGCCCAGGGCCGACACCGCGATCACCCGCGCTCCCCAGCGCTCAGCCAGCGCCGGCACAGCGCCGGAACACACGGCCGCAGGACACGGCCTGAACACAGAGCCGGAACGGGTTCAGGGGGACATGCGGGGCGGCCGACGCGGGCGGCCCCGCACATCGCCGTGCCCGCCGCGGACGGGCAGGTCGCGGCGCGTCGGCGGGACGGCCACAGGTCTATCACGGCTTGGAGCGTCCCTCTTGACGCTCCGCGCGGGGCGGACGTACGTTCCTCCAAACGAATAGGAAAGTTTCCTAATTGATCCGCCCCCTGGGAGGGTTGGCATGTCCCACACCGCCGACACGCCGGGCGCCATCACCCGGCGGCAGCTCTTCCGCCGCATCGGCCTCACCGCGCTCGCCGCCGGTCCCGCCGCCGGTCTGCTCAACGCGTGCGCCACCAGCGGCGGCGGGGCGGCTCCCGCGGCGTCCGGCAGCCCGGCCGCGACCTCCGCGTCGAACCCGCTCGGCGTGGACCCGGCCAAGCCGCTGGAGGTCGTGATCTTCAAGGGCGGCCTCGGCGACGAGTACGCCACCGAGGTCCACGAGCCGATGTACAAGCGGATGTACCCGCAGGCGGAGATCAAGCACGTCGCCACCCAGCAGATCGCGCAGACGCTGCAGCCGCGGTTCGCCAGCGGCGACGTGCCGGACATGATCTCCAACGCGGGCGCCGACCTCATGGACGAGGGCGCGCTGGTCTCCGAGGGCCAGCTGCTCGACCTCACCCCGCTGTTCGAGGCGCCCTCGCTCGACGACCCGAGCAAGAAGGTCCGCGACACCCTGCTGCCCGGCACCGTCGAGGCCGGCCTGATCCAGGGCAAGCCGTACGTGCTCAAGTACGTCACCTCGACGTACGGCATGTGGTACGACGCCAACCTCTTCGCCGAGAAGGGGTGGACCCCGCCGAAGACCTTCGACGAGTTCAAGGACTTCTGCGAGACCGCCAAGAGCGCCGGCATCGTGCCGTACGCGTACGCAGGCAAGAACGCCGCCTACTACCAGTACTGGATGATCCTCATCTCGGCGGCGAAGATCGGCGGCAACAAGGTGCTGATCGACATCGACAACCTCGCCGACGGCGCGTGGACCGCCGAGCCGGTACGGCAGGCCGCCGCGGCCTGGGCGGAGATCGGCCCGTACATGGGCAAGTCGTTCGAGGGCCTCATCCACACCGAGGTGCAGACCCGGCAGAACCAGGGCAAGATCGCCTTCTACCCGTCCGGCTCCTGGCTGGAGAACGAACAGAAGAGCAACACCCCGCCGAACTTCGCCTACGCGGTCGCCCCCACCCCCAGCGTGACCGCGAACGACGCCATGCCGTACGAGGCGATCCGGGTCGCACCGGGCGAGGACTACATCGTGCCGGCGCAGGCGAAGAACCCGCAGGGCGGCCTGGAGTACCTGCGGATCATGCTCTCCAAGGAGGGCGCGCGCGGCTTCACCGAGAAGTCCAGCAACTTCACCGTGGTGGTGGGCGCGACCGACGGCCTGGAGCTCTCCCCCGGCAACAAGAGCGTCGCCGAGGCGCAGAAGGCCGCCGGGCAGAACATCGTCACCTACTCGCTGTTCGAGTCCTGGTACAAGGAGCTCGAGACCGAGCTGCGCAAGCAGACCAACGCCCTGATGTTCGGCCGGATCAGCGCGGACGAGTTCTGCGAGCGGATGCAGGCCGCGGCGGACAAGACCAAGAACGACGACTCCATCACCAAGCAGCAGCGGAGCGTCTGAGTGAGCAACGCGAGCCTGGGCGTCGCGGCCCGCGGGCGGGCGGCGGCCGCGAGGGAGGTGTGCTGAGCCGTGCGGCATGGCAAGTACCCGTTCATCATCGGGTTCCTCGCGGCCCCGCTGATCCTCTACGTCGTCTTCGTGATCAGCCCGTACCTCCAGGCGTTCTACATCGCGATGACCGACTGGAGGGGCATCACCGCGAGCCCGAACTTCACCGGGCTCGACAACTTCGCCCGGCTGCTCGAGGACGAGGTGTTCTGGGCCGCGGTACGCCACCACATCGTGCTGCTGGTCGCGATGCCGCTGCTCACCATCGCGATCGCGCTGTTCTTCGCGTACCTGCTCAACCTCGGCGGCGGCAGCCGCGGCGGGCGCATGAACGGCGTCGCCGGGTCGGGCTTCTACCGGGTGGTGTTCTTCTTCCCGCAGGTCCTGGCGGTGGCGATCGTCGGCGTGCTGTTCCAGGCGATCTACCGCCCGGACGAGAGCGGCGTGATCAACGGGGTGCTCGCCCGGTTCGGGATCGAGCCGGTCGGGTGGCTCACCAACCCGGACATCGCGCTGTGGTCGATCATCGCCGTGATGGTCTGGCAGGCGGTCGGCTTCTACGTGGTGCTGTTCTCCGCCGGCATGTCGGCGATCCCGAAGGACGTGTTCGAGGCGGCTGCGCTCGACGGGGCCGGCCGGTTCCGGATGTTCTTCTCGATCACGCTGCCGCTGCTGTGGGACACCCTCCAGGTCGGCTGGGTCTACCTCGGCATCGCCGCGTTCGACGGGTTCGCGCTGGTCCAGGTGCTCTCGGTGGACCGGGGCGGCCCGGACAACGCGACCACGGTGCTGCCGCTGGAGATCTGGCGGAACGCGTTCAACTTCTCCAAGTACGGCTACGCGTCCGCGATGGGTGTGGCGCTGTTCTTCATGACGATCACCTTCGCGGTGCTGACGTTGCGCGTGACCCGGCGCGAGAGGATCGAGTACTGATGGCGACCCCATCCTCGACGGCGACCCAGGCGACACCGGCCGTGGCCGCGGCGGCCACGGACCGGCGAGGGCGCGGCGGCGGGCCGGGCGTGTGGGGCGTGCTCGCGCACATCGCCCTGGCCGTCTGGGCGATTTTGATCATCTTCCCGGTGCTGTGGACGTTCCTGGCGTCGTTCAAGACGAACGCGGAGATCTTCGGCGACCCGCTCACCCTGCCGTCGAGCTTCGCGTTCGACGCCTGGGTCCGTGCCTGGGACAAGGCGCACATCGGCCAGTACATGTGGAACACCGTGGTCGTGGTGGCGCTGTCCACCGCGGGCACGATGCTGCTCGGCTCGATGGCCGCCTACGTGCTCGCCCGGTACGAGTTCCCCGGCAACCGGATCATCTACCTGCTGTTCGTCTCCGGGCTGGCGTTCCCGGTGTTCCTCGCGCTGGTGCCGCTGTTCTTCGTGGTGCGCAACATCGGGCTGCTCGGCACGCACGCGGGCGTGATCCTCGTCTACATCGCCTACTCGCTGCCGTTCACGGTGTTCTTCCTCACCGCGTTCTTCAAGAGCCTGCCCACCTCGGTGGCCGAGGCGGCGATGCTCGACGGGTGCTCGCACACCCGCACGTTCTTCCAGATCATGCTGCCGATGGCGAAGCCGGGCCTGGTCAGCATCACGATCTTCAACATCCTCGGGCAGTGGAACCAGTACCTGCTGCCGATCGTGCTGCTGCCCGGCAACGTCGAGGACAAGTGGCTGATCACCCAGGGCATCGCGAACATCTCGACGAACGCGGGCTACGAGGCCGACTGGCCGGGCCTGTTCGCGGGGCTGAGCATCACCGTGGTGCCGATGGTGATCGTCTACATCATCTTCCAGCGGCAGATCCAGTCCGGCCTCACCTCGGGAGCGGTCAAGTAGCCGCCCGCGCGCCCCGGCCCGCGCGGGCGGCCGCTCGCCCGGGGTGTCACCCGGCGTGTCACCCTGCCTCCAGCACCTCCACCTCGTCCGCGGGCACGAACGCGTACCGGTGGTTGAAGTGGATGAGGTGGAAGGTGCGCGAACCGGTGTAGAGCGTGCGGTCACCGGGGGCCGAGGCGTCGTGGTGGGCCGCGTAGTACACGTCCGCCTCGAAGGTGTCGATCAGCGCGTACGCCTGGCCGGCCGGGATCTCGTACCGGTCGTACGGCCCCGGCACCCGCCCCCGGCCCCAGGTCCATTTCGCCACGTGCGGCGGCAGCTCCTCGGCCTCCGGGAACGGCCGGCCGTACACCGAGGCGGACTCCAGGCCGGCGCGCGGGGTGACGTACGCCCCCGCGGTGGGGACGAGCACCGGGTTGTCGGCCGGGTTCTTCAGCCAGGCGAGGCGGCCGCCGTACCAGATCGCCACCCAGTCGCCGGCCCGCTCGGCGACCACGAACCGCTGGCCGGTCGAGGCGCGGGCGCCCCAGTCGCCGTACCGGTTCGTGCCCGGCCCGCCATTCGGGTGCAGGTAGGGGTCGGCGACGAGCGGGGCGTCGTCGCGGGGCGCGGTGCGCAGCATCACCGCGCTCGACGGCCGGGGCGGGGCCGCGCCGCACTTGCCGCCGTCCTTCGGCTCGTTCTTCGGCACGCAGCCGGAGAACACCAGCCGGTTCCGCTTGAAGCTGGGGCGGATGGTGACGAGCTCGGAGTCCGGCCCGGCGGCGGCGCGGATCGGCGCGCCGAGCAGCTCGAAGAAGTACGCCCAGTTCCAGTACGGGCCGGGGTCGTGGTGCATCGCCCGCACGCCCTTGCCCGAGTCGGCCGGGACGTTGTCGTGGCCGAGGATGTGGCCGCGGTCGAGCGGGATGTCGTACCGCTCGGCGAGGTAGCGCACCAGCCGCGCGGTCGACCGGTACATGCGCTCGGTGAACCAGCGGCCGCCGCGGCTCGCCCAGCCCTCCTGCTCGATGCCGATCGAGTGCGAGTTGATCCACCAGTTGCCCGCGTGCCAGGCCACGTGCCGCACGTCGAGCGCCTGGTCGATCTTGCCGTCCTTGGACCGCACCAGGTAGTGCCAGCTCGCGCAGTACTTCGGGCTGCGCGGCAGCGCCCGGGTGCGCTTGTAGGACGTCTCGGTGTCGTGCAGCACGATGAACCGGATGAACGAGTCCTTCGGCCGCCGCGCCGAGACGTAATTGCAGAAGCTCGCCGGGTCGTCCGGGTCGAGCCGGGTGTACGCGGTCTCGATCACGCCGCAGGCCAGGCCCGGCGGGCACTGGGCGGCGCGCTTGCGCTTGGGCGGCCGCAGCCGGAACGCGGCGAGCCGCCCCGGGTCGGGCCTCACGTCCGGGCGGGCGCGCAGCTCGACGCGCTGGCCGTCATCGGTGGTCCTCCGCACTCCCTGTCGGATCGTCCGATACACATCATCGGCGAAGGCGCGGGCCTCGTGCGGGTACGACGTGGCCGCCCAGCGCACCACCGCGGGATACCAGGCGCCGATGTCGCCCGCGGGCGGGGGGCCGCCGCGCGTCTCGCGGGCGTACCGGGCGAGCAGCGCGGCCCCGGCGCGGATGTTCGCCCGGTCGTCGGTGAGCACCCGGCGCAGCGGGAGGCCCGCCAGCCGGGCCGCGGCACCCGCCGTGGAGGCCGGGGCGAAGCCCTCGCCGCGGGTGTCCGACAGATCCGCGTGGACCAGGTGCATCGGCCCGTACCCGCCGGCGACGGACGGCTCGCCGGCGTGGTGCTCCCAGCGGGACTCGTGGTAGGCGACGGCGAGCAGCACCTCGACCGGCACGCCGAACTCGGCCGCGGCCGCCTCGAACGCCCGCTGCCGCTCGGTGCCGGTCCGCCCCGGCTCGGCCCGTCCGGCGGCGACCGGCCCCGTGTCGATCGACGTGTCGGCCGGCGTGTTGCCCGGCGTGTTGCCCGGCCCCTTGATCGGCCCGTTGACCGGCCCGTTGATCGACGCCGCGCCCGCCGCCGGCCGTGCCGTACCGGCCTCCGCGCCGGGCGGCGGCGCGGCGATGCCGCCCGCGATCCCCGTCATGATCCCGGCCGCGGCACCGGCCGTCACCCGTACCACGGTCCGCAGCCGCCTCGTCGCTCCACGATCCGTTCTGCGCACGCCCACAAGTCAGGCAAATTCACGGCGGAACCGGCGGTATCTGCGGAACGCGCCTCGTGACTCTTTGTGTGATCCATGACCCGACTTGATCGGATTGTCGCGGGCGAGGGCTCGGTCTACGTTTCCTGGCGTGATGATGGAGGAGCCGCGGGAGCGGTTGTGCGCGTACGGCCGGCGGGCGGCCGAGCTCGGCCTGGTGGTCGGCACGTCGGGGAACCTCAGCGTGCGGGAGGGGGACCTGGTGGCGGTCACGCCGTCGGGGGTGGCCCTCGACCGGCTCACCCCGGCCGACTGCCCGGTGATCGACCTTGAGGGGTACCTCGTCGAGGGCGAGCGGCAGCCGTCCTCGGAGACGCCGATGCACCTCGCCGTGTACGCCGCGACCGACGCGGCGGCGATCGTGCACACCCACGCGATGTTCAGCACGGTGGTGGCGAGCACGCTGACCGAGCTGCCGCCGATCCACTACAACATCCTGCTGCTCGGCGGGCCGGTGCGGGTCGCCGAGTACGCCACGTACGGCACGCCCGAGCTCGCCGCGAACGTGCGCGCGGCCCTGGCGGGCGGGCGGCGGGCCGCGCTGCTCGCCAGCCACGGTGCGGTGACGATCGGCGCCGACCTGGAGGAGGCGTTCGAGGCCACCCGGCTGCTGGAGTGGCTGTGCGAGGTGTACGTGCGGGCCCGCTCGCTCGGCGAGCCGCGGCTGCTGAGCGACGCCCAGCTCGCGGCCGTGGTGGAGCGCGCGCTCAACCCGCCGTCGTTCCCCCGGCGGGAGCGGCCCTCCGATGCGCACTGATCACGGCGCCGCGTTACGGTAACCACCGGAATTCCCCCCGATTTCAGGAGTTGTCCGTGCCGCTCCAGATGACCGGTGCGCCCAGCGACCCGGACCTGATCCGCCTGCCGTGGGACCTCCCCCTCGAGGAGTGGCCCGACCGGCACTTCGTCGCCCTCCCCCGCGGTATCTCCCGGCACGTGGTCCGCTTCGTCCGGCTCTCCGGCCACGTGTACGCGATCAAGGAGATCAGCGCGCGGTACGCCAAGCGCGAGTACACGCTGCTGCGCGACCTCGCCCGGCTCGACGCCCCGGCGGTGGAGCCGGTCGCCTACGTCACCGGCCGCACCCGGTCGAACGGCGAGCCGATCGACGCCGCGCTGATCACCCGGCACCTGCAGTTCGCCCTGCCGTACCGGGCGGTGCTGTCGGGCTCGCTGCGGCCGGACACGCTCACCCGGCTGCTCGACGCGCTCGCCGTGCTGCTCGTCCGGCTGCACCTGGCCGGGTTCTTCTGGGGCGACTGCTCGCTGAGCAACACGCTGTTCCGGCGGGACGCCGGGGCGTTCGCCGCGTACCTGGTCGACGCGGAGACCGGCGAGCTCTACCCCACGCTCACCCGGGGGCAGCGCGAGCACGACATCGAGGTCGCGCACCTCAACATCTACGGCGAGATGCTCGACCTGCAGGCGGGCGGAATGCTCCACCCGAGCATCGACCCGGAGGAGATCGCCCAGCAGATCGTCGACCGGTACCGGCGGCTGTGGGAGGAGCTCACCGAGGACGAGATCATCGAAGAGGTGGAGTGGCACCGGATCGACGAGCGCATCCGCCGCCTCAACCAGCTCGGCTTCGACGTGGCCGAGATGATGATCCGCCGCAAGGCCGGGACCGCCCGGCTGATCGTGCGGCCGAAGGTGGTCGACGCCGGCCACCACCAGCGGCGGCTGCTGCGGCTCACCGGCCTCGACGTGGAGGAGAACCAGGCGCGGCGGCTGCTCAACGACCTCGACTCGTTCCGGGTGGCGAAGGGGCTGCGGCACGAGGACGAGGCGATCGTGGCGCACCGCTGGCTGGTCGAGGCGTTCGAGCCCACGGTGAACGCGGTGCCGCCCGAGCTGCGCGGCAAGCTCGAGCCCGCCCAGCTCTACCACGAGGTGCTCGACCACCGCTGGTTCGAGTCGGAGAAGGCGGGCCGGGACATCGGCCTGGAGGCGGCGGTCAAGTCGTACGTGGAGAAGGTGCTCGTGCACAAGCCGGACGAGCAGGCGGTGCTGCCCGGTACGCCGGAGGAGGCGGCGCTGACCGGCGCCGCCGAGGAGGCCCCGGCCGACGCGGGCGAGGAGGCCCTGACCGGCGCCGACGATGGAGCGCTGCCCGAGCCGGACGGGGAGGCCCGGCCGGAGGCGGACGGTGCGGCGGCGGCCGGGACGGACGGCGAGCAGAAGGCGCTGTCCGGGCCGGGCGAGGAGACCGGGGCCGCCTGATCCGTTTCCGATCAGCCCTCTAGAATTCCGTTCTGTCGATCACCACGGAGGGCGGGCGCGTGGACATCGCAGCGGAACTGGCAGGGCTGAACGCGACCTTCGACCACACCGCGGTGGCCGCTCGGCGCATCCGCGACCTGCTGCCGATCTACAAGGACCTGCTCGGCGGCGTCTTCGTCAGCGGCGGCGACAACGTGGCGAACGGCTACCGCACGCTGCAGCTCCGGTACCCCAACGGCGGCAAGATCGAGCTGATGGAGCCGCTCGCGGGCTCGACCTTCTTCGACAGCTTCTTTGAGCTCACCCGGGGCCGGGGCGGCGTGCACCACCTCAACTTCCACGTGCCCGACATCCACGCCGCCGTGGAGGCGCTGCGGGAGCGCGGCTACCGGCTGTTCGGCCTCAACCTGGAGGACCCGCGCTGGCGGGAGGTGTTCCTCCACCCGAAGGAGGCCCACGGCGTGCTCATCCAGCTCGCCCAGCCGGGGCCGCGCCGGGACCGCACGGAGACCCTCGAGGACGTGCTCGCCGGTCGTGGCTTCCGCGGCAACGGCGTGCCGAGCCCTTGACGCGGGCGTTCCCGGCGACGGCGGTCGCGGCGGGGCACCCGGTGACCTCGCCCGCGCGGTGAGACGGCGATCGCAGGCGTGTCAGGTACGGCGTGGCCGGGCCGGCGACCGCGGTACGGCCGCGTCGGCGAACCGATCGTCGCCCGGTTCCGCCGGTGCGCCGCATGTGCACGGCCCTTGCCCGGGCCGGGTGGGCCACCGCCCCTACGGGTGCGGCGGCCGCTGCGCTCGTTTTCGGCCGCGGCCCGGTACGCGGAATTTCCGCGACGGCATTCGCGCCGGGACGGGCCGCCGCCCGGTGACCTCGCCGACGCGGCACCGTGCGGCCGGGTCGGCGACCGTGATACGACCGACGGCCCCTTTCACCGATCGCGTCAGACGTCTTTCCGATGACGATCACCGCGATTTCGTGCTGACAGATCAGGGGCTGTTGTACGAAGATGCGGATGACGATCCTCGGTGAGCAAAGGTGAATGGCCGGGCGGAATTCGGGGGCGGACTCGGCAGTTTTCCCGATGCCTTGGTGGCCATATCAGAGAATGGTTCCGCAGGACACAGCACCGAACGGGGGCGGTCTCCCGCAGGAAGGCCAGGTCTCCGCGCGCCGTCCGGCCGGGCGCCGACGTTGGACCGTGGTCGCCTTGGGCACGTCCCTGGCGCTGCTCGCCCTCATCGGCGCCGTCATCATCGGCGATTCGCCGGCCGACACCCCCGAGCGAGCGCCCGGCACCGCCGACACGCGCGCCCTGTCCCGCCGGCTCGCGGCGGAGAGCCGGAAAATCGCCGCCACCGATATCCGGCTCGCCCGGCGGCTCGCCGCCACGGCCTGGCATCTCGCCCGCACCGACGAGGCCCGGGTCAGCCTGCTCAACGCCTTTCTCCATCCGGAGCGCGCGGTCCTGGCGGGCCGTACCGGAGCGGTGACCGGCCTCGACTTCGGCAACGACGGGGTTTATCTGGCCGCCGTCGATGAGAACGGCATGGTCCGTGTCTGGAATGCGACCTCGGGCGAGCCGCTTGAGGTGTACGCCGACCACGGCCCTGCGCTGGCGGTCTCCGCACCGGGCCCCTCGTACCTGTTCACCGTCGGCAGTGACGGCTCCGAACGCGAACGAACCAGAGATGGCTTCCTGTTCACGTCGAACCCGTACCCCCGGCCGCTGCGTGCCGCCGCGATCTCCCCCGACGGGCTGCACGTGGCCACCGCCGGCGAAGACGGCTTCGTCGACATCTGGCACAAGGGGGGCGGTTACCCGGGTGTGACCAGTCTCGTCCACCCAAGACCGGTGACCGACCTCGACTTCAGCCTCAACGGCGGCTACCTCGCCACCGCGAGTGAAGACGGCACCGCCCGCCTCTGGGACGCGGATTCCGGGGAACTTCTCGCCGTCACCGGCGGCCGCAGGAAGGCCACCGCCGTCGCCGCCGCCCCCGGCGGGTCGCTCCTCGCCACCGCCGACGGACGCACCGTCCACCTTTGGGATGGCCGGTCCGGGAAACGGATCGCCGCCCTCAAGGGCCACACCGGGCGCGTGGCCGACCTCGCCTTCAGCCCGGACGGGGAACTCCTCGCCACCGGCGGCAATGATCGCACCGTCCGCATCTGGGATGTTCACCTACGCAAGTCGATCACCACCCTGAAGGGTCACCGCAAACCCGTCCGCAGAGTCGTCTTCGACCCCGACGGATACCGCCTCGCCAGCGGTGACGCCGCTGGAACCATCCGCATCTGGGACACCCTCACCGGCTACACGATCAAGAAACTGACCGGCCAGACCCGGCCCGTGCGCACGGTCGGCTTCAAGCCCGACGGAACCCGCCTTGCCGTCGCCGGCGACGACCGCACCGTCCACATCTGGGATGTGCATTCCGACGAGTTGTTCGAGAAGCCGGACGTGATCCGCACAGGCCATGCCGGACGTATCACCGACGTCGCCTACAGCCCCGACGGGGAACACCTGGCCACCGGCAGCGACGACCGTACCGTCCGCCTCTGGGACGTGTACTCCCGCAAGGCGACCGCGACCCTGAAAGGCCACACCAAACCCGTCCGCACGGTCGCCTACAGCCCCGACGGGAAACGCCTCGCCAGCGCCGGCGACGACCGTACCGTCCGCATCTGGGACGTGTCCTCCGGCAAATCGATCGCCACCCTCACCGGCCACACCAAACGCGTCAGCGTTGTTTCCTTCACCGCGGACGGCTCCCGGATCGTGACCGGCGGCGCCGACCGGACCGTCCGCATCTGGGACGTGTCGTCAGGCAGGCCGGTCGCCACCCTCACCGGCCACACCAAACGCGTCACCGGCCTCTCGGTCAGCGCCGACGGCTCCCGCCTGGCCACCGCCGGCGACGACGGCACCGTCCGCATCTGGGATCCGGCCACGGGACGAACCCTCCGTACCTTCACCGGCCGCACCAAAGGCGTCACCGGCATCGCCCTCAACCGGGACGGCTCCCTCCTGGCCGTCGCCGGCGCCGATGACCGAGTGCGTCTCTGGGACGTGCCCACGGGTGAGCTCCTCACGACCCTCAGCGGTCACACCGGCCGCATCACCGACATCGCCTTCAGCGGCGACGGCTACCTGGCCACGGGCAGCGAGGACCGCACCGCGCGGCTTTGGCACATGCGGTTCCCGCCGGTCGCCCAGGTGTGTCAGATGGCGTCCGGCTCGCTGAGCGAACACGAATGGGCGCGATATCTGCCGGACATCCCCTATCGGCAGGTCTGCCGCTGATGGCGGCACGACGCAGTGATCCTCGCGACCCTTGCGGGGTTCGATCTCCCCGTCGGCACGTGGCTCACCGCGGCCCCGGGTGGCCAGGTCGCGCCCGATCACAGGTGCCGAGGCGGTTCAGCTCTCAAGCCGTTCCAGATGCCGCGCGGCATCGCCTATGCGGTCTTCTCCGAAGACGGTGATTCCGTGGGCCTCCAGCAGGGCCGTGGTCACCCCCTGCCCCGGTACGGCGGTGCCGCGGAAGTTGCCGTCGTGGATGCGCAGGCTGCCGCAGGACGGGCTGCCTTCCTTGAGGATCGCGATGCGGGCGCCGTGCTCCTGCGCGACCTTGAGCGCGGCGCGGGCACCGGCGAGGAACGCCTCGGTGACGTCGGTTCCGTCGGCGGTGAGCACGCGGGCCTCACCGGCGAGCACGGCGGCGCCGCCGCGGCCGCCTTCGATCTCGGCCGGGGGCCGGGGCACCGGCAGGCCGCCCGCCACCTCGGGGCAGAACGGCACCAGCCGCCCTTCCTCGCGCCAGCGGGCGAGCAGCTCGTCGTCGCTGGTCTTCGCCCGGCCGTCGAAGCGGACCGGGCGTCCCAGGAGGCAGGCGCTGACCAGGATCCGGTGCATACCTTCACCCTATGCCGAGCCGCCCGCCCGGTCCGGCGGATGATCTCCTCGCGCCCGCTGCACGTGCGCGGCATGGCGGTGCGCCGGGCGACGTCCCGGCGGTCCCCGGCACGCCCCGGGGAAGGCCGGCAGCGCGATCCGGCGAGGCGGCGGTGGCGTCAGCGCGCGTCGGTCAGGGTGGCGTAGACGATGACGTTGTCCTCGTAGGTCCCGGTCCTACGGTCGAAGGCGCCGCCGCAGGTGATGAGGCGCAGCCCGGCGTGGGGCAGGTTGCCGTACACGCGGGCGGTGGGGAACGCGTGCTTGTCGATCCGCTGGACCTCGTCGACGCGGAACACGGCGACACGGCCGTCCGCGCGCTTCACCTCCACGGTGTCGCCCTTGGCGAGGGTGTGCAGACGGGCGAACACCGCGGGGCCGGCCTTGCTGTTGACGTGGCCGACGATGACGGCGGGGCCGAGCTGGCCGGGGGTGGGGCCGAGGCGGTACCAGCCGGTCAGCTCGGGGCGGCTGAGCGGCGGGACCTCGAGCCAGCCGTCCTTGTCGAGGCCGAGCGGCCGCACCGGTGCGTCCACCTTGATCTTCGGGATGCGGACCCGCTTCGGTTCGGCCGGCGGCAGGGTGAGCGGGTCGGCGTCGCCGGTGGCCCGGCCGGGGAGGGACCGCGGCTCGGCGCGGTCGGCGGCGTCGGCCGCCGTGCCGTCGCCGGCCGGGTCGATCACCTCGGGGGCACCCGGTTGCAGGAGCAGCACGAGGCCCGCGGTGATCGCGCCGGCCCCGATCAGGGCGGCGAGGGCCAGGGCCACGGCGAGGAGACGGCCGCGGCCGGGGCGTTCACCGGGCACGGCTCCCCCCGCCGAACGCGGACGCGCGCTTACGCAGGTACGCGCCGGCGGCCGCGGAGCCGAGCAGCAGCGCCGTCCCCCCGGCGATCAGCAGACCGGCGGCCGGGCCGTGCTCGGTGGCCGCCCCGGTGCGGGCCCAGCCCCGCGGGGTCACCTGGACCTGCGCGGTCGCGGTCACGGTCTCGGTGCGGGTGGGCCGGGGCGGCGCGGGCACGGTGACGGTCGCGTAGTGGGTGCGGGTGAACGTGCCGGTCGGCGTGGGCGTCGTGGGCGTGTCGCTCGGCCCGGGCGCGCTGTTCGTGGGCGCGGGGGACGTCGGGCTCGGCGAGCCGTCGCCCGGCGGCGGGGTGCTCTGCGACGCCGCGGGGGCGACCGTGATGCGGATCGCGGCCGGGGTCGCCGATTCGGCCGGCGTGCAGGCGAGCCGGGCGATCCCGTCGTGCACCGGGATGATCAGTTCGTTCGGCGTGGCCGGGTCGCTCGGGTCGGCGGCGTCCCCGTCGCCGTTCCCGCCGTCCTCGCCGGTGCCGGGGTCACCGTCGCCGGTGCCATCACCGTCGGAGCCGTTCCCGTCACCGCCGGAGCCGTCGCCGGTGGAGCCGTCACCGCCGGAGCCGTCGCCGGAGGTGCCCCCTTCGCCGCCGGTTCCGTCCTCGCCGGAACCGTTCCCGTCGCCTCCGGAAGAACCGTCGCCGGAGCCGTCACCGCCGGTCCCGGGGGTGTCCCCGCCGCCGCTGCCGGCATCGTCGCCACCGGCGCCGCTCCCATCGCCACCCGGGCTGCCGCCGGCCCCGGGGGTGTCCCCGCCGCCGGTGCCGTTCCCATCGCCACCTGAGCCGTCGCCGGTCCCGGCCGTGCCGTTCCCGTCGCCGTCCGTGCCCTGCCCGGTCTCGGACTCCGACGGCTGCGGGCTCGTGGGCGTGGGCGCGGGCGAGGCCTCGAGGGTGAACTCGCCGGCCTGAACCTCGATGATCATCGCCACCGTGGGGGTGGCCTGCGCGGTCATCGGCGGCGGCGTCACCGGGCTGGAGGCGGGCAGCGGCCCGGCCGTCGAGCCGGACGCCGCCACCGTCCACGTGGCCGTGGGGGTCGGCGTGCCGGTCTCGGGGGCCGACGTGGTGGTCTCCGGCTGCTCCGGCGTCGTCTCCTCCCCGCTCGGCGACGGGTCGCCCGAGGCGGTGGGCGACGGCGAGGCGCCGGTCGGCTCCGGCGTCGGCGTCGCTCCGGGCAGCTCCACCCACCGCAGGGTGCCGCGCATGGTCAGCACGCCGGGCGAGATCGTCTCCTCGAGCGCCACCGGCGTGCCGCCGGGGTCGACGCGCCAGGTCACCTCGACCCCCTGCCCGGCGGTGACCTCGGTCGCCGGCCCCACCAGCGTGACCTGGAAGGTGCGGGTCACCGGCGTGGGCGACGCGGTCGCGGACGAGGGCTCACCCGGGGTGTCCCCCGGGGAGGGCGAGCCGCCGTCCCCCGGGTCCGCCGGGGTGCTCGCGCCGGCGTCCACACACGTGTACGGCACGCCCACCGTCTGCTCCTCGGCCTGGGCGTGCCCGGCCGCGTATCCGGCGAAGAGCGCGGTTCCGGCACCGGCGAGCGCGACGGCTCCGGCGCACGCCGTCGCCGCCGGCCTCAGCCCTACCTTCACAGTCGTCTCCCGGGGTGAGTCTGGGCCGTTCCACTCAGCTGTCGATGCTGTCGATCGCCCCACGCGCGGAGCCGGTGGCCCGGGTCGCGCCGCCCCGCGGCCACGCCACGATCATGCGTTCACCAGCCTACTGATCTCCAGTCAGGAAACTTGGGCAAAGAATGACGTTTTCATCGCTATTTCCGGTGAATACGATGCGTTAATTCGGAATCCCGGCCACAGATCCTCCCGCCGTCGCAGGACGCCTCGATTACCGCCACCAGGGCATGGACCGGACATACTGGGCGCACGACCCGTGCGGGCGGGGGCCTCGATCGGGCAGGGTGGCGTGTCCTCCCACCCCGGTCACCCATGGATTCCGGCCGGGCGGGGAATGCCGCAGCAGGAGGTGCGATCAATGAGTGATGCCGGTACCGGTGCCCGCCCCAGCACGCCCGACGCCGCCGACTTCCTCGGCGTGGACCGCGGGCTGTCGGAGGAGGAGCGCGCGATCCGTGACGCGGTACGCGAGTTCGGCCGGGCCGAGCTGCTACCGCACGTGGCCGAGTGGTTCGAGGCGGGCACGATCCCGGACCCGCGGGGCCTGGCCAAGGCGTTCGGGCAGCTCGGCGTGTTCGGCATGCACCTGTCCGGGTACGGCTGCGCTGGCACCAACGCCGTCTCGTACGGCCTGGCCTGCCGGGAGCTGGAGGCGATCGACAGCGGCCTGCGCAGCTTCGTCTCGGTGCAGGGCTCGCTGGCGATGACCGCGATCCACCGGTTCGGCAGCGAGGAGCAGAAGCAGCAGTGGCTGCCGCGCATGGCGGCCGGTGAGGTGCTCGGCTGCTTCGGCCTCACCGAGCCGGACGCGGGCAGCGACCCGGGCTCGATGCGCACCCGGGCCCGCCGCGACGGCTCCGACTGGGTGCTCGACGGCACCAAGATGTGGATCACCAACGGCTCGGTCGCCGACGTGGCGATCGTGTGGGCCCGCACCGACGAGGGCATCCGCGGCTTCATCGTGCCCACCGACACGCCGGGCTTCTCCGCGCCGGTCATCCACAAGAAGCTCTCGCTGCGCGCGTCGATCACCTCCGAGCTCGTGCTCGACGGCGTCCGCCTGCCCGCCGACGCGATCCTGCCCGGCGCCGAGGGCCTCAAGGCCCCGCTGTCCTGCCTGTCCGAGGCGCGGTACGGCATCGTGTGGGGCGTGGCCGGGGCGGCCCGGGCCTGCCTGGAGGCCGCGCTCGAGTACGCCGGCACCCGGGTGCAGTTCGACCGCCCGCTCGCGTCCTTCCAGCTCACCCAGCGCAAGATCGCCGACATGCTCGTCGACGTGAACCAGGCGCTGCTCACCGCCTACCAGATCGGCCGGCTCAAGGACGCGGGCCTCGCCCACCACTCGCACATCAGCTTCGGCAAGTTCGCCAACGTGCGCGCGGCCCAGCGCGTGGCGGCGACGGCCCGCGCGCTGCACGGCGCGAACGGCATCACCCTCGAGTACCCGGTGATGCGGCACATGGTGAACCTGGAGACCGTGTCCACCTACGAGGGCACCGAGGACGTGCACGCCCTCACCCTCGCCCGCACGGTCACCGGGATCTCCGCGTTCCGCTGACCCGCGCGGGCGAGGTCCGGGGGTACGGCTAGCGCCGCCGGCCCTGGTCGCGCAGCACGTCGAGGCCCTTGTCGAGGCCGGCCTTGCGCAGCGCCTCGGCGAGGGCCCCGCCCGGCTGCGGGGCGTTGCGCCCGCGGCCCCGGTCCTGGCCGCGCCGCCCGTCCCGGCCGCCCGGCCGCCCGCCGTCCCGGCCGCCGGAGCCGCCCTGCCGCCGCTCCCGCGCGCCGGGCTCGGTCTCGTCGTCGAGCCGCAGGGTGAGCGAGATGCGCTTGCGGGCCAGGTCCACGTCGAGCACCTTCACCCGGACGATGTCGCCGGGCTTCACCACGTCCCGCGGGTCCTTGACGTAGTCGTACGACATCGCCGACACGTGCACCAGGCCGTCCTGGTGCACGCCGATGTCGACGAACGCGCCGAAGTTCGCGACGTTCGTCACCACGCCCTCGAGGATCATGCCGGGCTTGAGGTCGGTGATCTCCTCCACGCCCTCCTTGAAGGCCGCGGTGCGGAACTCCGGGCGCGGGTCGCGGCCGGGCTTCTCCAGCTCGGCGAGGATGTCGGTGACCGTGGGCAGGCCGAAGGTGTCGTCGACGAAGTCCTCCGGCCGCAGCGAGCGCAGCGTGGCGGTGTTGCCGATCAGCTCGTGGATGCCCATGCCGGTCGCCTCCAGGATGCGCCGTACCACCGGGTACGCCTCCGGGTGCACCGCCGAGGCGTCGAGCGGGTCGTCGCCGCCGCGGATGCGGAGGAACCCGGCGCACTGCTCGAACGCCTTCGGGCCGAGCCGCGGCACCTTGAGCAGCTCCTTGCGGTTCCGGAACGGCCCGTTGGCGTCCCGGTGGGCGACGATGCTCTCGGCGAGGCTCGCCCCGATGCCGGACACCCGGGTGAGCAGCGGCACCGACGCGGTGTTCACGTCCACGCCGACGCCGTTCACACAGTCCTCCACCACGGCGTCGAGCGACCGGGAGAGCTTGGTCTCCGACACGTCGTGCTGGTACTGGCCCACCCCGATCGACTTGGGGTCGATCTTGACCAGCTCGGCGAGCGGGTCCTGCAGCCGCCGCGCGATCGACACCGCGCCGCGCAGCGACACGTCCAGGCCGGGCAGCTCCTTGGCGGCGTACGCCGAGGCCGAGTACACCGACGCGCCCGCCTCGGAGACCATCACCTTGGTGAGCTGGGGCAGCCGCTTGACCAGCTCGGCGGCGAGCCGGTCGGTCTCCCGGGACGCCGTGCCGTTCCCGATCGCGACCAGCTCGACGTTGTGCTTGACGGCGAGGTGGGCGAGCACCTGCAGCGACTCCTCCCAGCGCCGCTGCGGCTCGTGCGGGTAGATCGTGGCGGTGTCCACCACCTTGCCGGTGCCGTCCACCACGGCGACCTTCACGCCGGTGCGCAGGCCCGGGTCGAGCCCCATCGTGGGCCGCGGCCCGGCGGGCGCGGCGAGCAGCAGGTCGCGCAGGTTGGCGGCGAACACCCGCACCGCCTCGTCCTCGGCCTGCTGCCAGAGCCGGGCGCGCAGGTCGATGCCGAGGTGGACGAGGATCCGGGTGCGCCACGCCCAGCGCACGGTGTCGAGCAGCCAGCGGTCCGCGGGCCGCCCGCGGTCCTCGATGCCGAACGTCTCGGCGATGCGCCGCTCGTACCCGCTCGGCCCCGGCTCGTCGGCGTCCTCCGGCTCCGGGTCGAGGGTGAGGGTGAGCACCTCCTCCTTCTCGCCGCGGAACAGCGCGAGGATGCGGTGCGAGGGCAGCGAGGTGAACGGCTCGGCGAAGTCGAAGTAGTCGGCGAACTTCGCCCCCGACTCGCGCTTCTCCTCGCGCACCTTCGCCACCAGCCGCCCGCGGGTCCACATGCGCTCGCGCAGCTCGCCGATGAGGTCGGCGTGCTCGGCGAACCGCTCCACGAGGATCGCCCGCGCCCCCTCCAGCGCCGCGGCGGCGTCGGCCACGCCCTTGTCCGGGTCGACGTACGGCTCGGCCGCGGCCTGCGGCTCGAGGGTCGGGTCGGCGAGCAGCGCGTCGGCGAGCGGCTCCAGCCCGGCCTCCCGGGCGATCTGCGCCTTGGTGCGCCGCTTCGGCTTGTACGGCAGGTAGATGTCCTCCAGCCGCGCCTTGGAGTCCGCAGCGAGGATGCGCGCCTCGAGCTCGGCGTCGAGCTTGCCCTGGGAGCGGATCGACTCCAGGATCGCCGCCCGCCGTTCCTCCAGCTCGCGCAGGTAGCGCAGCCGCTCCTGGAGGGTGCGCAGCTGGGTGTCGTCGAGCCCCCCGGTCGCCTCCTTGCGGTAGCGGGCGATGAAGGGGACGGTCGCCCCGCCGTCGAGCAGCTCGATCGCCGCCCGCACCTGCCCCTCGCGTACCCCGAGCTCCTCGGCGATGCGCCGGTGGATCGCCGCCTGCGCGGACTGTTCGGACACCGGCACCGCCTGCGCGGGCGTGTCCTGTGTGGACGTCGTCACGTTCCTGATCCGCCTTCCCCGTCGAAATCCGGCAATAGATTCTGCCCTCTCGCCGGGGCCGGCCGCGCCACGCTCGCGAATCCCCGCGCCCGCCGCGGGATGAACCACCCCGAACCGGGTAGCGGACAGGCACCTCGGAAAGGAGGGACGTCATGGTCAAGCTCATGGAGCGCGTCAAGCAGTGGATGCAGAGCCCGCAGGGCCGGGAACGCACCGAGCAGGCCAAGCGCATGGCACGCGACCCGCAGACCCGTACGAAGGCCAAGCGCCTGTTCGACCGCTTCCGCTCACACCGCTAGCCCGCCGGGCGGAGCACGCGGCGCCAGGAGGCGGCGCGCCGCGTGCCCGCCGTACCATTCGGCGGGTGAACGAGCCCACGGTCCGGGTGGCGTCCTTCGCCGAGCTCGACGCCCCCACCCTGTACCGCCTGCTGAAGCTGCGCGTGGACGTGTTCGTGGTCGAGCAGAAGTGCGCCTACCCGGAGCTCGACGGCAGGGACCTGGAACCCGAGACCCGCCATCTGTGGATCGAGGACGGCGCCGGCGCGCCGCTGGCGTACCTGCGGGTGCTGCGCGAACCGGACGGCGCGGCCCGGATCGGCCGGGTGGTGACCGCGCCGCACGCCCGCGGCCGGGGCCTCGCCGCCGCGCTCATGGCCGCGGCGCTGCGCGAGATCGGCGACCGGCCGTCGCGGCTCGACGCGCAGACCCACGTCGCCGGCTTCTACGCGCGGTTCGGCTACCGCGTCGCGGGCGAGGAGTACCTCGACGAGGGCATCCCCCACGTGCCGATGGCCCGCCCGGGCGGCGGGCGCTAGAGGTACCGCAGCCACAGGTACGGCGCGCACGCCGCGATCGTCACCGCGGCGACGACGAGCCCGTACCGGGTGAACTGCCAGAAGCCGATCCGCGCGTTGTTGCGCTCGGCGATGCCGAGGATCACCACGTTCGCCGAGGCGCCGATCGCGGTCGCGTTGCCGCCGAGGTCCGCGCCGAGCGCGAGCGCCCACCACAGCACCTGGCCGGACCCGCCCTGGGCCTGGACGAGCTCCTCGACGATCGGGCTCATCGTGGCGACGTACGGGATGTTGTCCACGATCGCCGACAGCAGCCCGGAGCCGGACAGCAGCACCATCGCGGCGAGCCCGAGCCGCCCCTCGGTGGCGTCGGCGGCGGCCTGCGAGACCGCGCCGATCACGCCGGTGCGGACCAGCGCGCCGACCATGACGAACAGGCCCATGAAGAACACGAGGGTCGGCCACTCGACCTCGCGGATCGCCTCCTCCGCGGAGATCTTGCTGATCGCGACGAGCAGGCCCGCGCCGAGCAGCGCGACCACCGACGGCTCGTAGTGCAGCACCGGGTGGAGCACGAACGCCGCGATCACCACGGCGAGCACGGTCAGGCCCTGCGCGAGCAGCCTCCGGTCGCGGATCGCCTCCCGCGGCTCGAGCCGCATCACCTCGGCCGCGCGCTCGGGGTCGTACCGGAACGACCTGCGGAACATCACCCGGCACAGCCCGATGAAGATCACCATCAGGATGACCACGAGCGGCGCCAGGTGGATCAGGAAGTCGTTGAAGGTCAGCCCGGCCCGGCTGGCGATGATGATGTTCGGCGGGTCGCCGATCAGGGTCGCGGTGCCGCCGATGTTCGAGGCGAACACCTCGGCGAGCAGGTACGGCGCGACCGGCAGCGCCAGCCGCTCGCACACCACGAACGTGACCGGCGCGATGAGCAGCACCGTGGTGACGTTGTCGAGCAGCGCCGAGGCCACCGCGGTGATCACCGACAGCAGCACCATGAGCCGGAACGGCCGGCCCCTGGCGCGCCGGGCCGCCCAGATCGCCAGATACTCGAAGACCCCGGTGGGTTTGAGCACCCCGACGATCACCATCATGCCGAGGAGCAGGAAGATGACGTTCCAGTCGATCGCCGACTCCTCGGCGAAGAACGCGCCCTCGGCGTCGGTGGCGTGGATGAGCAGCATGAGCCCGGCGCCGCCGAGCGCCGCCGCGGTGCGGTGGATGCGTTCGGTCGCGATGAGGATGTACGCGCCCACGAAGATGAGAACGGCCAGAATCGCGATCAATCGGGGCGCCCTCCCCGCCGGGTAACGAAGATCGGAAATCGCCGCCGACTAGCGTACTCGGCGCCGTGCGGGAACCCGCAGACCCCTTGCCGCGCGTTGGGTCCTGACGAGCGGCGTCACGGATGCCGCCGAATGCTGACAGAATGGCGCGCGAGAAGGCGGTTCAGGGGAGGATGCGAATGGGAGACGCCCATCCGCTCCGGCCGGGCGATCCCGAGCGTGTCGGCGACTACGAGGTGCTCGGGCTGCTCGGCGAGGGTGGGCAGGGCACCGTGCTGCTCGGCCGGTCCCCGTCCGGGCAGCGGGTCGCGATCAAGCTGCTGCGCGCCGAGTTCAGCCATGACCCCGACGCGCGCAAGCGGTTCCTGCGCGAGTCCGAGGTCATGCAGCGGGTGGCGCCGTTCTGCACCGTCCGGGTGCTCGACGCGGGCGTCCTCGCCGGCCAGCAGCCGTACATCGTCAGCGAGTACGTCGAGGGCGAGTCGCTGGAGGATCTGGTCCGCCGGGACGGGCCGCGCACCGGCAGCGGGCTGTCCCGCCTCGCCGTTGCCACGCTGACCGCGCTCTCCGCGATCCACCGGGCCGGGATCGTCCACCAGGACTTCAAGCCGAGCAACGTGCTCATGGGCCCGGAGGGGCCGGTCGTGATCGACTTCGGCATCGCCCGGATGCTCGACGCCTCCGGCACCGTCTCGCAGGTGATCGGCACGCCCTCGTTCATGTCGCCCGAGCAGGTGGAGGGCCGGGGCATCGGGCCCGCCTCGGACATGTTCAGCTGGGCGGCGACGATGGTGTTCGCGGCGACCGGGCGGCTGGTGTTCCACGGCGACACGATCCCGGCGATCCTGCACAACGTCATCCACGCCGAGCCCGACCTGACCGGGGTGCCGGACCCGCTGCGCATCTTCGTCTCCGACTGCCTGGCGAAGGATCCCCGGCAGCGGCCCAGCGCGAAGAAGGTGCTGAGCGCGATCACCGGCGAGATCCCGGTGCTGGCCCGCGAGCCGGTCAACCCGGGCGGGCCCGGGCCGCAGGGCACCAAGGTGCTCACGAGCGAGCTGGGCGCGCCGCCGCTGCAGACGCCGCCCCCGCCGCCCGCGCCCCCGGGGCCGATGCCGCACCCCGGCCCGCGGCCGCACACCGCCACCGGGCCCGCCCCGATGCCGCATCCCGCCCCGCCGCCGGGGCCGAACCCGATGACCGGTCCGCCGCCGGCGGCCGGTCCCGGGCCGCGGCCGGGGCCGGCCATGCCGCCGCCCGGCCCGCCGCCTCCGCCGCCGGGCCCGGTCCGCGCGCCCGCCCCGCCGCCCGCGCCCCCGGCGTTCCCGCCGCCGGGCCCGCCGCGCGGGACGGCGCCCCCGCCCCGCCCGGCGCCGGCACCCACCGTGCCGTCCGCCCGGTCGTCGGGCGGCTCCGGCGTCGGCCGCGGCGTGCTGTTCGCGGTCATCGGGTTCGTCCTGGTGCTCATCTTCATCCCCTTCATGATCGGGGTGCTGCGCACCGCGGACGACGAGCGGGACGACACCCCGGCGGTCGGCACCTACGCGATCAACGCATCGGTGGTGACCAACTCGACGTGGGACGTGCGGTTCACCCGCATGCGGGTGACGCAGGACTCGGTGATCCTCACCGTGCGGTACCGCAACCTGACCGACGAGCCGCAGCGGCTCGTGTGCGACCACGCCACCGGCAACACCTACCTGCGGCTCGACGACGGGCCGGAGCTGAAGCGGATACCGCCGATCCGGACGCCGTGCTCCGGCCGGGTCGGCGCCTCCTGGCAGGTGGCCCCGCACAGCAGCTACACCGGCACGGTCACGTTCCCGCTCCGGGGCACCCCCGGCACGGAGTTCGTGGTCAACTACTTCAACTGGGGCCAGAGCAACCGGATCACGATCCCGGGGGACTGAGCGTCCCGCCCGGCCGGGAGGACCGGAGGATTTCCGCCCTGCGGCCGAACCCGGGCCGTGCGGCCGCCGTACCTCTCGGCGAGAGATGAGGACCGGATCGCACGACCGGTGTTCGGGCCGGGGATGCAGGAGGCCGCCCGACCCCGCGGAGGGGCGGGCGGCCTCGCGGTGTGCGACCAGACCGTGACACCCGGCCCGGACCGGCCGGCGCGTCGCCGGGCGGCCCGTACCGGTCGGGAGAAGGACGCGCGGCGTCAGGTCACCGGTGGAGCGTCAGATCACCAGTGGAAGTGGTGGAAGCCGCGCTTGACCCGCACGCGGACGATCCCGCTCTCGGCGGGCTTGGCGTCGTCGTTGCCCGCGAACACGGCCTTGTACTGGCCGCTCGCGTAGGCCTTCACCGCGGCCCGGAACACGCCGGAGCGGTCGGTCTCGGCGTCGCCGATCCTGCGCCAGCGGGCCTTGCCGTGCGCGCGGTAGAGGATGTCGACGTCCTGGCCCGCGTAGCCCTTGACCCGCCGGTCGTACGCGAGCAGGCGGCCGCGGAGGAAGACCGGCTTGCCCTTGCGCACCTTCTTCGGGTGGGCGCCGAAGCCGACGATCCGGGTGCCGAACCGCGTCTTGACCAGCTCGACGGCGAAGGTCTCGGTGTCGGTCACCTTCCTGCCGGAGCGGTCGAACGCGACCGCGGTGGCGAGCCACTTGCCGGCCGGGTCCTTCGCGGTGAAGCCGGCGACGAAGCGGGTCAGGTCCACCCGCTCGACCGGCCGCCCGGGGCCGCGCCCGCGCCCGGCCTCGGCCGGCTTGGCCTCCTCCTTGGCAGCGTCCCGCCTGCCCGCGCCGCCCCCGGCGTCCCGCTTGACGTCCGCGACCTTCGGGGTGAACCGGTGGTGCTTGGGACCGAGCGGCTTGAGGCTCACCTCGACGCGGGCGGCGCCCTTGCTGACGACGTCGAAGGTGACGGAGGTCGCCTCGCCCCGCTTCACCCGGACCGGGTTCGGGTCGATCTTGATGAGGTCGACCTTGAGGTCGGTACGCCGGTCGGCGGCGGCCGGACCGGAGATCAGGAGCACCGACGCGCCGACGGCGGCGGCGAGCGCCCCTGCGGTAATGCGTCTCATGGAAGATTCCTCCCCGTACAAGGCGATCACCGTGACCGCCCGTTCACCTCCCAGGGACGGTCGGGGGACGGTGAACGCTGCTTCAGGAGAGGACAAAGTGACGTGTGAGACTCGTCACACCCGGGAGACGGGGTGCGGCCGCCGGCCGCGGGTGGCCCGGGCTATCCGGCGGCGCCCTGCTCCCCGGACTCGAGGCGGTCGAGCAGCTCGAGCGCGGCCCGCCGTACCTCCTCGGGGGTGACGCCCGCGAGCACGGACCGGGCCTCCGCCACGGTCCGGGTGGTCGCGCAGGTCACCGCGACCGAGCCCGCCGCCGCCTGCTCGAGCGACCCGTTCGGCGCGTTGTCGGCGATGCGGCGCGCGATCACCGCCAGATCGAGGTTCTCTGCACTCACAGGGTTCTCCTTGCCGGCATGGTGCTGCACGTACCGGCACGTGTACCCGCGGCGCGGCCGTCGTCGCGGCGCCCGGCCGCCTTTCCGCGGTCAGGCGACGAACCGGTCGTTCCGGGCGAGGGAGAAGTAGGCCTCCTCCTCCTGGGTGAAGTGCAGGTTGAGCACGGCGTGCAGGCCGTACAGACAGGCGCGCAGGTCGTCGATCTGGTCGGGCCGCAGCCCGCTCTCCTCGGCGAGCGCCAGGTGCCGGCCGAGCCGGGCGACGAGCCGCTCGATCTCCGCGTGCGCCCGGCTCATCGTCGCGGTCACCTCGGAGCCGCCGAGCAGGCGGCCCACCGCCGGGTAGAGCCGCCGCTCCTCGTCGCGCTCGTGCGGCAGCAGGTCCTCGGTGAGGAACCGGTGCACCCGCCGCAGCTCCGGCAGCACCACCTCGGGCGGATCGCCGCCGAGCCGATCGGCGACCTCGCGCAGCGCCTCCAGCGGCGGGCGCAGCTCCCGGTGCTCGTCCTCGAACGCGCGCAGCATGCGCTCGGTCGGCTCGTCGAGCGGGGTGCCGGTGCCCCGGCCCGGGCGCAGCGCGCGCAGCGCGTTGAGGATCACCGCGACGTCGATCGCCTCCTGCACCAGCGCGCCGGCCGCCGGGGGCAGCAGCCCGGCGGCGGCGACGATCATCGCGGCGATCGACAGCGCCATGCCGGAGGCGGCGCTCTGCACCGCGATCCGGCGGGAGCGGCGGGCGACGTCCATCGCGTCGGCGAGGTGGTCGATGCGGTCGCCCATGAGCACGAGGTCGGCGGCCTGGCCGGCGGCGGCCGCGCCGTGGGCGCCCATCGCCACCCCGACCTGGGCGGCGGTGAGCGCGGGCGCGTCGTTGATCCCGTCGCCGACCATCACCGTCACCGCCCGTGCGGCCTCCTCGCGGACCGCGTCGACCTTCTCCGCGGGCGGCCGCTCGGCGAGCACCCGGTCGACGTTGAGCACGGTGGCGACGCTCTCGGCGACGTCGGCGCGGTCGCCGGTGAGCATCACCACCCGCTCGATCCCGGCCCGGCGCAGCCGGCGCAGCGTGCGCGGCGCGTCGGGGCGGACCGTGTCGCGCAGCAGGATCACCCCGGCGGTGTCGCCGTCGACCGCGACGAACACGGTCATCGCCCCGTCGAGCGCGGCCCGGGCCCGCTGCGCCCGCTCCCAGCCGGGCCGGGTGCCGAGCGCCTTGCCCACCCGCACCGCGTGCTCGCCGACCATGCCCTCGGTGCCGAGCCCGGCCTCCTCGTGCACGCCGTACGGCCGGCCGAGGGTGAGCCCGCGGTCGGCCGCGGCGCGCACGATCGCGTGGGCGAGCACGTGTGAGGAGACCTGGTCGACCGCGGCGGCGAGGGCGAGCACCTCGCCGGGGTCGTGGCCGGGCGCGGCCACCACCTCCACCACCTGGGGACGGCCGGTGGTGAGCGTGCCGGTCTTGTCGAGGACGAGGGTGCGGGCGTGGCCGAGCGTCTCCAGCGCGCCGCCACCCTTGGCGATCACTCCGAGGCGGGCGGCCCGGGACAGGCCGGCCGCGATCGCCGCGGGGGCGGCGAGCAGCAGTGGGCAGGGCGTGGCGACGACGAGCACGGCCACCGCCCGCACGGCCTCCCCGGACCACAGCCAGGCCGCTCCGGCGAGCAGCAGGGTGGCGGGGAGGAAGATCGCGGCGTACCGGTCGGCGAGCCGGACCACCGGGGCGCTCCCGGCCGCGGTCTCGCGGGCCAGCCGGACCACCCCCGCGTAGGTGCTCTCCTCGGCGGTGCCGGTGGCGACGAGGTCGAACGGCGCGCCCGCGTTGACCACGCCGCTGCGCACGCTCTCCCCCGCGCCGCGCTCGACCGGCACGGACTCGCCGGTGAGGGCCGACTCGTCGAGCAGGGCCGTACCCTCCCGGATCACGCCGTCCACCGGGACGATCTCGCCGGTGGGGACGAGCAGCGCGTCGCCCCGGCGCACCGCGTCCACCGGCACCGTCTCCACGCCGCCGTCGAACGCGCCGCCCGGGCCGTCCCGGTAGCGGCGGGCGGTGCGCGGGGCGCGCTCGTAGAGGGCGGTGAGGTCGCGGCGGGCGCGGCGCAGCGCGTAGTCCTCCAGGGCGCGGCCGCTCGCGAGCATGACGCCGATCACCGCGCCCGCGAAGTACTCGCCGACCGCGAGGGAGCCGCCGAGGGCGAGCACGGCGATCGCGTCCACGCCGAGGCGGCGCTCGCGTACCGCCTCGACCACCCACCAGACCGCGGGCACCAGCGCGACCACGGTGCCGGCGATCCACGCGGCGTGTGCCACCGCCACGGCGCCGAGCAGGTGAGCGGCGCCGCCGCCGAGGAGCGCCCCCACGGTGAGCACGAGGAGGGCGGTGGTCCAGCGGTTCTTCATGGTTCCAGCAGATCAGTCGACGGTCGGACATGGCTCTGGCCGAAGGGCACCATCCGGCGGGACCTTGGACCCCCGCTCGGCGGGCGGGTACGCCCCGCCGGGCACGGGTGCGGCCTGCGCGGGGTGCGGCAGGCCCGCACCGCCGACGCCACCCGCGCCGCCGGCCGCGATCGACGAGATTCCACGGGACCACCAATCCGGCCCGAAGGCCCAAGATCGCTGGGCTCATGCCCATGCAATGCCTTTTCCCACACGACTTCCCCACAGGACGGAATCACGCCGGCGACGCGGCCGGACCGGCCGGTGGGCCGTGCTCGGCCGCGCGGTGAAGGCGAGCCCGCGATCACCTCGGCGCGGGACACCCCGTGCGCCGGGCCATCCGGGTGCCCGGCCGTACGGAGGCCGCGGCGGCGGGGCTCGGCGTGAGGGGCCGGAGCGCGTGGGCGGGCGGCCGCCGGGAATAGGGGCACCGGCGGACGGGTTGGGGAGGTTGCACATTCGATCAAGGAGCCAGTACATGACCGACACCGCGCCTCCCGCCGCGCGCGTGGGGCCGCCCCCGCCGTTCGATCCCGAGCTCGAGGCGGCGCTCACCGCGCTGGGGTTGGCGAGCACGCCGAGGCTCACCCTCGAGCTGGTCCCCGCGCTGCGCGAGGCGAGTGCCGGCTCCATGCCCGCGCCGTCGGACGAGGAGCTGTCCCGCGGCGGCGAGTACGAGGTCGCCGAGCGCACCGTGCCCGGACCGCCCGGCGCCCCGGAGGTCACCCTGCTGATCTGCCGCCCGGCGGCAGCGGCGGCGCCGACGCCCGCGCTCTACCAGATCCACGGCGGCGGCATGATGTTCGGCACCCGCCGGGACGGCCTGGCGGGCACGCTCGACCTCGCCGCCCGGGTGGGCGCCGCGGTCGTCTCCGTGGAGTACCGGCTCGCGCCCGAGCACCCGCACCCGGCCCCGGTCGAGGACTGCTACGCCGGGCTGCGCCGGCTCGCGGAGCACGCGGCCGAGCTGAACGTCGACCCCGCTCGCATCGTCGTCGCCGGGGACAGCGCCGGGGGCGGGCTCGCCGCCGCCGTGGCGCTGCTCGCCCGCGACCGCGGCGGCCCGGCGCTCGCCGGACAGCTGCTGCGGGCCCCGATGCTCGACGACCGCAACGACACGCCCTCCGCCTACCAGCTGACGGGGCTCGGCGTGTGGGACCGGGCGGCGAACGAGACCGGCTGGACCGCCCTGCTCGGCGACGCCCGCGGCGGACCGGACGTCTCGCCGTACGCCGCGCCCGCCCGGGCGACCGACCTGTCCGGCCTGCCGCCCGCGTACATCGACGTCGGCTCCGCCGACATGTTCCGCGACGAGGCCGTCGCCTACGCGTCGGCGATCTGGCGCGACGGCGGGCAGGCGGAGCTGCACGTGTGGCCGGGCGCCTGCCACGGCTTCGAGATGCTGGCGCCGCAGGCGGCGGTGACCCGCGCGGCCTTCGACGCCCGCCACTCCTGGCTGCGCCGTCTGCTCGGCGCCTGACCTCCGGCGGCGGTGGCCTCCCGCCCGCCGCCGGGCCTTCCGGTACGGTCGCCCGCGCCGCGGACGCGCGGCGGCCGCTCGCCGGCGGGTGTGCCGACGACGATCCGACGAACGCGTTCCTGACCGGTCGGCCGGGGCGGCGTCATCCGGCGGGGGACCGCCGCCCGTGCGGGACGTCGGCAAAGGATTTCTATAAACCCACCAATCCTGCCCAAAGACCCAAGGCCGCGGGACTTACGCCCATTCAATGATTTTTCGCCGCACGGTGGGATAGAGGCGTAGAAATTGGGAGCCCGCCCGGTACGGCGCAGCGGCTCGTGCGACGCGAAAGGAGCACGCCATGCGCGTGAAGGTGAAGGACGTGATGACCAGGGACGTCGCGTCCGTGCACGCCGACACCCCGTTCAAGGACGTCGCCGAACTGCTCATCGCGCGGGGCATCAGCGCCGTGCCCGTCGTCGACGACGCGGGCCGCGTCGTGGGCGTGGTCTCCGAGGCCGACCTGCTCCACAAGGAGGAGTTCCGGGAGCAGTACTACCAGGAGGGTTACCAGCCGCCGCTGCGCGCCCGGCTGCGCCGCAGGCTCAGCGAGGAGGGCGGGGTCGCCACGGCCGAGCGCAAGGCCCGCGGCGAGGTCGCCGGCGAGCTGATGACCACCCCGGCCGTGACCGTGACGCCCACGACCACGATGACCGCCGCGGTGCGGAAGATGGAGGAGCACGGGGTCAAACGGCTGCCGGTCGTCGACGAGGAGGGCCGGCTGGAAGGCGTGGTCAGCCGCCACGACCTGCTGAAGGTGTTCGTGCGCGACGACGCCGACCTCGCCCGCGAGATCCGCGAGGAGGTGCTCGAGCGCGGCCTGTGGCTGGACAACGTCGACATCGACGTCGAGGTCGACCACGGGGTGGTGACCCTGCGCGGCCACGTCGACCGGCGCAGCGAGGCGCAGATCGCGGTACGCATGGTCGGCCGGGTGAACGGCGTCGTCGACGTGATCGACAAGCTCACCTGGGAGGTCGACGACCGGCTCTGAGGCCCGGCGTCCCCGGCCGGCGGGACCTTCGGCCCTGATCGGCACCGGCGGCTCCGGCTACCGTCGCGAGGCGATCTCATTCCCTCGCCATTCCCCCGCCGTCAGGAGGCACCAGATGCGTACCAGAGTCCAGGACGTCATGACCACCGATGTGGTGTCCGTGCGCGAGGACGCCACCTTCCAGGAGGTGGCCCGGCTCCTCATCGGCCACGGCGTCAGCGGCATGCCGGTGCTCGACGCCGCCGGGCGCGTGGTCGGCGTGATCTCCGAGGCGGACCTGCTGCACAAGGAGGAGTTCAAGGAGCGCTACCACCGCGAGGGCTACCGGCCGCCGCTCACCGCCCGGCTCCGCCACCGCCTCGGCAGCGAGGGCGACACCCGGCGCAAGGCCGAGGCGACCACCGCGCGCGAGCTGATGACCTCCCCCGCGTACACCACCACCCCGAACACCCCGGTGGTGCTCGCCGCCCGGGACATGGACCGCTACGGCGTGAAGCGGCTGCCGGTGGTCGACGAGGACGGCAAGCTGCTCGGCATCGTGAGCCGCCGCGATTTGATCCGCGTGTTCGTCCGCAGCGACGCCGAGATCGCCGAGCAGGTCCGCGAGGACGTCATCCGCCAGGCGCTCGGCTCGGTCCCGAACCTCATCGACGTCGAGGTGCGCGAGGGGGTCGTGACGCTCCGCGGCGAGTTCCTCCGCAAGAGCGAGGCCCTCGCCGCCGCCCGGCTCACCGAGAACCTCGACGGCGTCGTGGCCGTGGTGAACGAGCTCACGTACCTCGAGGACGACACCGCGCAGGAGTCCGTTCCGGTGTGGGGCGGCGCCTGACCCGCCGCGCCCGGCCCGCGCACCGGTGATGTGGGGCGGCGCAGCCGCCCCGCACCGTTGTGCGCACCTTTCTTATTTCTCATTACGGCTTCCATTACGGCGCTCCGGCACCTGACCCGAGCCGCGCCACCGGCCCAGGCGGCGAGTTCGCCACCGGCCGATCGCGCGGCCTTTTTCGTCGCCGTGGTACGGCGGATCCCTACGCCGCCGCCAGCGGCGAACGGCCGCGCGGCCCGCCTCGGGCGGTGACCGGCCGCCGCCGTACGCCGAGAGCACGACCGGCCGTACCCGCCGACGGCGTCGGCCGTGCCGCGCGCCCCTCCCGGCGTGCGAAGCGCAAGCGGGCGGCCCCCGGCCGGCGCGCCCCGCCCCTGACGCCGCGGCGGGGACCCCGCACCGCCCGTCGCGAGCGCATCCCGCGCTGCCGTGCGCACCGGCCCGCCCGCCACCGCGCCGTGGCACACACGGAGGGCCGCGCCGGGGCAGCCGGCACGGCCCTCCGCATCTTCACCATCCGTTGTTCTTCACCATCCGTTGTCGGCCGGGCGGCCCACCGCCCCACCCACCCGCGTCGCAGATGGCGGGCCGCGCCGTACCGCGGCCGCCCGCGGCGAGTCCCGGCTCCGGGCGTCGCCCGCCGCCGCCCGGGGCGCACCCTCGCCGCGCGGCCCCGCCGCCGACACCGGGTCGGTGGTCGCGCCGGGACCGGCCGGCTCCCGCGGAGACTCCGGGCCGCTCAGCGGGATCGCCCCGATCCCGCGCCAGACCCGGGCGCCGGTTCCGGTACGCGGCCGACGGCCTGCTGGGCGGGGCAGGTCGCCGCCGCGGCGGTCCGCGCGGTGGTGTGGGTGTACGTGGGCGTGCACGGGCAGGCCGGCGGCGAGGCTCACGGGAGTGGGCGGAGCGTGGCGCTCGCCGCCGGGATCGCGGTAGGTCATCTCGCCTCCCCGGTGGCGGAGCGCTCGCCGGCACGCGGCCGCGCCCACTTCCGGCCGGCGTCGTGGCCCTCGAGCACCTTGAGCAGGTCGGACTGGTGGACGGTGCCGACGATGCGCCCGGTCTCGGGGTTGATCACGGGAAGCTGTTTGATCCGGTGGCGGTGCATGAGCGCGGCGGCCTCGGCCACCGGGGTCTCCCGGGTGACGGTGATCGCCGGGCTCGTCATCAGCTCCAGGGCGGTGGCCCCGGCCACCCGGCTCCGGTCGTACGGCCGGCCGTCGCCGTCGTTCGCCGCGCCGCCCTGCCGCGCCGCCTCCGCGGCGCGGAGCAGCAGGTCGTGCTCGGAGACCACGCCGAGCACCCGCCGCTCGCCGTCGACCACCGCGACCGCGCCGACCTTGAACCGGCGGAGGGCGGCCACGATGTCACCGAAGGTCGCGTTCGCCATCACGGCGATGGCGACGTGCCCCATCACGTCCCTGACCAGGACGTGCCGCCGCCCGTCGCGCCGTGCGGACTCCCGCCCGGCCCCCTCGATGGTCATGCCGCCCTCCTCTCTGCGCTCGGTCGTGGGTCTCGGTGGTCGACGTGCGGTGCGGCCGGGTGCGCGTCAGTACCCGGCGGGCACCTCCTGGCGGGTGAGCCGCTTGCGGAACACCCAGTAGGTCCAGGCCTGGTAGGCGAGCACGATCGGCGTGAAGATCACCGCGACCCAGGTCATCACGGTGAGCGTGTACGGCGTGGACGCCGCGTTCTCCACCGTGAGGCTGTTGGCCGGGTCGAGGGCGGGCATCACGTCGGGGTAGAGGCTGCCGAACAGGGTGAAGGTGATCACCACGATCGCCACCGCGTTGGCGGTGAACGCCCAGCCGTCCCGGCCGCGCAGCGTGGCGGCGAGCGCCCCGGCGAGGCCGGCGGCGGCGAGCACCACGCCCGCCCAGGTGGCGGTGGTGCCGGTCATGAGCTGGGTGATGAGGAGGAAGACCCCGCCGACCGCGATCGTGACCGGCCCGACGATCTTGGTCACCCGGATCGCGCGCTCGCGCAGCTCACCGGTGGTCTTCAGGGCGAGGAACACCGCCCCGTGCATGGTGAACAGCGCCAGCGTCACCACGCCGCCGAGCAGCGCGTACGGGTTGAGCAGGGTGAGCAGGTTCCCGGTGTACTCGTGGTTCGCGTCCAGCGGCACCCCGCGCAGGATGTTGGCGAACGCCACACCCCACAGGAACGCCGGGACGAGCGAACCCCAGAAGATCGCGTGGTCCCAGCGGGACGGGATGTCGCTGCGGTGCCGGTACTCGAACGCCACCCCGCGCACGATCAGGGCGAGCAGGATCAGGAACAGCGGCACGTAGAAGCCGGAGAACAGGGTGGCGTACCACTCGGGGAAGGCGGCGAACGTGGCGCCGCCCGCCACGAGCAGCCACACCTCGTTGCCGTCCCAGACCGGGCCGATCGTGTTGACCAGGATGCGCCGGTCGGTCTCGTCGCGCCCGATCGCCGGGAGCAGGATGCCGACGCCGAAATCGAACCCCTCGAGCAGGAAGTAGCCCGCCCATAGCACGGCGATCAGGATGAACCAGACTGTCGTGAGTTCCATCGTGGGTCACCTCAGAAGGAGAGCGCCGGGGTGGTGCCGGGCTGCGGGGTGGCGCCTTCCTCGCCGCCCTCAGGCTCGGGGCCCTGCCGGATCGACTTGATCAGCAGCCGGACCTCGATGATCGCGAGGATCGCGTACACGAGGGTGAACCCGACGAGGGTGAGCGCGACCTCGGTGGTGTCGACGCCCGGCGAGACCGCGGACGCGGTGGTCATCAGGCCGAAGACGGTCCACGGCTGGCGGCCCATCTCGGTGAAGATCCACCCCATGGTGTTCGCGAGGTAGGGCAGGAAGATCCCGGCGATCGCGAGCCGGTAGAACCAGGGGTTCTCCGGCAGCCGGCCCCGCCGCGTGAGCCACAGCCCGGCGAGCGCGAGCAGTGCGGCGAGCGCGCCGAAGCCGATCATGAGGCGGAAACTCCAGTACGCGATCCCGATCGACGGCCGGTAGTCGCCCGGACCGTACTGCTGCTCGTAGCGGGCCTGGATGTCGTTGATGCCCTCCACCGTGCCGTCGAGCGAGTTCGTCGCGAGCAGGCTCAGGCCGTATGGGATCTCGATGTTGATGATGTTCCGCCCGTTCTCCACGTCGCCGATCGCGAACAGGGAGAACCCGGCGCCGCTCTCGTCCTCCCACAGCGCCTCGGCCGCGGCCATCTTCATCGGCTGCTGCTCGGTCATCAGCTGTGCCTGCCAGTGACCGGTGAACATCACGCCGATCGAGGCGACGAGCGTGACGACGAGCGCGAGCTTGGCCGAGGTCCTGAAGAGGTCCACCTCCCTGCGCCGCCACAGGTACCAGGCGCTCACGCCGAGGAGGAACGCGCCGGCGGTGACGAACGAGCCGAAGATGACGTGCGGGAAGGTGACGAGCGTGGTGTTGTTGGTGAGCACCGCCCAGATGTCGGTGAGCTCCGCACGCCCGGTGACCTCGTTGATCCGGTAGCCGACCGGGTGCTGCATCCAGGAGTTCGCGGCGAGGATGAAGTACGCGGAGATGTTCGTGCCGATCGCCGCGGCCCAGATCGTGGCGAGGTGGATCTTCTTGGGCAGCCTGTCCCATCCGAAGATCCACAGCCCGAGGAAGGTCGACTCGAGGAAGAAGGCGATCAGGCCTTCCATCGCGAGCGGGGCGCCGAAGACGTCACCGACGAAGCGGGAGTACTCGCTCCAGTTCATGCCGAACTGGAACTCCTGCACGATGCCGGTGACGACACCCATCGCGAAGTTGATCAGGAAAAGCTTGCCCCAGAACTTGGTGAGCCGCAGATACTTGGGATTTCCGGTGCGGTACCAAGCGGTCTGCAGACCGGCCACGAGGATGGAAAGGCCGATCGTCAGGGGCACGAAGATGAAGTGATAGACCGTCGTGATCCCGAATTGCCAGCGGGATAGATCGAGTGCGTCCATGAGTGCTCCGCCCCCCACCATGAATCTCTCGCTTTAGGGTCGGGCATCGGCGCAGGTCAGCCGTAGAGACGCCAGGCCTGATCTTTAGGGTCTTTGGTCCCTGGTGGCGATGCCCCCATGGGGGGTTGACACGATGGCCATGGTTGTGCCCATGCGCTTACACGGGCATGGCGACGCAATGAACGAGGTTCCGGGGAAAACGTTGCGGAAATGACAGGGAAACGAGGGTGGAAACGGCGCTGGAATCGCCGCACGGCCCTGCTGGACGAGGCCGGCCGCCCTGCCTTTCGGAGTACGCCGCGGCGCCGGGCGGGCCACCTATGATCTCTCGGTCAGTACGGCCCCGGCGGCCGGAACGATAGGCGCCACGGACGTCGTCAACGCACCGGCGGCTGCCGGACCGCCGGCGGCAGGGCGGCCGGGACCACGTGCGGATCGGACCACCGCCCGCCGAAACATGCGCTGGCCACGACGCTTGTGACGGCGGGCCCGGCGCATGCGCCTCACCACACTTTCCGGCGGGCGGTGGCCGACTCCCCACACGCCCCTCGCCGTTCGCACGTTACTGGCCCGCGATCTCCCCGGGCCCGTCCCGAAGGTCCCGCATCCGCGGGACCAAAGTCCTTAGGCCCGATCTCCGCGACATCCGGGGCGAACGCCACGTGAGCCACAGCGGCCCCGCGATCCGGCACGTACCGCCTCTTGGGGAAGAAGCCGAGGCGGCCATCGGCATCGCCTCCGCAGGGCCACGCGTACGGCACGGCGACCCCCGCCGCGCCCCCGGCGGGCGGGACCGGCGGCGGGACCGTGGCCACGCCGCACCGCGTCCTCGGGTCCGTCCGTCGCCGAGCCGCGAAGGTGCGGCATGAGGAGCGGAACCGGTGCGGCTCACGCCGGCCGCCCGGCCGCGCTCACCGGGCCGGCCGGACGGCCCGGAGCGCGCCCGCGGGCGGCGCTTCCGCATCCGGCCGGACCGCAGGGACGTATGCCCTGCTCAGCGGGACCTTCGTCCCTGACGTGCCCGCCGGTGCCGAGCGAAGCTGATGGCATGAAGCTCGACTCGGCAGGTTTGCAGGTCCTCTCCCCGGCCGAGTGCGTCGAGTTGCTGGCCACCACGCCGATCGGCCGCGTGGTCTTCACCGACCACGCCCTGCCGGCCGTACAGCCGGTCAACTTCGTGCTCGACGGGATGACGGTGGTGATGCGCACCACGGCCGGTTCCAAGCTCGCCGTGGCCGCGCGCAACACTGTCGTCGCGTTCGAGACCGATGAGTTCGACCCGGTGACCCGCACCGGCTGGTCGGTGACCGCGATCGGCTACGCCCGCGTCGTCACCGACCCGGTCGAGACCGAGCGTCTCGCTCACCTGTCCGGCGCCCCCTGGTCGCCCGACGGGAACGACCGGTTCATCGTCATGCCGATCCAGCAGGTGTCCGGCCGCCGCATCCGCGTACGGCCCTGACCGAGCCGCGAACGCACGTCAGCCCGGGGATTACCCGGGCCTTGTTCATTTCCGGCCGCGGTCTCACCGCCTTCCGCGGCGCGCCCTCGACGCGCGGCGCCCGACGGGCACCCACGCCGCGACGACGGTCCCCCGCGCCGAAGCGAACCCGATGGCCGCGCCCGGCGGAGCCCGCCCGCAGACGACCCTCGGTCACCGCATCGGCCGGCGGCGGGCGCGGGCGCGTGGCCGCCGCGTCCGGGTCACGCCGTTCCTGACGCCACCGCCTCCCGAGGCACCTCCTCGTCCCACGCTTACCGGTACGTCTCGCTCATGCGTTGCGGCCCGGCGCGTCCCCGGCCGGGCGCGTTCCCCCGGGAGTTCCCCGGCATGACGACGACCGCCCACCTCCGGGGAGGCGGGCGGTCGGGGGATTCGGGCCGCTCCCCCACCGCGGTTACCGCAGGAAGGGGAAGCGCTGCACCAGCTCGGTGCTCGCCCACCAGCGGCCGATGCCGAGGGTGTCACCCGCGTTGGCGACGGCCAGGCCGGCCAGCACCAGCGTGTAGATGATGTGGTCGTCCATGAACGGGTTGTTCGCGAGCGGGAGCTCGGCGGCCCACATGAGCACCAGCAGGAGCCCGCCGGTGACCGCGGCGATCCGCATGCCCGCGCCGAGGATCAGGGCGCCGCCGATGCCGAGCAGGCCGAGCATGAACAGCCAGTCGACCCAGGCCTGGCCGGCGAGGGCGCTGAAGAAGCCGCCCAGCGCGTTCTCCGCGGTGCCCTTCAGGAAGCCGGTGGTCGGGCTGCCGCCGTCCAGCCAGCCGCGGTCGGCGGGGGTGGCGAAGCCGAGCCCGAAGAGCTTGTCGAGGAACGCCCACAGGAAGATCCACCCGAGGGCGATGCGCACCACGGCCCAGATGTACGCGAGGCCCTTGGGGGTGACCGCCTCGGGAGTGGGGGGAACGGGGGTCTGCCGGCCCTCGACCGGCTTGCTGCGCCCTTCTGCGCGCCCTTCTGCGATGGCCATTGTGTGGCCCCTTTCTCTGAGCCGTACCGTGTATCTCGCTGGCTCAATTGCATCGCTTTGCCGTTTCTTGAAGCAGTGCCGTACGGCTCGGCCGGGGCGTCCCGAGGTCCCGATCTCGCCGGGACCTTCGGCCCTCCGCGCGCCGGCCCGCGCCTCCGGCCCGGCGATCCCGCCCGTCCCCGACGCCGCCATCAGGGACTTTCGTCCCTTGCCGGACGTTCAGGTCAGGCATCAGGGTTTGAAAGACGCGAATCCATGCGACGGACGACACGGCAAGATGACTGACACGATGACGGGGCGCCGGTTGAACCAGTTGTCGAGGGAGCAGTGCCTTGAGCTGCTCGCGAGCGCGCCCATGGGACGGATCGTCTTCACCTACCAGGCGCTGCCGGCCATCCGGCCGGTGAACCATATCGTGGACGACGGCGACATCGTCATCCGCAGCCACCGCGCCGCCGCGATAACGGCGGTCGCGCACCGCTCCGGCGTGGTGGTCGCCTACGAGGCGGACGACATCGACGCGGAGAAGCACCTCGGCTGGAGCGTGATCGTCACCGGCCGCGCCTACCTGGTGGAGAACGCCGCCGACGTGGCGCGGTACCAGAAGATGATCGAGCCGTGGGTGGCCGGCGAGATGGACCAGGTGATCCGCATCCACCCCGAGATCGTCACCGGGTTCGAGCTGGTCCCCGCCGGTCCCGACGACGACGGGACCGGCCACCCGCACCTCGGCCGGTACGACGGCCGCGCCAACGGGCGCACCGGCGGCTGAGCCGCCGCACCCTGCCGCCAGACCGGGGCCGCCCTACGGGGCCGCCTGACCGCCCCCGGCGATCCGCGCACGCCCTCGCCGCGGCACCCCCCTGCACGGCCCGGCACCACGCGGCCCCGTGCCGCGGCCCCGCCGCGAACCCATGGCGTGTCGCTCCCCGGCCGCTCCTCGCCGGGCCGCCCGATCGCGAACCCCCGGCCCCCGTAGGGAGCGTTGCGATCCCCTCGCGGGCGGTACGGCGCCGCCGTGCCGGCACCGCCCCGGCCGTGGCCCGGCCGGGGCGGTCCCGTCACACCGCGACCAGCTCGTCCGGCTCGCGGAGCAGCTCGGCCGGGGGACGGCGGGGCGCGCGCGGCACCGGCGGGCCGTACCCCAGCCTCATGATCATCTGCACGTGGCCGCGGCGGTGGTGCGGGTCGGTGCGGCCGCGCATGTCGCGCAGGTCGAGCGGCTGGTTGAGGAACGACACCGAGACCCCGAACAGGCTCGCGGTGAGCAGCACCCGCTGCAGCGCCTGGCCCGCGCGCAGCCAGTCGACCGGGCCGTCGCCGGGCGTGGTGAGCACCGCGAGCTGCGGCCGGCGCTCGAACTCGGCCGACGGGCGCGGCTGGCCCGGCCGGGTGATGCCGAAGTCGCGGATCGGGGCCGGGTCGTTCAGCGGCTTAGGGCCGAGCACCGCGCGGGGCAGGCCGTCGACGTGGCTGCCGTCGATCGTCCAGGCGTTGACCTCGGCCAGGTAGTCGTGGTCGGTGGCGAGCTCCTCGTCGGCGATCGCCACGTACTCGAGCAGCTCCGCCGAGCTGTTGCGGCCCAGCACGAGCAGGGTCGCGCCCTCCCGGGCGGCGGCCTCGCGCAGCTCGGCCAGCACCGGCGGCGGCACCCGCTTGCCGGTGTACGGCTCGCGGTTGGTGCGCCGCTGCGGGATCTCGGCGCAGAGGGCGCGCACGCGGGCGGATGGGGTCGCCTGCGCCGCGGAGCGCACCGCGGCGAGCACCGTCGGGTCGGCGGGGTCGGGCAGCAGCCGGACCAGCGGGCGGCACCCGGCCACGCGCAGCGCGAGGCGCAGGTTGAACAGCGCCGCGCCGCAGCTCACGTGCAGGGACCGGCCGCGCGGGTCCATCACCCGGAGCCGGCGGTCGTGGTCGGCGAGCACCTCGGCGTACTCGCCGCGCACCACCCGGAACCGCCACGGCTGCGTGTTGAGCACCGAGGGCGCCTGGCCCGCGGCGACGAGCAGCCGCCGGATCCCGGTGTCGGTGCTCAGGGGAGAGGACATCACCCCCACCTCCTCGTGCGAGACCTCCGCCTCCAGGCTCGGCTCGGCCGGGGGAGGTACGGCAGGGCCGACCGCCCTCCCGGTTCGGGACTTTCGTCGGTGATGTTGCCTGCGGCGCCGCCGAGCCGGCGATCACGGCGGTGCCGAAGGTCCCGGCGGGATGGGACCTTCGGCGCCGGGGAAGAGGCCCGGGGATGCGGTCGAATGGGGGCGACGATCGAGGAGGCCACGATGATCCTGGTGGGTGTGGACGGCTCGCGGGCCGGGCTGGCGGCGGTCGCCTGGGCGGCCCGGGAGGCGGCGCTGCGCCGGATGCCGCTGCGGGTGGTGCACGCGATCCCGGCGTGGGCGCTGGAGACCGGTGACGAGGGCCCGTACGCCGGGGTCGCCCGGTGGATGCGCGAGGGCGCGGAGACCGTGCTCACCGGGGCCGTGGACCGGGCCCGCCGCGAGGTGCCCGGGCTGGAGGTGGCGGCGGAGCCGATCCCCGGCGACCCCCGTCCCGCGCTGGTGAAGGCCGCGGCCGACGCCGAGCTGCTCGTCGTCGGCAACCACGGCCTGGGCGGCTTCCGCGGGCTGCTGCTCGGCTCGGTCGCCCAGGGCGTCGCCGGGCACGCCCCGTGCGACGTGGTCGTGGTCCGGGAGACGGCCACCCCGGCCCGCGGCGAGGTGGTGGTGGGAGTGGACGGCTCGCCGTCCGATGAGGCCGTGCTGCGGTTCGCGTTCGCCGAGGCGTCGCTGCGCGGGGCCGCGCTGCGCGCGGTGCACGCCTGGCGGCCGTTCGAGTACGGCGGGGTGCCGCTCGGCCCGGAGGACCTCGCGGGCGAGGGGCGTGAGCGGCGGCTGCTCGGCGAGGTGCTCGCCGGCTGGGGTGAGCGCTACCCGGACGTCGCGGTCGTCGAGGAGACGGTGCAGGGCCACCCGGTCGAGGTGCTCCGGGACGCGTCCGACGGCGCCGACCTGCTCGTGGTCGGCTCCCACGGCCACGGCGAGCTCGCCGGCATGATCCTCGGCTCGGTGAGCCAGGGGGTGCTGCAGCACGCCCGCTGCCCCGTGGCCGTGGTGCGGGTGCGCAGGCCCGGGCGCTGACGGGCAGGGGCCCGCCCCGGCTGGGGCCGGTCAGTACGGCAGCCGCCGGCCGGAGGGCGTGCGCAGGTCGAGGTCGTCGCGGTACCGGTCGGAGCGCGCGGGACGCCGGTTCCGGATCCTCCTCGTTCGCATCGTTCTCCCTCCTCCCCTGGGTGCCGCCCACCGCGGGGACCTGTACGTCATCCAGGTGCACCGAGCGGCCCGCGGTACGCCCATGATCCGCCCCCGAATCGGCAGGGCTCGGCAAAACCCGGCGGCATCCGTCCTCCGTCCGGTACGGCAGGGCCGTTCGTCCCTGGCGGGCGGAGGCGGGCCGGGCGTGGACTGGTATCCCGGGCCGGGAACGCGGCCGCAAGGCCACGGCACGGGTGCGAACGGCGTGCGGAGGGGGGAAGCGATGGAGCCGTGGGCCCAGGTGCGGGAGACGCACTCCGGGGTCGTGCTGCTGCTCGGCGACCGCGCCTACAAGTTCAAGAAGCCGGTCGACCTCGGCTTCCTCGACTTCACCACGCTGGAGGCGCGCAGGCGCGCCTGCGAGCGGGAGGTGGAGCTCAACCGCCGGCTCGCCCCGGACGTCTACCAGGGCGTCGCCGAGCTCGTGGGGCCGGACGGGCGGGTCATCGACCACGTGGTGGCGATGCGCCGCATGCCGCCGGAGCGCCGGCTGTCCGCGCTGGTGCGGGCCGGGCGCTCGGTCGACGACTGCCTGCGGCGCGTGGCCCGCGCGCTCGCCGTGCTGCACGCCAACTCCGAGCGCGGCCCGCACATCGACCGGGAGGGCGACCTGCCCGCGCTGCGCCGCCGCTGGTGCGACAACCTCGACCAGGTGCGCGGGCTGTACGGCCCGGCGATGGACGCCGCCGTCGCCGCCGAGATCGAGCGGCTCACCCTGCGCTTCCTCGACGGCCGCGCCCCGCTGTTCGCCCGCCGGCTCGCCGAGGGGCGGATCGTGGACGGCCACGGCGACCTGCTCGCCGAGGACGTGTTCTGCCTCGACGACGGGCCGCGCATCCTCGACTGCCTGGAGTTCGACGACCGGCTGCGCTACGTGGACGGCCTCGACGACGCCGCGTTCCTCGCCATGGACCTGGAGCGGCTGGGCGAGCCGCGGCTCGCCGAGCTGTTCCTGCGCGCCTACGCCGACTTCGCCGGGGATCCGGCCCCGCCGTCGCTATACCACCACTACGTCGCCTACCGGGCCTTCGTCCGCGCCAAGGTGGCCTGCCTGCGCCACGCCCAGGGGAACGCGGCCTCCGCGCCGGAGGCCCGCGGCTACGCCGACCTGGCGCTGCGGCACCTGCGGGCGGGCGCGGTCCGGCTCGTGCTCGTCGGCGGGCCGCCCGGGTCCGGCAAGTCCACGCTCGCCGCGGGGCTCGCCGACCGGCTCGGGCTCACGCTGCTCGCCAGCGACCGGGTCCGCAAGGAGCTCGCCGGGATCGACCCGGCCGCCTCGGCGGCCGCGCCGTACGGGGAGGGGATCTACACGCCGGAGTGGACCGCGCGCACCTACGCCGAGCTGCTGCGCCGCGCCGAGCGGCTGCTCGGCCTCGGCGAGTCCGTGGTGCTCGACGCGTCGTTCACCGACCCCGGCCACCGCGCCGCCGCCGCGGAGGTCGCCGAGCGCGCCCACGCCGACCTGGTCGCGTTCCGCTGCGCGGTCCCGGCGGAGGTCGCGGCCGCGCGGGTGGCCGCCCGCACCGGCGGGATCTCCGACGCCGACCCGGCGATCGCGGCCACCCTGGCGGCCCGGGCGGCGCCGTGGCCGGAGGCGGTCGAGATCGACACCGCGGACACCCCGGTGCGGGCGCTCGACCGCGCCCTCGCCGCCCTGCCCGACCGGGGCGCCACGCCGCGCTTCCACCTGTCCCTGATCGAACCGGACTGACCCGCGCGCGGCAGAGGCCGGCGGGCCGGGATCGCCCCGGCGCCGCGAGACACGCGGGCACACATGCGAAACGGCCCTCCCCCGGTGAGGGCCGTGCTCGAGCGTCCGGCGATGTGACGTGATGTGCGGGCCGGTCGGCACGCCGTACCCGGCGGTACGGCACGGCGGCGGGCTCAGGCGGCCTGGCGGAGCATCGCCTGGCGCAGCATGCGACCCAGATCCGCGGCGGTGACCAGGCCGACGACGTGGCCCCCGTCGGCGACGAACGCGACCACCTGGCCCGGCAGCGGCCGCTTGGTGAGCAGGATCGACGCCTCCTCGTCCGGCCCGACCACGTTCTCCGGGGGAACCGGCCGGGCGAGGTCGGAGATCCGGGTGGTGCCGCGGAAGCCCGGCGGCAGGGCGGCGAGGGCGTCGAGGGAGACGTAGCCGATCGGCCGCCCCTCGAAGTCGATCACCACGAACGCGGTCTGGTGCGAGTGCAGGGCGGTCCGCGCGGCGAAGGCCGCGACGGTGAGCCACGCGGGCGCCACCTCCGGCGGGGCGGTCATCACCTCCCGCACCGGCACGCCGCCGAGGCCGTGCCGGGCCGTCGCGGCGACCAGCTCACTGCGCGCCGCGCCCACCAGGAACCAGCCGATGAGCAGCATCCACAGCCCGCCGGTCCAGCTGAGCACGAAGATCTCGACCACGCCGAACGCGATCAGGGCCCAGCCGAGCGTCTGGCCGCCGATCGCGGCGGCCCGGTCGGCCTTGGCCCGGCTGCGGGTCGCCCGCCACACCAGCGCGTGCAGCACCCGCCCGCCGTCGAGCGGCGCGCCGGGCAGCAGGTTGAACACGCCGAGCAGCGCGTTCATCAGCGCCAGCCAGGTGAGCGCCGCCACCGCGAGGTCGGGGCCGGGCAGCAGCACGGCCGCGGCGAACGACAGGACCGCGCAGGCGAGGCTGGTGAGCGGGCCGGCCGCCGCGGTCTCCAGCTCGTGGCGCGGGGTCGGCGCCTCGTCCTCCAGCTCGGCCACCCCGCCGAGCAGCCACAGCGTGATCGACCGCACCTCCAGCCCGCGCCACCGCGCGACGAGGGCGTGCGCGAGCTCGTGGGCGAGCAGCGAGCCGAGGAACAGCACCGCGGTGACCGCCGCGGTGACCGCGTACAGCGCGGCGGGCCGTCCCGGCACCGCCTCCGGCAGCACCACGCTGCCGAGGCTCACCCCGATGAGCACGGCGATCACCAGGACCGACCAGTGCACCCCCACGGGCACACCGGCGACCCGGCCGAGGCGCAGGCTCTGCTTCATGACGTCACCTTCGCAACCCGCGGGCACCCGGGCGCGGGGCCGCGCGCCTCAGGCGACGGCGCCGACCTCGGCCGGCCACGGGTCGGCCGGCATCGGCAGGCCCTCGCCGTCGAACACGACCGCGCCGATCTCCGCGAGCTTCGCGCGCGACCTGCGGTAGTGGTGCCCGCACAGGAACAGTTCGATCGGCTCGCCCTGGGCCGACGTCATCGGCATGATCGCCATGACGACCGGGCGGGCCGGGCAGCAGCAGGAGCGGTCCGCCCGCGCCAGCGCCATGCGGCGCCGGTGCGCGTAGGCGGTGATCTCGGGGGACGGGGCGGGGGCGCCCACACGTCTTCCGGTCATCCGGGGAACGAATCTCCTGGTCATGGCTCCAGGCTCGCACCGAAAAGCCCGCGTAAACAGGGCCTAACGCCCCTAGGTGCGGTGGGCCGCGCCGGATGCGATGGGCCCGGCGAGGATGTGACCTTGGTCCCTACGCCCCGGCCGGGCCGGTCCGCCACGATGAAACGGTGTCCGCCTCAATGCCTGGCGGCCGGCGGCGTTCCGCCCGTGGGCGCGACCGCCGCCGGCCGCGGCTCAGCGCAGTTCCGGCGCGGCGCCACGGCCGAGCGGACGACGCGCTCCCCGGCCGGCGCCCGGCCGCCACCGTACTCACGCTCTACGGCGGCGCCGGTCTTCCGGTGGTCACGGTCCGCGGCGAGATCGACCTCGCCACCGTCTCGCTGCTCGACCGGCACCTCGCCGCCGTCGTCACGTCCCGCACCCCGGACGTCGTCGTCGACCTCGGCAGGGTCCGGTTCATGGACGCCACCGGGCTCGGCGCGCTGATCCGCGCCGACCGCCGCGCCCGCCGCCACGGCGGCCGGGTACGGCTCACCCGGGTTCCGCCCGGCGTGTCCCGGCTGCTGAGCGCGGTCGGGCTGGCCGGCCATTTCCCGATCGAGCCCGGCGCCTGACGCCGCGGCCGCGGGACGGCGCGGCCACCCGGGACCCGCCGCCCGATCCGGTCCCGAACGTCCGAATGGGGACACGGTCCCCGGCGACGCGGGACCTTCGGTCGATGACGCCCGGCGGCCCCGGCCGGAGCATTGATCCGAGAAGGCCGGGCCGCATGAAGGGAGGAGGCCGTGGCGCTCAAGCTGTTCGCCGGGTTGCCGTCCGGCCGGGCCGTCGTGGCGTTCCTGCTGATCCCGCTCGCCCTCGTGGTGATCATGAAGAACCCCGAGGCGTCCGCGGCGGTCGTGGAGGCCCTCATCCGCCTCGTCGTCGCGGTCTTCGGCGCGGTGGCCGACGCGATCGGCGGCCTGCTCGCCGCCCTCGCCGACGCCGGCGGCTGACGGCGCGGCGGCGGGGCGCCGCCGGGCCCGGTCAGGCCTCCTGGGCGAGCGGGACGCTCCACCGCAGCGACGACCCGCGGTCCCGGCCGGGCCCGAACGCGAACTCGCCGCCGAGCCGCTCGGCCCGATCCTGCATGTTGCGCAGCCCGCTGCGGCGGCCGCCCTCCGGGGGCGGGCCGATCCCGTTGTCGTCCACCTGCAGCGTGAGCACGCCGTCGACGGCCCGCACCGTCACGTCGACGTGCGACGCCTTGGCATGCCGCACCACGTTCGACAGCGCCTCCCGCAGCACGGCGAGCAGCTGGTCGGCCAGGTTCGGCGTCACCTGGGTGTCGAGCTGGCCCTCCAGCTTGAGGCCGGGCATGAAGCCGAGCCTGCTGCGGGCGTCCTCGACGAGCTCCACGATGCGGGAGCGCAGGCTCGGCGACTCCAGGTCGCGCGGGGTCTGCAGGGCGAAGATCGTGGACCGGATCTGCCGGATCGTCTCGTCGAGCTCGTCGATCGCGGTCTGCAGCCGCTGCACCGCCTCGGGCCGCTCCTCCACCAGCCGGACCGTGCTCATCAGCGTCATCGCGACCGCGAACAGCCGCTGGATCACCACGTCGTGCAGGTCCTTGGCGATGCGGTCCCGGTCCTCGAGCAGGCCGAGCCGCTCGGCGTCCTTGCGCCGCTCGGCGAGCTCGAGCGCGATCGCCGCCTGCCCGGCGAACGAGTGCAGCATGCGCAGCTCGGCGTCGCTGAACGGCAGCCGACCGGCGCGCCGGCCGAGCACCAGCACCCCGCGCGGCTGGCTGCCGCCCGCGCCGAGCGGCACCGCGGCGGCCGGGCCGATCTGCGAGCCGAGCAGGGTCATCGACCGCTCGGCGAGGCTCGCCACCCCCACCGGCTCGCCCGTGGTGAAGGCGGCGCCGCTGATCGACCCCTCGACCCCGACCCGGCTGTGCTCCACGCTGTCCGCGGCCGGCCCCTCGGCGTTCACCAGGTCGAGGTACTCGCCCGACTCGTCCGGTTCGAGGATCGCCACCACGTCGGCGTCGACCATCTCCCGGGCCCGCTTGCCGATGAACGTGAGCACCTCGCCGGACTCGGTGCCGGACAGCAGGCTCGTGGAGATCTCGGAGGAGGCGCGCAGCCAGGTCTCCCGGCGCCGGGTCTCCTCGTACAGCCGGGCGTTCTCGATCGCCACGCCGGCGGCGGTGGCGAGCGCCACCACGATCGCCTCGTCGTCCTCGTCGAACTCGGCGCCGCCGCGCTTCTCGGCGAGGTAGAGGTTGCCGAACACCTCGTCGCGCACCCGGATCGGCACGCCGAGGAACGTCTTCATCACCGGATGGCCGGGCGGGAAGCCGTACGCATCCGGGTGCTTGGAGATGTCGTTGAGCCGCAGCGGGCGCGGGTCCTTGATGAGCAGGCCGAGCAGGCCGAGCCCGTGCGGCCAGTGCTCGATGCGGGCGACCTCCTCCTCGGTGAGGCCGACCGGGATGAACTGCACCAGGGTCTGCTCTTCGCCGACCACGCCCAGCGCGCCGTAGGTGGCGTCGACGAGCGTGGTCGCGGTCTCCACGATGCGCCGCAGCACCGTCTCAAGGTCGAGGTCGCTGCCGATCGAGACCACGGCCTCGAGCAGCGCGTGCACCCGGTCCCGCGTGGCGAGCACGGCCTCCAGGCGCACCTGGAGTTCGGCGAGCAGCTCGTCCAGGCGCAGGTGCGGCAGGATGGACCGCGGCTTGCCACCGGTCATATCGAAGAGTCTGCCATTGGACCATGCCGCCCGTATACCCGGTCGTGATCGGTGACCGGTCCCCGGATCCGTCCGGATCCGAGGACCGGGGTCACACCTGCTTGCGGCGCCGCCATTCGCGCTCGGCGATCAGCCACGCCGCGTCCCAGTCGGCGTACCGGCGGCGGTCCAGCAGCGCGCGCACCCCCGCGTAGCCGCCGAGGGTGACCGTGGCGGAGAGCAGCACCACGGTGAGCCCCACCGCGATCGTGCGGACGATGGTGTCGATCCGCTGCGGCGGGCCCGGCGCCACCCGGCCGGAGGCGTCCACCCAGACCTTGGTCGTGGTCCCCGCCTTCGCGCCCCACCGCACCGGGACCGTCGCGGTCACCGGGCGGCCGTCGACGTCGGTCCACGTCGCCTTGGCGCGGGTCATCGTCGCGCCGCCCTCGTACGGGGCGAGGGTGGGCTGCGGCGCGTCCTGCATCAGGCGCGCGGTCACCCAGCGCCCGCCGAGCTCGGACCGCACGCCGTCGTCGTACACCATGCGGCCGGCGTGCAAGGCGAGCCCGATGCCCGCGACGAACATCAGCAGGAACAGGGCGACGGACAGCGCCTCGATCCGGTCCGTGCCGCGGCGCAGCGGGTTGCGGTCGGGCCGGTAGAGCCGGATCCGCGACGCCACCCAGCGGGCCAAGCCTCGCATTCGGTCCACCTTCCTTCTGCGGAGAGCTGTCGCACGGCGGGCGCGGTGACCGTTACAGTTCGCGCCCGACCCGGGCGGCCATCTCGGTGAGCCGGCAGGCGTAGCCCCACTCGTTGTCGTACCAGCCGAACACCTTCACGAGCGTGCCGTCGGCCTGGGTGAGCGGGGCGTCGAACACGCACGAGTGCGCGTCGCCGACGATGTCGCGGGAGACGATCGGCGCGGTGCTGTAGCGGAGCACGCCCTTGAGCGGGCCCTCGGCCGCCTTGGCGAACGCGTCGTTCACCTCGTCGGCGGTGACCTCGCGGGAGAGGATCGCGGTGAGGTCGGTGAGCGAGCCGTCCTCGACCGGTACGCGCAGCGCCACGCCGTCGAGCCTGCCCTCCAGCTCGGGCAGCACGAGCCCCACGGCCCGGGCGGCGCCGGTGGTGGTCGGCACGATGTTCACCGCGGCGGAGCGGGCGCGGCGCGCGTCCTTGTGCGGGGCGTCGAGCAGCCGCTGGTCGGCGGTGTAGGCGTGCACCGTGGTCATGTAGCCCTTGACCACGCCGAAGGTCTCGTGCAGCACCTTGATCATCGGCGCCACGCAGTTGGTGGTGCAGGAGGCGAGGGAGATCACCTCGTGCCGGGCCGCGTCGTAGGCGGCGTCGTTCACGCCGGGCACGATCGTGGCGTCCACGCCCTTGCCCGGGGCGGAGATGATGACCTTGCGGGCGCCGCCCTTGAGGTGCGCCGCCGCGGCCTCGCGGGTGCGGAACTTGCCGCTCGCCTCGACCACGACGTCCGCGCCGTGCGCGGCCCAGTCGATCTCGGCGGGCTCACGGTGCGCGGTCACCGGGATGCGCCGGCCGTTCACCACGATGTGGTCGTCGCCCGCGGCGACCTCGGCGTCGTACGTCCCGTACGTCGAGTCGTACTTGAGCAGGTGCGCCAGCGTCGCCGCGTCGGTGATGTCGTTGATCGCGACGATCTCCACGTCGGCCGACGGGGCGCGGCGGAACACGGCCCGGCCGATCCGGCCGAACCCGTTGATGCCTATGCGTACCGTCATCGATCCTCCCAACCTTGCCTCACGGCCATCGTCGGCCGGGCCGTACCGCGCGGGTAGAGCCGAGGGTCCCGACCGTCGGGGGCACAAGGACCCTGGGTGGAGCGCACGGAAGGGATCACGATGGGGCCATGACGAGGACGGTGCCGGACGAATGCGACGTGCTGCTGCGCGACGGTGACATCGCGCACCTGCGCCCGTTGCGTCCCGAGGACCGCGCGGCGCTGCACGCGCTGGTCGACGCGACGTCGGAGCGCTCGGCGTTCCTGCGGTTCTTCACCGGCGGCCGGGCCACCGCCCACGCGTACGCCGACCGCGTCACCTCCCCGGCGTACCGGGGCCAGGCGCTCGTGGCGTTCCTCCGCGGGCGGCTGGTCGCGGTCGCCGAGTACGTCCCGGAGGGGGACGAGGCCGACGTGGGCATCCTCATCCACGACTCGGTGCACGGCAACGGGCTCGGCACGCTGCTGCTGGAGCACCTCGCGGTCAACGCCGCCGAGTCGGGGGTGCGCACGTTCACGGCGGACGTGCTGCCGGAGAACCGGCAGATGATCCAGGTGTTCGAGGACCTCGGGCTCGAGGTGCGGCGGCGGTACGAGGACGGGCTGTTCAAGGTGCGGATCCCGCTCGAGCCGACCCCCGCCCTGCTCGCCGGCATCGAGGCGCGCGAGCACCGGGCCGCGGTCGCGTCGCTCACCCGGCTGCTGGGGCCCGAGTCGGTCGCGGTGATCGGCGCCGGGCGGGACCCGGGCAGCGTGGGCCACCGGGTGCTGCGCAACCTCGTCGACGGCGGCTTCCCCGGCCCGATCTACCCGGTCAATCCGCGGGCGAAGCAGCTATGCGGGCTGCGCGCCTACGCCGCGATCGGCGACGTGCCGGGCCCGGTCGACCTCGCGGTGGTGGCGGTCCCGGCCCGGGCGGTGACCCGGGTGGCCCGGCAGTGCGCCGAGGCCGGGGTGCGCGGCCTCGTCGTGGTGACCGGGGGCCTCACCCAGGCGGGCAAGGCCGGGCGGCAGGCCGAGCTGCTGCGCATCTGCCGGGACGGCGGCATGCGGCTGGTCGGCCCGAACAGCCTCGGCGTGGTCGGCAGCGCGGGGCGGCTCAACGCGAGCGTGCTGCCCGCGACCCCGCCGCGCGGCCGGCTCGGGCTCATGTCGCAGTCCGGCACGGTCGCGGTGGCGCTGCTGGAGCGGGCCGCCGCGCTCGGCATCGGCGTCTCCTCGTTCGTGTCCACCGGCGACAAGGCCGACGTGAGCGGCAACGACCTGCTCGAGTACTGGGAGGACGACCCGGAGACCGACGTGGTCGCGCTTTACCTGGAGTCGTTCGGCAACCCGCGCCGGTTCGGCCGGATCGCCCGGCGGCTCGCCGCGCGCAAGCCGGTGATCGTGCTGAAGAGCGGCCGCACCGTCTCCGGCGACCGGGCCGTGCGGTCGCACACCGCCGCCGCGGCCACCCCGGAGACGGCCGTGGACGCGCTGCTGTCCGCGGCCGGGGTGATCCAGGTGGACACCGTGCAGCGGCTGCTCGACACCGCGCGGCTGCTGCTCGGCGCGCCGCTGCCCGCCGGCCCCCGGGTGGCGATCGTCGGCAACTCGGGCGGCCCGGAGGCGCTCACCGCCGACGCGTGCCTGCAGCGCGGCCTCGCCGTACCCGAGCTGTCCCCCGAGACCAAGCTGGTGCTGCGCCGGGAGACCTCGCCCACCACGGCGGTCGCCAACCCGGTCGCGCTCGCCGCGGACGCCCCGGCGGAACGGCTCGCCGACGCGGTCCGCACCGTGCTCGCCGACCCGGGGATCGACGCCGTGCTCGTCGTCTACACCCCGCCGTTCGGCTCCGGCCGGGAGAGCACCTGCAAGGCGATCGCCGAGGTGGCGAACGGCGCGGACAAGCCGGTGCTCGCCTGCGTGCTCGGCCACGACGGCGTGCTCCCCGGCGGCACGCCCAGCTACGCGTTCCCCGAGCAGGCGGTCTACGCGCTGAGCCGGGTCGTCGACTACGTACGGCGCCGCGAACGGCCGGCCGAGATCGCCGCCGAGGCCCGGCCGTGGAGCCGGGACCGGACCGCGGCCGCGATCGTGCGGCAGGAGCTCGCCGAGCACCCCGAGGGCCGCTGGCTCGACCACCGCACCGCGGCCCGGCTGCTCGCCCGCTACGGGGTGCACGTCGCCGAGTCGATCGAGGTGGACGGCCCGGAGACCGCCGCCGAGGCCGCCGCGCTCACCGGCCTGCCCGCCGCGCTCAAGGCGACCGGCCCCGACCTGGTGCACAAGAGCGACGTCGGCGGCGTCGCTCTCGACCTCGCCACCCCGGCCGACGTCGCCCAGGCGTACCGGGAGATGGCCGAACGGCTCGGCCCGGCGATGACCGGCGCGCTCGTCCAGCCGATGGTCACCGACGGCGTCGAGATCATCATCGGCGGCGTGGAGCACCCGGCCTTCGGCCCGCTGATCATGGTCGGCATGGGCGGT
>Ga0066870_100025_pt1 | contig 108294 bp, 85 predicted proteins | sample CeladaPassage60A_FD_62237 | JGI IMG/M metagenome (GOLD analysis project Ga0066870, IMG submission 62237) | Cellulose-adapted microbial communities from the Joint BioEnergy Institute, USA - Passage3 60A | ecosystem: Engineered > Bioreactor > Continuous culture > Unclassified | place: USA... | reverse complement strand
TCGACCCAGAAGACCTTACCGACGGTCTTCGGCAGGTTGACGTTCTTGACCTTGGTGGTCTTGACCTTGCCGAAGCCGGTCGGGTTGGTCATACCCGGCCTGCTGTCCGGCTTGGGCCCGCCCTTGACCTGGAGCCGCTCGCTCCGGCTGACCTTGTAGTCGTACTTGTACTCCTTGGCCGCCTTCAGAGCGGCGGCGTTGGCGTCGAGCCAGAACTGCGCCACCGAGTACGCCTGGGCCGGAGTCTTGGCCAGGTACTCACTGGACCGCACCGGAGCGGCGGACGCGGTGGTGGTGGTGACCAGCGAGGTGCCCAGTACGGCGGAGGCGGCTACGGCACCACCAAGCGGGAGAACAAGACGCTTGACTCGGGTGTTCAAGGGAAGCTCCTTGGGACGTCGTGCAGTGCAACGCATCGGGTGTCCCACGCGTCAGTCGAGAGACAGTCAGGAACATACGCGGTGATCTCGGGGTTCTCACAGGTTTTCTTCAAGGAAAAGTCGATCACCGCGCATGTGACACTTCTGTGACCTTTGCGAACGCGTGTGTCAGATGTCACTTTGTGTGGACATCGCCGCAGGTCGTAGGCGGGGTCCCGGCCGCCCCCGGGCGGCGCGGAGTGAAGGCGCCGTCAAGGGTGCGGGATGCTTCATGTGGTACAAATCACATGGATCGCACGGCACCGATTCGGCGTCGATCGCGTCTAAGAGGCTTGCCACCCGCCGCCGGGTGGGGGTGAACTGGAGGCACCCGGTGGCGGCAGCGGACGAGGCAGGAGCTCGTGACCCGTCTCGACATCGTTGAGCAGGGCCCGCGGCGGCGGTGGCGCCTGCTGCGCGTCCTGGCCGGGGCCGGTCTGCTCGCGCTCGCCGCCGGAGCCCTGCTGTCCCGCGGGGGCGACCCGGCGCCGGCCCCGGCGGCCGAGCCCTCTGCGCAGAGCGAGCCCACCCGCACCGGCCGGCCCACCCCCCGGGTCAGCGTCGGCGACTCCAACCCCGTCACGATCAACGCGCTCTTCCCCGAGGAGCGGGGGAGCGGGGACACCCGGCGGATCGACCTCACCTTCCCCGACGGCTCGCGGGCCACGCTCACCTACCCCGCCGACCTCCGCCTCGCCGAGCTGGGTGTGCGCCCGCAGATCGGCGGGACGCTGATGACCGACGGGGAGCTGCAACCCCGGCTGCTCGTCGCCCCCATGCGGGGCGAGGCCGAGGTCGCGCGGAACGGGCCGATGATCCGGCGCCTCGAGGACAACGTGACGCTCTGGCCGCAGCCGCCGGGCTCGCCCGGCGCGGGCGAGGTGCTGCTGTTCGAGTTCGGCCGCTGGCGGCTCGCGCTCACCGACCGGCGCGCCGGCCTCACCTTCGAGCAGCGTCAGGCCTGGGCGCGCAACCTGCGCGGCAGGGTCACCAAGGACGGCTTTTTGGTGCTGTCCGCCCGGCCGCCGCTCGTGCTCTCCCGGCCGGGCGCGGTGTACGCCGAGCGCCCGTACGGCCCGCAGCTGTGGATCGGCGGCGACGGCGGCCCGCTGATCGTGCTCACCCCCACCCCGGACTGCGCCGAGCGCGCGGTCGTGCCGCCGACCGTCCGGGACCGGCCGGGCGACTCGGCCGCACGGTGCCGGGGCGACGTGCACGTGGCGGTCGCCGGCGAACGCGACTTCGTGCGGCGCGTGATCGAGGAGGTGCGGGTGCGCTACACCCCGCGAGGGCGTGGTGGGTAGGGTTCCGGCATGTTCGCCGTAACCGCAAGCGCCACCGACCCGAACGACCCGCTCCGCGGCCTCACCCTGGGGGAGCGGCCCGAGCCGAAGGTCCCCGACGGCTGGACCACCGTGACCGTCCGGGCCGCGGCGCTCAACCACCATGACCTGTGGACGCTCCGGGGCGTGGGCATCGGCCAGGACCGGCTGCCCATCGTGCTCGGCTGCGACGCCGCGGGCGTCGACGAGGACGGCAACGAGGTGATCGTGCACGCGGTGATCGGCACGCCGGTGCACGGGGACGAGACCCTCGATCCCAAGCGCTCGCTGCTGTCGGAGGTGTACGACGGCACGTTCGCCGAGCGGGTGGCCGTGCCGCGCCGCAACCTCGTGCCCAAGCCCGCCGGGCTCAGCTTCGAGCACGCCGCCTGCCTGCCCACCGCGTGGCTCACCGCCTACCGCATGCTGTTCGAGAAGTCCGGCTGCGAGCCCGGCTCCACCGTGCTCGTGCAGGGCGCGGGCGGCGGCGTCGCGACCGCGCTGATCATGCTCGGCCGGGCCGCCGGGTACCGGATGTGGGCGACGAGCCGCTCGGCGGAGAAGCGGGCCCGGGCGCTCGAGCTCGGCGCCGACCAGGTGTTCGAGCCCGGGGCGCGGCTGCCCGAGCGGGTGGACGCGGTGATGGAGACGGTCGGCCAGGCGACCTGGGCGCACTCGCTCAAGGCGCTGCGGCCCGGCGGCCGCATCGTGGTGTCCGGCGCCACGAGCGGCGCGGTGCCCCCGGCCGAGCTCAACCGGGTCTTCTTCCTCCAACTTTCCGTGGTGGGCAGCACCATGGGCACCCGCGAGCAGCTGGAACGGCTCGCCCGCTTCCTCGAGCAGACCGGCGTGCGGCCGGTGATCGACCGGACGCTGCCGCTCGACCGGGCCCGCGAGGGCTTCGAGGCGATGCAGCGCGGCGAGCTGTTCGGCAAGGTCGTCTTCACGCTGCAGTGACCCGCGGGCGCGGACCCGGGGGGACCCGGCGCGTCACCGCCGGAGCGCCTCCCGGATCCGCTCCGCCACGTCGTCGAGCGCCTCGCGGCAGTAGGTGAGCGTGTTCTCGTCCAGCTCGGCCTCGGCCGCCTCGCGCCGGATCCGCGCGACGAAGTCGGCGAGCATGCGGCCCAGCTCGGCGTCGTACTCGGCCCGCTCCCGCCGGGCCTGGCGGGTGCCGCCCGCGCCGGAGGCGCCGAAGCCCCGCCAGAACTCGTCCCAGATGCGCAGCCACTCCCGGGCCCACTGCTCGCCCTCGTCGAGCAGCTCCTGGGGCGGCCGGCCCCAGGCCACGGTGAACGGGAACGACACCCGCGGCCCGCGCCCGCGCCGCTCCTCGGCCCCCGGCCGCCCCCGGTCGGCGGTACGGCTCGCGCCCTCGCTCCGCCGCATGTCGCGGGCGACCCGGGTGAGCTCGTCGCGCAGCGCGCGCACGGTCTCCCGGACGTCCTCCTTCACCTCGCGGGCGATGTCCCGCACCGAGTCGGCGATCTCCTGCTCCAGCTCGGCGAGCTCGTCGAGCCGGGCGTTGAGCTCGGCGCGGCCCTTGTCGGTGATGGTGAACACCTTCTTGCCGTCCCGCACCTCGTGCGTGACGAGGCCCTCCTCCTCCAGCCGGGCGAGCCGCGGGTAGATCGTGCCGGGGGAGGGGGAGTAGACGCCGAGGAACCGGTCCTGCAGCAGCCGGATCACCTCGTACCCGTGCCGCGGGCTCTCCTCCAGCAGCTTGAGCAGGTACAGCCGAAGCCGCCCGTGGCGAAACACCGGACTCATGACTCCTCCCCTCCCGGGCGCGGCTCCCCGCGCAGCAGTGTGACGTCCCCCGACACGGTGGTGACCTCGACCGAGGCCATGCCACCGCCGAGCCGCCCGCTCACCGACCGGGCGCCCGGGTACCCGTCGCAGCGGAGCCCGTCGAAGCCGGTGGTGATGGCGCCGACGGCCGAGCGCAGCAGCACGTCGGTGTCGACGTCGGCGGGCAGCCGTACCACGACCGGGCCGGACACGCTGTGCAGCGTGACGTGCCCGGTGGGCGTGAGGGCGAGGTCGGCGGTGATCCGGGCGGACACCGTGTCCGCCCGCAGCCGCCGCGGGGTGCCGGCGGCGACGGTGAGCTCGCCCGCCACGCTGGTGAACGACAGATCCCCGGTGAGCGCCCGGCTCTCCACCGCGCCGGACACAGTCTCGGTGCTGATCTCGCCGCTCACGCCGTCGAGCACGACGTCGCCGGTCACGCTCCGCACGCTGGTCCGGTTCTCGAACCCGGCGACCACCGCGGAGGCGGAGACCACGCCCACCCGCACCCGGCAGTCCCGCGGCGCGGTGAGGGTGAGCACGGCGCGCCGCCGGTCGGGGCGAAGCCAGCCGAGCAGGCCCTCCACGCCCGGCTCGCCGTACCCCACGACGAGCCGGCCGTCGTCGTGGGTGACGGTGAGCGGCGCCGGGCCGATCTCGCTCACCTCGAGCATCGGCGGCCCGTCGCTCGCCAGTACGGCGAGCCGCCCCGCCATCACGCGCACGGTGAGCTCGGTGACGGGGCCGAACGTGAGCCGATCCGGTGAGTCGATCGTCCAGCGTTGCATGACGGGCCCTCCGCCTCGACTGTCGTCGAAGAACACGATATGTCGCGTTGACCCAAAGTCAAGACATATCGCGTTCTACTCGTCGTCGAGCCCGTCCTCCCCGTCGTCGAACCGGGCGAGCCAGGTGGCGAACCGGTCGATGGGGGTCTCGAACTCGGGGTTGAGATCGACGAACTCGCGCAGCCGCTCGGCGAGCCAGGAGATCGCGATCTCCTCGTCGCCGCGCCGCTCCACGAGCTCCTCGATGCCGCGATCGGTGAAGTACATCGCAGTTTCCTCCTGCGCATACGGGAAGTCCCCCACGCCGGGCCGCGCGGGGCCCGGCGTGGGGGACCGGATCGTCGTCTTCGGTCCGGGCGGTGAGCCCGGCGAAGGGGTCAGGCGCCGAAGACCTTCCGCAGCAGCTCCTCCTGCTCCTCCTCGTGCTTGGCCTGCGAGCCGGTCGCCGGGGAGGGGTTCGGGTCCCGCGAGATCCGGCGGATCGGCCGCCCGCCCAGCAGGTCGGGGTTCTCGGCGAGCTTGAGCGTCAGGTACGGCCACGGGCCCATGTTGACCGGCTCCTCCTGCGCCCAGATCAGCTGGACGTCGGAGCCGTACCGGTCGAGCTCGGCGATGAGCTCCTGCCGCGGCCACGGGTAGAGCCGCTCCAGCCGGACGAGCGCGACGTCATTCCGGCCGAGCTTCTCCCGCCGCGCCAGCAGGTCGTAGTAGATCTTGCCGGAGCACAGCACCACGGTGCGCACGCCCGCCGGGTCGACCTTGGTGTCGCCGAGCACCGGGCGGAACGAGCCGCTGGTGAAGTCGCGGACCGGGGAGGTCGCGCCCTTGTGCCGCAGCAGCGACTTCGGCGTGAACACGATGAGCGGGCGCCGCCGGTTCGACAGCACCTGCCACCGCAGCAGGTGGAAGTACTGCGCCGAGGTCGTCGGCTGCGCGACCGTCATGTTGTCCCGGGCGCACAGCTGCAGGAACCGCTCGATGCGGGCCGAGGAGTGGTCCGGGCCCTGGCCCTCGTAGCCGTGCGGCAGCAGCAGCACCACCGAGGAGCGCTGGCCCCACTTCTCCTCGCCGGAGCAGACGAACTCGTCGATGATCGACTGGGCGCCGTTGGCGAAGTCGCCGAACTGCGCCTCCCAGCAGACGAGCGCGTCCGGGCGCACCGTGCTGTAGCCGTACTCGAAGCCCATCGCGGCGAACTCGCTGAGCAGCGAGTCGTACACGTAGAACTTCGTCGTGCCGTGGTTGAACGCCTTGAGCGGGGTGTGCTCCTCGCCGGTGAGCCGGTCGACCAGCACGGCGTGCCGCTGGCCGAAGGTGCCGCGCCGGGAGTCCTGGCCGACGAGCCGCACCGCGTGGCCGTCGATGAGCAGCGAGCCGAACGCGATCGTCTCGCCCATCGCCCAGTCGATCGCGTCCTCCTCGACCATCTGGGCGCGGCGCTGCAGCAGCGGCACCAGCCGCGGGTGCGGCGTGAAGCCCTCGGGGAGGTTGATCTGGGTGTCGACGACCCGCTTGATCGCCTCCTCGGTGGTGGCGGTCGGGGTGTCCTCGTGCCGCCACGGCACCAGGTCCTCGGCCGGCGGCTTGAGCACCGCGCCGGGCTCCGGCGGGCGCTTGGCCGCCTCGCGGACCTCGGTGAACGCGCGCTCCAGCTTCTCCTGGTAGTCGCGCAGCGCCTGCTCGGCCTCCTCCACCGTGATGTCGCCGCGGCCGATCAGCGCCTCGGTGTAGAGCTTCCGCACCGACCGCTTGGCGTCGATCAGGTCGTACATCAGCGGCTGGGTGAAGCTCGGGTTGTCGGCCTCGTTGTGGCCGCGGCGGCGGTAGCAGACGAGGTCGATGACCACGTCCTTGCGGAACGCCTGGCGGTACTCGAACGCGAGCCGGCCCACCCGGACCACGGCCTCGGGGTCGTCGCCGTTCACGTGGAAGATCGGCGCCTGGATCATCCGGGCCACGTCGGTGGCGTACACCGACGAGCGGGACGAGGCGGGCGAGGTGGTGAAGCCGACCTGGTTGTTGACGACCACGTGCACGGTGCCGCCGGTGCGGTAGCCGCGCAGCTGCGACAGGTGGAGGGTCTCGGCGACCACGCCCTGGCCGGCGAACGCGGCGTCGCCGTGGATGAGCACCGGCAGGACGGTGAAGCCCTCCTCGCCGCGCTCGAGCAGGTCCTGCTTGGCGCGGACCACGCCCTCGAGCACCGGGTCGACCGCCTCCAGGTGCGACGGGTTCGCCACCACCGACGTCTTGATCTTCGAGCCGTCGAGGGCGGTGAAGATGCCGCTCGCGCCGAGGTGGTACTTGACGTCACCCGAGCCGTGCGCGCTGCGCGGGTCGAGGTTGCCCTCGAACTCGGCGAAGATCTGCGCGTACGACTTGCCGACGATGTTGGCGAGCACGTTGAGCCGGCCGCGGTGGGCCATGCCGATGACGACCTCGTCGAGGCCGTCCTGCGCGGCCGCGGTGATCACCGAGTCGAGCAGCGGGATGAGCGACTCGCCGCCCTCGAGCGAGAACCGCTTCTGGCCGACGAACTTGGTCTGCAGGAAGGTCTCGAACGCCTCGGCGTTGTTGAGCCGGCGCAGGATGTTGAGCTGCTCCTCCCGGCTCGGCTTCTGGTGCGGCCGCTCGACGCGCTCCTGGATCCAGGCCCGCTCCTCGGGCTCCTGGATGTGCATGTACTCGATGCCGATCGTGCGGACGTAGGAGTCCCGCAGCACGCCCAGGATGTCGCGCAGCTTCATCAGCGGCTTGCCGCCGAAGCCGCCGGTGGGGAACTCGCGCTCCAGGTCCCACAGCGTCAGGCCGTGCGACTGGATGTCGAGGTCGGGGTGCTTGCGCTGGCGGTAGTCGAGCGGGTCGGTGTCCGCCATGAGGTGGCCGCGCACCCGGTAGGCGTGGATGAGCTCGAGCACCCGGGCCGACTTGGTGACCTCGTCGTCGTGGCTGACCGAGATGTCGCGGACCCAGCGCACCGGCTCGTACGGGATGCGCAGCGCCTCGAAGATCTTGTCGTAGAACGCGTCCTCGCCGAGCAGCAGCTGGTGGATCTTGCGGAGGAACTCGCCCGACTGCGCGCCCTGGATGATCCGGTGGTCGTAGGTCGAGGTGAGCGTGAGGATCTTGCTCACCGCGAGGCGGGCGAGGGTCTCGTCGGAGGCGCCCTGGTACTCCGCCGGGTACTCCATCGCGCCGACGCCGACGATCGTGCCCTGGCCCTGCATGAGCCGGGGTACCGAGTGGACGGTGCCGATCGTTCCGGGGTTGGTGAGGGTGATCGTGGTGTCGGCGAAGTCCTCGACGGTGAGCTTGCCGGCCCGGGCCCGGCGCACGATGTCCTCGTACGCCGTCCAGAACTCCCGGAAGTTCATCTCCTCGGCCCGCTTGATCGAGGGCACGAGGAGCTGCCGGCTGCCGTCGGGCTTCTTGATGTCGATGGCGAGGCCGAGGTTGACGTGCCGCGGCTTGACGAGCGTCGGCTTGCCGTCGATCTCGGCGTAGGAGTGGTTCATCTCCGGCATCGCCTTGACCGCCTGGACCACGGCGTAGCCGATGATGTGCGTGAACGAGACCTTGCCGCCACGCCCGCGGGCCAGGTGGTTGTTGATGACGATGCGGTTGTCGATGAGGAGCTTCGCCGGTATCGCCCGCACGCTCGTGGCGGTCGGCACCGCGAGGCTCGCTTCCATGTTCGCCACCGTGCGGGCGGCCGCGCCGCGCAGCCGCTCCTCCTCCGCGCCCTCGGGCACGGGCGCCTTGGCCGCCTTCTTGGCGGCGGGCGCGGGCGCCGCCTTCGCCGGGGCCGGCGCGGCCGGAGCGGTTTCCGCGGGGGCCGGCGCGGTGGCCGTGGCGCCGGAGTCGGCGCCGTTGCTCGCCTGAGTGGCCGTGGCGCGCTTGGCACCGGCGCCGTAATCAGCGAAGAAGTTCCACCATGCCCGGTCTACCGACTCGGGATCTTCTAGGTACTTCTGGTACAGCTCATCGACAAGCCACTCGTTCTGCCCAAAGCTGGCCAGCGGGTTTGTCCGCGACGACTCAGACGACACGGCGGAAATCGCCCTCTTCCGCAGATCGGCGTTGGATTGGAAGACCTGTCCAAGGCTACTCGCCCCGCCAGGGGGCGTGTGCCCAACAACGGGATCGCGATGTCGGCACGTTGACGGGCCGGTGACTCATCCGATGCGCATCCGGCGGCTCCTTGCGTCCTCGGCGTCCCGGCGGCGGCGCGCCGCCGAGGGGCGAGGTGGCGGGCATCTCCTCGATCCGATCCTCTCAGTGCGCACGCGGTTGGTCACCACCCGGCGCCCTCACCCGCCGGTCAGGCCCTGCTGGCCGCGTGGCCAGACGATCTGGCCCGGTGGTGAGGTACAGGGCGCCGCTTATCCTGAACGTGCCCATATTGAATCATATGTGTTACTAACGGTTGTCCCGTCCGGTGGAACGCGGGCGGGCCGAACCGAGCGTCGTCGTGCGGTCTTCCCCGGAGCCGCCCGCGGGCGCGCCGGGGCCCGGTCGCGCGGGCGGTGCCGTACCGGCTTCCCGTGACCCCCACTAGAACGGCATTCGATTCATATGCGCACAATCGTGGGGGGTGAAGGGAGTTTCGGATGGTACGGGAAACAGCGGTCGGCGCCGCCGGCGAAATCCGCCCGGGCGCGGCGCCTGAAAAGGCGCCGGGCACTGTGCCGGAGCCTGTGCCGGACCCTGTGGCGGACCCTGTGGCCGGAGCCGCGCCGGAGGCCGCCGCGCGCGTCTCACGCGCTCGGGCGCGATCGGTCCCGTCCGCCGCCGAGGGCCGGCGCGCCGCCTCGCGGAACGGCGAGCTGCCGGCCGTCGAGCGGGTACGGCCCGGCCTCTGGTCGATCCCCGTGCCGGTCCCGATCGACTCGCTCCGGTACGTGCTCGTCTACGCGCTCGAGCTGCCCGACGGCGTCGCGATCGTGGACGCCGGGTGGGACAGCGACGAGGCCTACACCGCGCTGTGCGACGGGCTCGCCGCGGCCGGGTTCGCCGTCTCCGACGTGCGGGCGGTGCTCGTCACCCACGTGCACCCCGACCACTACGGCCTCGCCGGGCGGGTGCGCGAGCGGTCGGGGGCGTGGATCGGGGTCCACCCGGCCGACGCCGACCTGGTCCGGAACCGCCGCGTCCAGGACGCCGAGGACCCGGAGGCGCGCGTCAAGGAGCTGCTGCGGCGCGACCGGGAGCTGCTCGAGCGGTGCGGGGCGCCGCAGGAGGTGATCACCGAGGCGGTGAACCTCGCGGGGATGATGCGCCGGTTCGCCGCCCCGGCCCGCCCGGACGTGCTCATCGAGGACGGCGACCGGCCGGTGCTGCCGGGCTGGGACCTGCGCGCGATCTGGACGCCCGGGCACTCGCCCGGCCACCTGTGCTTCGTCTCGGAGAGCCGGCGCGTCCTGCTCACCGGCGACCACGTGCTCCCGCGGATCACCCCGATCGTGTCGGTGCACCCCCAGTCGCCGCCGAACCCGCTCGCCGACTACCTCGACTCGCTCGCGAAGGTGCGCGCGGCCGGCGCGGCGGCGGGCGTCACCGAGGTGCTGCCCGCGCACGAGTACCGGTTCCGGGACCTCGCCGCGCGGGTCGACCACCTCATGGCGCACCACACCGAGCGGCTCGCCGAGATCGAGGCGGCGGTCGCCGCGGCGGGCGGCGCGGCCTGCTGGGAGATCGCGAGCCGGCTCACCTGGTCCCGGCCCTGGGAGTCGATCCCGAGCTTCCTGCGCAGGATGGCGAACAACGAGACGCTCGCCCACCTGGTCTGGCTGGAGTCCCGCGGCCGGGTCCGCCGGGTGCCGGGGCGGCCGGATCTGTGGTACCCGGCCGGCTGAGCCCGCGGCCGGGCCGTACCGAACCCTTCCCGGATCGGGAACCAGAGGTTACCGCCGGGTAGCCGTGCCGGGTGCGGGTCCGGCTATCGTGTGACAGCACCAGAACGTTGTTCTCCTGGAAGTTCTCCTGGAAGGGCGCACACATGTCGGAGCTTCGATTTGATGGGAAGGTCGCCGTCGTCACCGGTGCCGGGAACGGGCTCGGCCGGTCGCACGCGCTGCTGCTCGCCGAGCGCGGGGCGAAGGTCGTGGTGAACGACGTCGGCGGCGCGCTCGACGGCACCGGCTCCTCCGCGGGCCCCGCGGCCGAGGTCGTCGAGACGATCAAGAAGAACGGCGGCGAGGCCGTCGCGAGCACCGACAGCGTCGCCACTCCGGAGGGCGCCCAGGCGATCATCCAGACCGCCCTCGACGCGTTCGGCCGGGTGGACATCCTCGTCAACAACGCCGGCATCCTGCGCGACCGGTCGTTCGGCAAGATGACGGTCGAGGAGTTCGACGCCGTGCTCGCCGTGCACGTGCGCGGCTCGTTCCTCGTCACCCGCGCCGCCTTCCCGCACATGAAGGAGCAGGCGTACGGCCGGATCATCAACACCAGCTCGCCGGCCGGCCTGTTCGGCAACTTCGGCCAGACGAACTACTCCACCGCGAAGATGGGTCTGGTCGGCTTCACCAAGACCCTCGCCATCGAGGGCGCCCGCGCCAACATCAAGGTGAACGCGATCGCCCCGGTGGCGTGGACCCGGATGACCCAGTCGATCCTCCCGGCCGAGTTCGAGCAGAAGTTCTCCGTCGACCGGATCAGCCCGCTCGTGGCCTACCTCGCCCACGAGAGCTGCGAGACCACCGGTGAGGTGTTCTCCGTCGGCGGCGGCCGGGTGGCCCGCGTGTTCGTCGCCGAGGGCCCGGGCTGGCGCACCGACGACATCAGCCCCGAGGCGATCCGCGACAACTGGGAGGCGATCATGGCCGAGCAGCCGTACCTCACCACCGAGCTCGGCAAGCAGGCCCAGGCCTCCATGGAGAAGATGCTCTGACCCAGGACGGACCTCGCGCGGCACCCGCGGCATCGCCCGCGGGTGCCGCCCGCGTCTGCGGCCCGGCCGCGCCGTACCGGCACCGCCCGCGTACGGCGCCGCCGGGCCGATCTTTGTTCGATCATCGGCGTAAGTCGCCGTATGTCGGCCATTGTGCCGGCGGAAGTATGGGGAATGGGACGGCGGGAGACCGCTCTCCGTCCTCACTTCGTTCGATCATCGACAGAAAAGAGTATTGATTCCGGCGAAAGTCATGATTTATGTTCGCGGCATGACCACCCCATCGGGCGACGAGCGAGCCGTACCCGGCTCCCCGGCGGACGTGCTCACCCTCATCGGCGCGGGATCGGCGACCACGCGCGCCGACCTGGCACGGATCACCGGGCTCGCCCGATCCACCATCTCCCAGCGGGTGGACCAGCTCATCGAGAGCAGGCTGGTGAGCGAGACCGAGGGCGGGGAGTCCACGGGCGGGCGGCCGCCGCGCCAGCTGCGGCTGCGCACCGCGGACAACGTGGTCGCCGGGGTGGACCTCGGCGCCACCCACTGCCGGATCTCGCTCATGGACATCAGCGGGCGCACCCTCGCCACCCATGAGGACCCGCTGCTGATCTCGGAGGGGCCGGAGACCGTGCTCGCGCACGTGGACCGGCGCATCCGCGGCCTGCTCGCCGACGCGAAACTCACCCCCGAGGCGCTCAAGGCGATCGGCATCGGCGTGCCCGGCCCGGTCGAGTTCGCCACCGGCCGCCCCAACAACCCGCCGATCATGCCCGGGTGGAACGCGTACCCGATCCCCGACTACTTCACCGAGCGGTACAACGCGCTCGTCAAGGTCGACAACGACGTGAACGTGATGGCGCTCGGCGAGCACCGCGCCGCCTTCCCGGACACCCGGTACCTGCTGTTCGTCAAGGTCGGCACCGGGATCGGCTGCGGGATCATCGCCCAGGGGCGGCTGCACCGCGGCGCCCAGGGCTGCGCCGGCGACATCGGCCACATCCGGGTGAGCGGCCACGACGAGGCCGGGTGCCGGTGCGGCAACAGCGCGTGCCTCGAGGCGGTCGCGGGCGGCGGCGCGCTCGCCCGCAAGCTCACCGAGCTCGGCTTCCCCGCCGAGTCGGGCTCGGACGTGGTCGCCCTCGTCCAGGCGGGCAACACCCAGGCGCTGCGCCTCGTCCGGGAGGCCGGCCGGCTGATCGGCGAGGTGCTGGCGAGCCTGGTCAACTTCTTCAACCCCGAGGTGATCGTGGTCGGCGGCGTGCTCGCCAAGGTGCACGACCACCTGCTCGCGGGCATCCGGGAGGTCATCTACCGGCGCTCCCTCCCGCTCGCCACCCACCACCTCGCCATCGTCCCGACCCGAACCGGCGCGGACGCGGCCGCGACCGGCGCCGGAATGCTCGCCATCGAGCACTTCCTCGCCCCCGAGAACATCAACCGGATCGTCACCGAGGCCGAGTCCGCGAAGACGCCCACCTCCACCGGAGGCTGACACCCCCCTGGAGGCGACATGCCTTCACCCGCACCCCTGCTGCGCATGCGGGGCATCGTCAAACACTTCCCCGGCGTTCGCGCCCTCGACGGGGTCGATCTCGACGTGCACGCCGGGGAGGTGCACTGCCTGCTCGGCCAGAACGGCGCCGGGAAGTCCACCCTGATCAAGGTGCTCTCCGGCGCCCACCGGCCCGACGCCGGCGAGGTGCTCCTCGACGGCCGCCCGGTACGGCTCGCCGACCCGACCGCGGCGATGCGCGCCGGCATCGCCACGATCTACCAGGAGCTCGACCTGGTGGACGGGCTGACCGTGGCGGAGAACATCTTCCTCGGCCACGAGCACGCCGCGTTCGGCTTCGTCCGCCGCCGCGAGGCGAACCGGGCCGCGGCCGGGCTGCTCGCCCGGCTCGGCCACCCCGAGATCCATCCGGCCACCGAGGTGGGCCGCCTGTCGCCCGCGAGCAAGCAGGTGGTGAGCATGGCGCGGGCGCTCTCCCACAACGCCCGGCTGATCATCATGGACGAGCCGTCCGCCGCGCTCGCCCACGACGAGGTGGCGAACCTGTTCCGGGTGATCCGCGAGCTCACCGCCCAGGGCGTCGCGGTCGTCTACATCTCGCACCGGCTGGAGGAGATCCGCGAGATCGGGGACCGGGTCACCGTGCTCAAGGACGGCCGCACGGTCGCGGTCGGCCTGCCCGCGCGGGACACCCCCACCTCCCGCATCGTCTCGCTGATGACCGGCCGCGACGTGGAGTACGTCTTCCCGCCCCGGCCCGCCCCGGCGGCCGAGCGTCCCGAGGTGCTCCGGGTGGAGGGCCTCACCCTGCCCGGCCACTTCGCCGACATCTCGTTCACCGTCGGCGCGGGCGAGATCGTCGGCCTCGCCGGCCTCGTCGGCTCCGGCCGCTCCGAGATCATCGAGACCATCTACGGCGCCCGCCGCCCGAGCGCGGGCCGCGTGCTGCTCGACGGCAAACCGGTACGGCCCGGCAGCACCCGCCACGCCGTACGGCTCGGCATGGGCCTCGCCCCCGAGGAGCGCAAGGCCCAGGCGCTGCTGCTCGAGGAGCCGGTCGCGCGCAACATCACCCTCGCCGGGCTGTCGCGGTACGCCCGGTTCGGCTGGCTCGACCGCCGCGCCGAGCTCGCCGAGGCGAACCGGCTCGCCGAGGTGCTCGACATCCGGCCCCGGGACGTGCGCCGCCCGGTCAAGACGCTCTCCGGCGGCAACCAGCAGAAGGCGGTGCTCGCCCGCTGGCTCACCGAGCGCACCGCCGCCGACGGCGCGGGCGGGCTGCGGCTGCTGCTGCTCGACGAGCCCACCCGCGGGGTGGACGTGGGCGCCCGCGCCGAGCTGTACGCGGTGATCCGGCGCCTCGCCGATCGCGGCATCGGGGTGCTGCTCGTCTCCAGCGAGGTGCCCGAGGTGCTCGGCCTCGCCGACCGGGTCCTGGTGATCCGCGAGGGGCGGCTGGTGCACGAGGCCCCCGCGACCGAGCTCGACGAGCACCGCGTCCTCGACCTGGTGATGGTCGCCCGGCACGGCACGAAGGAGGGCTCCGGTGACTGAGACCAAGCAGGCGGCCCGGCAGGGCGCGCTCGCCCGGACGCTGCCCGGCGCCGCCCGGCTCCGCCTCGGGCGCGTCGGCGAGGCGCGTCACGTCGGGCTGATCCTGGCGCTCGCGCTGCTCGCCGTGGTGGGGCTGATCACCCGCCCGGAGAACTTCGCCACCTCGGCGAACCTGGTGAGCATCCTCGCGCTCGCGTCCACCATCGGCGTGATCACCGTCGGCATGACGTTCGTGATCATCGGCGGTGGCATCGACCTGTCGGTGGGCGCGGTGATGGCGCTCGCCTCGGTGTGGGCGACCACGCTCGCCACCCAGTCGTACGGGCCGTGGGTGATGGCGATGTGCGCGATCCTCGTCGGCACCGGCGCGGGCCTGATCAACGGCATCCTCATCGCGTACGGCCGGCTGGTGCCGTTCATCGCCACGCTCGCCATGCTGGTGGCGGCGCGCGGCCTCGCCCAGCGCATCTCCGACCGCAAGACCCAGCTCATCCGGCCGGAGAACGGCGCGATCGTGGAGCTGTCCACCACCCGGGTGCTCGGGCTGCCGCTGCTCGTCTACATCTTCGCCCTCGTCGTCGTGGTCGGCTGGATCGTGCTCAACCGCACCACGTTCGGCCGCCGCACCTTCGCGGTCGGCGGCAACCCGGAGGCGGCCCGGCTCGCCGGCATCGACGTGCGGCGGCACACCATGCTGCTGTACGCGATCTCCGGCTTCTGCTGCGGCGTCGCCGCGATCCTCATCATGGCCCGGACCACCACCGGGTCGAGCACCCACGGCGACCTCTACGAGCTCGACGCGATCGCCGCCGTGATCATCGGCGGCACCCTGCTCACCGGCGGCCGCGGCTCGATCATCGGGTCGATCCTCGGCCTGCTGATCTTCACCGTCATCACCAACCTGTTCATCCTCAACGGCCTCAACACCAGCGACCAGCTCATCGCGAAGGGCCTGATCATCGTCGCCGCCGTGTTGCTGCAGCGGCGCGGCCTGGTCGGGCGACGCACATAGACGCGATCACCCCCCAACCCCAAGGAGAACCACCATGTCTCGACAGGACGCTCGCCTCGCTCGCCGTGGCTTCCTGTTCGGCGGGGCCGTCGTCGGCGCCGGCGCCCTCGTCGGCGCGTGCACGAGCAACGAGCCGCCGGCCGCGCAGCAGAGCGCGGCGCCCTCCCCGGCCGCGGGCGGCGGCACGGACAACGACCGGCCCGGTCGCGAGGTGAAGATCGGCTTCTCCGCGCCGGCCGCCGACCACGGGTGGATCGCGGCGATCGCGAAGAACGCCGAGGAAGCGGCGAAGCAGTACTCCGACGTCACCTTCGTCCCGGTCGAGCCGACCAACGACATCAACCAGCAGATCTCCGCGGTCGAGTCGCTCATCCAGCAGAAGGTGGACGTGCTCGTGCTGCTGCCGAACGACGGCGAGCAGCTCAACCAGGTCGCCCGCCGGGCGATGGACGCGGGCATCCCGGTGGTGAACCTCGACCGGATCTTCCCCGACAAGCTCTCCTACCGGACCTGGATCGGCGGGGACAACTACGGCATGGGCGTCGCCGCCGGGCACTACATCGGCCGGAAGCTCAAGGAGAAGGGCGTCACCGACCCGGTGATCCTGGAGATCCAGGGCATCGCCACGCTGCCGCTCACCCAGGAGCGCTCCAAGGGCTTCGAGGACGCGCTGCGCGCGTACGGCTACCGCGTCACCGCCCGCCAGGACGCCCAGTTCACCGTGGAGTCCGGCACCGAGGTGGCGACCAACCTGCTGCAGGCGCACAAGAAGATCGACGCCATCTGGAACCACGACGACGACCAGGGCGTCGGCGTGCTCGCCGCGATCAAGGAGGCGGGCCGCAACGAGTTCTTCATGGTCGGCGGCGCCGGCTCGGCGAACGCCATGCGGGAGATCCAGTCCGGCACCAGCGTGCTGGAGTGCACCGTCACCTACAGCCCGACGATGGCCGGCTCGGCCGTGAAGCTCGCCCGGCTCATCGCGCAGGGCAAGGGCATGAGCGACCTGGTGGAGCACCAGGTGCCCCAGTCGATCACGCTCGCCTCGGAAACGATCACCAAGGACAACGTCGAGCAGTACCTGCCGCTCGGCTTCGAATCCTGAAAGTCAGGGGGCAACACACGTGACAAGCAACAGCGCCACCGGCGGCCCGGGCACGGCCCCGGCGATCGGGGTCGGCATGGTCGGCTACGCGTTCATGGGCCGGGCGCACTCGCACGCCTGGCGGAACGTGACCGCGTTCTTCGACGTGCCGCTCCGCCCGGTGCTCGCCGCGCTCGCCGGCCGGTCGAAGGAACGCGCCGAGGCCGCCGCCGCGAGCCTGGGCTGGGCCGCCGTGGAGACCGACTGGCGTGACCTGGTCGCCCGCGACGACGTCCAGATCGTCGACATCTGCACGCCGGGCGACTCGCACGCCGAGATCGCCATCGCCGCGCTCGAGGCGGGCAAGCACGTGCTGTGCGAGAAGCCGCTCGCGAACACCGTCGCGGAGGCGGCGGCGATGGCGCGGGCGGCCGAGGCGGCGGCGGCCCGCGGCGTGCGCAGCATGGTCGCCTTCAACTACCGGCGGGTCCCGGCGGTCGCGCTCGCCCGCCGGATGGTCGCCGAGGGCCGGCTCGGCGAGCTGCGGCACGTGCGCGCCCAGTACCTGCAGGACTGGATCGTCGACCCGGAGTTCCCGCTGGTGTGGCGGCTGCAGAAGGAGAAGGCGGGCTCCGGCGCGCTCGGCGACATCGGCGCGCACATCATCGACACCGCCCAGTACATCACCGGGCGGCTCGTCACCGGCGTGTCGGCGATCACCGAGACGTTCGTGACCGAGCGCCCGCTCGCCGAGGAGTCGGCCGGGCTGTCCGCCGCGGCCGGCGCGGCCGCCAAGGGGCGGGTGACCGTGGACGACGCCGCGCTGTTCATCGGCCGGATGGAGGGCGGGGTGCTCGCCTCGTTCGAGGCGACCCGGTTCGCCACCGGCCGCAAGAACGGGCTGCGCATCGAGATCAACGGCTCGCTCGGCAGCCTCGTCTTCGACTTCGAGTCGATGAACGAGCTGTGGTTCTACGACAACACCCAGCCCGCAGCGGAGGCCGGGTTCCGGCGCATCCTCGTCACCGAGCCGGACCACCCGTACGCGGGGGCCTGGTGGCCGCCGGGACACGGCCTCGGCTACGACCACACCTTCACCCACGAGGTGAAGGACTTCCTGGAGGCGATCGCCGCCGGGACCGACCCCGCGCCGTCGTTCGCCGACGGCCTGCGGGTGCAGAAGGTGCTCGCCGCCGTCGAGCGCAGCGCCGCCGACGGCAGCCGCTGGACCAGCGTCGAGGAGATCGAGGAGGACGCATGAGCACCCGGCCAGTGACCCTGTTCACCGGACAGTGGGCGGACCTGCCGTTCGAGGAGGTGTGCCGGCTCGCCGCCGAGTGGGGCTACGACGGCCTCGAGATCGCCTGCTGGGGCGACCACTTCGAGGTGGACAAGGCCCTGGAGGACGACTCCTACGTCGCCCGCAAGCGCGAGGTGCTGGAGAAGTACAACCTCGGCGTCTGGACGATCTCGAACCACCTGGTCGGCCAGGCGGTCTGCGACCACCCGATCGACGAGCGGCACAAGGCGATCCTGCCCGCCCGGATCTGGGGCGACGGCGACCCCGAGGGGGTACGGCAGCGCGCCGCCGAGGAGATGAAGAACACCGCCCGGGCCGCGGCGAAGCTCGGCGTGAAGACCGTGGTCGGGTTCACCGGCTCGTCGATCTGGCACACCGTGGCGATGTTCCCGCCGGTGCCGCCCGCCATGATCGAGGCCGGGTACCGGGACTTCGCCGACCGGTGGAACCCGATCATCGACGTGTTCGACGAGGTGGGGGTGCGGTTCGCGCTCGAGGTGCACCCGAGCGAGATCGCCTACGACTACCACACCACCGTGCGCACGCTGGAGGCGATCGGCCGTCGTCCGGGGTTCGGGCTCAACTGGGACCCGTCGCACATGGTGTGGCAGCAGGTGGACCCGGTCGGGTTCATCCTCGACTTCGCCGACCGCATCTACCACGTGGACTGCAAGGACGCCAAGGTGCGGGTCGGCGACGGGCGGCGCGGCCGGCTCTCGTCCCACCTGCCGTGGGCGGACCCGCGCCGCGGCTGGGACTTCGTCTCCACCGGGCGCGGCGACGTGCCGTGGGAGGACTGCTTCCGCGCGCTCAACGCGATCGGCTACGACGGCCCGATCTCGATCGAGTGGGAGGACGCGGGCATGGACCGGCTGCAGGGCGCGCCCGAGGCGCTCGAGTACATCCGCCGGCTCAACGCGATCACCCCGCCCGCGGCGTCGTTCGACGCCGCGTTCGCCTCCGAGTGACGCCCGGCTAGAGTGCCTCGGGTGTCCGTTGTGTTGCGTGCGGCGCGGCGTGAGGACGTGCCGGTCATCGTGGCCATGCTCGCCGACGACCCGGTGGCGCGCAGCCGGGAGTCGGCGGACGGGTCCGCCGACGACGCCTACTACGCCGCCTTCGATGCGATCCAGGAGGACCCCCGCAACGAGCTGATCGTGGCCGAGGCGGACGGGGAGGTGGTGGGCACCATGCAGCTCACCTTCATCCCCGGGCTGTCCCGGCGCGGCGGCGAGCGGCTGCAGATCGAGGCAGTCCGGGTGGCCGCGTCGATGCGCGGCCAGGGGCTCGGGCGGAAGATGATCGACTGGGCGATCGACCGCGCCCGGGCACGCGGCTGCCGCCTGGTCCAGCTCACCTCCGACAAGTCCCGTACCGAGGCACATCGCTTCTATGAGGCGTTCGGCTTCACCGCCTCCCATGAGGGGTTCAAGCTCCTCCTGTGACCGCCCCCCGGGAGGCGGTGCCGAGCCGGCCGGCGCAGGTCAGGGGCGGGGACCTGCGCCGGCCACCCTGACCCACCGCTCGTGGCTCCGCCGGGCCGGTACGGCGGGCCCGGCGCGGGCCGGTGGCCGGGTACGGCCCGCGGGCTAGGCGCCCGGGGGCCCGTCGAGCAGGTGGGCGTTGGGCCGGCGGGCGCGGTCGGCGAGGTCGCCGATCTCGACGAGGGTCACCCCGGCGGCCGCGAGCCGCGCGGCGCCGGTGGCCTCGACGAACACCGCCGGTTCCCGCCAGGCGTACACCACGCGCCGGATCCCCGCCGCGATGATCAGCTCGGCGCAGGTGCGCGGCCGGGACTTGCGCCGCCCGCACGGCTCCAGGCTGCTGTAGACGGTGGCCGTGGCGAGCCGCGGGTCGGCGGGGTCGAGCTTGGCGAGCGCGGCCTCCTCGGCGTGCACGTGCGGATCGGTCTCCCGGGAGTATCCGCGGGCCAGTTCCTCGCCCTCGGCGGAGACGATCACCGCGCCGACCGAGAACGCGGTCCGCGAGGGCGGGCAGAGCCGGGCGAGGTCGCAGGCGATCCCCAGCCAGTACCGGTCCCGGTCCAACTCGTCGCGGTTCAGGTGGTCGGCGCCGGACACGTCGGCCTCACCGCAGCCGGTAGCGCAGCAGCGCCACGTCGCCGATCTTGACCGCCTCGGTGAGGTTGAGCCGCCCCGTGGGCAGGCCGCCGCCCGAGACGAACCGGGGCGCGGCGGGGTCGCCGACGAACAGCGGGGCGATCACGAGCTGCAGCTCGTCGGCGAGCCGTTCGGACAGGAACCGGGTGTGCAGGTGGCCGCCGCCCTCGACCATGAGCCGCCGGACGCCGCGCCGCCCGAGGTCGTCGAGGACGAGCCCGAGGTCGACCGCGTCCCCGGCACCGCCGGTGCTGATCACCGTCGCCCGGTCGTTGAGCCGCGCGGCGAGCGCGGCGGCCGCCGCGGCCGAGGCGTACACGAGCTTCTCGCCGTCGCCGGCGGTGAAGAAGGCGCTCTCCGGGTCGAGGTCGCCGCGCGCGGTGACGGTCACCTTGACCGGGTCGGGCGGCAGGCCGCGGGCCACGCGCTTCTTGCGGCGCTCGGGCGAGCGGATCAGCAGCCGGGGGTTGTCCCGGCGTACCGTGCCCGCCCCGACCATGATCGCGTCGCAGGAGGCGCGGACCTCGTCGACCCGGTCGAAGTCCTCGGCGTTCGACAGCAGCAGCCGCTCCGGCCCGTTGTCGTCGATGTGGCCGTCGATGGACATCGCGCAGCTCAGCAGCACGTAGGGCCGCACGCACCCTCACTTCCCTCGGGGCGCCCCGCCGGCGCCGGTGTGGACCTCAGAGGCCGAGGCTCTCGGCGTCGGCGAGCAGGACCTGCTCGACGCTCTCGTGCACCTCGAACTCGTCCCGCACCCCGCTCACCCGGAGCAGCATCGCCATGCGGTCGTCCACGCCGGACAGCACGAGCCGCCGTCCGCTCATCCGCATGATCTTCTGGGCGAACAGCAGCGCCCGGATGCCCGCCGCGTCGCAGAAGCTGACCCCGGAGAGGTCGATGATCACGAGGGGAGTGGAGCTGCGCGCCCACACGTCGGCGATGCACTCGCGGATGCGAGGGGCCACGAAGGTGTCGATCTCTCCGCTGAGGTACAGGACCGTGCAGTCGGCCTGTGGCTCCACATGACCTCCAGTCGTCGGAAAACGGACGCGGCAATATGCCGTACCCGAGCGTCCCAGAAACCGCCTGCCGGACGCCACTCGATTCGGCGCGGGCGGGCGGTGGCGCCCGCCCGGTCCCGGGTCACTCCTCGATGGTGAGCGCGGCCTTCGGGCAGGACCGCACCGCGTGCCGCACCTTGTCCCGCAGCTCGGCGGGCGGCTCGGGGATGAGGATGTGCAGCCGCTCCTCGTCGTCGAGCTCGAAGACCTCGGGCGCGAGGCCGACGCAGACGCCGTTCGCCTCGCACACCAGTGCGTCGACCGAAACCTTCATCGCGTTCTCCTCACAGGTACGGCTCGCCATCGAACCACCGTGAACGCTACCCGGCCCGCGGGCCGTGCGGCTTGCGATGATCCCAGGAGACCACCCGCGTCGGGTGGACGGCGAAGGCGACCCGCTTGCGTGCGGTGTGCTCGACCGCCTCGCGCGGCACCGCGGCGCCGCCGGCCATGCGCTCGGCCACGGCGAGCCCGACCGCCAGCACCCGCTCCGGGTCGGTGATCCGCTCGGCCGTGCCGTACACCATGACCCCGCGCAGCTCGTGGTACGCCTCGCCGGCCTCGACCAGGCAGGTGAGGCGCGGGTCCCGCTCGAGGTTGCGGGCCTTCTGCGACTTGGCGTAGGTCCAGAAGTGGATGAGCCCGTCGAGCAGGGCGTAGAACATCGGCACCAGGTGGGGCGTGCCGTCCCGGTTGACCGTGGCGAGCTGGAGCTTGTGCGAGGCGGCGAGGAACGCGGCGACCTCGTCCCCGGTCATCGCGATACGGGCGCGCTGATGCATGCGACGAGTGGAACATGGTTCTGCCGGGCGCGGCAAGGCCCGCGCCGCGTAGGGTTCTGCCGGGAGGGACGATGATCGATCACACCGCCGCCGCGCCGCCGCGCATGCCCGCCGACCTGCTCGCCGCGGCCGAGCGGGCCAAGGGCTTCATGCCCACTGCCGAGGGGCTCGCGCTCTTCGAGACCGCCTGCCGGTACGGCCCGCTCGGGCCGATCTGCGAGATCGGCAGCTACTGCGGCAAGTCCGCCGTCTACCTCGGCGCCGCCGCCCGGCTCACCGGCACGGTGGTCTTCACCGTCGACCACCACCGCGGCTCGGAGGAGATCCAGCCCGGCTGGGAGCACCACGACCCCGAGCTGATGGACCCGCGGTTCGGCCGGATGGACTCGCTGCCCTTCTTCCGGGAGACGATCGCCGCCGCCGGGCTCGAGGACGAGGTGATCGCGATCGTCGGCCGCTCCGAGGTGGTCTCCCGGTACTGGAACACGCCGCTCGCCATGCTGTTCATCGACGGCGGCCACTCCGAGGAGCCGGTCACCCTGGACTACGAGGGCTGGGCCCCGCACGTCATGCCCGGCGGCGCCCTGGTGTTCCACGACATCTACCCCGACCCGGCCGACGGCGGGCAGGCGCCGTACCGTGTCTACCTGCGCGCCCTGGATTCCGGCGAATTCCGCGAGGTGCGCGCCGAGGGATCGCTTCGGGTATTGGAGCGAAAGCGCGGGTGACGGCAACCGGGAGAGCGGCCGGAATCACCGGACCGCGGTTCCCGAGCGAACCGCGTCGAGAAAGGCGCGCCAGGCGTCGCGGGAGAACGTCAATATCGGGCCGTCCGGATTCTTGCCGTCGCGGACGGCGACGCCGCCCGGCACCTTTCCCACCTCGATGCAGTTGCCCGCCGGATTGCTGTGGCTGCTCTTTCGCCACGCCGTGATTTCAACGCGCTGACCTGCGGCGACGTCGTCGCCGTGGTGCCGCAGAGAAGCGTCGGCAGGGGACGTGGGGCGCACGACGAATTCTCCTCAGGATTGTCACGGACCTCGGGGTTGAGGCCCAGCGGGACGTCGGACGAGAGCGTCGCTTCGCGAAACCACTCGAGGCGATCGCCGGAATGTGATATACCCCCGCTGAGGCCGGTATGAAACTTTCGTTGCCGTCGTCTTGATTTTCCGCCGGGCGGTCTGCTCGGGCCCGGTGAAAATGCGTGCGGGCGGTACGGCGCGGCACCGGAAGGGCGTCGTCCGGCGGCGGCGGCGGCGGATCGCCGTTCGCGGCGCTTGGCCGGGCGGTGGTCCGGCGCGTCCCGGAAGATTACAGAATGCGGCGGCGCCGTGACTCCGGTAAGAACGAAGACGGTCTCAACGCGAACTCCGTGATGCCAGGCCTTGACCGTGCCTTGGACCGGCGCGGCCGGGAGCGGCGAACCCGCTCCCGGCCCACGCCCGGGGCGCGGCGCCCGCGGGCCGGGCCGGTCAGGGCAGGCGCGCCGCCTGGTGCCCGGCGGGCTCGCAGCCGCAGGCGGTGGTGGGCAGGGCGCGGGTGGGGATGTCGCGGAAGATGCCCGCGGCCGGGGTGGCATCGGAGAGCGCGTCGGCGGCGAGGATGACCGCCGCGGCGGTGTAGGCGGAGCGCTCGTGCGGGAAGTGGGCGCGGTTGGCGAACTGCCACCCGGTCCAGTACGAGCCGTCCTCGTGGCGCAGGTGCTGCATGTCGGCGAAGATCCGCAGGGCGCGGTCGCGGTCGCCGAGCGCGTCGAGGGCGAGCACGAGCTCGCACGACTCGGCGCCGGTCACCCACGGCTGGTCGGAGACGCAGCGCACCCCGAGCCCGGGCACCACGAACACGTCCCAGTCCCGCTCCAGCCGGGCCACGGCGTCGCCCCCGCGCACCGCGCCGCCGAGCACCGGGTAGTACCAGTCCATCGAGAACCGGCTCTTGTCCGCGAACGCCTCCGGGTGCGTGCCGATCACATGGCCGAGCCGGTCGGCGGCGAGCTCCCAGTCCGGCCGGGGGTCGCCGAGGCGCTCGGCGAGCGCGGCGCCGCAGCGCAGGCCCTGGTGGATCGAGGAGCAGCCGGTGAGCAGCGCGTAGTCGGCCGGGCGGCCGCTCGCCGTACGCTCCCAGACGATCTCGCCGCGCGGGGTCTGCAGGTCGACGACGAAGTCGAGCGCCCGGGTCACCGTGGGCCACATCGCCCGGGCGAAGTCCTCGTCGCCGGTGACGAGCAGCTCGTGCCACACGCCGACCGCGATGTAGGCGGCGTGGTTGCTCTCCCCGCCGTGCTCCACGGCCTCGCCGCGCACGAGCTTCATCGGCCAGGAGCCGTCCTCGCGCTGGTGCCGTACCAGGTACTCGTAGCCCTTGCGGGCCGGCTCGGTGAGCCCGGCGGCGGTGAGCGCCATGAGGCACTCGACGTGGTTCCACGCGTCCACGTGTCCGTCCGGCCAGGGGATGCCGCCGTCCGGCTCCTGCACCGCGGCGATGCTCTCGGCGGTCTGCACGACCTGCGCGGCGTCGAGCACGCCGGGAACCGCGGGCACGCGCCGCGGCGACGCGGTGGGCGACGCGGTGGGGGCGGTCATGCGGGCTTCCGCGCGTACACGACCACGCTCTTGCCGATCAGCGGGTTGAGCAGCCGCTCGGCGATCCGGGTGACGGCGGGGCGCTTCATGATGTCCCAGACGAGCAGGTCGTGGTACCGCTTGGCGAGCGGGTGGTCGTCGTTCTTCACCCCCACGGCGCACTTGATCCACCAGTACGGCGAGTGCAGCCCGTGGGCGTGGTGGTGCGGGCCCACGCGCAGCCCGGCGGCCTTGAGCTTCGCCTTCAGCTCGGCGAGCGTGTAGATCCGGATGTGCCCGCCGGGGGCGGTGTGGTACTCCTCCGACAGCGCCCAGCAGATGCGCTCGGGCAGGAAGCTCGGCACGGTGACCGCGAGGAACCCGCCCGGCTTGAGCACCCGGACGATCTCCGCGATCGCCTGGGTGTCGTGCGGGATGTGCTCGAGCACCTCGGCTGCGATCACGTGGTCGAAGCTCGCGTCCGGGAACGGCATGGCGAGCGCGTCGCCGCTCACCGTGATGCCGGTCGCCCCGTCGGGGACCTCGCCGGCCTTGCTCATCGCGGCGAACATCGCGGCCACGCCCTCGAGCTCCTTGAGGTCCTGGTCGAAGGCGACCACGTCGGCGCCGCGGCGCAGCACCTCGAACGCGTGCCGCCCGGCCCCGCAGCCGAGGTCGAGGACCCGGTCGCCGGGCCGTACCGGAATCCGGGAGAAGTCGACGGTGAGCACCTACGCGGCTCCCTTCCGGGCGAGGCGGGCGCGGCGGGCGGCGATCGCCTCGCGGTAGGCCTCCACGGTGCGCTTGGCCACCACCCGCCAGGTGAACCGCTCCTGCACCCGGTCGTAGCCGGCGCGGCCGACCTTCTCCCGGAGCTCGGGGGAGTCGTGCAGGCGGCGGATCGTGGCGGCGAGCTCCTCGGCGTCGCCGGGGGTGACGAGGATCGCGGCGTCGCCGACCACCTCGGGCAGCGCCCCGGTACGGCTCGCGATCAGCGGCGTGCCGCACGCCATGTGCTCGACGGCCGGGAGCGAGAAGCCCTCGTACAGCGACGGCACCACGGAGATCTCCGAGGTGGCGATGAGCTCGCCGAGCTCGTCGTCGCTGATGCCGTGCACGAACCGCACCCGGTCGCCGAGGGCGAGCTCCTGGACGAGCCTCTCGGTCGGCCCGCCCGGGGTGGGGCGGCTCACCACGGTGAGGTTGACGTCCCGCTCGGTGGCGACCTTGGCGACCGCGTGCAGCAGCGTGGCCACGCCCTTCATCGGGGAGTCGGCGCTCGCCACGGCGACGATCGAGCCGGGCCGCTTCGGCAGGTGCGGCCGCGGGTGGAAGTAGCGGGTGTCCACCCCGAGCGGGATCAGCCGCATGTTGCGCTGCGGCACATTGAAGTCGCGGTGGATGTCGGCGAGGCTCGACTCGCTCACCGTGAGGATCGGGTTGAGCCGGGCCGCCACGTACGCCTGCATGCGCACGAACCCGTACCAGCGGCGCAGCGAGTACCGCTTCCAGCCCTCGGCGTTCTGCAGCTCGATGCGGCGGTCCACGCTGATCGGGTGGTGGATGGTGCCGACCACCGGGAGGAACCGCTGGATGCCGAGGATGCCGTACCCGAGGGTCTGGTTGTCCTGCACCACGTCGAAGTCGCCGGCCCGCCGCTTCAGCTCACGGTAGGCCCGCAGGCTGAAGGTGAGCGGCTCGGGGAAGCCGGCCGTCCACATCGTGGCGACCTCGAGGACGTCGATCCAGTCCCGGTACTCGTGGAGCTTGGGGGTGCGAAAGGGGTCCTCGTCCCGGTAGAGGTCGAGGCTCGGCACCTTGTTGAGGATCACGCCCTCGTCGAGCTCCGGGTACGGCTGGCCGGAGAAGACCTCCACGTGGTGGCCCAGGGCGACGAGCTCGCGGCTGAGGTGCCGGACGTAGACGCCCTGCCCGCCGCAGGTCGGCTTGCTGCGGTAGGACAGCAGGGCGACCCGTAGTGGCTCCCCCTCCGTCGGCTCGGCGTCGGTGCGGTCATGGCCGCGCTCCTTCAAGGGCCACCCCTTTCGTCCGGACTGTGGTAGTCGCGGGACATATACCCGAAGATGACCTTAACGCGCCCCTATTACCCTTCGGTAGCGGAACGCGGACTGAGCGGCCACCCTACTAGAACCATGTTCGGTGTAACAAGTTCCAGTGCAGGACCCGGATCCGCGGCCCCTCCGGAGGAGTGATACGGGGGGTGTCGCGGTACATTCCAGATCCATAGGCGATAATCCGGGCGCCTGTCGGACGGGGGCCGTACCCGAAGAGCAAGGAGAACCTGTTGGCCAGGCGTGCGCTGATCACCGGCATCACCGGTCAGGACGGCTCCTATCTCGCCGAGCACCTGCTCAACGAGGGTTACGAGGTCTGGGGCCTGGTACGCGGGCAGTCGAACCCGCGGCTGTCCCGGCTCGGCTCGCTGCTGAAAGAGGTGCGGCTCATCCGGGGTGATCTGCTCGATCAGGCGTCGCTGATCGCGGCGGTGGAGAAGGCCCAGCCGGACGAGGTCTACAACCTCGGCGCGATCTCGTTCGTGCCGCTGTCGTGGGAGCAGGCCGAGCTGACCGCGGAGGTCACCGGCATGGGCGTGCTGCGCATGCTGGAGGCGATCCGGGTCTGCTCGGGCATCACCGCCTCCCGCGGGGCCACCACCGGCCAGATCCGCTTCTACCAGGCCTCGTCCTCGGAGATGTTCGGCCAGGTGCGGGAGACGCCGCAGACCGAACTGACCCCGTTCCACCCCCGCTCGCCGTACGGCGTGGCGAAGGCCTACGGCCACTTCCTCACCCAGAACTACCGCGAGTCCTACGGGATGTTCGCGGTCTCCGGCATCCTGTTCAACCACGAGTCGCCGCGGCGCGGCCCGGAGTTCGTCACCCGCAAGGTGTCCCTCGGAGTCGCCCGGATCAAGCTCGGCATGGCCAAGGAGCTCCGCCTCGGCAACCTCGAGGCGCGGCGCGACTGGGGCTTCGCCGGGGACTACGTCCGGGCGATGCACATGATGCTGCAGCGGGACACCCCCGAGGACTACGTGATCGGGACCGGCCGCACCCACTCGGTGCGCGAGCTGGTGAGCGCCGCGTTCGCGGCCGTGGGCCTGCCGTGGGAGCCGTACGTGGTCTGCGACGAGTCGCTGCACCGGCCGGCCGAGGTCGACCTGCTGTGCGCCGACCCGAAGAAGGCGCGGACGCAGCTCGGCTGGGAGCCGTCGGTCACCTTCGAGGAGCTCGTCCAGATGATGGTCGAGTCCGACCTCCGCCTGCTGTCGAACGGCGAGGACCCGCACCAGCACTCCTCCTGGCCCTGACCGCCTCCGTCACGCCCCGGCGTCGATGCGGCGGCCGCGCAGCAGGCGCCACATCAGCCACGCCTGGAGCAGGCTTGCGAGGGGCGTCAGGTAGAGAAAGGCCGTGAAGAGCCGGTCGGGCACCCGCAGCCACGCCGCGAGCGCGATGAGCGGCACGGAGATCGGCATGGTGACGACCCAGGCCACGAACGCCGTCGGGCCGTTCCACAGGCCGGCGATCTCGGGCGGGAGATGGGGCGCGACGATCTCGACCAGGCACACCAGGACCACGAGCGCCGCGTACCCGGCGGCGACGAGGAACGCGAACCGGCCCCTGCGGTAGGTGCGGGCGGCGCGCCCGGCCGCGCGCGCCGGCGGCGTCGCGGCCAGGACGGCGACGGCGGCGCCCAGCGGGCCGCGGGCCCGGGTGCGGCCGGTGGCGGAAGGCGGGTTGCCCTGCGTCATGTCCTGGTCTCCTTCCCGGTGGGGCGTCTCCACCGGGGTTCGACGCCACCCGGCCGCGTGATGTTCGCCGTCATGTTCGCCGTCATGCCCGGCGCCGGTCCGGCCCGTGCCGGGGACGTCCGGCACGGGCCGCGGGCAACCCGCCTCGGCCGGGCGGCGGGTCAGACCGCCACGGGCAGGTTCTTGATGCCGTTGATGAAGTACGAGCGCAGCCGGCGCGGCTCGCCCGCCTGGTGGATCGTGGGCACCCGGCGGGCGAGGGTCTCCAGCAGCACGCGCAGCTCCAGCTTCGCCAGGTGGCTGCCGAGGCAGTAGTGCGGGCCGCCGCCGCCGAAGCCGAGGTGCGGGTTCGGGTCGCGGGTGATGTCGAAGGTGAACGGGTCGGTGAAGACGTCCTCGTCCCGGTTGGCCGAGCCGTAGAAGACCACGACCTTGTCGCCCTCGCTGATCTTCTGCCCGCCGATCTCGGTGTCCTGGGTCGCGGTGCGGCGGAACAGGTTGACCGGGGACACCCAGCGGATGATCTCGTCGGCGGCGCGGGCGGCGAGCGAGGGGTCGGCGGTGAGCCGGGCCCACTGCTCGGGGTGCTGGAAGAAGGCGAGCATGCCGCCGGTGGCCGCGTTGCGGGTGGTCTCGGTGCCCGCGACGAACAGCAGCATGACGAACGAGCCGAACTCGACGTCGGTGAGCGTGTCGCCGTTCTCGTCGGGCTGGAGCAGCTTGGTGACGATGTCCTCCCGTGGGTTCTTCCGCCGCTCCTCGCCGAGCCGGACGGCGTACTCGATCACCTTGAGGGAGGGCCACTTCTCGTCGTCCGCCGGGGGCGCGTAGTCGGGGTCGTTCGCCCCGATCATCTGGTTGGACAGGTCGTAGAGCCAGGGGCGGTCCGCCTCGGGCACGCCGAGCAGCTCGCAGATCACGTACAGCGGCAGCGGCGCGGCGATGTCCTCGACGAAGTCGATCTCCTTCTTCTCCAGCGCCTGGTCGAGCAGCTCGTCGCAGAGCCGGCGGACGCGCTCCTCGAGCTGCGCGATCGCCCGCGGGGTGAAGCCGCGGTTGACGAGCGCGCGGCGGCGGGTGTGCTCCGGCGGGTCCTGGTTGAGCATGATGTGGCGCTGCAGCTCGATCACGTCGTCGGGCAGCTCCTCGAACATCGACAGCCGCCGGTAGGAGGAGAACAGCTCCGGGTGCCGGGAGACGTGCACCACGTCGGCGTGCTTGGTCACCGCCCAGAAGCCCGGCCAGCCCAGCTCGTCGTCGCCGTGGTGCCAGTAGACCGGGGCGTTCGCGCGCAGCCAGGTGAACTGGTCGTGCGGCATGCCGTGCGTGGCGTAGTAATCCGGATCGACCAGGTTGATGCGGACATCGTGGTCGGTCGGGCGGGATATGGTCATGCGTGAACCTTCCGCGTCCTGAGTTTGAACAAACGCTCGGCCGGGCTCCCGGCTGGAACGTGTTTCTATTACGCGCTGCGGCTTTCGTCAAGAAAGTTGATCGATACGTCGGGTGGGTCTTCTGTGGCTCATGCCCAGTTTTAAGCCCCTGATTGTCCAGTGCCGGATATTTCTTTCGGCCGGGCGCGGCCGTGGGGTGGAACGCGGGCCGGGCGGCGCGCGTGATCGGGCCCGCACGCCCGGTGACGCAGGCGGATCCGCGCGCCGGTGCGTGCCTGCGAGGTCACAGCGCGGAGGGGATCCCGTACGCGGGAACGGCCGGCGCGCGCCGGTCCTGCGGTGGCATGGCGGATGATGACTATTAAAACCGCAGAAACGCCCTTTGATCATTTCTTGGCGCGCGGGTCAGGCTCATTGTGAGCGCGCATCCGCCGGGTGTCAACAGGTGATATTTCCCGAGATTTCGAATCGATGAAGCCGCTGGTCGCGGTCTATACCAATGAAATGGTTGACATGGTTACCGGCTGGTAGTAACGATTCTTGCAACCCGCATTTCCATTCCCTTCGATTGGCCCGGGCGACCGACTCCGCCCGGCCGCGGGCCGCATTTCCGGAGGATCGCCATGCCCCACCGCCCCACCTCTCCGCAGCAACTCCGTCACGCTCTGTCACGACGCCGTATCCGGCGGCGTTCCCGGAGACTCGGCGCGGTCGCCGCCTGCGCCCTCGGCGCGACGCTCGCCCTGTCCGGCACGGCGCACGCCGGACCGGCCGGCCACGGCGCCAAGTTCGCCGGTCGGTACGTCGCGCTCGGCGACTCCTACGCCGCTGGCCCGGGCATCCCGCACCTGCGGCTCGAGTCCGGCCTGTGTGCGAGGTCGACGAACAACTACCCGTCGCAGGTGGCCGCGGCGCTCGCCCCGGCCGCCTTCCGCGACATGTCGTGCACGGGCGCGGAGACCAAGCACATGACCAAGCGGCAGCACTCCAACCCGCCGCAGTTCAGCGCGCTCGGGCCGGACACCCGCCTGGTGACGCTCACCATCGGCGGGAACGATGCCGGCTTCATCGAGGTCCTCGCCACCTGCGCGATCGTGGGGGTGCTCGACCCCGGCGGCGCGCCGTGCGAGAAGAAGAACACCCTCGGCGGGTCCGACAAGATCGACCGCCGCATCGACGAGACGATGCCGAAGATCGCCGAGGTGATCCGCGGCATCCGCGAGCGGGCCCCGCAGGCCGCCGTGTTCGCCGTCGGCTACCCCGCACTCCTGCCGGACAGCAAGGACTCCTGCGTGGTGAACATCCCGCTCGCCCGCGGCGACGTGCCGTACCTCGCCGCGAAGATCCGGCGGTTCAACGAGCGCCTCGCCGCGGTGGCCGCCGAGAACGGCGCGATCTACGTCGACACCTACACGCCGAGCGTGGGCCGCGAGGCCTGCCAGGCGGCGGACGTCCGGTGGATCGAGGGGATCGAGGACGTCCGCGGCGCGATCCCCGTCCATCCCAACGCCCGCGGCATGGCCGGCATGGCCGAGGCCGTGCTCGCCGCGATCCGCGCGGCCGACCTCGCGGCCGTCTGAGCGGGGCGCGGTGGAACGCGTTCCAACTTGACGGCCGGGGTGAAGGCGCGGGCGGCCGCCCGCACCGCTACAGGCCCGCGAACAGGCGCTCGGCGGCGAGCTCGATGTGCCGGGTCATCTGTTCGTAGGTGCGCCGCCCGCGCAGCATCTCCAGCAGCTCCATCACCCAGGCCGCGGTGAGCGCGCCCGCGAGGGCGAGCCGGTCCTCGGTGATCTCCTCGCGCGGGAGGCCGGCCGCGACCCGCAGCAGCAGGGTGCTCACCCGCTCGGCGAAGGGGGTGCTCACCTCCGTGATGATGAGCGAGCGGATGAGCGCATCGGCGAGCTCCGGCTCGCGCATGAGGCCGCGGGCGGCGCGCATGAGCACGTCCGCGGCCTTCCCGGCGGGCGTGGGCGCGCTCGGCGGGCGGCGCTCGATGCTGCGCTCCAGCAGGTCGAGCTCCTCGCCGACCACGGCCACGACGAGGTCCATCTTCGACGGGAAGTACCGGTAGAGCGTGCCGAGGGCGACGCCGGCGCGCTCGGCGACGGTGCGCATCTGCATCGCCTCGATGCCGCCCCTGGAGGCGAGCGCGGCGGCGGCCTGGACGATGCGCCTGCGCCGCTGGAGCTGGCTCCGGGTCCGCACGCCGCTCGGCGGTTCCGCCGCGGGGTGGGACGACGCTCGTTCCCGATCGGTCATTTCGTTCGCCGCCTCCGGCGCGGGCAGGACGTCGAGAGGGGCGCGCGACCTACGCATGAGAACACGTTACTTGATTCTTCACGCATCCGGTCGGGTTACTGGCCGGTCACAAACGCGCCCTGCTCACCCCGATTGCCGGTGCACCTCCCGCGTAGTGGAAGGTTCCCGGTCCGGCAGCTTTCTGGAACGTGTTCTACTTTGCTGTGCGGCGAAGGGCCGCGGCGGCGCGGGGGACCGGGTCCGCCCGTGCCGCGCCGCCGTACGGCCGGGCGTTCCGGGGCCGGTGCGGCCGCGCGGCGGCGAACCGGACGGCCACGGGAGCGGGGCAGGGTGATCCGCGGACGTCACCGCGGCGGTGTTCCCGGCCGCAGGACGGTGCGCGGCGGATGCGGGCATGGCGCGAGGGTGGTGGGGACGGGCCGGTGCGCGCGGCAGGGTTCGCGGCGCGCAGGGGGCCGAGGCCGCCGTGACCGAGGGCTGTGGCCGGGTGCCGCGCATCGTCCTCCGGGCCGTACGACCGCCCGCCTCGGCGGCGCGCCGCGCGGCACGGAGCCCGCGCCCCGGCGACCCCGGAATCGCACATGGCGTTGTTTGGGAATTCATTTCCGGAACCTCGGGACAGGCGCACGCGGTGGCCGTACCGTCGCGCCGCGCTCCTGTTGGGGTCCGCACGCTTTTCAGAGGTCGGTGGCCGCGCGGGACGACGGCCGGCCGCGAATATCGAGGATCACTCGGCGGGGCCGTACCGCGCGGCACCGGAAACGTCTTAAGAACGCGCGCGAATCGGTTCGCGGAGCCGCCGGATGTGTAGCCTCCACCGTGTCGGCAAGCGGAGGGGATATGGATCTCGAAATCGGCGGCAAGGTCTTCATCGTCACGGGCGCTTCGGCCGGTATCGGGGAGGCGACCGCGCGGTTTCTCGCGCAGGAGGGCGCCCGCGTCGTCGGCGTGGCCCGTAATCCCAAGCCGATCGAGAGGGTGCACGAGAACATCACCGCGGTCGCCGAGGACCTCACCGACCCGGACGCGCCGCGACGCGTCGTCGCGGCCGCGGTCGAGCGGTACGGCGGGCTGGACGGGCTGGTCAACAACGTCGGCGCGCTGCGCTCCCGCACCGGTTTCCTCGACACGACCGACGCCGACTGGAAGGCCACCTTCGACCTCAACCTGCACTCGCTGGTGCGGATGACCCGCCAGGTGCTCCCCGTGCTGCTGGAGCGCGGCTCGGGCAGCCTGGTGCACCTCGCCAGCGAGGCGGCGCGGTTCCCCGATCCCGCGCTGGTGGACTACGCGGCCGCCAAGGCGGCGCTGCTGTCGGTCTCCAAGAGCCTCGCCGCGGAGTTCGGCCCGCGCGGCATCCGGTCGAACGTGGTGTCCCCGGGCCCGACACGCACCGCGCTGTTCGACGCCCCGGGCGGCTTCGCCGAGCAGCTCGCCGAGCGGTACGGCCTGCCCCCGGACGAGGCGGTCGACCACTTCATCAAGGAGGTGCGGCGGCTGCCGAGCGGCCGGATCGGCCAGCCCGACGACGTCGCCCGCGTGATCGCCTATCTGCTCTCTCCGCTCGCGGGGCAGGTCACCGGCGCCGAGTGGGCGGTCGACGGCGGCGCGCTGCGCCAGATCTGACTCGGCCGTCGAGCCGCGGCACGTCCCGGAGAACGTGTTCCGAGGCGCGTTTCCCGGCGCGCCCGCGGTCCCCGGTCTTGTATCTCCACGGAATCGTGCCGTCGCCGGTGCACGGCGCCCCGCACCCCGATCTCGTGACAAGCAAGATCCGGACGAAGGAAAAGACACCGCGGGAACCGCCGCCGTGCTCATCGGGACCCGGCCGGAAAACCGTGCGATGACGCCGCTCATGCGCACGCGGAAAAGAAGTCTCCCGGTTTCGCGCTCTTCACCACCGGCCGCCCCGGCCGGACGAGACGCTCGCCGCCTGCGACCTGTGGGCCATCGCCTCGCGCCGACCATATCGCAACCAGGCTCCGGCCGCCCGCAGGCCGCAGCCGCGCGCATGATGAACCGTGTGGACAGGGCGAAGGAACCGGGCGATCTCCGGAGTAGCCGCCGCGCCCGGCTCAGGGGCTCAAAGAGTACGGCACGCGCCGCCGTGGCCTCCGCCGGACCGGCCCGGATGCCCGAGGGGACCCGCGCCGCCGACCGGCCACGCGGCCGACGCCCGTCCGCCACACGGTCGATGGGCCATGACGATCGAAGGGGGGATCTCCGTGCCGCTCGGGAGCGCGCCGGGCCCGGCCGCCCAGGTCGACGTGCCCGCCGTGGACGGCCTCGCCGACGAGCTGTTCGCCTCGCTGCCCCGGGCCGACCAGCGGCGGTGGGCCCGCGTCTACCTGCGCGGCCTGCTGCTCGCCCAGGGTAAGAAGTCGATGCGGCGGCTCGCCGAGGCGGCGGTGGGCTCGGCGTCGGCGTGGCACTCGCTGCAGCAGTTCGTGAACGCCAGCACCTGGGCCTGGGACGCGCCGCGCAGCGCGCTCGCCGCCTGGGTGGAGCGGCGCGCGAGCGTGCGCGCCTGGACGGTGCCGCAGATCGTGCTGCCGAAGCGCGGGGACCGCCTCGTCGGCGTGCACCAGCGGTTCGACCCGCGCACCGGGCGCACCGTGAACTGCCAGGCGATCACCGCCCTGCTGCTGTCCTGTCCCGGGGCGAACTTCCCCGTCGACTGGCACGTGCACCTGCCGCCGGAGTGGGTCGCCGACGAGCGGTCCCGGCGGGAGGCCCGCATCCCCGCCACGGCGGCGTCGGAGCCCGGCTGGCGGCTCGCCCTCGACCTCCTCCGCCGCTCGGTACGGCGGGCCGGTGCGCCCGGCGTGCCCGTGGTGGCCGACCTGAGCGACGCCGACGACCCCGGCGCCGCGGTGGCCGAGCTTGCGGCGCTCGGCCTCGGCTTCGTGGCCGAGCTCGCCCCCCGCGCGCAGCGGACCATGGCCGAACCGCCGCCCCGCCCCGGCCGGTCCCGGACCGGCGCGGCGCTCGGCCCACTGCGCGGCCCGCGCCGGTGGCACACCCAGGTCGCCACGGTGATGGGCCACGACGGCGGCTTCCGGCACGTCCGCATCCGGTGGGCCCCGGCCCGCCCGCCCGCCGTACGGGACGGCGCGTACCTGCTGTTCTCGGTGGCCGACGAGGGCGTCGCCGGGAGCGGGCTCTGGCTGACCAACCTCACCGAGCGGCGGTGGGAGGAGCTGCTCGAGCTCGTCGTGCTGCAGGCGAGCGCGCGGGCCACCGTGGACTGCCTGAACGAGCGGTTCCGCTACCTCGGCTTCTCGGGCCGCTCCTACCCGGGCTGGCACCACCACATGACCCTGGTCTCCGCCGCCTACGCCTACTCGCGGCTGGGCCGGCCCGCCCTGACCGCCGGGCCCACCGCCTACCGGACCGCCTGACCCCGCTGCGGCGCGCCGGGTACGGGTGGCCGCCGACCCGGGATCGGCATGCGGGCGGCCGTCGTACCCCGCGAGACGCGCCGGGCTACGGCACCATCATCGGGATCGAGAAGAACACCGCGAGCGCGACCCCGATCGCGACGAGCAGGCCCGCGACCTCCCAGGCCCAGTCGAAGCGGTACTCGCGCCTGCGCCGCCGCGGCTTGCGGTGGCTCACCCGCGGCCGCGCCGTACGCCGCCGGGTGCCCGCCGGGTCCGCGCCGCCCGCGTCTTCCGCGGCCGGGTCGGCCTCGCCCGGGGTGTCGGCGGCCGCCGTCCCGGCCACGGCGTCGCCGCCGACGGCGCTCCCGGTGTCCGCCGGGACCGCGGTGCCGACCGCCGGGATCGGGCCGGTGGCCGCGTCGGGGTCCGCGTCCGGGGCCGCGGCGGCCGGGGCCGGGTCGACCGGTGCGGGGTCGATCACCGGCGCCGTCGCGGCGGCCGCGGGCGCCCGGTCAAGGAGGTCGTCGACGACCGGAGCGGCGAGCGGGGCGGGCTCGGCCCCCGGCGCGGGAACGGCCGGCGGCGCCTCCGGCGGTGCGGCGGCGGCCGCGGCGTTCGCGGCACCGGCCTCCGGGCTCGCGGGCGCCTGCGGGTCCTGCGGCCTGCGGGACCGCGGACGGCGGGTCATCGCCTCCATCGCGGCGAGGATGGCCCCCTGCAGGCGGGGGATCGGCTCGGTGGTGGCCTCGTGCCGGGATCGGCCCCGGCGGGACCGGCCCGGGTCGTCCGCACCGGCCTGCGGCCCGCCGGATTCGCGCTCCGGCGGCACGACCGGGATGAGCGAGGTCGTGGTGGTCTGGTCCGGGTCGGCGAGCGGCAGCGGCCACGACGGCGCGGTCGGCCACAGCTGCTTCACCGGGATCCGGGTCTTGGGCCGCGTCGCGTCCGCCGGGTCGAGCTGGGGGAGGAGCGCGAGCAGCCGCGCCCGCAGGTCGCCGGGCGGGCGCTGCCACGGCAGCCGGGCGAGCACGTCCTCGATCGGGGCGACCTCGAGCGCGCCGTAGATCTCGGCGATGCGTTCGGGCACGTACTCGGCGTGCCGGGCGTGGTAGAGCGCGAGCTTCAGCGACTGGGCGAACCGGTTCCGCGCCGACATGATGAGCTGGCTCGCGGTGTCGATCGCCACGTCGAGCACCTGGGCGAGCTCGTCGGGGGCGAGCCGGCACACCGCCGACAGCAGCAGCACCTCGCGCTGGTGCGGCCGCAGGTCGCGGACGACCCGCTCGATCAGCGCCGTGGCCGGGTCGACCGCGAAGTCGACAAGCGGCGGGAAGTACACCACGTCGCGCCGGGAGATCTCCCGGCGGGCGAGCGCGTAGAGCAGGGCCCGGCTCGGCCGCATCACCGGCACGCTGGTGAGGACCGCGAGCACCGCGTCCGCGGCGTTCGACCGGTCACCGAGCTGGTCGAAGCAGTACGCGAACAGCCCGGCGGCGTGCCGGTCGTAGAGCTCGACCACCAGGTCGCTGTGCGAGCGTTGACCGGAGAGTGGCTGCGACACTGCCGGTCCCCCTGTGCCTCGTGTGTCCAAGGTGAAGAATCGCGCTCCTCGTCATGATGCCAAGCGGCGGCCCGCCGGCGCAGTAGCGGTTGCGCACTCGATAGATTCTTTCCCCGCTACGTAAACCCAACCTCGATCGGTTCGCGGGAAACGTCCGCCGGCAAACGGGAAGAAAAAAGGAGCGAGCACTCACCGGCCGTACTGATCCCGGGCAGACGAAGGGAAAGCGTGATCATTTTCGACGGCGTCACGAAGCGGTATCCCGGCGGGACGGTGGCCGTCAGCGACCTCACCCTCGAGGTGCCGACCGGCGAGATCAGCGTGCTCGTCGGCCCGTCCGGCTGCGGCAAGACCACGTCGCTGCGCATGATCAACCGGATGGTCGAGCCCACCGCAGGAAGGGTGCTGCTCGACGGCCGGGACGTGCGCGAGATCGACCCGCCGACGCTGCGCCGCGGCATCGGGTACGTGATCCAGCACGGCGGCCTGTTCCCGCACCGGCGCGTGCTCGACAACATCGCCACGGTCCCGTACCTGCTCGGCTGGGACCGCAGGCGGGCCCGGCGCCGGGCCCGCGAGCTGATGGAGCGGGTGGGGCTCGACGACGAGCTCGCCGACCGGTACCCGTTCCAGCTCTCCGGCGGCCAGCAGCAGCGGGTCGGGGTGGCCCGCGCGCTCGCCGCCGACCCGCCGGTGCTGCTCATGGACGAGCCGTTCAGCGCGGTCGACCCGGTGGTGCGCGCCGGGCTGCAGGACGAGCTGCTGCGGCTCCAGGCCGAGCTGCGCAAGACGATCGTGTTCGTCACCCACGACATCGACGAGGCGATCAAGCTCGGCGACCGGGTGGCGGTGCTGCGCGAGGGCGGCCGGCTCGCCCAGTACGCCACCCCGGCCGAGCTGCTCGCCGCCCCCGCCGACGACTTCGTGCGCGCCTTCCTCGGCCGCGACCGCGGCATCCGGCTGTTGTCGTTCCTGCCCGCCGCCGGCCTGCCGCTGCGCCGCGACCTCGTGGTGGCCGAGGGTGAGGCGGCCCCGGACGGCGCCGAGTGGGTGGTCGAGGTCGACGCCGACCGCCGCCCGCTCGGCTGGCGCCCGGCCGGGAAGAGATCCGGGAGCAGAGCCGGGAGCACAGCCGGGAACGGCCGGCTCGCCGGGTACGGCGCGTACCGGGCGGACCGCGACTCGCTGCGCGCCGCGCTCGACGCCGCGCTGCTCTCCCCGTGCGGGGCGGCGATCGCGCTCGACGAGCAGGACCGGGTGGCCGGGGTGGTCACCCGCGAGGTGCTCGACGAGGCGCTCGCCCGGGCCGCCGCGGACGCCCACGGCGACGCCGTGCCCGCCGCCCGCCGGCCCGGGGGAGGGGCGGGGTGAGGCCGGATGAGCCGCTGATCCGCTGGGACTGGATCGGCCGCAACCGGTCGATGATCTGGGAGCTGCTCGTCGACAACACGGTGATGGGCCTGCTGCCCGTGCTGTTCGGGCTGCTGCTCGCGCTGCCGATCGGGCTCGCCTGCGTGCGCTGGCGGGTGCTCTACCAGCCGGCCGCCGGCCTGCTCAACGTGGTCTACGCGCTGCCGTCGCTCGCCCTGTTCATCGTGCTCATCCCGGTCACCGGCCTCGCCGAGCGGGCCACCGTGATCATCCCGCTCACCTGCTACGCGCTCGCCGTGCTCGTCCCGGCCGTGGTGGACGGGCTGCGCTCGGTCCCCGACCACGTACGGCAGGCCGCCGAGGCGATGGGCTTCACCCCGCTGCGCCGCCTGGTCCAGGTGGAGCTGCCGATCGCGGTGCCGGTGGTGATCGGCGGGATGCGGGTCGCCACCGTGTCGAGCATCAGCCTGGTGAGCGTGGGCGCGCTGATCGGCCGCGGCGGGCTCGGCGGGCTGTTCGTCACCGGCTGGCAGCTGCGCTTCCCCACGCCGATCATCGTCGGCGTCGTGCTCGTGGTGCTGCTCGCGGTCGCCGCGGACGGGCTGCTCGTGCTCGCCGGGCGGCTGCTCACCCCGTGGGCGCGGGCCCGCGCCCGGGCCGAGGCGGCCGCGTCCGGGGAGGCCGCATGAGCTGGCTCGCGGAGTTCTTCGGCGACCCGGCGAACTGGGCCGGGCCGTACGGCATCCCGGTGCGGCTCGCCGAGCACGTGGGGTTCTGCGCGCTCGCGCTCGCCCTCGCCGCGCTGATCGCGGTGCCGCTCGGGCTGGTCGCCGGGCACACCGGGCGCGGCGTCCACCTGGTGACGCTCACCGCGAACGCCGCCCGGGCGCTGCCCACGCTCGGGCTGCTCGTGCTCGTCATGCTGCTCGCCGGGGTGGGCACGCTGCCGGTGCTCGTGCCGCTCGTCGCGCTCGCCGTGCCGCCGATCCTCGTCAACACCTGCGAGGGCGTGCGCGGGGTCGATCCCGACCTGCTCGACGCCGCGTACGGCATGGGCCTGCGCGGCCGCCAGGTGCTGCTGCGGGTGCGCGCGCCGGTGGCGCTGCCGCTCATCCTGCTCGGGCTGCGGCTCGCCGCGATCCAGGTGGTGGCGACCGCGACCGTCGCCGCGTACGTCGGCCTCGGCGGGCTGGGCCGGTACATCATCGACGGCCTCGCCACCCGCGACTACCCGCAGACCCTCGGCGGGGCCACGCTCGTCGTGCTGCTCGCGCTCGCCGTCCAGGCCGGCTTCGCCGTACTGGAGCGGTTCGCGGTGAGCAAGGGGGTGAGCCGACGGGTAAGAGGCGGTTAGTCCCGGTTTCCCCCAAACGCCAGAAGGGATCTTTGATGAGACGTCTGTTCGGCGGCCTGGCGGTCGCCTTGGCCGCCGCGATCGCCCTGGCCGGATGCGGCGGGGGAGGCGACCCCCTCGCCGAGCCGACCGGCGGGCCCTCCGGGAGCGGCGCCACGGTCGTGGTCGGCTCGGCCAACTTCCCGGAGAACGTGCTGCTCGGCTCGATCTACAGCCAGGCGCTGCAGGCCAAGGGCGTGGCCGTGACGGAGAAGTTCAACATCGGCAGCCGGGAGATCATCTTCGGCCAGGTCCAGAGCGGGGCGATCACCGTGCTGCCCGAGTACCTCGGCTCGCTGCTCGCCTACGTCGACCCGAGGTCCACCGCGCGGACCAAGGAGCAGATCGTCGCCGAGCTGCGGGGGAAGCTCCCGGACACGCTGGAGATCCTGGAGCCCGCCGCGGCGGAGGACAACAACTCGCTCACCGTGACCCGCCAGACCGCCGAGCGGTACGGCCTGACCACGATCGAGGATTTGGCGAAGGTGTCGAAGGACATGGTCGTGGGCGGCCCGCCGGAGTTCCGGCAGCGCCAGGAGGAGAACTTCCGGCGCACCTACGGCCTGGAGTTCAAAGAGTGGCGGCCGACCGGTGACGCCACCGCCGACGCGATCCTCGACGGCACGGTGGACGTCGGCAACGTGTTCACCACCGACCCGGTGATCACCCTTGAGGGGCTGGTGCCGCTGGCGGACAACAAGAACGCGTTCGGCGCGGAGAACGTCGTGCCGCTCGTGCACCGGGCCGGCGTGGACGACACCGTGCGGGCCACGCTCAACCTGGTGTCCGCCAGGCTCGACACCCCCGCGCTGCTGGAGATGATGAAGCGCGTCGCCGTCGACAAGGAGGCCCCGGAGGCGGTGGCGAAGGACTGGCTGACCCGTAACGGGCTGCTGTGATCGCCTGACATGATGGGAAGCCCCCGCGCGACCGGGCCGGGGGCTTTTCGCCGTCAGGGAGGGGCGTGAGCGAGTTCACCGAGGCGATGGCGCAGCTCGCGGCGGGCGTGACCGTGGTCACGGTCCGCGACGGCCGCGACGACATCGGCACCACCGTGACCACGTTCACCTCGTTGTCCCTCGACCCGCCGCTGGTGCTGGTGAGCATCACCGCCACGAGCTACCTCAACGAGGTGCTGCTGCGCCGCGACCGCTGGGCCGCGTCCCTGCTCTCCGGCGGCCAGGCGGCGATCGCGAGCCGGTTCGCCACCCCGGGCCGCCCCAGCGCCCGGCTGCTCGTCGCGGGCACGCCGCACCACCGCGGGCCGCACACCGAGGCGCTGATCATCGACGGCGGGGTGGCCGCGATCGAGGCCGAGACCGTCAAGGTCGTCCCGGCCGGGGACCACACCCTCTACATCGCGTCACTGCTCGCCGTCGACTACGTCGACGCGTCCCGCCCCCCGCTGGTACGGCTCCGCGGCCGCTACCGGGAGCTCGGCTAGGCCGGCCGCCGCGCCGTACCGCGGGGCGGTCAGCGGATGACCCAGGTGCCGGGCAGGATCAGCGGGCCGTACGGCGGCAGGCCGAGCCGGGCCGCGAGCGCGGCCATCGGCCCCCACGCCTCCAGGCGGATGCGGGCGATCGCCTCCGCCTTGTCCTCGCTCGACTCGGCCGGGCGCAGCCGCTCCAGCGCGGTCAGCCTCGGGTAGTGGCGCACCGGGGCGTCCTCCGGGAGCCCGGCCTTGCGGCGGGCGATGGCGAGCGCGTCCTCCAGGCCGCCGAGCTCGTCGACGAGCCCGCGCTCGTGCGCGTCCGCGCCGGTCCACACCCGGCCGCGGGCGAGCTCGTGCACCCGCTCCCGGTCCATGCCGCGGGCCTCGGCGACCTTGCCCACGAAGTCGTCGTAGATGCGGTCGAGCCAGGCGTTCACCCGCGCCCACTGCGCCTCGGAGAACTCCTGGGTGGGCGAGAACATGTTCGCGTTCGCGCCCTCGAGGACGGTCTCGGTGGCGATCCCGAGCTTCGTCAGCAGCTCGCCGATCACCGGCTTGCCGCCGAGCACGCCGATCGAGCCGGTGAGCGTGCCGGGCTGGGCCACGATCACGTCGGCGGGCATCGACACGAAGTAGCCGCCCGAGGCGGCGACGTCGCCCATCGACACCACGACCGGCTTGCCCGCCCGGCGGGTGAGCAGCACCTCGCGCCAGATCGCGTCGGAGGCGACGTACGAGCCGCCGGGGCTGTCCACCCGGAACACGACCGCCTTCACCTTCTCGTCCCGGCGGGCGGCGCGCAGCGCCGCGCAGATCGTGTCCGAGCCCATCGCGCCGCCGCCGAACGGGCTGCGCCCGCTGCGGCCGAGGCGGATCGCGCCGTGCCCGTGGATGAGCGCGACCACCTGCTCGCCCGGCCGCGGCATCTTCCGGCCGAGCAGGTGCCGGTGGTAGCGGGTGACGTACTGCAGGTGCGGCTCCTGCCCGGTCTGCGACCGCACGCCCGCCTTGAGGTCCGCGTACACCTCGTCGCGGTAGGCGAGCCGGTCCACCAGGCCGGCGCGGACCGCCTCCGCGCCGATGAACGGGCCCTCGTCGACCAGCTCGCGCACCCGGGCGGGCGCCAAGCCGCGTGCCTCGGCGATCCCGGCGACGATCTGCTCGGTGACCGACTCGGCGATCCGGGTCACCATTTCCCGGTGCGCCTCGGTCATGTGGTCCTGGGTGAAGGTGTTCGCCGCGGTCTTGTACTCGTGCCGCTGGGCGACCTGGTACGCGACGCCGGCCTTGCCGAGCGCGTCCTTAAAGAAGTGCTGCTGCAGCGCGACGCCGGTGAGCCCCACGTCGCCGGACGGCTGCAGGCAGATCGTCTCGCAGGCGGTGGCGAGGTAGTAGGGCACGGTGCCCGCGCCGAACTCGCCGAAGGTCTCCGCGAACGCGACCGTGCGCCCGCCGGACCTGCGGAAGGCCTGGATCGCGGCGCGCAGCTCCTGCACCGTGCCGAACTCGATCGGGTGGCCGCCGATCTTGACGATCAGGGCGCGCACCCGCTCGTCGCCGCGGGCGCGCTTGAGCCCGGACAGGATGTCGGTGAGACGCGGCCGGCGCATCGACATGACCGCCGAGAGCGGATCCGTGGGCGGGCCGTCCACGACGCCCTCGGTGAGATCGAGTTCCAGAATCAGCGGGGCGGTCCGCGCCTTCCGGAACCGGTCGATGGTCTCGGTGATCGCCTTGGTCGCGTCCATAGACCCCACCATAAGGGACGGATCAGACGCGTGGCGGCGCCGCTTCGGCCCGGCCCCCCTTCGCCGGATCCGTGCCCTTCGCGGGCCGCAGCCAGATCACCCCGAGCGGCGGGATGCGCAGCCGGGCCGAGTACGGCAGGCCGTGCCGGGGCACGTCGATCGCCTCCACCCGGCCGAGGTTGCCCACGCCGCTGCCCGCGTACTCGTAGGCGTCGGTGTTGAGGATCTCCTCCCAGATGCCCGGCTCCGGCAGCCCGAGGTGGTAGTCCTCGTGCGGGATGCCGGCGAAGTTCGCCACGCAGGCGAGCACCGAGCCGTCGCTGCCGTACCGGAGGAACGAGAACACGTTCCCCTGCGCGTCGTCGGCGTCGATCCAGCGGAACCCGTCCGGGGTGTGGTCCTGGGTGTAGAGGGCGGGCGTGGCGGTGTAGATCCGGTTGAGGTCGCGCACCAGCCGCTGCACCCCCTGGTGGTAGTCGAAGTCGAGCAGCCACCAGTCGAGGCCGCGCTGCTCCGACCACTCCGAGCCCTGGCCGAACTCGCCGCCCATGAACAGCAGCTGCTTGCCGGGGTGCGCCCACATGTAGGCGAGCAGCGCGCGCAGGTTGGCGAACCGCTGCCACTCGTCGCCGGGCATCTTGCCGAGCAGCGAGCCCTTGCCGTGCACCACCTCGTCGTGCGACAGCGGCAGCACGAAGTTCTCCGAGTAGGCGTACATCAGGGAGAACGTCATCTGGTGGTGGTGATACTGGCGGAAGATCGGCTCGTGCCGCAGGTAGTCCAGGGTGTCGTGCATCCAGCCCATGTTCCACTTGAAGCCGAACCCGAGCCCTCCCAGGTAGACCGGGCGGGACACCCCGGGCCAGGCCGTGGACTCCTCGGCGATCGTGACGATGCCCGGCACCTCGCGGTAGCAGACCGTGTTGAGCTCCTTGAGGAACTCCACCGCCTCGATGTTCTCCCGCCCGCCGTAGATGTTCGGGGTCCACTCGCCCTCGGGGCGCGAGTAGTCGAGGTAGAGCATGGAGGCGACCGCGTCCACCCGCAGCCCGTCGATGTGGAACTCCTTGAGCCAGTAGAGCGCGTTCGCCACCAGGAAGTTCCGCACCTCGTTGCGGCCGTAGTCGAACACGTAGGTGCCCCAGTCCGGGTGGTGGCCGCGCCGGGGGTCGGGGTGCTCGTACAGCGCGGTGCCGTCGAACCGGCCGAGCGCCCAGTCGTCCATGGGGAAGTGCGCGGGCACCCAGTCGAGCAGCACGCCGATGCCCGCCTGGTGCAGCCGGTCCACCAGGTAGCGGAAGTCGTCCGGGGTGCCGAACCGGGCGGTCGGCGCGTAGTACGAGGTCACCTGGTAGCCCCACGACGGCCCGTAGGGGTGCTCGGCCACCGGCAGGAACTCCACGTGGGTGAACCCCATGTCCGTCACGTACTCGACGAGCTGGGTCGCCAGGTCGCGGTACGACAGCCCGGGGCGCCAGGAGCCGAGGTGCACCTCGTACACGCTCATCGGCTCCTCCAGCGGCCGCCGGGAGGCGCGCCTGGCCATCCACTCGTCGTCCTGCCACTCGTACGTCGACCGCTCCACGATCGACGCGGTCGCCGGCGGCACCTCGGTACGGCGGGCCATCGGGTCGGCCTTCTCCCGCCACACCCCGTCCACGCCGAGCACCGCGAACTTGTACCGCTCGCCGGGCCCGATCCCCGGCACGAACAGCTCCCACACCCCGGACCGGCCGAGCGACCGCATCGGGTACCCCTGCCCGTCCCAGTGGTTGAAGTCGCCGATCAGCCGCACGCCCCGGGCGTTCGGCGCCCACACGGCGAACGCCGTGCCGTCGACGTCCTCGTGCCGCATCACCCGGGCGCCGAGCACCTCCCACAGCCGCTCGTGCCGCCCCTCGCCGATCAGGTGCAGGTCGAGCTCGCCGATCGTCGGCCAGTGCCGGTAGGGGTCGTGCACGACCTGCGGCTCGCACCCGGCGTAGGTGACCCGCAGCCGGTAGTCCGGGATCTTGTCCAGGCCCGGGATCGTCGTCTCGAACACCCCGTGCGCGACGTGCCGCATCTCCCGGGCCTCGTCGCCGACGAGCACCTCGACCTTCTCCGCCAGCGGCCGAAGCGCCCGGATCGTCACGCCCTCGGGGCCGGGGTGAGCGCCCAGAATCGAATGCGGATCATGGTGGGCCCCGCTCGCCAGCCGGTCCAGCTCCGCATCCATCACCCGCTCACCACTCCTCGCTCGCACCGATCACTCCACCGTTCGCTCATACCCTGCCTCTCCGTCACCTGATCCAACCCCGCGCCCCCGCGCAGACCCATCACAAGCCCGTAACGACCGTGCCGCGAGGCCGGGAATGAGACCGGTGGGCGCAGCGGGCCGAGGGGAGGCGCGGATGGGACGGGCCCCACGAATCCACCGGACGGCCGGGGAGGTACCGCTCGGCATCGTCCGCGAGCCCGTGCCCGCGGTGGCGCTGCCGTCCCTCGCGCCCGATCCGGACCTGTACGAGCGGCTCACCCGGGCGGTGCGCGAGCCGCGGCGGGTGGACGAGGCGGCCGTGCGCTGGCTGGAGCGGTGCCTCGCCGAGCACCGGCGGGTCGAGGACACCACGGGGAGCCGCCCGCTGCTGCCGGTGGTGCGCGCGCAGCTCGCGGTCGTCGCCGAGCTGGCGCACGGGGCCGGGGGACCGCTGGGGGAGCGGCTGGTCGGGCTCGCGGCCGAGTACGCGCAGTTCGTGGCGTGGATGTGCCAGGACTCCGGCGACCTGGCTGCGGCGCTCGCCTGGTACGACCGGGCGCACGCCTGGGCGCTGGAGGCGGGCGACGCGCGGCTCGCCGCGACCACGTTGAGCATGCGCGCCCACCAGGCGTGGAGCATCGGGGACGGGCGCGCCTGCGTACGGCTCGCCGAGGCGGCGCGGCTGCACGACGGGCACACCACGCCGGGCGTGCAGGGCATGGCCGCGCAGATGGCGGCGCGGGGGCACGCCTTGATGGGCGAGGCGGAGGCGGCCCGCGTCCTGCTCGACGAGGCCGAGCGGCTGATCGTCAGGGCGACCGAGCGGCCGGAGGACGAGCCCGCGTGGATGTACTTCTACGACGACGGCTGGTTCGCCATGCAGCGCGGCATGGCCGAGATCGAGCTCGGCGCGGGCGACCGGGCCGTCCCCCTGCTCGAGGCGGGCCTGGCCCGCCTGCCGGAGGCGTACCGCCGCGACCGCGCCTGGTTCGGGTCCTGCCTCGCCAAGGCCCACCTGCTCACGGGCGACGCCGACGCCGCGGCCGGCACGGCGCTGCGGTTCGCCGAGGACGCGCTCGCCGTCAACGCCTACGCCGTGCGGACCCTGCGCGAGGTTGCCGCGGAGCTGCGGGACACGGGGATCGCCGCGGCGCGGGACCTCGGCGACCTGCTGGCCGGCGCGCGGAACGCGTCCGGCCGCGAGGGGTGACGTCGGGGCCACCGGCGCGGGCCGTACGGCACGGCCGGCGGAACCGGCCCGGACGCCGGTGCGGCTACTCCTCGCGGGGGGTGAACGCGGCGAGCGGGATCGACAGCCAGGTGGGGCGGTTGCGGGCCTCGTAGCCGACCTCGTAGACGGCCTTGGCGTACTCGAGGGCGCGGAGCAGGACCGCGTCGTCGCCGTGCACCCGGCCGCCACCCTCGGTGTAGCCGGCGAGGAAGGCGGCGCGGTTGCGGGCCGACCACTCGGCGGCGCGGGGCTCGAGGATGCGGCCCTCGGGGTGGTTGATGAGCAGGTGGCGCGCGGCGTAGTCGAAGGAGCGCAGCATGCCGGCGACGTCGCGCAGCGGGGTGTCGAGGGCGCGGCGCTCCTCGAGCGGCTGACCGGGCTCGCCCTCGAAGTCGAGCACCACCCACTCGGTGTGGGTGCGCATCACCTGGCCGAGGTGGTAGTCGCCGTGCACCCGCTGCACGGTGATCGGGTGGTCGATGTCGGCGAGCCGGTCGTAGGCGGCGTGCACCACCTCGTCGCGGCCGCGCAGCTGGGGCACCTCGAGCAGGGTCCGGTCGAGCCGGGCGCGCAGCCGCTCGGCCATGCGCTTGATCTCCGGCGGGTCGAGGGTGCCGGTGGGGAACGCGGCGGCGAGCTCGCGGTGCACCCGCGCGGTGGCGATGCCGAGACGGTGCGACTCGGCGGCGAAGTCGCCGCCCACGTCCGAGGCGGGGATCTCGGGCTGGTGGGCGTAGCCGTACAGGTCGCGCACGCTCGCCAGGGCGAGCGACCAGCCGTCGTTCGCGGTGCTGAGGTAGCGCTGCATGAACGCGAGCGTGGTGTCCACCCCGTCGATGTCGATGGCGAACCACCCGTACGGCTGCGCGATGTGCGGCGAGCCGCGCCGGGCGAGCGCGGTGACGATCTCCACCTCGGGGTTGATCCCGGGCACCAGGCGGCGGAACAGCTTGCAGATGTACGCCTCGCCGAACACCAGCGAGGTGTTCGACTGCTCGGCGCCGAGCACCAGGCTGCGCAGCCCGGTCTCGATCGTCACGCCCTCCATCGCGCGGAAGCGCAGGGGACCGATGTCGGCCCCCTGCGCCATCGCCTCCAGCAGGACGGCGGTGAGCTCGGCGTCGTGCGCCGCGTCGTAGTAGCCGCCACCGATGTGCGCGTGCTGCAGCCGCTGCGGGATCTCCTGGCGGGTGCCGAGCAGCAGCTGGTAGCGGTCCCGGGTCCCGGCCTGGCGGACCTGGAGGATCAGGTGCCGCAGGCCGGGGTCGCCGGACTTCAGCTCGACGTCGGACTCGATGCCGACGCCGTCGATCGCGCGTCCCTTGCCGGCGAACCAGCGCTGGCGGCCGATCCATCCGGCGAGCAGGTCTTCGAGTGCTGTTGTCACGACTCCTCGGTGGCGCTCGTGGGCGTCAGCGTGAACCAGTAGAACCCATGCCCAGGAAGCGTCAGAAGATACGGGAGCTCGCCGATCGGCGGGAACGGCACGCCGCCCATGCACTCCACCGGAGTGGACCCCTCGAACCGGCGCAGGTCCAGCTCCACCGGCTGCGGGAAGCGGGACAGGTTGTTGACGCACAGCACCCGGTCGTTGCCGAGCTCCCGCACGAACGCCAGCACGCTCGGGTTCGACGAGTTGAGCTCGGTGAAGTCGCCGAGCCCGAACACCGGGTGGCGCTTGCGGATCTCGATCATCCGCCGGGTCCAGTGCAGTAGCGAGCCGGGGTTCTTCTGCTGGGCCTCGACGTTGAGCGCCTGGTACCCGTAGATCGGGTCCATGATCACCGGCAGGTAGAGGCGGCCCGGGTCGCAGTCGGAGAAGCCGGCGTTGCGGTCCGGGGTCCACTGCATCGGGGTGCGCACGCCGTCGCGGTCACCGAGCCAGATGTTGTCCCCCATGCCGATCTCGTCGCCGTAGTAGAGCACCGGCGACCCCGGCAGGGACAGCAGCAGCGCGGTGAACAGCTCGATCTGGTTCCGGTCGTTGTCGAGCAGGGGCGCGAGCCGCCGCCGGATGCCCACGTTCGCCCGCATCCGCGGGTCCTTGGCGTACTCGGCGTACATGTAGTCGCGCTCCTCGTCGGTCACCATCTCGAGGGTGAGCTCGTCGTGGTTGCGCAGGAAGATGCCCCACTGACAGTTCTCCGGGATCTTCGGCGTCTGGGCGAGGATCTCGGAGATCGGGTAGCGCGACTCGCGCCGGACCGCCATGAAGATGCGTGGCATGAGCGGGAAGTGGAACGCCATGTGGCACTCGTCGCCGCCGGTGACCGGGTCGCCGAAGTACTCGACCACGTCCGACGGCCACTGGTTCGCCTCGGCGAGCAGCACCCGGTCCGGGTAGAGCCGGTCCACCTCGGCGCGGATGCGCTTGAGGTAGGCGTGCGTCTCCGGGAGATTCTCGCAGTTGGTGCCGTCCTTCTCGAACAGGTACGGCACGGCGTCGAGCCGGAAGCCGTCGATGCCGAGGTCGAGCCAGAACCGCAGCACCTCCAGCATCGCCTCCTGCACCGCCGGGTTGTTGTAGTTGAGGTCCGGCTGGTGGTGGAAGAAGCGGTGCCAGTAGTACTGGCCGCGCACCGGGTCGTAGGTCCAGTTCGACGTCTCGGTGTCGACGAAGATGATGCGGGCGTCCTTGTACTTCTCGTCGGTGTCGGACCAGACGTAGAAGTCGCCGTACGGGCCGTCCGGGTCGTGGCGGGAGGCCTGGAACCACGGGTGCTGGTCGCTGGTGTGGTTCATCACCAGGTCGGCGATGATGCGCATGCCCCGCTTGTGCGCCTCGTCGACGAGCCTGATGAAGTCGCCGAGCGTGCCGTACTCGGGCAGGATCTTGGTGTAGTCCGAGATGTCGTACCCGCCGTCGCGCAGCGGGGACTCGTACATGGGCAGCAGCCACAGGCAGTCCACGCCGAGCCACTTCAGGTAGTCGAGCTTCTCGATCAGCCCGTTGATGTCACCGGTGCCGTCGCCGTTGGAGTCCTTGAAGCCCCGGATGAGCACCTCGTAGAAGACGGCCCGCTTGTACCAGAAGGGGTCGCGTGGCGTCTCGTGGGTGAAGGTGTTCGGAACCGGCTGCGACGCGGCGCTCACGGCTCCTCCTTCGCCGGTCGATCCTCCGCCGTGAGCGCCCGGCCACCGGGTGTGCGGTCGGCCGGACGGATATGTGCGATCAGCTCACGCACGTTACCTCCCCGCTCTCACTTTCCGGCGGCCCGCCGGGGCGGCACGCCCGGCGGGCCGGCTGGTCGCCTGTCACCGGCCGGGCCACCGGCCGGATCGAAGTGTCAGGTGGTTCACCGGGGGTTCGCCGACGCCGCTCGGAGGGTGAACACGTGGGCCGGACAGACGTACGGATCGAGCCGTACGTAGTTCGACCGGCGCCACCGGTAGGACTCGCCGCTGAGCTCGTCGTCGACGATGAACTCGGCGTTCCAGTCCAGGCCGAGCGCCGGCATGTCCAGATGCACCGTCGCCTCGCGGGTGTGGTGCGGGTCGAGGTTGACGACGGCCAGTACGACGTCGCCCATGCCCTGCCGTCGTGTGGCGGGGTCATAGGGGCCGGGCAGCCTCTTGGAGAAGCAGATCAGCTCCGGCTGGTCGACGTAGTGGAATCGTAGGTTACGCAATTCCTGCAGGGCCGGGTGTGCCCGCCTGAGCATGTTCAGCCGCCGGATGAACGGCGCGATGCTGCGCCCTTCCCGCTCGGCCGCGGCCCAGTCGCGAGGCTTGTACTGATATTTCTCGCTGTCGAGATATTCCTCGCTACCCGGACGAACCGGAACATTTTCGCACAATTCATAACCGGAATATATGCCCCACGTCGGCGACATGAGCGCCGCCAGAACCGCGCGAATCTGGAATGCGGGCCGCCCACCGGTTTGAAGGTACTCGTGAAGAATGTCCGGTGTGTTAACAAACAGGTTCGGGCGCAGAAAATGTGACGTCTTGTGGGCGAGCTCGGTGAGGTACTCCTCGAGCTCCTGCTTGGTGTTGCGCCAGGTGAAGTACGTGTACGACTGGTGGAAGCCGATCTTCGCCAGCGTCTGCAGCATCGCCGGCCGGGTGAACGCCTCCGACAGGAACAGCACGTCCGGGTCGGTGGCGTGGATCTCGGCGAGCAGCCGCTCCCAGAACGGCACCGGCTTGGTGTGCGGGTTGTCCACCCGGAAGATCCGCACGCCGTGCGACATCCAGAACCGGACGATGCGCTTGACCTCGGCGTACAGGCCCTCGGGGTCCTTGTCGAAGTTGAGCGGATAGATGTCCTGGTACTTCTTCGGCGGGTTCTCCGCGTACGCGATCGTGCCGTCGGCCCGGATGGTGAACCACTCCGGGTGCTCCTTCACCCACGGGTGGTCGGGGGAGCACTGCAGGGCGAGGTCGAGCGCGACCTCCAACCCCAGCTCGCGGGCCCGGGCGACGAACGCGTCGAAGTCCTCGATCGTGCCCAGGTCGGGGTGGACCGCGTCGTGCCCGCCCTCCTCCGAGCCGATCGCCCACGGCGACCCGGGGTCGCCCGGCTCGGCGACGAGGGTGTTGTTGCGGCCCTTGCGGTTGGTCTTCCCGATCGGGTGGATCGGCGGGAGGTAGACCACGTCGAAGCCCATCTCCGCGATCGCCGGCAGCCGCCGCGCCGCGGTGGCGAAGGTGCCGGACTTCATCTGCCCGTCCTCGCCGACGTGCGCCCCCTCCGAGCGCGGGAAGAACTCGTACCACGAGCCGAACAGCGCCCGCCGCCGGTGCACCACGATGCGGTGCTTGGGGGAGCGGGTGAGCAGGTCGCGCAGCGGGTGGATGAGCAGCATCTGCTCCACCTCGGGCAGCTTCGCGTACGCGAACCGCGCCCGCGGGTCCACCGCGTCGTCCCGCAGCCGCGCCGCCACCTCGAGCAGCGCGGCCCGGTGCCCGCACCGCCCCGACCCGTCGTTCTGCGGGCACTGGTTCGGCCGTACGGCGCGCGCCGCGCGCTCGAACAGCCGGGCGCCCTCCTCGCACATGAGGTCGGCGTCCATGCCGCGCGGGATCTTGATGCCCGCGTCGTGGAACCAGGTCGCGATGGGGTCGCCCCATGCCTCGATCCGGAAGTGCCAGTGCCCCTCCGTGGGCAGCGACACGTCGACGGCCCAGCGATCCGTGCCGGGGGCGACCTCGTGCATGCGCAGCAACGGGCCGGCGGTGCCGTCCGGGGCGAACAGCACGACCCCGGCGGCCACCGCCTCGTGCCCCTCGCGGAACACGGTGGCACTGATCTGGAAGGTCTCACCTGCCGCGGCCTTGGCCGGTCGGCGGCCGCAGTCGACGACTGGGTGGATGTCCTGGATTGGGATTCGTCCGATCATCGCACTCACGGTAGCGACGGCACACCGGTACCGCCGGAATCGGGCAAATTTGGATCTTCAGTTCGTCAAGCAGGTTTGGCGCAGCACACAGCGACCCTCACTTAGGTAGCGGACGGGACACACTTTATGGGTTGCCCCAATGGTCCACCCTTACCCCTCGCCGGGAAAGACCCGGCGGCGGATTCGCCGCACGGCCCGTGACGAGGTGTGCCTGATCGTGTTCTCGCGGTGAGATCTGTTTACCCTGGGATCAGGCGCTCGACTCACCGATCGACGTCGATCGTTGTGCGTGATCGCCGAGCGGTCTCACATCATGAGCAGGCTATTGGTGGGTTTGCCGCCATTTGCTAGTGGAGAGAGCGAGACTGACGACTCGCTTGCGGCCGACAAAGGCGTTTCGGTCGCGTCCGGCGGCACCGAGTAACTAGGGTCTGGCACCGTGAGAGCAATCCGCAGGTTCACCGTCCGTACCGTCCTTCCTCCCGAGCTCGCCGCGCTCGGTGAGCTCGTGCACAATCTCCGCTGGTCCTGGCACCCGGAGACGATGGATCTCTTCGCGCAGGTGGACCCCGAGACCTGGGAGCGGGTCGGCCACGACCCGGTCGCGCTGCTCGGCGCCGTCGACTCCGCCCGGCTCGCCGAGCTCGCCCGGGACCGCCGCTTCCTGCGGCGGCTCGCCGACGCCGCCGACGACCTGCGCGAGTACATGACCGCGCCGCGGTGGTACCAGAACCTCCCGGACGCGCCGCGCGCGATCGCCTACTTCTCGCCGGAGTTCGGTATCGCCGCCGCGCTGCCGCAGTACTCCGGCGGCCTCGGCATCCTCGCCGGGGACCACCTCAAGGCCGCCAGCGACCTCGGCGTCCCGATCATCGGCGTGGGCCTGCTCTACCGCCACGGGTACTTCACCCAGTCGCTCTCACCCGAGGGCTGGCAGCTCGAGCACTACCCCAGCCTCGACCCCGGCGGAATGCCGCTCACCCTGCTCAAGGAGCCGGACGGCGAGCCCGCGCGGATCCGCGTCAACCTGCCGGAGAACCGGGTGCTGCACGCCCAGATCTGGGTCGCCCAGGTGGGCCGGGTGCCGCTGCTGCTGCTCGACTCGGACGTGGCCGACAACGACGCGCTCGCCCGGGACGTCACCGACCGGCTGTACGGCGGCGGCACCGACCACCGGCTGCTGCAGGAGGTGCTGCTCGGCATCGGCGGGGTGCGCGCGGTGCGCGCCTACTGCCGGATCACCGGCCACCCCGAGCCCGAGGTGTTCCACACCAACGAGGGCCACGCCGGCTTCCTCGGCCTGGAGCGCATCCGCGAGCTCACCGAGGCCCGGCTCACCTTCGACGAGGCGCTCGAGGCGGTGCGGGCCGGCACCGTGTTCACCACCCACACCCCGGTCCCGGCCGGCATCGACCGGTTCCCGATGGACATGATCGCCCGCCAGTTCGGCGGCGACAACGCCTGGCCCACCGTGGACGTCGAGCGCATCCTCGAGCTCGGCGCCGAGCCGGAGGGCGAGGGCGGCGACAAGGCGCTGTTCAACATGGCCGTGATGGGCATGCGCCTCGCCCAGCGGGTGAACGGCGTCTCCCGGCTGCACGGCAAGGTGAGCCGGGAGATGTTCCAGGCCCTGTGGCCCGGCTTCGACGTCGACGAGGTGCCGATCGGCTCGATCACCAACGGCGTGCACGCGCCCACCTGGGTGGGCCGCGAGGCCCTCGAGCTCGCGGGCGAGCGGCTCCCGCTGCTCGCCGAGGAGGCGAAGGGCTGGGAGGCGATCCAGAAGCTCGGCGACGAGGAGATCTGGGAGATCCGCGGCAAGCTGCGCCGCCGCCTGGTCGAGGCGGCCCGGGAGCGGCTGCGCCGGTCCTGGCGGGAGCGCGGCGCCTCCGACCCCGAGCTCAACTGGATCGACGAGGCGCTCGACCCCGAGGTGCTCACCATCGGGTTCGCCCGCCGCGTGCCCTCCTACAAGCGGCTCACGCTCATGCTGCGCGACCCCGACCGGCTGCGCGCGATCCTGCTCCACCCGGAGCGCCCGGTGCAGATCGTGATCGCGGGCAAGGCGCACCCGGCCGACGAGGGCGGCAAGCGGCTCATCCAGCAGATCGTGCGGTTCGCCGACCAGGAGGACGTGCGGCACCGCATCGTCTTCCTGCCCGACTACGACATGTCGCTCGCCCAGCTGCTGGTGCAGGGCTGCGACGTGTGGATGAACAACCCGCTGCGCCCGCTCGAGGCCTGCGGCACCTCCGGCATGAAGGCCGCGCTCAACGGCGGCCTCAACCTGTCCATCCGGGACGGCTGGTGGGACGAGTGGTACGACGGCAACAACGGCTGGGCGATCCCCACCGCCGACGGCGTCGAGGACCCCGACCGGCGTGACGAGCTCGAGGCGAGCGCGCTGTACGACCTGATCGAGCGCGAGGTCGCGCCCCGGTTCTACGACCGGGCCGGCGGCGGCCCGCCGCGCCGCTGGATCGAGATGGTCAAGCACACCCTCACCTCGCTCGGCCCGAAGGTGCTCGCCGGCCGCATGCTGCGCGACTACGTGGTGGACCTGTACACCCCGGCCGCGCGCGCGGCCCGCGAGCTCGCCGCCGACAACTACCGGCAGGCCCGCGCGTTCGCCGCGTGGAAGCTGCGGGTACGGCGCGCCTGGCCGGGCGTGCGGGTCGAGCACGTGGAGACCTCCGGGGTCGGCGACACGCCGGAGCTCGGCGCGACCCTCGACGTGCGGGCAACGGTGGCGCTCGGCGAGCTGGAGCCGGGCGACGTCGCGGTGCAGGCCGCCTACGGCCGGGTCGGCGCCCACGACGAGCTGGTGCAACCGTCGTACGCCACGCTCGAGCCGGTGGAGTCGACCGACGACGGCCGGGTGATATTCCACGGCACCGTGCCGCTCGACCGCACCGGCGCGTTCGGCTACACGGTGCGGGTCGTGCCGTCGCACCCGCTCATGGCCTCGCCCGCCGAGCTGGGCCTGATCGCGGTGCCGGAGGAGCCGGCGGGCATGACGAACGGCACGTTCCGATAAGCGCACAGAAAGCTGTGAACCGCCCGGAAGGGACGCATTCACCCGCTATCGTGGCGGGCCATGAGCCGGTTCTTTCTGCGGGTCTTGGTGCCCGCCAAGATTCGGCGCGCCGTGCGCGCCCGGTTCGACGCCCGCTACGTGTCGCGGGCGGATCACCGCCGGGACGTCCGTGACGCCCTCTGGGAGGTCCGGGCGCTGCGCCGGGAGGTGGTCGCGCTCCGCGCGGAGGTCGATCGGCTGCGCAAGGAGCAGCGGAAACCGGCCCAGCCGCCCGCGGATCCGGGCATGCCCGCCAAGGTCGGGGAGGCGCGGCGGCTCGCCGAGGAGACCGCCGCGGCAACCGACCGCCTGCTCCAGTCCGAGGTGCTGATCTGGCAGGCGATCGACCGCCTCGAGGCGCGGCTCGACCGCCTGGAGCGGGCCGCGGACGCCGAGCGCGGGGAGGACAAGCCGTTCGGGGAGCCGCTCGAGGAGCACCGCTGTGCGCGTGAGATGGCGTGAGACCGACGGCACCTGGGAACTGACCTTCCGGCTCGACCCCGAGGAGGAGCTCACCGGCACGGTCACCGACGGCCAGCGGGTCGAGCTCGCCACCAACTCCTGCCACGTGCGGCCCGCCGTACCGCCCGGCGAGGTGCATCCGGACCTGCTCGCGCTGGTCGCCTGGACGGTGGTCGCCCCCTGGACCCGGCGGCGGGTCGTCTTCGACCGCCCGATCTCCGAGCGCTTCGCGCGCGCCCTGCACGACGGGTGGGGCGTGGCGGCGGGCCCGGTGGGCGACGTGGCGCCGCGCGCCCGCGGCCGCGAGCTCGCGATCTCCTACAGCGGCGGCGCCGACTCGGCCGCGGTCGCGGTGATCTTCCCGGACGCGCCGTTCATCACCTTCCAGCGCGTCTCCCACCCGCGGCGGCCCAACCGGTGGACCCACTACCGCTCCGACACGATCGTCCGCCTCGCCCAGGCCACCGGCCGGGACCTCACCGTGGTCCAGTCGGACCTGGAGTTCGTGCTGAGCTACCCGCGCCCCGGCTACCCCGAGCACCACGCGGTGCTCGCCGGGGCGATCCTGCTCGCCGACCGCATGGACCTCGGCGGGGTCGCGCTCGGCTACGAGATCGGCTCGCGCTGGCTCGGCGGCGGCCGGTACGTGCACCGCTACACCCCCGACAACCCGATGTGGTCGCAGCACGGCAAGTGGGGGCGGCTGTTCGCCGCGGCCGGGCTGCCGATGGTGCTGCCGGTCGCGGGCATCAGCGAGGCGATGACGATGAAGATCGCGCTCAACTCCAAGCTGCGCGACCAGGTGCGCTGGTGCCTGCGCGGGGACGCCGAGTCCGCCTGTGGCAGGTGCGGCAAGTGCCTGTACAAGGAGCTCATCCAGGCGGCGATCGAGCGGCGGCCGCTGCGCACCGAGATCACCGCGGACCGCCCGGTGGCGGCCAAGTGGCAGCGCCGCCCGCCGTACGGGGGCCAGGAGATGATCGAGTACGGCTGCGCCCGGGTGCCCGGCATCGAGAACACCCCGTTCGCCAAGGCGAACGAGTACCTGCGCCCCACCATCGAGTCGACCCGCTGGCTGGAGCGGGTCTACCCGCCCGCGCTCGACGAGGTCCCCGAGCCCTGGCGCGACCACGTCCGGCGGTACATGACCGAGCACTTCGAGCTGATGGACGCCGACGACCGGCGCCGGGTGGAGACCTGGGGCCTGCAGTACACCGCCGGCGACGCCGAGGCGTGAGCCGTACCCGCCGCGCCCGGCGGCCCGGCGAAGATCGGGGGCCGGGCGCGGGGGCGGCCGCCGCCGGGTGTATATGCGGCATGGGGCGCGTTCCCCCGGCGCGTCCCCGGCCGAGCGCGCGCGGACGAGCCGTCTGGATGAGGTCGCGAGGTGAGGTTCGCACGATGAAGGTGTACGTCTCGGTGGACATGGAGGGCGTGACCGGTCTCACCGACCCGGAGGAGATGCACGCCGGCGGCCGCGGCTACGAGCGCGGCTGCGAGCTGATGACCGGTGACGCCAACGCCGCGGTCGACGGCGCCTACGCCGCCGGGGCCGAGGCCGTGGTCGTCAACGACGCGCACGGCTCCACCAAGAACCTCCGTATCGACCTGCTCGACCCCCGCGCCACGCTCATCCGCGGCCCGGGCAAGCCGATGCGCATGGCCGAGGGCCTCACCGCCGGCTTCCGGGCGGCGTGCTTCGTCGGCTACCACGCCCGGGCCGGGGTGCAGCACGGCGTGCTCAACCACACCTGGATGGGCAAGGAGATCCAGAACGTCTACCTCAACGGCGAGCTCTGCGGCGAGACCCGGCTCGTCGCCGGCTTCGCCGGGTTCCTCGGCGTGCCGGTCGTGCTCGTCACCGGCGACGAGGCGGTCTGCGAGGAGGCCCGCGAGGTGCTCGGCGACGTGGAGACCGTCGCGGTCAAGCGCGGCATCGACAAGTTCGCCGCCGAGCTGCTCCCGCCGGGTGTCGCCCAGCGGCGCATCCGCGAGGCGACCGTCCGCGCGCTCAACCGCCTCGCCGACTTCCGTCCCTACACGGTGGAGCCGCCGTTCACGCTCGGCGTGGAGTGGAACTCCACCGCGATCGCGGCCGGGTGCGCCATCATCCCCGGCACCCGGCAGGTCGGCCCCCGCCACACCGAGTTCACCACCGACGACTACCACGAGATCATGGCCCTGTTCGGCATCTACGCGATGATCGCCGGGCAGGTGGCCTGCGGCAGCGGAGTGTACGGATGACCACCGATCAGGGACCGGACCCCCGACCGGCCCAGGAGGAGACGGCACAGCCCGACCAGCCACCGCCCCCGCCGCCCCGGCGGCGCCGGCCCGGCCCGGTCACCCGGCGCGCCCTGCTCCTCGGCATCGGCGCGGCGGGCGGCGCGGGCGCGATGTACGCCGCGATGGGCGCGCTCGGCCTCGCCCCGCGCGAGCAGAAACGCGACTACATCGCCCCCCGCCCCGGCGACTTCAGCCTCACCGGCCGCGCCTCCGCCAAGGTGCTCATCCTCGGCGCCGGGGTGACCGGCCTCGCCTGCGCGTACGAGCTCGGCAAGGCGGGCTACGACTGCACCGTGATCGAGGCCCGCGACCGGATCGGCGGCCGGTGCTTCACGTTGCGCGGCGGCGACCGGTTCACCGAGATCGGCGACGAGCAGCAGGTCGTGCGGTTCGGCGAGGGCGGCTACTTCAACGCCGGGCCGGCCCGGATCGCGCAGTGGATGCTCACCATGGACTACTGCCGCGAGCTGGGCATCCCGGTCGAGGTGTTCATCAACGACAACGCCCAGGCGTACGTCTACACCAAGGGCATGAAGGCGCCGATCCGGGCGGCCACCTACCGCGCCGACATGTACGGCTACCTGTCGGAGCTGCTCGCCAAGGCGACGAACGCCGGGGCGCTCGACCGGCGGCTCACCCGGGCCGACCGGGAGAACCTGCTCGACTTCCTCGCCGAGTTCGGCGACCTCGACCGCGCCTACCGGTACACCGGGTCGGACCGGCGCGGCTACCGGACGCCGCCGGGGGTGGGGCCGGGCCGGCCGCTCGCCCCGGTGCCCTCGGTGTCCGAGGTGCTCGGCTACGACCTGCCCCGGGCGCTCACCAAGACCGCGAGCCAGGAGCAGGCGGCGCCGATGTTCCAGATGGTCGGCGGCATGGACGCCCTGGTGCGCGCGTTCGCCGAGAAGGTCGGCGAGGACCGCATCCTCACCCGCACCAAGGTCACCCGCATCGACACCCTGCCCGATCGGGTCGACGTCACCTGCGAGGGCCCGGACGGCACCGTGGTGCACACCGCCGACTACTGCATCGCCACCCTCCCGCCGCACCTGCTCGCCCGCATCCCCGGCAACCTCGGCGCCCCCGTGGTGAGCGCGCTCACCGCGGCCCAGCCCACCCCGGCCGGGAAGATCGCCATCGAGTACGACCGGCGGTGGTGGGAGCTGGAGGACAAGATCTTCGGCGGCAGCACCGAGACCGATCTCGACATCACCCGCATCTGGTACCCGTCGTACGGGTTCTTCGGCCGGCGGGGCATCCTCATCGGCTACTACACGATCGGCGCGGCCAAGGACCCCTTCACCGAGCTGTCCCACCGGGAACGGCACCGCCGGGCGCTCACCCAGGGCAAGAAGATCCACGGCGAGAAGTACCGCACCGGCGTGCTGTCGAGCGCCTCGGTGGCGTGGATGCGCCAGCCGTACATCGAGGGCGCCTGGGCGACGTTCACCGACCCGGGCGTGCTCGCCACGCTGCGCCGCCCCGCGGGCCGCGTCTACTTCGCCGGGGACTGGCTCACCAACCTCAACGCGTGGATCGCCGGCGCGCTCGAGTCCGCCCGGACCGTCGTCACCGACCTGCACCGCCGCGTGCTCTCCCAGTAGGGCTACCCTGGCGTGATGAAGCTCGAGTGGATTCCCGCCCTGGAGCGGCCGGACCTGCTCGCGCCGCCGGTGGAGCGCGCCCTGCGCGAGCTGGACGGCCTCGACGGCGAGGCGAAGGTCGCCGAGATCGACCCCGAGCTCGCCGACACGGCCGCGTTCTGCGAACGGTACGGCGTGGCCCTGGAGGAGTCGGCGAACTGCGTCATCGTGGCGGCCCGGCGCGGCGGCGAGACCCGGCACGCCGCGGTGCTGGTGCAGGCGAGCACCCGGGCCGACGTGAACGGCGCGGTCCGCCGCCACCTGGGCGCGCGCAAGGCCTCGTTCGCCCCGCGCGAGGAGGCGGTCGGGCTCACCGGCATGGAGTACGGCGGCATCACCCCGATCGGCCTGCCCGAGTCCTGGCCGGTGCTCGTCGACGAGGCGGTGGCCGCCGCGCCGTTCGTCGTGATCGGCAGCGGCCTGCGCCGCTCGAAGCTCGCGCTCTCCGGCGCGGCCCTCGCCCGGCTCAAGGCCGCCGAGGTGCTGCCCGTGGCGATGCCGGCCGCCTCGTGAAACGGCCGCACTTCGGGCCGGCCGTACCGGACATGGCCGCCCGGAAAAGCACAAACAATACGAATAACCGGGCCCTTTTCGGCTAGTAGGCGGTTGCGACGGCGGCGCGGAGCCCGGCGCCCGCGCCGCCGCGCCCCACCGGTCGCGCTCGGTGACGGCGGCGGCGGCCGTCCGCCGTGTCCCGGCCGCCCGGAACGCGCGCCGCGGGGCTCCGCGCCGCCCGGTGACTTTCCAGGTTGTGCGGGCCGTTCCCGTGGCGGTTTCATGTGAAACATCCTCATTTGTAGTGGGCGGCGGGTGAACACGCGGGGTAACGTGACCGAATCGGCACTCGCGTACGCCTTGCGTCACACCGTCGTTTGGGAAAACGTGGGAGTTCCGAACGTTGAGCAGGGCGGGGGAACGTGGCCGATCGGTTCATTCATTGCCGCATCCTTGAGTCGGTATGGTGCCTAGTGCCATGAACCAGGAGGACCGACTCGGGCCTTACCGGCTGCTGAGGCGGCTCGGCGAGGGCGGCATGGGCGTCGTCCACCTCGCGGTCGACCCGCAGGGCAGGCAGGTCGCCGTGAAGATGCTGCGTGCCGAGGTCGCCGCCGACGACGTCGCCCGGCGGCGGCTCTCGCGCGAGGTGGAGACGATGCGGCGGGTCCGCAACGACCACATCGCCGAGGTCGTCGACGCCGACGTGACCGGCCTTCGCCCGTACATCGTGACCCGCTACGTGCCCGGCCGTCCCCTCGACGAGCTGGTGAAGCAGGAGGGCCCGCTCGACGAGGAGGCGTTGATCCGAGTCGGGTACGGCGTCGCGGACGCGCTCGCCGCGGTGCACGCGGCCGGGGTGATCCACCGCGACCTCAAGCCGGCGAACGTGATGATGATCGACGGCAAGCCGGTGCTCATCGACTTCGGCATCGCCCAGGCCGTCGACGCCACCCGGCTCACCCAGACCGGCATGTTCATCGGCACCCCGGGCTACCTCGCGCCGGAGATCATCTCGGGCCAGGAGGCGGGCCCGCCGGCCGACGTCCACGCCTGGGCGGGCACGCTCATCTTCGCCGCCACCGGCCAGCCGCCCTTCGGCAAGGGCACGCTGGAGATGATCTTCTTCAACATCACGGCGGGCCGGGCGAACGTGGACGGGGCCCCCGAGTCGCTGCGGCCGATCCTGCGCGAGGCGCTCAGCCGGGACCCCGCCCGCCGGCCCACCGCGGCCGAGCTGGTGGAGCGCATGGCCCGGCTGCTGCCCGCCAAGGCGCGGCCCGGCGGGTCCGCCACCCCCCGGGTGCCGGACGAGGTGGCGACCGTGCCCGACATCGGCGTGCGGTCCGCCATCGGCACCGGCCCCGCCGCGCCGGCCGCCCCGGCCGCGCCGGAGACCGCCCCGCGGGCGCCGTACCCGCCCGCGCAGCCGCAGCCGGCCGCGCGGCCGCAGCCGGCGGCCTCCGGGGCTGCCGCCCCGGCGGTCTCCCCCGAGACGGTTCCGGCCCAGCCGGTCTCGCCGCAGATCTCGGGCGAGACCGTGCGCGCCCGGCCCGCGTTCCGGCCCGGCGCCGGCGGCCCCGCCGTACCGCCGCCCGCCCCGGGGCAGGGGGAGCCGGACGGGCCGCCCACGGTGCCCGCGCCCGCGGCCGCCCGCGGCCGGCGGGAGGAGCCGGCCGCCCTGCTGGAGCCGGGTGCCGGTGACGGGGACCCGTTCCCGACCGTGCGGGTCGCCGGCAAGGACCTGCGCAGCGCGGGCGTGCTGCGCGGCGGCGCCCCGCACCCGCAGCCCGGCCCGCCGGTCCCGCCGCGGCCGCCCGCGGCGCAGCCGGGCGGGCACCTGGCGGACCTGGTGCGGCCGCAGTACCGGCCCGGGACCGGCCCGGCCCACGGCGCCGCCCCCGTACCGCCGGTGGGTGGCAACGAGGGCGACATCCCCACCCGGCGGGTGCGCCTCGACGAGCTCGCCGGCGCGGGCGGCCCGGCCCGGCCGCACCCCGCGGCCCCCGCGCCCGCCCAGCCGCCGGCCACCCCCGCAGAGCACACGCCGCCGCTCCGCCTGCCGGGCGCCGCGGCCCCGGCGCACCCCGCGGCGCCGCCCGGCACGCCGCCGCCGGCGCAGCCCGCCCCCTCCGCCCCGCCCGCGCCCGAGCGGCGGGCCGAGGACGCGGCGCCGGAGCGGCTGCACGGCCTGATCCGGGCGCTGCTGCTGCTCACCGTCACCGCCCTGGCGGTGCGCGCGCCGGTGCCGATGCTCCTCGTCACGCTGCCGATCGCGGTGCTGCTGCGCGCCGGTGACCGGGCGCGCCCGCAGCCCACCACCGTGGGCGGGCTGCTCGGGCTGCTCGGCCGCCCCGGCCCGCTGCTGTCCGCCGCGGCGGCCACCGCCGGTCTGCTGCTCTACGGCGCGATCCTCGGCCTCCCGGTTACGCTGTTTGTGACGGTGTTCCTCAGCCGGGTCTCGACGCAGGTCGCGCTCAGCGGGGGGATCGCCGTCGCCCTGTGGACGGTCTGCGCGGGTCCCGGAGTGGACGGTCCACGCAGACAGCTGCGGCGGATGATCGCATCGACGCTCCCGGCGCGGAGCGCGGCGGTGACGACGGCCTGGGTGGTCGGCCTGGTCGCGGTGGCGGCCACGGTGCTCGCCCTGGCCACGTTCGCCGGCGACTCGCCACAGGTCTGGTGGCAGCCGCTCGACGCCGACGGCCTGATCGAGCTGATCGACGGGCTGCGGCAGCGGGCACAGGCGCAGTGACGGGGGGGCGAATGCCGGACACGCTGGAGAGGATCGGTCCGTACCGGCTCGTGCGGCGCCTGGGGGAGGGCGGCATGGGCGTCGTCCACCTCGGCGTCGAGCCGGGCGGCGGCGAGGTCGCGGTGAAGGTGCTGCATCCGCACGTCGCCGCCGACCTCAAGGCCCGGGACCGCCTCGTCCGCGAGGTGGAGACGATGCGCCGGGTGCGCAGTCCCCGGGTCGCCCAGGTCCTCGACGCCGAGCTGTCCGGGCCCACGCCGTACGTCGTGACCCGGTACGCCCCGGGCCGCACGCTCGAGCGCACCGTGCTCGAGGACGGCCCGCTCGGGCCGCACGAGGTGGTCCGGGTGGCGCGCGGCCTGTGCGAGGCGCTGGTCGCGATCCACGCGGCGGAGGTGATCCACCGCGACCTGAAGCCGGCGAACGTGATCCTCGTCGACGGCGACCCGCTGGTGATCGACTTCGGCATCGCCCACCTGGTGAACGCCACCCGGCTCACCCAGACGGGCATGTTCATCGGCACCCCCGGGTACCTCGCCCCGGAGCTCATCCGGGACGGGGACATCACCCCGGCGTGCGACGTGTTCGCGCTCGCCGCGACGGTGTTCTTCGCCGCGACCGGGCAGCCGCCGTTCGGCACCGGCGCGTTCGAGAAGATCTGTTACAACATCCTCGAGGGCCGCGCCCAGCTCGACCTCGCCCCGCCGTGGCTGCGCAAGTGGCTCGCGCCCGCGTTCCAGGTGGACCCCGCGCTGCGGCCCACCGCGCAGACCATGCTGCGCATGGCGTACGCCCTCGACCCGGACGCGCCCCCGCCGCCCGACACGGCGACCGACCCGGGCACCCGGGTGCTCGACCCCGATCCCGGCGGCACCCGCGTGCTCGACCCCGGCCCGCCCGGCGGCGGGACCCGGGTGCTCGACCCGGACCCCGGGGGCACCCGCGTGCTCGCCGACGGCCCGGCGCGGCCGTCGGCGGGCGGCACCCGCGTCCTCGACGACTACTCCGACCTGCTGCCGCCGGTGCGGTACGCCGAGCCGTCGCCCCCGCCGGCGCCGCCACCGGCGCCCCCACCGGCGGCTCCGCCGCCGCCACCACCGCACGCGCGGCCCGCACCGCCCCCGCCGTACCCCGACCGGATGGTCGCCGGATACCCGCCCCCGCCGCCCACGGGCGCGCCCCGGCCCGACCTCCCGCCGCCCGCCGCGGCCCGGCCGCAGGAGCGGCAGCGGCCCGTCTACCGCACCCGGCACCCGATCATCGCCGCGCTGCTGCTCACCATCCTCGTCGCGCTGGCGTGCGTGCTGCCGGTGCCGGTGAGCGCGTTCGCCGTGGTCGCCGCGCTCTGCCTGCGCGTCGCCGACCACCTGCTCAGCGGCCTCGCCGACCGCCGCTCGCTCGGCGGGGGGAGCGCGGGCGACGGGCTGTGGGTGCTGCTCGGCACCCCGTGGGCGCTGGTGAAGGCCACGCTCGCCACGATCGTGACCCTGCCGGTCGCGGCGATCTTCGCCCTGATCGTGTGGGGCGCGCTCACCTATATCGGGGGCCTGACCACGGACGTCGCCGCCGCCTACGCCGCCGGCGCCTTCACCGCCGGCCTGTTCCTGCTGCCGGGCGGCGGCAAGCCGCGCCGGGCGGTGCGGCACGCCCTCACCGGGCTGATCCGCAGCCCCGGCGCCGCGATGGTGACCACGCTCACCGTGGGGACGATCGCGTTCTTCACGGTGATGTTCTGCCTGAACAACCGCGCCTCCTGGGTGCCGTGGCGGCCGCCGTCGCAGGTGATCGACGATCTGATCCGGCGCGGCCAGGACTCGGTCGCCGGGCTGCTCGGGGGGATCATCGGGGACCTGATGGACACGCTGGGAATGGGGTTCCTCAACTTCTGGGCCTGACACCGGAGGTAGTGGCATGGGCGCGCCGGAGCTCCTCGGCCCCTACCGGATGCTCTCCCCGATCGGGGCGGGCGGCTTCGGCGAGGTGCACCTCGCCCTCGACCCGGAGGGCCGCACCGTCGCGGTCAAGGTGCTCCACCCGCACATCGCCGCCGACGAGGCCGCGGTGGCCCGGCTCGCCCGTGAGGTGGAGACGATGCGCCGGGTGCGCGGGCCGCACGTCGCCGAGATCGTCGACGCCGCGCTCACCGGCGACCGGCCGTACCTCGTCACCCGCTACGTGCAGGGCCGCTCGCTCGCGGTCGTGGTGGCGCAGGACGGCCCGCTGCGCGGCGACGCGCTGGTACGGCTCGCGCACGGTCTCGCCGAGGCGCTCGCGGTCATCCACGCCGCGGGCGTGGTCCACCGGGACCTGAAGCCCGCGAACGTGCTGCTCGCCGACGGCGAGCCGTACGTGATCGACTTCGGCATCGCGCACGCCCTCGACACCGCGTCGGTGACCGCGTCCGGGGCCGTGGTCGGCACCCCCGGCTACCTCGCGCCCGAGGTGCTCGAGGGCCGGGAGGCGGGCCCGGCGTCCGACGTGTTCTCCTGGGCCGCCACGCTCGCCTACGCCGCCACCGGCCGCCAGCCGTACGGCACCGGGCCGGCCCCGGCGGTGGCCTACCGGGTGGTGCACCACGAGCCGGACCTCGACGGCGTGCCGGACTGGCTGCGCCCGCTGCTCGCCGACTGCCTCGTCACCGACCCCGAGGCCCGGCCCACCGCGGCCGAGCTGTGCGAGCGGCTCGGCGTGGCGGTGCCCGAGCCCACCGAGACCCCGCCCGGGGACGCCCGGACGAACGGCGGGCCGGTGAACCGGCTGCACGAGGCCGAGACCCGCGAGTGGCGGCCGGACATGCGGCGGCCCCGGGAGCGCCGGCCCCGGTCGCGGCCCAGGCCGCCGTCGCCGTGGGCCGAGCACCAGGAGCGGGTACACCGCCGGTGGGTGATCGGCTCCGGGTTCGCGGTCGCGCTGCTCGCCGCGGCCGCGAGCGACCCGCTGCCGGAGGTGGCGATCATGCTGCTCGGCACCTACGGCCTCGCCATGCTCATCGACGCCGGGTTCGGGCTCGCCGCGAGGTCGCGCTCGCGGGTGGTGCTCGACCTGGCCGCCGGGTTCGGCGCGATCGGGCTCAGCCTGCTGCTCACCGCGCTGTTCAGCCCGCTCGCCCTGCTGCTCGCCGTGGGCACGGTCGTGCTCGTGGTGGTGTTGTTCGCGTTCGCGGGCTGATCCGGCGGGGCGTCCGAGCGACCCGAACATAGTTCGGTAGAGTGGCCTCCGGCGGGGTTGTCCGGATGCTACCCGTGGGTAACATGGCGGTGGTGCCCGCCGCCGGGCCTCGCCGCCCGCGTGGCACCGGCGAGCACGCCGAGTGACCGGCGCCCGCCGCACCCGCGGCGGACGCGAGCGAGCATGGGAGGTCGTCTGCCGACCATGGACGGAGCGAAATGAACATCGTCGTCTGCGTGAAGCAGGTTCCCGACACCGCGACCGAGCGCAAGCTGCGGCCGGAGGACAAGACGCTCGACCGCGACGCCGCCGACGGCGTCCTGAACGAGCTTGACGAGTACGCCGTCGAGGAGGCGCTGCGGCTGAAGGAGGCCCACGGCGGGGAGGTCACCGTCCTCACCATGGGCCCGCAGAAGGCCACCGAGACCATCCGCAAGGCGCTCGCCATGGGCGCCGACAAGGCCGTGCACCTCGTCGACGACGCGCTGCACGGCTCCGACACGCTGTCCACCTCCTACGCCCTGGCCAAGGTGCTCGGCACCACCGGGTTCGACCTGGTCATCCTCGGCTCGGAGTCGACCGACGCCCGCACCGGCGTGCTCGCCGCGATGCTCGCCGAGCGGCTCGGCGTGCCGCAGCTCACGCTGGCGCGCAAGGTGGAGGTGAACGGCTCGTCGATCACGATCGAGCGGCTCACCGACTACGGCTACGACAAGGTGGAGGGCACGCTGCCCGCCGTCGTGTCGGTGGTCGAGAAGATCAACACCCCCCGCTACCCGTCGTTTAAGGGCATCATGGCGGCGAAGAAGAAGCCGGTGCAGACGCTCTCCATCGCGGACGCCGGCATCGACGCCGGTCAGGTGGGGCTCGGCGCGGCGTGGAGCGAGGTGACCGAGTTCGCGGTCGCCCCGCCGCGCGCCAAGGGCACGATGGTCACGGACGAGGGTGACGGCGGCGTGAAGGCCGCGGAGTTCCTCGCGTCGAAGAAGTTCATCTGAGAGGGCGGGCTGATGTCGGAAATTCTCGTACTCGTCGAGCATGTCGACGGTGAGGTGAAGAAGGTCACCCTCGAGCTGCTCACCCTCGCCCGTTCCCTCGGCACGCCCGCGGCGGTGTGGGCCGGGCCGGGCTACACCCCGGAGGCGAAGGCGCGGCTCGCCGAGTACGGCGCGGAGAAGATCTACGTCGCCGACGCCGAGGAGATCACCGGCTACGTGGTCGCCCCCAAGGCCGAGCTGCTCGCCAAGCTCGTCGGCACGGCCGCCCCGGGCGCGGTGCTGGTCGCCTCCACCCCCGAGGGCAAGGAGGTGGCCGGCCGCCTCGCGATCAAGACCGACTCCGGCGTGATCACCGACGCGGTCGGCGTCGGCGAGGGCTTCATCGCCGAGCAGTCGATCTTCGGTGGTGGCGTGAACGTCAAGTCCCGGGTCACCAAGGGCACCCCGATCATCGCGGTGCGGCCGAACTCCACCGCGCCCGAGCCGGCCCCGGCCGCGGGCGCCGAGGAGCGGGTGACCGTCGAGCTGTCCGACGCCGCCCGCGGCGCGAAGATCGTCGAGCGGGTGAAGCAGGAGAAGGGCGCCCGGCCCGAGCTCACCGAGGCCGCGATCGTGGTCGCCGGTGGCCGCGGCGTCGGCTCCGCGGAGAACTTCGCGCTCATCGAGCGGCTCGCCGACTCGCTCGGCGCGGCCGTCGGCGCCTCCCGGGCCGCCACCGACGCCCAGTGGTACCCGCACCAGTTCCAGATCGGCCAGACCGGCAAGACCGTCTCGCCGCAGCTCTACATCGCGGTGGGCATCTCCGGCGCGATCCAGCACCGGGCGGGCATGCAGACCGCCAAGACGATCATGGCGATCAACAAGGACCCGGAGGCCCCGATCTTCGAGATCGCCGACTTCGGCGTGGTGGGCGACCTGTTCAAGGTCGTGCCGCAGCTCATCGACGAGATCGAGAAGCGCAAGTAGCCCGCGCGCGGGCGCGCGCCGCGTGAGCCGTACGCCGTCCCGGGGGCGGCCACACCCGCTCCCGGGCCGGCGCGGCCGCCCCGGTTACCCTGAAAGGTGCCATGGCTTATCTGGATCACGCGGCCACCACGCCCATGCTGCCCGAGGCGATCGAGGCGATGACCGCCCACCTCGGCACGGTCGGCAACGCCTCGTCGCTGCACGCCTCGGGCCGCCGGATGCGGCGGGTCGTGGAGGAGGCCCGGGAGACCATCGCGAGCGCGCTCGGCGCCCGGCCCAGCGAGGTGGTGTTCACCTCGGGCGGCACCGAGGCCGACAACCTCGCGATCAAGGGCCTGTACTGGGCCCGCTCCGCCGCCGGGGCGCGGCGCGTCCTGGTCAGCTCGGTCGAGCACCACGCCGTGCTCGACCCCGCCCGCTGGCTCGGCGAGCGCCAGGGCGCGGTGGTGGAGGAGCTCCCGGTCGACGAGCACGGCCGGGTGCACCCGGAGACGCTGCGCGAGGCGATCGAGCGCGGCCCGGACGACGTCGCCCTGGTCAGCGTGATGTGGGCGAACAACGAGGTCGGCACGGTGCAGCCGGTGGCCGAGCTCGCCGCGATCGCCCACGAGTACGGCATCCCGTTCCACACCGACGCGGTCCAGGCCGTGGGTCAGCTTCCGGTGTCGTTCGCCGACAGCGGCGTGGACGCGCTCACCCTCACCGGGCACAAGATCGGCGGCCCGATCGGGGTGGGCGCGCTGCTGCTCGCCCGCGGCGTCGACCCGGTCCCGGTGCTGCACGGCGGGGGCCAGGAGCGCGAGGTGCGCTCCGGCACCCTCGACGCCCCCGCGATCGCCGCCTTCGCCGTGGCCGTCGAGCACGCCGTCACCCACCGCGAGGAGCTCGCCGCCCGGCTCACCGAGCTCCGCGACGACCTCATCGCCCGGGTACGGCAGGCCGTACCGGACGTGATCCTCAACGGCGACCCGGTGCACCGGCTGCCCGGCAACGCGCACTTCTCCTTCCCCGGCTGCGAGGGCGACGCGCTGCTCATGCTGCTCGACGCCAAGGGCGTGGAGTGCTCCACCGGCTCGGCCTGCACCGCCGGGGTGGCGCAGCCGTCCCACGTGCTGCTCGCCATGGGCGCCGACGCGCTGCGCGCCCGCGGCTCGCTGCGGTTCTCCCTCGGCCACACCTCGACCAAGGCCGACGTGGACCGGCTCGCCGAGGTGATCGGCCCCGTGGTGGACCGCGCCCGGCGCGCCGGGATCAGCTGAGGAACTGGGAGATCGACAGCCAGCCCGGGTCGGACTCCACCTCGACCTGGGCGCGGCCCTGCCGCCACCCCTTGACCAGCTCGCGCACCCGGCCCTCGACGCCCGCGTCCGGGTCGGCGTAGATGTGGATCACCCGCACCCGGTCGGCGTTGATCTGCACCGCGGGCAGCGCCTGGTCGTCCGGGAGCGTGGTGGCGAGCTCGAGCTCGAACAGGTCGAGCGCCTCGGCCGACGAGCCGGCCGGCAGCCCGTCCGCGTCCGCCTCCTTATACGGCAGGGCGACCGTGATGTGCTGGTCGAACAGCGGGAAGTCCACCGGCCGCAGCGGGAACCGCGCGGTCGCGGTCACCTTGCCCCCGGCCGGGGTGCGGCCCTCCAGCGCCACCCAGCGCGGCTCGTCGTGCTCCTGCGCCAGGCCGGCGACCACCGCGGGCAGGTGCACCACCGGCACCGGGTCGAGCGGCTCGAACGAGGCCGCGGTGATGTCGCCGATCCACCGGGCCACCTCGTCCTCGCCGAGGATCCAGTCGAGCGCGAGCAGCGCGCTCTCGGTGCGGGCCTCGTCGTCGAGGTCCGGGTAGATCGGGTGGTAGACCACCAGGTCGAGGCGGGGCTTGCCGGGCGGGATGCGCATGCCGAGCACGATCTGGTCGAACGCGAACTCGCGCCCGGCCACCTGCACCTTCAGCTCCATCGCGTTCGGGTGCGGCTGCCGGGACGGGTGGAACTCCCACCGCTCGTCGGCCGGGGGCGCCTGCCGTACCCACCGGTGGGCGAGCGGCCGCACGTCCGGCGCGCCCGCCGCGGTCACCACGAGCGCCTGGGCGGCCGTCCTCCCCGGCTCGATCTCCCAGACCAGCCGCTCGTCGATCGCCGCCACGGCCGGGGTGATCGCCTCGGCGAGCCCGGTCTCGTCCCCCGCATCGAGCATCGCGTCGAGCCGCGGCCGGTTCTCCGCCCACCACGACCAGAACGCCGCGATCCGTTCGTCTCGCATGGGCACCGATCCTCGCAGGTGCCCGCGCCGCCCGCCAACCAGGGGCCCGCCGTACCGGGGCGGCGGCCCGCCCGGCGACCCCGCGGGCACAGGTAGTCTCGACGGATATGGGGCTTCGTGTACTGGCCGCCATGTCGGGCGGCGTCGACTCGGCGGTGGCCGCCGCGCGCATGGCCGAGGCCGGCCATGACGTGACCGGCGTGCACCTGGCGCTGTCCGCCAACCCGCGCTCGTACCGCACCGGCGCCCGCGGCTGCTGCACGCTCGAGGACGTGCGCGACGCGCGCCGCGCCGCCGACGTGATCGGCATCCCGTTCTACGTGTGGGACATGGCCGAGCGCTTCCACCACGACGTGGTGGAGGACTTCGTCAGCGAGTACGCGGCCGGCCGTACCCCGAACCCCTGCCTGCGCTGCAACGAGAAGATCAAGTTCGCCGCGGTGCTCGACCGGGCGCTCGCGCTCGGCTTCGACGCGGTCGTCACCGGCCACCACGCCCGGCTGGAGAACGGCGTGCTGCGCCGCAGCGTGGACCCGGCCAAGGACCAGTCGTACGTGCTTGGCGTGCTCACCCGCGAGCAGCTCGCCCACGCGATGTTCCCGCTCGGCGACTCCACCAAGGAGCAGGTGCGCGCCGAGGCGGCCCGGCGCGGCCTCACCGTGGCCGACAAGCCGGACAGCCACGACATCTGCTTCATCGCCGACGGCGACACCCGGGCCTTCCTCGCCGAGCGGCTCGGCACCCGGCGCGGGCCGATCGTGGACGCGCTCACCGGCGAGGTGGTCGGCGAGCACGACGGCGCGTACGGGTTCACCGTCGGCCAGCGCAAGGGCCTGCGCCTCGGCCGCCCGGCCCCGGACGGCCGGCCCCGATACGTGCTGTCGATCGAGCCGGCCACGAACACCGTCACCGTGGGCCCGCGGTCCGCGCTCGAGGTCACCTCGATCATCGCCGAGCGCCCGATCTGGAACGGACCCATCGACGAGCCGCGCGGCCCGATCACCTGCTCGGTGCAGCTGCGCGCGCACGGCGAGGTGTACGGCTGCCGCGCCCGGGTCACCGACGGGCTGCTGCGCATCGACCTCGACCGCCCGGCCACCGGGGTCGCCCCCGGCCAGGCGGCCGTGCTCTACGACGGCGACGTGGTGCTCGGCTCGGGCACGATCCGGTCCGCCTCCTGACGGTTCCGGCGATCCGCCCGCCCGCGCGCCGGGGCGCCACCGCCGCCCGCCAGGCGGGCCCCGGCCGTACCTCGGGCGGGCTCAGCCGTCCAGCGTCACGCTCTCGCCGGGCGCAAGCCGCCGGATCTCGGCCTTGTGCCGGTCGGCCTCCATGCCCAGCCAGTTGTCGACCAGCCTCAGGCCCACCTCGTTGAGCAGGCCGTCGTGGGTGGAGTAGGCGCGGCCGGGCCGTACCTGCCGCAGGTACTCGACCCACTCGCGCAGCTTCACCCACGGCGCGTTGGTCGGCAGCAGCAGGGTGGGCACCTCGAAGGCCGGCACGGTGAGCGCGTCGCCGGGGTAGAAGACCTGCTCGTCGACGAGGAAGCCGACGTTCTGCACCACCGGCTGGTCCGGGTGGTTGACCGCGTGCCACTCGCCCGCGACCGCGATGCCGAAGCCGTTGGTGCCGAACCGGTCGCCGTCGCGCACCGCCCGGGTGAGCACCGCGATGTCGCCGAGCTTGGAGATCACCGCCTCGGGGCCGTAGATCTCCAGGGCGACGTTCTTCGCCGCGGCCTCCCGCAGCGCCCCCTCGTCGAGGTGGTCGAAGTGCTCGTGGGTGATGAGCACGGTGTCGGCGCCGTCGAGCACGCCCGCGCCGGAGAACTTCCCGGGGTCGATCACGAGCGTGCGGCCGTCCTTCTCCAGGCGCACGCACGCATGGCCGTACTTGGTGAGCTTCATGGCACCCATGCTTACCGCATCGCGCCGGGCACCCCGCGGCCGCGGATCGCCGCCGTCCGGACCGGGGCGCGGCGCTCTCTAAGCTGGCACCGTGAGCGACAACGGCGATCGTTTCCCGTGGAGTACGGCGAGCGCGACCGGCGTGGGCTCCCACCCGGGGGAGGACCACCTCGAGGCGCTGCGCGTCGTCTTCGGCGAGCTGCCCGGCCTGCCGTACCTGCCGGAGCTGCCCGCCCGCGGGGTGGGCGCCGACATGATCGGCCGGACCGCCTCGCTGCTCGTGGACATCCCGGTGGAGGTCCGGCCGTCCGGCTGGCGGGTCACCCAGGCGCCCGGCCGGGACCTGGGCCGGGCGCACGACCACCTGTCCCGGGACCTCGACGGCCTGGAGGAGATCGCCCACGGCTACACCGGGCCGCTCAAGGTGCAGGTCTGCGGCCCCTGGACGCTCGCCGCCGGGATCGAGCTGCGGTACGGGGACAAGATGCTCAAGGACCCGGGCGCGGTGCGCGACCTGGCCGCGTCCCTCGCCGAGGGCGTCGCGGCCCACCTCGCCCGGGTACGGCGGCGCGTGCCCGGCCTCACCGCGATCGTGCTCCAGCTCGACGAGCCCGGCCTGCCCGGCGTGCTCGCGGGCACCGTGCCCACCGCCTCCGGCTTCGGCCGGCTGCCCGCGGTCGAGGCCCCGATCGTCGCCGACCACCTGCGGACCGTGCTGCGCGGCGCGGCGGCGGACGACGTCTTCCCGATCGTGCACTGCTGCGCGCCCGAGGTGCCGATCGGCCTGATCCGCGACGCGGGCGCCAAGGGCGTCTCGCTCGACGCGGCGCTGCTGCGGCCGCAGGACGAGGACCCGATCGGCGAGGCGATCGAGGCCGGCACCGCGTTCTTCCTCGGCGTGGTCCCCGGCACCGACACCCGCCTGCCGGACATCGGGGTGGTGGCCAAGCCCGCGCTCGAGCTGTGGCGCCGCCTCGGTTTTCCGCCGTCCACCCTCGCCGACCAGGTGGTGCTCACCCCCACCTGCGGGCTCGCCGGCGCCACCCCGCCGTACGCCAAGGCCGCGCTCGCCAAGTGCCGCGAGGCCGCCAAGGTCCTCCGCGACGACCCGGGCGAGGAGTGACCCGCGCGCGGCCCCCGGGCGTGCGCCGCGGGGCCGCGCCTGGCCCGGCCGGTGCGGCGTCGCGCGTGCTCACCCGTGAATTGTCGGCCACGGCAGTAACGTTGTCTGTGCGGTTGGTCGACGGGTGCTCGCCCGACGGGGCGGCCGTTCCACGAGGGGAGACGGGCGATGAGCGTCGAGCAGGACGGGGTGCCGGCGGCGGCGCGGGAGCGGCACGCCGAGCTCACCGAGCTGGTGAACGAGGCGAACTGGCGCTACTACGTGCTCGACGCGCCCACGGTGAGCGACGCCGAGTACGACGCGTGGATGCGCGAGCTCAAGGAGCTGGAGGAGGCGCATCCGGAGCTGCGCACCCCCGACTCGCCGACCCAGCGGGTGGGCGCGCCGGTCGCCACCGAGTTCGCCAAGGTGCGGCACGTCCAGCGCATGGAGAGCCTCGACAACGCGTTCAGCGACGAGGAGCTCGCCGCCTGGGAGGCCCGCGCCCGCCGCCTGCTCGAGCGCGAGCCCGGCCCGTACCTGTGCGAGCTGAAGATCGACGGCCTGGCGATCTCGCTGCTGTACGAGAAGGGCAGGCTGGTGCGCGCGGCGACCCGCGGCGACGGCGTGGTCGGCGAGGACGTCACCAACAACGTGCGCACCATCGCGGACGTGCCGTACCGGCTCTCCGGCGGCGACGTGCCCGACCTGCTCGAGGTGCGCGGCGAGGTGTACCTGCCGGTGGCCGCGTTCGAGGAGCTCAACCGGCGGCTGCTCGACGAGGGCAAGCAGCCGTTCGCGAACCCGCGCAACTCGGCGGCCGGGTCGCTGCGGCAGAAGGACCCGCGGATCACCGCGCAGCGCGACCTGCACGTGATCTGCCACGGCATCGGCCGGTGGGACGGGACCGAGGTGCCGAAGGCCCAGTCGGAGACCTACGAGCGGTTCAAGGCGATGGGCCTGCCGGTGAGCGACCTGTACCGGGTGGTGGACACCCTCGACGAGGTGCGCGAGTACATCGCGTACTACCGGGAGCACCGCCACGACACGCCGTACGAGATCGACGGCGTCGTGGTGAAGGTGGACGACTTCGGCAAGCAGCGGCAGCTCGGCTCCACCGCCCGCGCGCCCCGGTGGGCGATCGCCTACAAGTACCCGCCGGTGGAGGTCACCACCAAGCTGCTCGGCATCGAGGTGAGCGTGGGCCGCACCGGGCGCGTAACCCCGTACGGGGTGATGAAGCCGGTGAAGGTGGCCGGGTCCACGGTCGAGCGGGCCACGCTGCACAACGCCGACGAGGTGCGGCGCAAGGGCGTGCTCATCGGCGACACCGTGGTGCTGCGCAAGGCCGGGGACGTGATCCCGGAGATCGTCAAGCCCGTGGAGGAGCTGCGGGACGGCTCCGAGCGGGAGTTCGTCATGCCCACGCACTGCCCGGAGTGCGGCACCGAGCTGCGCCGGGAGCGCGAGGGCGACGTGGACATCCGCTGCCCGAACTCCCGGTCCTGCCCGGCCCAGCTCCGCGAGCGCATCTTCTTCGCCGCCGGGCGGGGCGCGTTCGACATCAGCTCGCTCGGCTACGTGGCGGCGACCGCGCTCACCCAGCCGCTGCCGCCGCAGGAGCCGCCGGTGCGCACCGAGGCCGACCTGTTCGACCTCACCCTGGAGCGGCTGCTGCCGATCCGCACGCTCGTCCGCGACCAGGACACCGGCCTGCCGAAGATCGACCCGAAGACCGGCGAGCCGAAGGTGGTGCGGTTCTTCGCCAACCAGAACGGCGAGCCGAAGAAGACCACGCTCACCCTGCTGGAGCAGCTCGAACGGGCCAAGCAGGTGCCGCTGTGGCGGGTGATCGTGGCGCTGTCGATCCGGCACGTCGGCCCGGTGGCGGCGCAGGCGCTCGCCGCCGAGTTCCGCTCGCTCGACCGGATCTTCGCGGCGAGCGAGGAGGAGCTCGCCGCGGTCGAGGGCGTCGGCCCGACGATCGCCGCGTCGATCCGCGAGTGGTACGCGGTGGACTGGCACCGGGAGATCGTCGAGCGCTGGCGCCGGGCGGGCGTGCGCATGGCGGAGGAGGCCCCGGCCGAGGGCGAGGCGCTGCCGCAGACGCTCGCCGGCCTCACCGTGGTGGTGACCGGCACCCTGCAGAACTTCAGCCGGGACAGCGCGAACGCGGCGATCCAGGCCCGCGGCGGCAAGGCGGCGAGCTCGGTGTCGAAGAAGACCTCCTACCTCGTCGCCGGGGAGAACGCGGGCTCCAAGCTGGACAAGGCGATCAAGCTCGGCGTGCCGGTGCTCGACGAGGCCGGGTTCCTCACCCTTCTGGAGAAGGGGCCGGAGGGGATCTCGACCACGGAACAGCCGTGACGCAACGTGCCCAATCGGTTTCGCGAGGTGGCCCCGAGGTCGTACCCTTCCCAACATGACCTCTTGGGGGTTTGCCGGATTATGACCGACCCATCCGATACCCGGGACACGAGCCCACGGCCGGGGTCGCCGCTGTGGACCTACTTCGCGGGCGTCATCATCGTCGGGCTAACCGCGCTGGCCGTCGCCCAGGTACGGCTCGGCCCGGAGCAGCTCGCCCACGCGCTGCGGTCGCCGCTGCTGTGGCTGCTCGCCGCGCTCGTGGTGCTCGGCGAGCTGCGGCCGGTGGTGACCTCGTCGTCCACCCTGGTGGGCGGCACGCCCGCCTCGGTGATGTTCAGCTTCGCCGTGCTGCTCCACTACGGCCTCTCGATCGCGGTGCTCACCCAGGCCGCGGCGATCGTGGTGTGCGGCCTGGTGAACCGCCGGGCCTGGCATCGGGTGGCGTTCAACGTCGCGCACGTCACGCTCGCCTGCACCGCCGGGGCGGTGGTGCTCGGCGCCTTCGGCGTGCTGCCGCACCCGGCCGACCCGTGGGTGCCCGCGGACGGGGACGACGTGCTCGCGATCGCGCTCGCCGCGCTCGCCTACTTCGCCGTGCGCGCGCTGCTCGTCTGCGCCGCGGTGGCGCTGCACGAGCGCCGCTCGATGCTGCGGGTACTGCGGGTGTCGGTCGGGCCGCAGAGCCTGGTGTACGCCACGATGCTCGGCCTCGCCCCGGTGGTGGTCGTGGTGATGGCGTACACGCCGATCCTCGTGCCGCTGTTCGTGGCCCCGATCGCCGCGATGTACTTCACCGCCACGCTGTCGGCCCGCCGGGACCACCAGGCGATGCATGACGAGCTCACCGGGCTGCCCAACCGCAAGCACCTCATCCTCGCGATCGAGGAGGCGCTCGCCGAGGTGCGCGACGACCAGCGGCTCGGCCTGCTCCTGCTCGACCTCGACGGCTTCAAGGAGGTCAACGACACCCTCGGCCACCCGGTGGGGGACCGGCTGCTGCAGATCATCGGCCACCGGCTCACCCACAGCGTGCGGCCCGGCGACGTGGTGGCCCGGCTCGGCGGCGACGAGTTCGCCGTGCTGCTGCCGTCGATCCGGGACGCCCAGGCGGCCAAGGAGGTGGCCGCCCGGCTGCGCGCCGCGCTCACCGAGCCGGTCCGGCTCGAGGGCATGACCTTCGACCTCGACGCCTCGGTGGGCATCGCGCTCCACCCGGACCACGCCCCCGACTTCCAGCTCCTGCTGCAGCGCGCGGACGTCGCGATGTACCTGGCGAAGGAGGCGCGCTCCGGCGTGGAGTTCTACATGCCGGACAAGGACCGCAACTCGCCGGAACGGCTCAGCCTCCAGGGCGACCTGCGCCGCGCCATCGACCGCGGCGACCTCGAGCTGCACTACCAGCCCAAGGTGACGCTCGCCGACAACTCGGTGGACGGCGTGGAGGCGCTGCTGCGCTGGTGGCACCCGGTGCGCGGCCCGGTCTCGCCGAGCGAGTTCGTGCCGCTCGCCGAGCAGTCGTACCTGATGCGGGAGCTCACCCAGTACGTCATCGGCATGGCGATGGAGCAGGCCGCCGAGTGGTGGCACCAGGGCATGAAGGTGCCGGTCTCGGTGAACGTGTCCGCGCGCGACCTGCTCGACAACGGCCTCGCCGAGCAGATCGAGGCCGCGCTCGCCCGGCTGCGCCTGCCCGCCTGCTCGCTCCGGCTCGAGGTGACCGAGCGGGTGCTCATGACCGACCAGGCGTACGCGGCCGACACGATCCGCGCGCTCGCCGCGCTCGGCGTGCAGCTCGCCCTCGACGACTTCGGTACCGGCTACTCCTCGCTGGTGCGGCTGCAGCGGCTGCCGGTCTCCGAGGTGAAGATCGACGCGTCGTTCGTGCGCCGGCTCACCGAGTCGCCCGACGACGAACGCATCGTGCGCTCCACGATCGAGCTGGTCCGCTCGCTCGGGCTGCGCTCGGTCGCCGAGGGCGTGGAGTCCGCCGAGATCGCCGACCGGCTGCGCGACCTCAACTGCGACGTCGGCCAGGGCTGGTGGCTCGGCGAGCCGATGTCCCCCGAGGACGCGACCGCGTGGCTGCGCGAGCGGCTGCGCACCGACCCGCCGATCACCGCGGTGGAGGCCCCGGCCGGGGCGGTGTGACCGCGCGGCCGGAGGCGTCGTCCGGGCGGCCGCACGGGCCGGTGCGGCCGCGCCGTACCGGGCGGGTGAGGCGTGCGGTAATCGTTCGGCGAGGTGGGACGGTCGCCCTAGGATGAAGTGACTGTCCCATCAGCATCGACGAAACGGGTTTGAACGCCTCATGTCCGCCATAACCCGCGACGAGGTCGCTCACCTCGCACGGTTGTCCCGGCTGGCGCTGACCGACGAGGAGCTGGACCACTTCGCCGGCCAGCTCGACCAGATCATCGCCGCGGTCGCCCGCGTCGCCGAGGTCGCCACCGACGACATCCCGCCGTCCTCGCACGCGCTGCCGCTCACCAACGTCTTCCGGCCCGACGAGGTACGGCCCGGCCTGACGCCGCAGCAGGCGCTGGACCAGGCGCCCGCCGTCGAGGACGACCGCTTCCGCGTCCCGCGCATCCTGGGGGAGGAGGCATGAGCGAGCTGATCAGGAAGACCGCCGCCGAACTCGGCCGGATGGTCGCGTCCGGCGAGGTCTCCGCCGTAGAGGTGACCCAGGCGCACCTCGACCGCATCGCCGAGGTCGAGCCGAAGATCGACGCGTTCCTGCACGTCGCGGCGGAGGCCGCGCTCGAGCAGGCCCGCGCCGTCGACGAGCGCCGGGCGAAGGGGGAGAGGCTCGGCCCGCTCGCCGGGGTGCCGGTCGCGCACAAGGACATCTTCACCACGGTCGACATGCCCACCACCGCCGCCTCGAAGATCCTCGAGGGCTGGCGCCCGCCGTACGACGCCACCGTCACCCGGCGGCTGCGCGAGGCCGGCCTGGTGATCGTGGGCAAGACCAACCTCGACGAGTTCGCCATGGGCTCCTCCACGGAGAACTCGGCCTACAAGCCCACCCGCAACCCGTGGGACCTCACCCGGGTGCCCGGCGGCTCGTCCGGCGGCTCGGCGGCCGCGGTCGCCGCGTACGCCGTGCCGCTCGCCACCGGCACCGACACCGGCGGCTCGATCCGCCAGCCCGCCGCGGTGACCGGCATCGTCGGCACCAAGCCCACCTACGGCGGCTCCTCCCGGTACGGCCTGATCGCGTTCGCCTCCTCGCTCGACACCCCGGGCCCGTTCGCCCGCAACGTGCTCGACGCCGCGCTGCTGCACGAGGCGTTCTCCGGGCACGACCCGCTCGACTCCACCTCGATCAACGCCCCGGTGCCGCCGGTGGTGGAGGCGGCCCGCCAGGCCGACGTCTCCGGCATGCGGGTCGGCGTGATCAAGGAGTTCGTCGAGGGCGAGGGCTACCAGCGCGGCGTGCTGCGCCGGTTCACCGAGGCGGTCGAGCTGCTCGAGTCGCTCGGCGCGAAGACGATCGAGATCTCCTGCCCGTCGTTCGCCTACGCGCTGCCCGCGTACTACCTGATCGCGCCGTCGGAGTGCTCGTCGAACCTCGCCCGGTTCGACGCGATGCGGTACGGCCTGCGGGTCGGCGACGACGGCACGCGCAGCGCCGAGGAGGTGATGGCGCTCACCCGCGCCGCCGGGTTCGGCCCGGAGGTGAAGCGCCGCATCATGCTCGGCACCTACGCGCTCTCCTCGGGCTACTACGACGCCTACTACGGCTCCGCGCAGAAGGTGCGCACGCTCATCGCCCGCGACTTCGAGGCCGCGTTCCAGCAGGTGGACGTGCTCGTCTCGCCGACCACGCCGACCACCGCGTTCAAGCTCGGCGAGCGCGTCGACGACCCGATGGCGATGTACCTCGCCGACCTGTGCACGATTCCGTCGAACCTCGCGGGCAACGCCGCCATCTCCGTGCCGTGCGGCCTCGCCGAGGAGGACAACCTGCCCGTCGGCCTGCAGATCATCGCCCCGGTGCTGGGCGACGACCGCTGCTACCGGGTCGGCGCCGCCGTCGAGAAGGCCCTGGAGGACCGCTGGGGCGGCCCGCTGCTGAAGGAGGCCCCGTCGCTGTGAGCACCCCGACCGAGACCCTGATGCCGTTCGACGAGGCGATGGAGCGCTACGAGCCCGTGCTCGGGCTCGAGACGCACGTCGAGCTCGGCACCGCCTCCAAGATGTTCTGCGGCTGCCCGACCACGTTCGGGGCGCCGCCGAACACCCAGGTCTGCCCGGTCTGCCTCGGCCTGCCCGGATCGCTGCCCGTGGCGAACGCCAAGGCGATCGAGTCCACGATCCGCATCGGCCTCGCGCTCAACTGCTCGATCGCCGAGTGGTGCCGGTTTGCCCGGAAGAACTACTTCTATCCGGACATGCCGAAGAACTTCCAGATCAGCCAGTACGACGAGCCGCTCTGCTACGACGGCTACATCGATGTCGAGGTGGACGGCGAGACCGTGCGCATCGGCATCGAGCGGGTGCATCTGGAGGAGGACACCGGCAAGTCCACCCACGTCGGCGGCGCCACCGGCCGCATCCACGGGGCCGACTACTCGACCGTCGACTACAACCGGGCCGGCATCCCGCTGGTGGAGATCGTCACCAAGCCGATCACCGGCACCGGCCGGCTCGCCCCGCAGGTGGCCCGCGCGTACGTCGCCGAGCTGCGCGACCTCATGCGCGCCCTCGGCGTCTCCGACGTGCGCATGGAGCAGGGCTCGCTGCGCTGCGACGTGAACGTCTCGCTCATGCCGCGCGGCGGCACCGAGTGGGGCACCCGCACCGAGACGAAGAACCTCAACTCGCTGCGCTCGGTGGAGCGCGCGGTGCGCCACGAGATCGAGAGGCAGGCCGGCATCCTCGACGCGGGCGGCCGGATCATCCAGGAGACCCGGCACTTCCACGAGGACACCGGCACCACCACCTCGGGCCGCTCGAAGGAGGAGGCGCAGGACTACCGCTACTTCCCCGAGCCGGACCTGGTGCCGATCGCGCCGGACCGCGAGTGGGTGGAGAAGCTGCGCGCCGAGCTGCCCGAGCCGCCCTCGGTACGGCGGCGCCGGCTGCAGGCCGAGTGGGGCGTGTCCGACCACGACATGGCCGCGATGCGCAATGCCGACGCGATCGACCTCGTCGAGGCGACGGTGAAGGCCGGGGCCCCGCCCGCGGACGCCCGCAAGTGGTGGATGGGCGAGCTCGCCCGCCGGGCGAACGAGTCCGGCAAGGCGCTCGCCGAGCTGCCGATCACGCCCGAGCAGGTGGCCCGGGTGTGCGAGCTCGTCGCCTCCGGCCAGCTTAACGACAAGCTCGCCCGCCAGGTGCTCGAGGGCGTGCTCGCCGGCGAGGGCACCCCGGACGAGGTGGTCGAGCGCCGCGGCCTGCGCATCGTGAGCGACGAGGGCGAGCTCGCCGCGATCGTCGACCAGGTGATCGCCGAGAACGCCGAGGTGGCGGAGAAGGTCCGCAACGGCAAGATCGCCGCGGCGGGCGCGCTCGTCGGCGGCGTGATGAAGGCGACCAAGGGCAAGGCCGACGCCGCCCGCGCCCGGCAGCTCATCCTGGAGAAGCTCGGCGTGTCCGGGTGACGCCTCCGGCCGGGCCGGTTTTCCTGCTGTTTTCCTGCGGCGCCGTCACCCGTCAGGGGTGGCGGCGCCGTCGTCTCCGGGCCCGGGCGCGCGCTTCCGCGCCGGGCGCAGGCCGGGCGTGACGGGTGCGGCGTACGGCAGCGGCCCCGGCACAGTGTTGAAGAAAACGTTTACGAAAAAGCCTGGTGTATCGTCGTGGATCGTCGGATTTTAGGGGTTTCTCCACTGGAATCCAGATCCAATTCCTGACATATGAGAATGCGGGTGGTTTAAGGTAAGGTTCGGGAGTCGCTGTGACGGGAGGTGACGCGGGCGTGACCAACGCCAAGGCGTCGGCGGACCCGCCCACGGATCCTTTCGAGGCGGCGCCGCCGCCTCCGGCGAAACACCGGTTCCGCCCCGCCACCAAGTCGCTGCCCCGCGGCGTCTCCCCGGACATCTTCGGCACCTCCGGCCCACCGCTGCCGTTCGCCAAGCCGCACCAGGGACAGGCGACCAAAACCGGTCTGCCCCCGGCCGCGCCGGAGGTCGTGCCGTGGCCGGTGAAGGGCCCCACGCTCCGCGAGCTCATGCGGATGCGGCCCGAGCCGCCGAGGAAACCCGAACCCGAGACCCCGCCCGCCGAGCCCGGGCCCGCCCGCCGCGCCGGCCGCACCCGCCGCCTGGTGCGCATCGCGATCGGGGTGCTCTGCCTCGTCCTGGCGTACCTGATCCCGGCCTGGATGATGTCCGGCAAGGTGCTGCCGGGCACCACCGTCGCCGGCGTCGACGTCGCCGGCCTCACCGCGAGCGAGGCGGCCGAACGCCTCACCGACCGGATGAGCGCCCTCGCCGCCGCCGACATCGCGGTCAAGGTCGGCGAGCGCCGGTTCACGATCAGCCCGCTCAAGGCCGGGCTCTCCTTCGACGTCGCCGCCACCGTCGCGGACCTGCCCACCGGCTTCCCTGGCCCGTTCGACGTGCTCCGCGCCGTGTTCGGCGAGACCCGGCTGGAGCCGCGGAAATCGGTGAACGAGGCGAAGCTGAAGGAGCAGCTCGAGCAGATCGCGGCCGAGGTCGACCGGCCCGCCTCCCGGGGCGCGGTGGTCTACCGCGGGCGGGAGCCGGTGGTGGTGCCGCCGCGGTCCGGCCTCCGGCTCGACCAACAGGCCGCCGCCGACGCGATCCGGGCGGCGTACCTCAGCCACACCGCCCCGGTCGAGCTCGCCGTGCGCATGGAGCGGCCCGCGGTCTCCGCGGAGGTGCTCGACCGGGCGCTCCCGGCGGCGCGCAAGGCGGTCTCCGCCCCGATCACCCTCGTCAACGGCGGCCGCAAGGCCGTGCTCGACCCCGAGACGATCGCGGCCCACCTGCGCTTCGTGCCGGACTCCGCCGGGCGCGCCGTGCGGCCGGTGTTCGACGCCCGCGCCGCCGTGGCGAGCGTGGAGAAGGAGCTGCTCGACCCGGCCACCGCGCCGCGGGACGCCACCTTCCGCATCGTCGGCGGCCGGCCGGTCCTCGTGCCGGGCCGGTCCGGCCGGGGCGTGGCCACCGACGCGCTCGCCGCCGCCGTGGTGAAGGCGATCACCGGGAACGGCGAGCGGGTCATCCCGGTGACCCTCACCACGACCAAGCCGCGGCTCGGCAACGCCGAGGCCGCCCGGCTCGGCATCAAGCAGAAGGTCGCCTCCTACACGCTCCGGCACGCCTGCTGCGCCGGCCCGGCCACCAACATCCGCAGGGCCGTCGAGCTGGTGGACGGCCGCATCGTGCGCCCGGGGGAGACGTTCTCCCTCAACGAGACGCTCGGCCGGCCCGACCCGGCGCGCGGCTTCGTCGACGGCCCCGCGGTCGCGGACGGCCGGCTCGTCACCCGGGTCGGCGGCGGCGTCTCCGACCTCGCCACCGCGCTCTACCACGCCGCCTTCCACGCCGGGTTCAAGATCGTTGAACGGCGGCCGCACGACTTCCACGTCTCCCGCCACCCGCTCGGCCTCGACGCCGCGCTCGACTACCCCGGCACCGACCTGCGCTGGCGCAACGACTCCCGGTACGGCGTGCTCATCCAGGCCTACATCGCCGAGGGCACGGTCACCGTCGCGTTATGGAGCACCCGCCGGTACGACCGCGTCGTGGCGGAGGTGTCGCCGAAGCGCGACGTCAAGCCGTTCGGGACGATCAGCGGCGAGGGCTCCGGCTGCGTGCCCACCCCGGGCGCGAACGGCTTCACGGTCACCGTCACCCGGGTGTTCCACAAGGACGGCGCCGAGGTGAAGCGGGACGCCCCGGTCACCTCGGTCTACCGGCCGCAGCCCCGGGTGACCTGCGCGGGCTCCACCCGGCGGTGACCGGGCAGCGCCGGGAGCCGGCCCCGGCGCCCGCCCCGCGGCTCACTCCAGGGGGATGACGAGGATCCGGTCGTCGGCCCGGTCGGGGTCGCCCCGGCCGTCGTGGTTGCTCGTGCCCACCCACAGCGCGGTGCCGTCGGGGGTCGCGGCCACCGCGCGCAGCCGGCCGTACTCGCCGGTGAGCAGGGCCTGGGGCCGCCCGGGCGCGCCGCCGTCGAGCGGCACCTGCCACAGCCGGGCGCCGCGCAGCGCCGCGACCCACAGCGAGCCGCCCGCGTACGCCGCCCCGGACGGGGAGGCCTCGGCGGTGGACCAGGTGACCAGCGGGTCGGTGTACCGCTCGTCGCCGCCGACGCCCTCCACCTCCGGCCAGCCGTAGTTGCGGCCGGGCTCGATGCGGTTCACCTCGTCCCAGGTGTTCTGGCCGAACTCGGTGGCGTACATCGCGCCCGACTCGTCCCAGGCGAGCCCCTGCACGTTGCGGTGGCCGTAGGACCAGACCAGCGAGTCGCCGAAGGGGTTGCCGGGCGGGGCCTCGCCGTCCACGGTCATGCGCAGGATCTTGCCGCCGAGCGAGTCGCGGTCCTGGGACAGCCGGGTACGGCCTGCCTCGCCGGTGCCCGCGTACAGGTAGCCGTCCGGGCCGAACGCGAGCCGCCCGCCGTTGTGGATGGTCCCGCTCGGGATGCCGCTGACGATCACCTTCGGGTCGGTCAGCCGATCGTTCTCGTAGCGGTAGCGCACGATGCGGTTGTCCGAGCGGGCGGTGAAGTAGACGAAGACGTGGTGGTCGTCGGCGAAGCGCGGGGAGACCGCGATGCCCATGAGCCCGCCCTCGCCGCGCGGCGCCACGCCGTCGACCGTGCCCACCTCGGTCACCCGGCCGTCGCCGGTCACCCGGAGCACGCGCGCGGTGTCCCGCTCGGTGACCAGCGCGTCCCCGTCCGGCAGGAACGCGATGCCCCACGGAACCCGCAGGCCCTCGACGAGCGTGCGCGGCCGCCCGGCGGTGCGGGGCGCGCCCGGCGAAGTGCTCGGCGATGTGGCCGGCGAGGCGGGGGACGCGTCCGGGGACGCCGCCGTGGTCGCGGGCGCCGGCGAGGCGGCGGTGGCGTCCGGGCCGGCCCCCGAGCACGCGGCCGTGGCGAACAGTACGGCGGTCGCCGCCGCGGCGGCGCGGATCCTCTGCGTCGGCATGGCACCTCCTTGTACGAGTGCATACGACGGCGTCCGTCCGGAGGTTCCCCCAGGCGTTAGGGTTCCACAGCATGAAGGTCTGGGTCCCCTCCCAAGCAGCCGCTGATGTGCTCGCCGACCTGCCGGAGGTCGAGTGCGTGGTGTTCGACGGCACCACGCCGCCGCCAGAGGGCGCCGAGAAGGTGGAGGTCTTCATCCCCCCGCTCGCCCCCACCTACGACGTCGCGGCCCTGTTCGCCAAGATGACCTCGCTCCGCCTGGTGCAGACGGTCAGCGCGGGCGTCGAGCCGTACCTGCCGCACCTGCCCGAGGGCGTGATCCTGTGCAACGCCCGCGGGGTGCACGACGCGGGCACGGCCGAGTGGGCGGTGGGCGCGATGCTCGCCGTGCTCCGCGACTTCCCGCGCTTCGTCGACCGGCAGCGCCAGGGGGTCTGGGACTACCACCACACCGACGCGCTCGCCGACTCCACCGTGCTCATCGTCGGCTACGGCTCGATCGGGGAGGCGCTGGAGCGGCGGCTCGCCCCGTTCGAGGTGAACGTGATCCGGGTCGCCCGCTCCGCGCGGCAGGGGCCGGACGGGCGGGTGGTGCACGGGCCGGACGAGCTGCCCGGCCTGCTCCCGCTCGCCGACGTGGTCGTGCTGCTCGTGCCGCAGACCCCGGAGACCCGGCGCCTGGTCGACGCCGATTTCCTCGCCCGGATGAAGGACGGGGCGGTGCTCGTCAACGCCGCCCGGGGCTCGGTGGTCGACACCGACGCGCTGCTCGCCGAGCTCACCGCGGGGCGGCTGCGGGCCGCGCTCGACGTCACCGACCCCGAGCCGCTGCCGCCGGACCATCCGCTGTGGCGGGCGCCCGGTATCATGATCACGCCGCATGTGGCCGGCAGCACCCCGGCCTCGCAGCGGCGCGCGCTCTCGCTGATCCGGTCTCAGATGGTGAGATACCTGTCCGGAGAGCCGTTGCGCAATGTGATCACCGGGTCGTACTGACCAGCAATGGAATCCTGACCGTGGCTGGCTCGTGACCTCCGCTGCGTAGCGTGAGTCAAGACGTGCCCGACCGAATCGTGGAACGGCGAGGTCGGCGTGCGTGCAGGCCGGCCGTGGGAGCAAAGCGGTTATCAGATCGGTGACGACTGGAGTGTTGGTCCCACGTCGGCTCGGGCACGCGGGCAACACTGGCCATGTGAACGAACTGATAGGCGACGATGTTGAACGCCTGGCGTGACCTGAGGGTCCCGCTGACCGCCGCGGGCTTCGGTGCGGCGGGGATCGCCGCCGCCCCGGCGTTGGGCGTGGTCTCCTCGCCGGTGACCGCCGTCGCCGCCGGGGTCATCGGGCTGCTCGCCGCGGGCTGCCTGCTCGCGGTCGCGGGACGCGTCGGCGCGGGGCAGCGCACCGAGGCGCCGTCCTGGCGCTGGCTCGCCATCGGCACGGTCGTCTGGCTGCTCGGCGCCGTGCTGCGGCCGTTCGCCGAGGGCACCGCGTACGTCGTGACCTTCGCCGACCTGCTGCTCGCGGGCGGCGTGGGCCTGCTGACGATCGGGTGCGCCGCCGGTGCCACCTGGCCGCCGCCGGGACGCGGCGTGCTCCGCATCGCCAGTGACGCCTATCTCAGCGCCGCGGCGCTGTTCGTGCTCGGCTGGCTGCCGTGGCTCGGCGGGGTGTACCGGTCCGCCGACGACCCCGGCATGGTCTACCCCGAGTTCGTGCTGCCCGTGTTCTGCCTGCTCGCCGCCTGCGCCGCGGCGGCCGTCGCGCTGCCGCCCGGCTCGGGCGCGGACGCGGGCGGCCGGGCCGGCGTCGCCGTACTCGCCGCGATCACCGTCGCCGAGGCGGCGAACGCGGCGGCCCGCATCGCCGGGGAACCGCCGCCGCCGCTCGCCGCGCTGCCCACCTCGGCCGCGTTCCTGCTGCTCGCCGCGGTGGCCGCGCGGGCGCGGCGGGAACGGTCCCGGCGGTCCTGGTCGGTGCCGCCCTGGGTCGCGGCCGCGGTGCCGCTCGCCCTCGTCGCCGCGGCTACCGTGCTGCTCGCGGCCGGCATGCTCACCGGCGGCCTGGCGGCCGACGCCGCGGCGCTGCCGATCGTGGTGGCCTCGATGGTGCTCGTGCTGCTGCTGCGGGTGTTCACCTCCGCGGTGGAGGGCATGAGCCTGCGCCGCCAGGTGGAGGCGGCCGAACGGCGGCTGCGCGGGCTCGCCGAGAACGCCGGCGACCTCGTGCTCGTCTGCGACCTCGAGGGCGTCATCCACGAGATCGACCCCGGCGTCGAGGAGACCTACGGCTACCGCCCGGACCAGCTCGTCGGCAACACGATCGTCGAGTACGTGCACCCGGAGGACGTGCCGGCGGTGCAGAGCGCGCTCGCCGCGTTCGACGAGGACGCGGCCGAGCGGCAGGGCGCCTGCCGGATCGAGTGCCGGATCCGCGCCGCGGACGGCACCTGGCGGCCCACCGAGGCGGTGGCGCTGCGGGACGGCCGCGCCGAGGACCACATCCTCGTCTCGGTCCGCGACGTCAGCGACCACGTGGCGCTGCAGAACCAGGTCGCCCACCTCACCTTCCACGACGGCGTGACCGGCCTGCCGAACCGCGCCTACTTCGAGGAGCGCACCCGCGAGGTGCTCGCCCGGCCGTTCCCGTCCGGCACCGCGGTGATCTTTCTCGACCTCGACGGGTTCACCGCGGTGAACGACTCGGTCGGCCACGCCAGCGGCGACTACCTGCTCGGCCAGGCGGCGCGCCGGCTGCGCGCCGCGGTGGGCGGGGACGCCACGCTCGCCCGGTGGGGCGGCGACGAGTTCGCCGTGCTCGTCGAGGGCGACGGGCAGAACGCGCTCGACCTCGCCGAGCGGCTCGTCGGCGCGGTCGCCGCGGAGCCGTTCCGGGTCGCCGACCGCGACGTGGCCCTCACCGCGAGCGTGGGGGTCGCGTTCGCCGACGAGGACACGCCCGCCGGCGACCTCATCCGCAACGCCGACGTGGCGATGGCGAAGGCGAAGCAGCAGGGCGGCCGCCGGGTGGAGGTGTTCGCCACCCAGATGCACGCCGACGTGGTGCGCCGCCTGGAGTTCGCCGCCGACCTGCAGCGGGCCCTGGCGGAGAAGCAGTTCTCCGTGGAGTACCAGCCGGTGGTGGACCTCGCCACGGGCCGGGTCACCGCGGTCGAGGCGCTGGCGCGCTGGTGGCGCGGCGGCGCGTTCGTGCCGCCGGAGCAGTTCCTCGGCGCGGCCGAGGACACCGGCGTGATCGTGCCGCTGGGGGAGTGGATCCTGCGCGAGGCCTGCCGGAAGGTCGCGGCCTGGCGCGAATCCGACCGGGAGATCGGCCTGTCGGTCAACCTCTCCCGGCGCCAGGTGAACGCGCCCCGGTTCGTCGACACGGTGCGCGCGGCGCTCGAGGAGAGCGGCCTGCCGCCGAGCGCGCTCACCCTCGAGGTGATCGAGGAGATGCTCGTCGAGAAGGACACCGAGACCCTCGCCCGGCTCGCCGAGCTGCGCTCGCTGGGCGTGCGGCTCGCCATCGACGACTTCGGCACCGGCTACGCCTCGCTCGCGTTCCTGCGCCAGGTCCCGGTCGACATGATCAAGATCGACCCGTCGTTCGTGGCGGGCCTCGGCCGGGACGAGACGCTCACCCTGCTCACCCGGGCGATCGTACGGCTCGGCAACGACCTCGGCCTCACCGTGGTGGCCGAGGGCATCGAACGGCCCGAACAGCTCGAGCTGCTCCGCGAGATGGGGTGCAGCCACGGCCAGGGCTTCCACGTGGGCCGGCCGATGGGCGCCCCCGGCGTGGACACGCTCATGCGCACCACGCTCGCGGGCCTGCAGAACACCGCCTGACCGTTCCGCCCCGGCCGGTCCCGAGAGCCGGCCGGGGGCGGTCCCGACGCGGCGTGCCCCCCGAACGCCGGACACGCCTCTCAAATAGTGAGACAAGTGATGGCGAAGTTGGCATGGGGAGGAGCGCGCCGAGTAAGGTGTTCCCATGTACCGCAGTGGGATCCTCGTAGTACTTCGTCAGCGCGCAGGCGGCTGACGAAGTACTCCGACCTGCGCGCGCCCCAGTTTCGCCGACTCGGCGGACGGGGCATTTTTTATGGCCTTTCGCCCGAACCAGCAGGAATGCCTCCCTCAGCCAGCAAGCAAGGAACGAGCCGATGACCGAACAAATGACAGGTGCCCAGGCTCTGGTCAGGGCGCTGGAGAACGTCGGGGTCGACACCGTGTTCGGAATCCCGGGCGGCGCCATCCTTCCGGCGTACGACCCGCTCTACGACTCCACCAAGGTCCGGCACGTGCTTGTACGGCACGAGCAGGGCGCCGGCCACGCCGCCGAGGGGTACGCGCAGGCCACCGGCCGGGTCGGGGTGTGCATGGCCACGAGCGGCCCGGGCGCGACGAACCTGGTGACGCCGATCGCGGACGCGTACATGGACTCGGTCCCGATCGTCGCGATCACCGGCCAGGTCCCGAGCGCGATGATCGGCACGGACGCCTTCCAGGAGGCGGACATCTCCGGCATCACCATGCCGATCACCAAGCACAACTTCCTCGTCACCGACCCCGCCGACATCGCCCGCACGATCGCCGAGGCGTTCCACATCGCGTCCACCGGCCGCCCCGGCCCGGTGCTCGTCGACATCGCCAAGGACGCGCTGCAGGCCCAGACCACCTTCTCCTGGCCGCCGCAGCTCCAGCTGCCCGGCTACCGCCCGGTCACCAAGCCGCACTCCAAGCAGATCCGGGAGGCCGCCCGCCTGATCGTCGAGTCGAAGCGGCCGGTGCTCTACGTCGGCGGCGGCGTGCACAAGGCCCGGGCCGCGGGCGAGCTGCGCCGGCTCGCCGAGATGACCGGCATCCCGGTGGTCACCACGCTGATGGCGCGCGGCACGTTCCCCGACAGCCACCCGCAGCACCTCGGCATGCCGGGCATGCACGGCACCGTCGCGGCGGTCGGCGCGCTGCAGCGCAGCGACCTGATCATCGCGCTCGGCACCCGGTTCGACGACCGGGTCACCGGCAAGCTGTCCACGTTCGCCCCGCACGCCAAGGTCGTGCACGCCGACATCGACCCGGCGGAGATCTCCAAGAACCGCCACGCCGACGTGCCGATCGTCGGCGACTGCCGCGAGGTGCTCGCCGACCTCATCGTCGCGGTGCAGAACGAGTTCGACGCCGGCCGCCGCGGCGACTACGAGGCCTGGTGGAAGGTCCTCAACCACTACCGCGAGACCTACCCGCTCGGCTACAAGGAGTTCGACGACGGCTCGCTCGCCCCGCAGTACGTGATGCAGCGGATGAGCGCGATCGTCGGCCCGGACGCGCTGTACGTGGCGGGCGTCGGCCAGCACCAGATGTGGGCGGCCCACTTCATCAGCCACGAGCGGCCCGGCTCGTTCATCAACTCCGGCGGCGCGGGCACGATGGGCTTCGCCGTCCCGGCCGCGATGGGCGCCAAGGTCGGCTGCCCGGACAAGGTCGTGTGGGCGATCGACGGCGACGGCTGCTTCCAGATGACCAACCAGGAGCTCGCCACCTGCTCGATCGAGAACATCCCGATCAAGGTCGCCGTGATCAACAACGGCAACCTCGGCATGGTGCGGCAGTGGCAGACGCTCTTCTACGACGAGCGGTACTCCAACACCAACCTGCACAGCCACCGCATCCCCGACTTCGTCAAGCTCGCCGAGGCGTACGGCTGCGTCGGCCTGCGCTGCGACCGCCCGGAGGACGTGGACGCCACCATCGAGAAGGCGATGGAGATCAACGACGTGCCGGTCGTCGTCGACTTCGTCGTCCACCAGGACGCCATGGTCTGGCCGATGGTCCCGCCCGGCACGAGCAACGACGACATCAAGGTCGCCCGGGACATGGCCCCGGTCTGGGACACCGACGACTGAGGAAGGACGCGCAGTGAGCAAGCACACGCTCTCGGTGCTCGTGGAGAACAGGCCGGGTGTGCTCGCGAGGGTGGCCTCGCTGTTCAGCCGGCGCGGGTTCAACATCGACTCGCTCGCGGTCGGGCCGACCGAGCACGACGAGATCTCCCGGATGACGATCGTCGTGAATGTCGAGGACCAGCCGCTGGAGCAGGTGACCAAGCAGCTCAACAAGCTGGTCAACGTGCTCAAGATCGTGGAGCTCGACCCGGCGCAGTCCGTGCAGCGCGAGCTCATGCTGATCAAGGTGCGGGCCGACGCGGAGAGCCGCTCCCACGTGCTCGAGCTGGTCCAGCTGTTCAGGGCGCGCTGCGTCGACGTCGCCCCCGACGCGGTCACCATCGAGGTCACCGGCACCGCCGACAAGCTCGAGGCGTTCATCCGCGTGCTGGAGCCGTTCGGCATCAAGGAGCTGGTGCAGAGTGGCATGGTGGCGATCGGGCGCGGCTCGCGCTCCATCACCGACCGCTCGCTCCGGGCGCTCGACCGATCGGCATAATGCCCGGTGCGGCCGTACCCCGTGGGGAGCGACCGACTGTTGTGAGAGAGGGAACACGTGACTGAGATCTTCTACGACGACCAGGCCGACCTGTCGATCATCCAGGGCCGGCACGTGGCCGTTCTCGGGTACGGCAGCCAGGGCCACGCCCACGCGCTCTCGCTGCGCGACTCGGGCGTGGACGTGCGGGTGGGCCTGCCCGAGGGCTCCAAGAGCCGCGAGAAGGCCGAGAACGACGGCCTGCGGGTGGTCACCCCCGCCGAGGCGGCCGAGGAGGCCGACCTCATCATGATCCTGGCGCCGGACCACGTGCAGCGGCAGCTCTACGCCGAGCACGTGGCGCCGAACCTCGTCGAGGGCGACGCGCTGTTCTTCGGCCACGGCCTCAACATCCGGTACGGCCTGATCAAGCCGCCGGAGGGCGTGGACGTCGCCATGGTCGCCCCGAAGGGCCCCGGCCACCTCGTCCGCCGCCAGTTCACCGCCGGCCGCGGCGTGCCCTGCCTCGTCGCGGTGGAGAAGGACGCCACCGGCAACGCCTGGCCGCTCACCCTGTCGTACGCCAAGGCGATCGGCGGCACCCGGGCGGGCGCGCTGAAGACCACCTTCAAGGAGGAGACCGAGACCGACCTGTTCGGTGAGCAGGCGGTGCTCTGCGGCGGCATCTCCGAGCTGATCAAGGCGGGCTTCGAGACCCTGGTCGAGGCCGGCTACCAGCCGGAGGTGGCCTACTTCGAGTGCCTGCACGAGATGAAGCTCATCGTCGACCTCATGTACGAGGGCGGCATCTCGAAGATGTACTGGTCCGTCTCGGACACCGCCGAGTACGGCGGCCACTCCCGCGGTCACCGGCTGATCAACGCCGAGACCAAGAAGGAGATGCGCCGCATCCTCGACGAGATCCAGGACGGCCGCTTCGCCGACGAGCTGGTGAAGGAGTTCGACGGCGGCCAGCAGAACTTCCGTCGCTACCGCGAGGCGCTGGCCGAGCACCCGATCGAGAAGACCGGCGCGAAGCTGCGCCCGATGATGAGCTGGCTCAAGAACGCCGACGACTGACCGTCCGCTCGCGTACGAGCCCATCGCGACGCCCGGCGACCACCCTTCGCCGGGCGTTCGTCGTTCCGGCGGCCGGTACGGCCCGGCGCGGCGGGCCGTACGCCCGGACCGGCCACGCTCAGACCGGCTGGGAGATGAGGAACGCGCAGTCGCCGAACGAGACCTCGTCGCCGGGCCGCACCTTGGCCGGCCCGACGAGCCGCCACCCGTTGAGCCGGGTGCCGTTGAGGGAGCCGAGGTCGACCACGACCCACTCGTCGTTCTCCCGGCGCAGCTCGGCGTGCACCCGGGAGACGGTGAGGTCGGAGAGCACCAGGTCGCAGCTGGCCCCGCGGCCGACGACGTAGCGGGTACGCGCGTCGGCGGGCAGCGCGAGGCGGGGCAGGCGGGGCCGACGCCAGGCGGTCTCGATGCGCGCGGTCAGGTCGGCCAGCGAGGAGACCGCGTCGGTGATCCGGCGGCGCCAGCGTCCGCGCGGCGGCAGGTCGGCGACGAGCTCCTCCAGCTCGCCGCGGCTCTGGGCGCGCAGGGCCTGGTCGACCCGGCCCAGGAACGTCTCGTGCGACAGGCGGCCCTCCACGGCGCGCTCGCGGAGCTCATTGATCGCACGCTCGCGGTCTCCGTCGGACGCGCGAACCGGAGGATGCGTCGAGCCCATGTAAAGGAGTATCGGGCCGACGAAGCGCACGTGTCCAGAAGATGTGGATCTCCGGACATGCGGTTGCAGGTGCATACTGAGTATGCATACTAGATATGCATGTCGACCAGGCATGCCCTTCTCGCCCTGCTCGCCCAGGGGCCGCGCCACGGCTACCAGCTCCGCGTCGAGTTCGAGTCGGCGACGGGGACGACCCGGCCGCTCAACATCGGCCAGGTCTACACGACGCTGACCCGGCTGGAGCGGGACGGCCTGGTCACCCAGGGCGAACAGGACGAGCAGGGCCGTGTCGTCTACTCGATCACCGAGGCCGGGCGCCGGGAGCTGGAGCGGTGGTTCGCCACCCCCGTGGTCCCCGCCGACCGGCCGCGCGACGAGCTGGTCGTGAAGCTCGCCATGGCGGTGACCACGCCCGGCGTCGACGCCCGGGCCGTGATCCGCAGGCAGCGCACCGCGACGATGCGCCGCCTGCAGGAGCTGACCAGGGCCAAGCGCGACGGGGAGCGCACCGGCGGCCACGGCACCGCGCACCGGCTCGTGCTCGACTCGCTGATCTTCCAGGCCGAGGCCGAGCAGCGCTGGCTCGACCACTGCGAGGCGCTGCTCGCGCCCGGGCCGGCCACCCCCCGACCGACCACCGAGGAGGAGCGATGACGCCCGCACCATCCGGCCCGCCGCTGCTGCGGCTCACCGAGGTCTCCCGCGTGTACGGCACCGGCCCCGCGGCGGTGACCGCGCTGCGCGGGGTGAGCCTGGAGGTCACCGCGGGCGAGCTCGTCGCGGTGATGGGGCCATCCGGCTCCGGCAAGTCCACGCTGCTCAACCTCGCGGGCGGGCTCGACCGGCCCACCGCGGGCACGGTCACGGCCTGCGGCGCCGACCTCGGCGCGCTGCCGCCCGCCGAGCTGGCGGCGCTGCGCCGCCGGCACATCGGCTACGTGTTCCAGGACTTCAACCTGATCCCGTCGCTCACCGCGGTGGAGAACGTCATGCTGCCCCGCGAGCTCGACGGGGTGCGCGCCGCCGCGGCCCGGCGAGAGGCGCTCGACGCGCTCGCCGAGGCGGGGGTGGCGCACGTCGCCGACCGGTTCCCCGAGGAGCTGTCCGGCGGCGAGCGGCAGCGGGTCGCGATCGCCCGCTCGCTCGTCGGCGAGCGCCGCCTGATCCTGGCGGACGAGCCCACCGGCGCGCTCGACACCCCGGCCGGGGACGAGATCCTGCGGCTGCTGCGCGGCCGGAGCGACGCCGGGGCCGCGGTGCTGCTCGTCACCCACGAGGCCCGGTACGCCGGGTGGGCCGACCGGGTGGTGTTCCTGCAGGACGGCGCGGTGGTGGACACCACCGGCGCGACACCGGTCGGTGGTGCCCGGTGAGCGCCCTGCGGGCCGCGCTGCGCCTCGCCTGGCGCGGCATGCGCCGGGACCGGGGCCGCTGCGCCCTCATCGTCGCGCTGATCGCGCTGCCGGTGATGGCGGTCACCGCCGTCCTCACCCTGGTCGCGACCCACAGCCTGGACGGGCGGGAGGCGCTGCCCGGCAGGCTCGGGTCGGCGGACGCGCTGATCCGGGCGGTGGGCGACGTCGCCGCCCAGGACCCGGACGGCGACGACTGGCGGCCGTCCGGGCGGGGCGGGCCGCCGCCGGACGAGGCCGCGGCGCGCGCGGTGCTGCGCCCCGGCGCCCGGCTGATCCCCTACCACCGCCGCGCCGTCAATTACCCGGCCGCGCAGGGCCGGATCTCGGTCGAGGTGGTGGAGCTGGACCTGCGCGATCCGCTCACCCGCGGCATGGCGACGCTGCGGCGGGGGCGGCTGCCCGCGGCCCCGGGCGAGGTGGCCGTCTCGGCGGCGCTGGCGGCCGAGGGCGTCCGCATCGGCGACCGCCTGCCGTACGTGAGCGAGCGGGGGACGGCGCGCGTGGTCGGCGTGCTGGCGCGCTCGCGCGAGTTCTTCTCGCACGCGGTGGTGGGCCTGCCGGGGAGCCTGCTGCGGGCCGAGCCGGGTGAGCGGCAGTGGCTGGTGGACCACGGCGGCCACCCGGTCACCTGGGAGCACGTGCGGCGCCTCAACGCGGCCGGGTTCCTCGTGGTCTCCCGGGCGGTGGTGGAGAACCCGCCGCCGGGGTACGCCGGGCCGGCCGAGGTGCGGCCCGAGTCGGTGGCGCAGGGGGTGCTCGTCACCGCGATGATCGTGCTCGAGGTGGTGCTGCTCGCCGGGCCCGCATTCGCGGTCGGGCTGCGCCGCCGCCGGCGGTGGCTCGCGCTGATCGCCGCACAGGGCGGCTCGCCCCGGCAGCTGCGCCTCGTCGTGCTCGCCGACGGGCTGATCCTCGGGGTCGGCGCCGCCCTGCTCGGGCTCGCCGCCGGGATCGGCCTGGTCGCCGCGGCGATCGCGCTGGTGCGGGCGCTCGGCGTGGACCGGGACGACCTGTTCCTCGTCGGGATGCTCGTCCACGCCGGGCCGTTCGACGTCCCCTGGACGCTCGTCCTGCCGGTGACCGTGCTCGGCGCGGCGAGCGGGGTCGTCGCCGCCGCGCTGCCCGCGCGGCAGGCGGCCCGGCAGGACGTGGCCGCGGTGCTCGCCGGCCGGGAGGCGACGGTCTCCGGCCGGTATCGCCCGCGCCGCGCGCTACCGGGCGCGCTCCTGGTCGCCGCCGGGGCCGTCGCGACCGTGTTCGCGATCCGGCGGGGCAGCCTGATCTGGATCGCCGCGGCCGCCCTGCTCACCCAGTTCGGGCTGATCGCCCTCACCCCGTGGCTGGTGGCCGCCGCGGGCCGCCTCGCCGGGCGGCTGCCGCTGTCGCTGCGGCTCGCGGTGCGCGACGCCGCCCGCCACCGCACCCGCACGGCGTGCGCGGTCGCGGCGGTGATGACGGCGGCGACCGCGACGTCCGCCACCGCGATCACCTTCACCAGCGAGAACGCGATGCTGCAGGCCGGCTACACCGCCGCCGTCCCCGTCGGCACCACGCTCATCGACGGAGAACGGGTCCCGGAGCGGGCCTGGCCCGAGGTCGTGGCGGCGGCCGGCCGGGCGCTGCCCGGGGTGCGGCCGGTCGAGGTGCACCGGGCCCGGGACGACGCGGGCCGGTTCGTCCGGCTCGCCGTCACCGGCGCGGACTGCGGGATCCGCTGCGGCGAGCATGCCCCCGGCCCGGGCAGCGGCGACCTGCCGATCGGGGACGGGCGGCTGCTCCGGCTGGTCCAGGGCAGGGACGACCAGGCCGCCGCGGCCGCGTTCGCCGCGGGCAAGGCGGTGGTCTTCGACCGCGGCCTGGTGCGGGACGGCACGCTCACCGTCGCCGTGCTCGACGAGGAGAGCCGCACCCGCCGCACGGTGGCGGTGCCCGCGGTCGTCGCGACCGCCGCGGACCCCCGGCACGCCGTCGCGGTGCTGCCGGAGGCGGCGGTGCGCGCGGCGGGCCTCACCTCACAGGTGCGCATGCTCCTCGTGGACCCGGCCGAGCGGCGGCTCGACGTCGCGGCCGAGGTGCGCCTCGAGCGCGAGCTGCGGTCGGTGCACGAGGACGTGTTCGTCCACGTCGAGCGCGGCCTCCGGCGGGACGTGCGGCCGGTGGTGCACGTGCTCACCGCGGTCGCCGCGGTGGTGATCCTCGCCGCGACGTTCGCGGTGACCGGCCTCGCCGCGGCCGACCTGCGCCCCGACCTGACGACGATGGCCGCGGTCGGGGCGGCGCCGCGGGTGCGGCGGCTCGTCGTCGCCGGGCAGGCCCTGTTCATCTCCGGTGCGGGCGCGGCCGTCGGCCTCGCCGCCGGCCTGCTCGCCGGGATCGCCGCGGTGTGGTCGCTCGCGGCCGGGCCGCAGGGCGCGCAGGTGCGCTACCTCGTCGAGGACGGCTTCCTGACCGCCCTGCCGCCGCACACGCCGCTGCTGGAGGTGCCGTGGGCGTACCTGGCGGCGGTGGCGATCGGCCTGCCGCTGCTCGCCGCGCCGGTGGCGGGCGGGGTCACCCGCACCCGGATCCCGCTGATCCGCCGCCCCACCTGACCATCGGGCGGTACCCGCGGCGGCGGTGGCCGGAACCGCCCCGCCGCCGCGGCGGATCAGCGCAGCGTGACGCGGATCTTCGACTGCTTGTGCGGGAGCCGCTCCCAGTCCTCCATGAACGTCGCCCGCAGGCCGTACCGGGCGGCGAGGTCGACCAGGGTCTCGGTGCGGTAGTAGAAGTCCTCGCGCAGCACGTGGTGCTCGGGACCCTCGGTGCGGTCGAAGGTGAAGTCGAACCACCCGTCGGGCTTCATGATCCGGCCGACGTGCGCGAAGCACTCCTCGATCACCTCGATCGGGGAGTGCGAGAACACGCTGTGCGCGTGCACCACGTCGAAGTACCGGTCGGGCAGGAACGCGAAGCGCAGGTCCTTCACCGGGGTGAGGTACGGCATCTTGCCCGCCAGGCCGTACTCGACCATGGTGTCCTGGGCGGCGAACAGGATGTCCGGCGAGATGTCGATGCCGTAGTAGTGGCCGGGCTCGAGGTAGTCGATGAACAGCCGCCCGGCCCGCAGGTTGCCGCAGCCGATCTCGAGCAGCCGGTGCTCCGGCCGCAGCCCGTGTTTCACCAGGTAGTCGAACTGCATCCGGCCGAGCGCGAGCCAGCGCTCGTGCGACCTGCTGCCCACCGCGCGCTTGGGGTCGCGGGCGGTGTCGTGCTTCATCACCGCCCGGTAGTAGCTGATGTGGTCGGAGGTGCGCAGCCGCAGCCAGGTGTCGCGGGCCAGCCGGCGCAGGTGCGGCGCGATCCGCTCCGGATGGCGTACGGCGTAGCCGATCTGGTGGACGAGGCTGGTCCGGGTTCTCGCGGGCATGGGACGGCCCCCGTCGGCTCTCGGTGTCCGGCGTCGCACCGATCGTAACGAAGCGCGGCCGCGGCGACCCGGAAACGCGACGGCGTGCCGCGGCGCGGTGGCGGCGGACGGCGGGCCGCGCCGCGGGGAACGGGGCGGCCGCCGTCGTCGGTCACCGGGCCGGGCCGGGCGGGGTCACTCCGCGACGCCCGCGCAGACCACGTGCGCCCCGATCTCGATCATGCGCCGCTCGGTGTGCGCGTCGGCCACCCGCGCCATCAGGACCGGGGCGCCGCTCGCGGCGAGCTGGGGCAGCCGGGCCCGGACGAGGCGGTGCAGATCCTTGACGATGTCCTCGGCCATGTCCGAGTGCACCTTCACGTGCAGCATGATCCCCTCCGCCCCGGAGATCGTCCTCGCCCCGGAGATCCACACGTGGTGGACGAGCGGGAAGTCGCACAGCAGCTCGGCGAGGGCGAACCGGAGCGCGGGCAGGATCGGGTGGTTGATCCGCTTGTAGCCCGGATCGACCTGCTGCATGGGCCCGGACAGGTGTGGCCGCGGCGCCGGGACCCAGGCCTGCAGTGAGCCGGGCGGCGGGGGCGGGGGAGACGGCGCGGACGCGGCGGGCGGCGGCTGCGGGGCCGGGAACGCGGGCCCCGTCCGCTCCGGCGCGGCCCCCGGCAGCTCGCGCGCCGGCGGGCTCGGCGGGGCGGCGGGCGGGGCGCCCTGCGCGGTGCCCGGGTGGCCGGTGCGCGGGATGGTGGCCATCGCGCCGGTCGCGTACGCGCGCGGGGCCGTACCGGACGGGCCGGCGGGGGCCGGGCCGGTCGGGGCCGCGAGCGCGGGCGACGGGGCGGGCGGGTTCACCTCCAGGTAGCGCTTGAGGTCGGCGATGGGGATCGCCGCGGCGGCGGGGCCGGCGGCGTCGATGACGATCTCGCGCACCCCGGTGACCCGCTGGATGTCGATGATCGTCTGGGCGTCGCACTCCGACAGCCGATGGCTGCCCCGGTGCCGTGCGTAGGTGGCCGGGCTGGTGTAGCCGAGCAGCACGCGCTCCCCGGCCTGCGTGGTGCCGAGCACGACCGACCGATCGGGTCGCACGGCGACCAGGATTCCCCCTTCGGCGAGGGCGGCGAGCAGGCGGTGGGGGCTGCCGTGCTGCGCGAGGACTTCGCCGAGAGCGGGGTTCCCGATGCTCATATGGCGAACGATACGGACAGGAGCATGACCTTAGCAGCGTATTCGCCAAGATTTCGTACCGGCAACACCAAGTTCTTCGGTACGGTTCGGTTGTCCGCGTCGCCGGAAGGGCCGGACCGGCCGTCGCGGAGGCCCGTTCCGGCCGCGCCTATGGCACCGGTCACAGCGCCGTGACCTGCTCAAACGGTGTCACATCTCGCATTGCGGACGCTTGTGAGAGCTTTCACATGCGCCCACTAGACTCGTCTGGTGTCCGAGCAGCCGCACACACCGAAGGGTCCATTCGTGAACAAGCCCGTCGTACTCGTCGCCGAGGAGCTTTCCCCAGCGGGTCTCGCCGTACTCGAGCAGGACTTCGAGGTCCGCCACACCGACGGAGCCGACCGGTCCGCGCTGCTGCCGGCCCTGGCGGAGGCGGACGCGCTCATCGTCCGCAGCGCCACCCAGGTGGACGCCGAGGCGCTCGCGCACGCGCCGCGCCTGCGCGTGGTCGCCCGCGCCGGCGTCGGCCTCGACAATGTGGACGTGGAGGCCGCGACCAAGGCCGGTGTCATGGTCGTCAACGCCCCCACCTCCAACATCGTCAGCGCCGCCGAGCACACGATCGCGCTCATCCTCGCCTGCGCGCGCAACGTCCCCCAGGGCCACGCGGCGCTCAAGCGCGGGGAGTGGAAGCGGTCGAAGTACACCGGCGTGGAGCTGGACCAGAAGACGGTCGGCATCCTCGGTCTCGGCCGCATCGGCCAGCTCGTGGCGCAGCGCCTCGCGCCGTTCGGGGTCGAGCTGATCGCCTACGACCCGTACCTCCAGCCCGCCCGCGCCGCGCAGATCGGCGTGCGCCTGGTCGGACTCGAGGAGCTGCTGCAGCGGTCCGACTTCATCACCATCCACCTGCCGAAGACCAAGGAGACGATCGGCCTCATCGGCGACCGCGAGCTCCACATGGTCAAGCCGACCGTGCGGATCATCAACGTCGCCCGGGGCGGCATCGTCGACGAGAACGCGCTGTACGCCGCGCTCAAGGAGGGCCGGGTCGCCGGCGCCGCGCTCGACGTGTTCGCCAAGGAGCCGTGCACCGACAGCCCGCTGTTCGAGCTCGACCAGGTCGTGGTCACCCCGCACCTGGGCGCCTCCACCCACGAGGCCCAGGAGAAGGCCGGCACCCAGGTGGCGCGCAGCGTCAAGCTCGCCCTCGCGGGCGAGTTCGTGCCCGACGCGGTGAACGTCCAGGGCGGCGCGGTGTCCGACTACGTCAAGCCGGGCCTGCCGCTCGCCGAGAAGCTGGGCCGGGTGTTCACCGCGCTCGCCGGCGAGGTCGCCACCCGCCTCGACGTGGAGGTCCGCGGCGAGATCGTCCAGCACGACGTGCGGGTGCTCGAGCTCGCCGCCCTCAAGGGCGTGTTCACCGACGTCGTCGAGGAGTCGGTGACCTACGTCAACGCCCCGCTGCTCGCCAAGGACCGCGGCGTCGTGGTCGAGCTCGTCACCAGCGAGGAGAGCTCGGACTGGCGGAACGTCATCACCGTGCGCGGCGTGCTCGCCGACGGCCGCCAGGTCACCGTGTCCGGCACGCTCTCCGGGCCGCGGCAGATCCAGAAGCTGGTGAACGTCAACGGCTTCGACATCGAGATCGAGCCGACCGAGCACCTGGCGTTCTTCACCTACGTCGACCGGCCCGGCATCGTCGGAATCGTCGGCCAGATCCTCGGCGAGCACGGCGTGAACATCGCCTCCATGCAGGTGTCGCGGAACGCCAAGGGCGGCAAGGCGCTCATCGCGCTCACCGTCGACTCCGCGATCCCGGACGAGGCGATGGAGCAGATCGTCAGCGGGATCGGCGCCGAGACCGGCCGCCGGGTGAACCTCGCCGACTGACGGTCCGGCTCACCCCTTCTCGTCTCAATATGTGAAAAGGCGTGCTACGGGGCGAGACGACCGCGCCGTCCGCCCAGTACGCTGGCGGGCAGGTCCGCAGGGGCGCGCCACGCCGGCCGATCGCCCCGTAGCCGTCCTGCGCCGCGCCGCGGCGACGTTTCCCCGCCCGGCGCGCCGTCCGCATCGTCTCGGTTCTCATCACGGGATTGGGTCCCACCATGGACGACAGGTACGCCCACAGCAGGCACAGCACGTCCGAGGAGCACGAGCGGCAGGCCGCCGCCGCTGCCGTGCAGGCCGCGCTCGACCGCCGCGACAACGGCGGTGCCGTACCGCCGCCGGCCGCCCGCTGAGTCCGGCGGGGCGGGACACGCATCGCACGAGGTCACCACAGGGTTCGGATAAGGTACGGCCATGCTGGACGAACACGGCACGCTCAAGTTGGCGGTCATCCCCGGCGACGGCATCGGCACCGAGGTCGTGGCCGAGGGCCTGAAGGTCCTCGACGCCGCCGGGGTCAAGGCGGAGACCACCACGTACGACCTTGGCGCCAAGCGCTACCACGCGACGGGCGAGACCCTGCCCGATTCGGTACTCGAGGAGCTGCGCGGCTACGACGCGATCCTGCTCGGCGCCGTGGGCGACCCGAGCGTGCCGCCCGGCGTACTCGAGCGCGACCTGCTGCTGCGGCTGCGCTTCGAGCTCGACCACTACGTCAACCTGCGCCCGGTGAAGCTCTTCCCCGGCGTGGCCACCCCGATCGCCGGGGCCGGACCCGAGGACATCGACATGGTCGTGGTCCGGGAGGGCACCGAGGGCCCGTACGCGGGCGCGGGCGGCGTGCTGCGCCGCGGCACCCCGCACGAGATCGCCACCCAGGAGTCGTTCAACACCGCGTACGGCGTGGCCCGCGTGGTCCGCTACGCGTTCACCAAGGCGCAGTCGCGGCCGCGGAAGAAGCTCACGCTGGTGCACAAGACCAACGTGCTCACCTACGCCGGCGACCTGTGGATGCGCACGGTGGAGAGCATCGCGCCGGAGTTCCCGGACGTCACCGTCGACTACTGCCACGTCGACGCCGCGTCGATGTTCTTCGTCACCCAGCCGTCGCGCTTCGACGTGATCGTCACCGACAACCTGTTCGGTGACATCCTCACCGACATCGGCGCCGCGATCGCCGGCGGCATCGGCCTGGCGGCGAGCGGCAACGTCAACCCCGAGCGCACCGCGCCGAGCATGTTCGAGCCGGTGCACGGCAGCGCGCCCGACATCGCCGGGCAGGGCAAGGCCGACCCGACCGCGACCGTGCTGTCGGTCGCGATGATGCTCGACCACCTCGGCCTGACCGAGGCGGCCGCCCGGGTGGAGCGCGCCGTCGCGGCCGACCTCGCCGAGCGCGCGGGCGCGGGCACCCGTACCACGAGCCAGATCGGCGACGACATCGCCAAGCGAGTAGCCGGCTGACGGGCCGCCACTCGACGAGCTTCCCGAACGCGCACGGCGGCCATCGCCCCGTGCGCGTTCGTCGTCTCCGGCGCGATCCGCCGAACCCGAAAGATCCTCTATGCAGCGATTTATCGTTGCATTCACTACAGTTTTCACCGCACCGGCCGCGGCGCACAATGAGATGGGGCGCGACCACCGAAAGAGAAGGATCCCGTCATGACCACCGCTCATCGCCTTACCTTCGACGTGCAGCTTTCCGACCACGCGCGCACCCCGGAGGAGCGCGAGCGGGTACTGGCGAACCCCGGGTTCGGTCAGCACTTCACCGACCACATGATCGTGATTGACTGGACCGAGGGGCGGGGCTGGCACGACGCGCGGCTCGTGCCGTACCAGCCGCTCACCCTGGATCCGGCGACCTCCGTGTTCCACTACGGGCAGGAGCTGTTCGAGGGGCTGAAGGCGTACCGGCAGGCGAACGGCTCGATCGTGATGTTCCGCCCGTACGCGAACGCGGCCCGGTTCAACAGCTCGGCGCGCCGCATGGCCATGCCCGAGCTGCCGGAGGACGTGTTCGTCGAGTCGCTCGAGCTGCTGGTGCAGACCGACAAGGACTGGGTGCCGACGACCGAAGGGCACAGCCTCTACCTGCGCCCCTTCATGATCGCCACGGAGGTCGGGCTCGGGGTCAACCACCCGTCGAAGAGCTACAAGTACATCGTGATCGCGTCCCCGGCCGCGTCGTACTTCGCCGGCGGGGTCAAGCCGGTCACGGTGTGGCTGTCGAAGGAGTACACCCGCGCCGCCCCCGGCGGCACCGGGTTCGCCAAGTGCGGTGGCAACTACGGGGCCGCGTTCGTCGCCCAGCGGCAGGCCGTGGAGAACGGCTGCGACCAGGTGGTGTGGCTGGACGCCTTCGAGCACCGCTGGGTCGAGGAGATGGGCGGCATGAACCTGTTCTTCGTGTTCGGCGACCGGCTGGTCACGCCCGCCCTCACCGGCACGCTGCTGCCCGGCATCACCCGCGACTCGTTGCTCAAGCTCGCCGGCGACCTCGGCTACATCGCCGAGGAGGGTAAGATCTCGATCGACCTGTGGCGGGCCGGCTGCGAGTCCGGCGAGCTCACCGAGGTGTTCGCCTGCGGCACCGCGGCCGTCATCACCCCGGTCGGCGCGGTGAAGGACGAGACCGGCGGCTGGACGATCGGTGACGGCACGCCCGGCCCGGTCACCATGCGGCTGCGCGAGGAGCTCGTCGGGATCCAGTACGGCACCCGCCCGGACACCCGGGACTGGGTGCACAAGGTCTGCTGAGCCTCGGCGTCCCCCGGGCCGCGCGGGCGCGCGCGGCCCGCTGAGCGGTGGTGTGCCGTGCCGCCCGGGGCGCCCGCGACGGCGCCGCCGGGCCGCGGCGGTCAGCGCTTGCGGGCGAGGGTGAGCCCGTCCGCGAACGGCAGCAGGATCACGGTCACCCGCTCGTCGGCGATCACGTGGTCGTTGAAGGCGCGGGTGGCGCGCACCAGTTCGTCGTCGTCGGCCGGGTCGGCGACCCGGCCGCGGCGCAGCGTGTTGTCCGCGACGATCAGCCCGCCCGGCACGAGCCGGGCCATGATCAGCTCGTAGTAGTCGACGTACCCGGGCTTGTCCGCGTCGATGAACGCGAAGTCGATCGACTCGGTCTCGGGCAGCTCGGCGAGGGCCTCCCTGGCCGGGCCGAGCCGCAGCTCGATCCGGTCGGCGAGGCCCGCCCGCTTCCAGTACTCGCGGGCGATCGCGGTCCACTCCTCGCTCACGTCGAAGCAGGTGAGCCGGCCGCCGGGGGCGAGCCCGCGGGCGATGCAGATCGACGAGTAGCCGGTGAACGTGCCCACCTCGACCGCGTTCCGCGCGCCCATGAGCTGGGCGAGCATGGTGAGCAGCGGGCCCTGCTCGGGCGCGATCTGCAGTACGGCGTCGCCGCCGGTGAGCTCCACGGTCCGCTCGGCGAGCTCGGCGAGCAGCGGATCGGGCGGCGTGGTGTGCTCGAGGGCGTAGCGGGCGACGTGTTCGGCCATGTACGCGGATGCCTTCATGGCGGCCATTCTCGCCCAGCCGGGGCGACACGCGGCGGCGGTACGGCGGTGCGACGTGCGGAGCGCTCGCCGCGTGTGGCAAACTGGCAGACGCAATGCGCTTCGGTCTGCTGATTATCGGCTGGCGCGCCGGCACTTAGCACAGGACACATCGCCGGCGCGCAGACCTCTCACGTCCGTGAGGGGTCTTTTGTTTTGGGCCGAAAGACCGCGCGCGGGCGAGCCGTACCGCCCCTGAGGAGAGACAGACACCATGGCCGACGATCGGTTTCACGTTTACGACACCACGCTTCGCGACGGTGCCCAGCAGGAGGGCCTGAACCTCAGCGTCGCCGACAAGCTCGCCATCGCGCGGCACCTGGACAGCCTGGGCGTCGGCTTCATCGAGGGCGGCTGGCCGGGGGCGAACCCCAAGGACACCGAGTTCTTCCGGCGGGCTCGGACCGAGCTCGACCTGAAGCACGCGCAGCTCGCCGCGTTCGGCGCGACCCGCCGGCCCGGCGTGAAGGCGGCCGACGACCCCCTGGTCGCCGCACTGCGCGAATCCGAGGCGCCGGTCGTGACGCTCGTCGCCAAGAGCCACGACCGGCACGTGGAGCTGGCCCTCCGCACGACGCTGGAGGAGAACCTCGCGATGATCCGCGACACGGTCTCCCACCTTCGTGCGGAGGGCCGGCGCGTCTTCCTCGACGCCGAGCACTTCTTCGACGGCTACCAGGCGAACCCTGCGTACGCGCTCGAGGTGGTGCGCACGGCGGCCGAGGCCGGAGCCGACGTGATCGCGCTCTGTGACACCAACGGCGGCATGCTCCCCGACGAGCTCGGCGAGGTGGTCGAGGCCGTCGTGGCGGGCACCGGGGCGCGCATCGGCATCCACTGCCACGACGACACCGGCTGCGCGGTGGCGAACACCCTCGCCGCGGTCCGCGCCGGGGCCACCCACGTCCAGGGTTGCGCCAACGGGTACGGCGAGCGCTCGGGCAACGCCAACCTGTTCACCGTGGTGGCGAACCTCCAGCTCAAGCGGGGCTTCAACCTCGTCCCGCCGGAGGCGCTGGCGGACATGACCCGTATCGCCCACGCCATCTCCGAGGTGACGAACGTCACCCCGAACTCGCACCAGCCGTACGTCGGGGTGTCGGCCTTCGCCCACAAGGCCGGCCTGCACGCCTCGGCGATCAAGGTGGACCCCAACCTCTACCAGCACATCGACCCGGCGCTCGTCGGCAACGACATGCGCATGCTCGTCTCCGACATGGCCGGGCGCGCCTCGGTCGAGCTGAAGGGCCGCGAGCTCGGCTACAAGCTCGACGGCGACCAGGCCCGGGCCCTGGTGGAGCGGGTCAAGGAGCTGGAGGCGAAGGGGCACACCTTCGAGGCCGCGGACGCCTCGTTCGAGCTGCTGCTGCGCGACACCGTGCACGGCGAGCGGCGGCGGCACTTCACCGTCGAGTCCTGGCGGGTCATCATCGAGCGCCGCCCCACCGGCGAGGTGGTGAGCGAGGCGACGGTGAAGCTGCACGCCAAGGGCGAGCGCATCGTCGCCACCGGCGAGGGCAACGGCCCGGTGAACGCGCTCGACCGCGCGGTCCGCCTCGCCCTGGAGCGGCTCTTCCCCGAGCTCGCCGAGCTCGAGCTCATCGACTTCAAGGTGCGCATCCTCGAGGGCAGCCACGGCACCGGCGCGGTCACCCGGGTGCTCGTCACCTCCAGCGACCGCGAGGGCGAGTGGTCCACGGTCGGCGTCGACGAGAACATCATCGCCGCCTCCTGGGACGCCCTCGAGCAGGCCGTCACCTTCGGCCTGCTGCGCGCCGGCCGGGAACCGCAGGAGGTCGTGCCGGCCCTCGGCTAGCACCCGTCCCTGCGAGCCAGAGCATGCGATGGTGACGGCCGCGGCCTGTGGGCCACGGGCCGCGCCCGCCCCGGCCCTCGCGCCGTAGCGAGCGGCCCGCGCGCGGGGCCGCTTCCGCAGGTCGGGCCGCCTCGGCCACCGTCGCCGCTTGCGGATCACCCGGCCAGAAGGCCGGAAGCCGAGCCGCCCGCCGCGGCCACCACGCCGCGCGCGGGCGGCGCCCTGTTCGGACCCGCTCGAATGCGGGTGTGGCCGATGCCCCTGCGTCGCAGGTGGCCGCGGATCACAGGGCCGCGGTATCCCTTTGCCGGCCACCACCTGGCCAGGGCGTTTCCGCGGACGACCGGGCCGTGCGGGGACGCAAGAGGGACGTACGGCCTACCGGCGCCACCGATGCGCCGTCGCCGCGTTTCCCGGCGCCGACGATGCCGTACCTGTGTACGGACGCGCTCGGCCGCCGAGCAGACCGCCTCATCCTTCTGCGGCAGGAGTGTCGCCGTAGCGATTTCGGTGACCTTGCAGAAGTGAACGACCGGCCTTTGGCGGACGGGCCATCATGGTGACATGCGGCGCGGGTGGCAGATAGCAGGCGGGATAGCGACAGGGCTCGCTTTTGTCGCATTGGGCGTTTTCCTGTTCAAGGCCGGCCTGGATGACGCCGACAAGTGGTCGAGTGTGATCGGTGCGTTCGTCGGGCTGGCGGGCTTGATTTTGTCCGGGTATGGAGTAGTGCTCAGCCGCCGGGCAATGCACCGTGATCCGCCACGCCCAGGAACACAGGTGACGGCCTCCGGGACGCGCTCGATCGCCGCGCACACCATCTCCGGTACCGTCTCCACCGGCGACACCGCGCCCCCGGCCGCCACCGAGGAGAACACGAGGCCGACCGAATCGGCAGCTCCCACCGGGCCGGCCGACGCCAAACCGGCCGCTGAAACCACCCCTCCCACCGAGACGGCTCAGGTGACGGTCACTGCGTCCGGAGAGCGATCGATCGCCGCGCACACGATTTCCGGAACCGCATCCACTGGCGATGAAACTTCGGCCGACCACTGAGGGTCGACATGAGGGATAGAACACCGCGGCCCCATACCGAAATCACGGCACCGGGCGAACAAGCGGTAGCGGCCGGCGAGATAAGCGGAGTGGTGACCACGGGAGACGGCTCGCCCGTGGACAACCGGACGATCAAATTGGAACCGGGAACGCTCCGGGCTCCGGCCGAGGTGGATCTGGTAGGGGAGTTGACGAACCTGCCCACCGGGCCCGCCGGGGTGTTCGTCGGGCGGGACAGCGCACTGGCCCAGATCGACCAGGCGCTGTCCGGTGATCAGCCGCAGGTGGTCATCGGCCAGGTGATCCACGGCCTGGGCGGGGTCGGCAAGACCGAACTGGCCCTGCAATACGCCATCGCCAGGGGTGACCGCTACCGGCTGAGATGGTGGATCACCGCCGAAAGCGCCGAGCAGATCCACGCCGGGCTGACCAAGCTGGCCGAACGGCTCCACCCGCCGACGGCGCTCGCCTTGACCAGGGAACAGGCGGCCGACTGGGCACAAGGCTGGCTGCAAACCCACACGGGCTGGTTGCTGGTGCTCGACAACGTCGAGGATCCGGCGCACATACGGGATTTGCTGGGCCAGCTGCGCAGCGGCCACATCCTGATCACCACACGCCGCCGGGCGCTCTGGCCCGAGGGGATCCAGCCGATCCTGTTAGAGGTGCTGGATGCACCCGCAGCGGCCGACCTGATCATCGCCCTCAGCGGGCGCAAGGGGACCGAAGACCGGCCGGCCATCGAGGCGATCGCGGCGGAGCTCGGGTATCTGCCGTTGGCGCTGGAGCAGGCCGGCGCCTATATCCGGGAGACGCAGATCAGCCCCGGCGAGTACCTCGAGCTGCTGAAAGCCCATCCCGCGCACATGTACGCCGCCTCTCCTCTGACAGGAGATGCCGAGCGCACCATCGCCCGCCTCTGGAGCGTCCACCTGCAGACGATCGGCCACCGCAACCCTTATGCGGTGCGGCTGCTGCGGGTGCTGGCCTGTTACGCCCCCGACGACATCCCTCGCGACATCCTGGGCGCGGGCGCCGACGATGACCGGCTGATGGTGCTGGAGGCGCTACGGCTGCTGCACTCCTACAGCCTCATCACCTTGACCGAGGACACCGTCTCCGTGCACCGGCTCATCCAGGCCGTGGTCGCCGCCGAAGAAGAGGCCGAAACCCGCGGAGAACGCGCTGCGCCGAATCTGGCCCTGACCTGGCTGGCCACTGCCTGGGCGGCTTCAGGGGAACTGCCGCCCGGCGAGCGGCGTATGCGGCGGCGGATGCTGAGCCCGCATGTGGAAAGCCTGATCCGCCATCACCCCGTCACCGCCGACCCCCACCCAGACAGCTGGCTCTTCCGGGAAGCCGCCGACCACGAGTATGCGGAGGGTAACTACCATCGCGCCCACACACTCGCCTCCCACGTACTGGCCCTCCACAGAGCCGCTCTGGGTGAGGAACACCCCGACACTCTGGGCAGCCGCAACAATCTGGCGACCGTGTTGAGGGGTTTGGGGCGGTTGGAGGAGGCGGAGGCCGAGCATCGAGCGGTGCTGACGGTGCGTCGGCGGGTGTTGGGTGAGGAACACCCCGACACGCTGACCAGCCGCAACAATCTGGCGACCGTGCTGAGGGACCTGGGGCGGCAGGAGGAGGCGGAGGCCGAGCATCGAGCCGAGCTGGAGATTTGTCGGCGGGTGTTGGGTGAGGAACACCCCCACACGCTGACCAGCCGCCACAATCTGGCCCTCGTGTTGAGGGGTTTGGGGCGGTTGGAGGAGGCGGAGGCCGAGCTTCGAGCGGTGCTGGAGATTTGTCGGCGGGTGTTGGGTGAGGAACACCCCGACACTCTGGGCAGCCGCCACA